>Ga0187849_1005297_pt1 | contig 10274 bp, 8 predicted proteins | sample June2016WEW_4_10_2_FD_132412 | JGI IMG/M metagenome (GOLD analysis project Ga0187849, IMG submission 132412) | Peatland microbial communities from SPRUCE experiment site at the Marcell Experimental Forest, Minnesota, USA - June2016WEW_4_100 | ecosystem: Environmental > Terrestrial > Soil >... | reverse complement strand
TCCAGGCCAGTAATTGGCACCAGAACCTCTCCGAAAAGCCGGTCGGTATAACGGTCAATCATTTTTGCCATGCGCCAGCTTCCGGTAACATTGATATTATTGCCGGGATTTTCCTGGCTTGCCAGATTCTGTGCAGCAGCCTCTGGCCTGATGGACCAGCCAAGTTCATTTTCCAGGTCGGCGCGGTACTCAGATACCCATAGATACACGTCCGTTTCAGTGCGGCCGGGAAACCAGCGCATTAAGCCACGCTCGCGAACTGGTTCAATAATCGAAGTATAGACTGTATCATACCAATGCCCAACTGCTTCTTGATATGGGATATCCCTCTGGAAATCGATCCCCATAAAATAACGATGCACCTTGATATGTTCCTGTAATTTCTCGTATTGGCCTGGGACGGTCACGCTCAAATCCACACCAGGACGAAGGCTGCCGAAGTCGGTCTGGACAAGAAAGTCGGCATACTCAGATTTAATAATAAGGTCATCTGGTTGGATATCTGCCGTAAGTGGAATTTCGGTCTTTACCTCAATAACGTGAGCCTCAATAAACTCAAAACCTTCCTCCCGAGCTATCGAAACGCGGTGGTTCCCATCCAAGACAAAATACACTTCGCCACCTTTGTAAACGTCAATTGGCGGCAGGCCGGTGCTGATCGGATCATCCACTATTGTCTTTACACGTGCCCAGCGTACCTGATCCCTGTTTTTCAATGGTAAAAAGCCGCGCGTGAATTCGTTATACCGTCCCACACTGCCTACAATTGATTTGAGTGGAATATCATGGACACCGCGTTCGGTGCGAACATTTAGGTTGAGTTTCTCCGCCACTTCTTCATAAGAAAGTAATTCTCTTGACTTACCGGTCAGCCGCGCAAGGATTTCCTGGATGGAGGCTTTTCGGCGGGCATTATTGAAGTCTTGTAATGCAGATAAATATTTTTGGTCGCCTGGAAGCATGCGTTATTTACACCTGATTTTTCTTCATAAGCAAGGATGTTATATCATGGTTTTCTAATATTTCTGGGATCGCAGCTTGTTCCCATGTACTATCCAATTGTATAATACCAATAGGTTCTAATGCAATAATTGGAGAAAGGAATAACGATTTGGCTACAAAAAGCAAGCAAGTAATCATTCTTTCGGTTCTGCTGCTGGCTCTTTTACCTCTTTTTTCTGCTTTAGCAGATACGGGTCCCAAACCAAGCATGGATTTTACATTCAAGCAGGAACCTTCCACTTCCTCAATTACCATCATATCCGGAATACTATTTGAGTGCGATCAATCCGATTGTAAGGATGCCAAGCCGCTACAGGTGCTGGGTCCGCAACGTTTTTCTTGTACAGAGACCGCTTGTTCCGCCATGGCGTATGGATTTAGCACATATCATCGCCTTGAAATTCAATCCTCGGACGGAAAGACACGCCGGAGCAATGTTTTTAGAACTGCACAATTCCAATCAAGTTATCAGGTAACGATTCGCCCAAGTGACCTGCTGGTGGAACCGGAATTCACATTGAATGCATTTACACCCCTTACCTACCTATTGCTTTGCCTTGGCTGTCTTGTAGGGATTGCGATACTTGTTGTGCTTATCATTTTCCTGGTCCGCCGCCCGAAAAAGAAATAGTGATTTCAACTCTTGCGATCACCATTTTGGTTGAAAGCGCAATTGTCGCTTTTTACGCCACCTGGCGCAAAAAGCCGTTATACCATCTCCTGTTCTCGAGTATATGCGCAAACTTGCTTACCCAGGTTTTTCTTTGGGCCGTCTTATACTTGTTCCCGCAAGCATACCTCCTCACACTGTTCATCGCCGAGATCTGCATTTGGGGCATCGAAGCGTATATCCTATATCTTTACCGTTATAACCAGCTGACACTGCGCGAAGCCATGCTCCTTAGTCTGGTGATGAACCTGGCTAGTTTTTTCATTGGGTGGTTGTTACCGGTATAAGCGAGACAAAACGATGAGGAACAATGCTCAAGGATCTATTAAGGTTGACAAAATGAGCAGGTATGGTGAATATGGTTATACGCAAATCCCGACATAAGAAAATAGGCAATGTCAATGATATACTGGATTAATCGAACCATTTATCAGAATTGAGACCACTTTGAATAATCTTTCTTCTCACGTATCCGACAGTCCGCGCAACCCGCTCGCCGAGGTAACCCTGGAGCAATTGCCAGTCAATTTACAGGAAGCTGCCGCACGCGCCGGCTGGAATTCCCTTGTGGCCGTCCAGGCGCGTGCCATTCCCTATCTTTTGGCCGGGCGGAATATGATGATCCAGGCCCGTACCGGCAGCGGCAAGACCGGCGTTTTTCTCCTGCCCATGCTGGCCCATCTTGACCCGTCCAAAGCGGCTTGCCAAGCCTTGATCCTCGTACCCACGCGTGAACTGGCGCGCCAAGTCTGGCAGGAAACTGAAAAGATTTGCAGCCAAACTGGCCTGCGCACCGTAGCAGTCTATGGCGGAGTGGGCTATGGCGCACAAACTTCTGCTCTTAAAGCCGGTGCACATATTGTCGTTGGAACGCCCGGGCGCGTGCTTGATCACCTGCTCAAACGCACCTTCTCACTTGACCAGCTGAAAATGCTGGTTTACGATGAGGCTGACCGGATGCTCTCGATGGGTTTTTATCCCGATATGCGCGAAGTCCAGCGCTACCTGCCTAAACGGCCGGTTCATACCTGCATGTTTTCGGCCACATTCCCCGATTCGGTGATGCGTACAGCACAAGAGTTCATCCGAGAAGGAGAGTTCCTCAGTTTGAGCAAGGATCACATCCACGTCACCGACACGGAACATGTCTATTATCTTGTACCCGGGATGGATAAAGATCGCAGTCTGGTTCGTTTGATCGAAATTGAGAACCCTGCCTCGGTAATCATCTTTTGCAACACCAAGGCACGCGTCCATTATGTTTCGGTGGTTTTACAACGCTTCGGATATGATGCCGATGAGCTCAGTGCGGACCTATCCCAGGCGGAACGTGACCGGGTGATGGACCGGGTCCGGGCCGGAACCTTGCGTTTCCTGGTAGCCACTGATGTGGCTGCCCGCGGGTTGGATATCCCCATTCTGAGCCATGTCATCCAATATGAACCGCCCGAGGAGACCGAAGCTTATATCCATCGCGCCGGGCGGACCGGGCGGGCTGGAGCCAGCGGTGTGGCGATTTCTTTGGTAAACAGAGCCGAAAAGTATGACCTTGACAAAATTGCCAAGGAATTCAAAATCGAATTTGAAGAACGCACCATCCCTTCCGACGCGGATGTGGAAGCGGTGGTAGCCGAACGGACCACCGCTTTGCTCGAAGCCCGTTTGCGCCAACGCGACAATCTCCAGACCGAACGCTCGCATCGTTTTACCCCACTCGCCCGCAGTCTGGCCGAGAACGAGGAAGAACTGCCGATCATCACCATGCTGCTGGACGACTATTATCAGCAGACCCTGCACGCCCCGGTTTTTCAGCCTTCCGGTACACCTGCGGCTGAAAGGAAACCTCAACCGGGTGGACAAGGTCGTAATCGCAGGCGCAGCCGCTGACTGGAAGAAATTACCGGAGATAAATATGCCCAACCTTGAACCATTTCCTCGCACAAATGTGGGTGGGGTAAGCTTGCCGCGCTTGCTGGTTGGTACAAACTGGTTCCTGGGCTGGTCGCATACCAGCCTCGCCAAGGACAATTTCATCAAAGGATATCAGACCCGCCAACGTATTGCGGCTGTGCTACGTGTTTTCGTGGATTACGGCATTGACGCAGTCATGGGGCCGCTCTCCATTCACCTCGACCAATCCATCCAGGATGTGGAACAAAGCTCAGGTCGTAAGATTATCCGCATCTACACACCTGCATTCGATCTCAATCCAAACGCAGCAACAGCTGAACAGGCCGGGACGGTTTTCGACCGTTGTGCAGAACTCGGGGCAACATTTTGCATGCCGCACCAGTCCGTCACCGATGCGCTGATAGACCGGCGCGCTGCCGTGATCCGCGATCTTGATCAGTACACCCGCATGATCCGGGCGCGCGGCATGCTACCTGGCCTCTCCACCCACATGCCCGAGGCGATCATGTACGCTGACAAAATGGGGGCGGATGTTGTAACATATCTCCAAATTTATAATTCCGCCGGTTTTCTAATGCAAGTGGAAGCTGATTGGGTGATGCGTATCATCAAGGAAGCCAAAAAACCGGTCATGACGATCAAGCCGCTCGCCGCAGGCCGCATTCTTCCCGTGGTGGGACTGGCCTTCGTTTGGAACACCATCCGCGACCAGGACATGGTCACCATCGGCACGACCACACCCGAGGAAGCGCGTGAAGTGATTGAGCTATCCCTGGATTTGCTCAACCGGCGCGTTCCGGAGAACCAGCTTCAGGAAACGCGCAGCAAGCAATCGTTGCACTGATCGACGGAATCGATTATTTCCATCCCGGCTGGATATATTTCCCAGCCACCCCAAGGAATCAGACCCATTGACCGGAACAAGACACCAAAATTTGCGTTTCAAACACCAGCATGCAGGATTGGGTGTCCTGGCCGGAACGGTCATCCTGCTATTCTTCTTAGTCATAGTTGTCTATGCTGCCACGAATATTTGGCCCAACCTGGGAGCCGGGGCAGTCGAGCTGGCGCGCGGCGTGGTAGGTGACCGGCTTGTAAGCCAAGTAGAAAACTTTGTGCTCAGTTCGGAAGATAAATTAAAGCAAATTCAATACAGTCTGGTGAAAATTACCCCCACGGCCCCCTGGCAAAATTCCACGCTAGCACCAGCCACCCCGGCAACTGCCCCAATTTCCAGCGACACACCTTCTTCTAATCCAGCAGCAACCACCAATTCCAACAGTACATCTATTACCAGCCCGACCCAACCATCTTGGCCGCCAGGGAATGTGCCTGCCCTGGGCACCACCCCGGGAGAAGGTCTTTGGACGGCTTATCTCCGGGATGGAAATGGGAATGTGGATGCCTACCGAACATTTCTCCAGCCTGATCCCCAGCGGCCATATGCAACCGTCGCAGTAGTGGCTTTCAACCTGCAAGCGACCCGCTTACATTTTGTGCTTGGCTACGAAGAACCTGCTTCCCGCATATTCATCAGCCGGCCGGCCCGTATTCCTGCCAACGACCTGCAGCCTGGCAAATTATTAGCTGCCTTTAACGGCGGCTTTAAGGCAGAGCACGGTCATTTCGGCGTGATGCTAGACGGTGTAATTCTAATCCCACCCAGGGAAGGGTTTGGAACTGTTGCAATTTTTAAAGATGGGAAAGTGCTCCTGGGCGCCTGGGGGACGGATATTTCCGCCTCGCCTCAGTTGATCGCCTGGCGTCAGAACGGTCCATTGATCATTCAAAACGGACAGATTAATCCTCATACTGCAGTGACCGATCCACTGGTTTGGGGGTATACGACCGACGGAAGCACGGCTACCGGCCGTTCCGCACTGGGAATCAGCCAGGATGGTTCCATTCTATATTACGCGGTCGGTTTTAATCTGACCTTACCTGTCCTGACGCGCGCTATCCAGGATGCAGGCGCCTTCCAGGCCATCCAGTTGGATATCAATAATTTTTATACCCATTTCGAAGCTTTTACATTGGGAAGCGACAACCAACTGACAGCTGTCCCGCTCTTGGACCAAATGAAAGGCCCCGGCGATCACCGGTATTTGACCATCAATAAACGTGATTTTTTCTATGTCACTGCAAAATAATCAGTAGGTTTGTGGACTATCACTTTAATAAACCGTAGTTGTCGCAGGGGGTTATTAGACTATTTATATCCAATATATTGTAATATTTGTTGGAATATCGTATAATGCGCGTTGACTATACGTCTAGCCTGACCACCATTGTGGCGAGGTTATCTCTGGAAGTGATAAATTAATTAAGGATGAAATAAAATGGACCGTTATCTGATCGAATCCCCACATAAGGCCGATGACTGCTATAAAGTGATCAAGGAAATCAGCATGGCCGGCTATTTGCACCATTTTGAATGGGGCTGCAAAGACGGCATTCATACTGCCTGGGCAATTATCGAAGCAGAAAACCGTGAGCACGCCAGGCAAGTCGTCCCGTGGATGGTACGCGACAAAGCCCGCGTCGTGAAATTGGTTAAGTTCGAGGTGGCAGATCCACTGCACAAAGATTCCGCATAATAACCAAACTCCCGGGATTCGGATTCCGGGAGTTATTATTTAAACCTGGCAGTCTGGCCGGTGGTTACATGGTTTGCGCGGCTTCTTCCAGCATGGCGGTCGAGAGGGATTTGGGCCGCTCGATCGGCTGGCCGAGCGCACGCGCCCAGACAAGATTGGGAGTCACACCGAGTGCGCGTCCAACACCGAACAATACGGTATAGAAATCAAATTCACGAACACCATAATAATATTGTAGTGTTCCGGAAATGGCATCCACATTGGGAGCAGGGTTCTTGGCCTTACCCTGTTCTTTGAGCACCGCCGGAACCACATCATAAACCAATTCAGCCAACCGGATCAAAGTGTCCTCCGGGAAGCGCAATTTGGCAAATTCCAGTTGTGCGGTAAAGCGCGGGTCGGTTACGCGCAAGACAGCATGTCCGTATCCAGGGATCACCTTTCCGCTGTTCAAAGTATCCCAGGCGAACTTATACAGATCTTCACGGCTCGGGACGCCACCAAATTTGTCACGTACATCGATCAACCAGCCCAGGCATTCCTGGTTGGCAAGGCCATGTAAAGGTCCAGCCAGTCCATTGAGGCCGGCCGAAAAGGAATAATAAGCGTCCGAAAGCGCCGACCCGACCAGATGTGTGGCATGCGCGGATACATTCCCAGACTCGTGATCGGAATGGAGTATAAAGTAAAGGCGCGCCAACTCAGCATAGCCTTTTCGGTCAGCCACGCCCATCATCCGGGCAAAATTCATCCCATAGTCCTGCCGGGCACTGTATTTGGGTTTTTTAGTCTCGCCAAAGTATTTCAGGCGATAAATAAAAGCGGCAATTACCGGGAGTTTAGCGGTTAAATCCATGGCATCTTCAAGAGTGGATTCCCAATAGGCATCCTTTTTGACGCCGGCATGGTAAGCCTTGGCAAACTTCGAACCGCTCTGCAATGCCAGGACTGCCTGCGATAACAGCACCATCGGGTGAGCGTCAGCAGGCATCGAGCGGATCATCTTGAAGACGTAATCCGGGACGAGCGCCCGGGCCGCCCATTCATGCTCGACTTCTTCAGCCTGGAGACGTGTAGGAATTTCACCCGTCATCAACAGGTAATACAGGCTACCGACATAGGGTATCTTAGCGCCGCGCGGTTTCGGGAGTTTGGCGAGCACTTCGGGGATGGCCATGCCGCGAAACTTGATGCCAGTGGCGGGATCCACAAATGAAATATCCGTAACCAAGGACTTGATATCGCGCATCCCACCATAAACCTGGCCGATCGTCACTTTATCAACCACCGTCTCTCCATGCTCTTTCACGAGATTCTTGACGCGGTCACGCCAGGTGGGAAGTTGTGCAGCAATCTTTTCATGCAGAATCATACGAAACCTCCATAAGAATTTTTTCAGAGGAGCAGCGGACTGCATCCCTGATTGATCAGATTTCCACGAGTCCTTGCATTACGCTGATGCTTTCCTTGACAGCCGCAGCAGACTTTTCAAGCGCGGCTTTTTCCTGTGGATCCAAAGAATATTCGATGATCTTTTCCAGACCGTCACGCCCGAGCTGGACCGGCACGCCGAAAAACATGTCCTTCAGCCCATATTCGCCTTGCATGCAGGCCGAAGCTGGAACGATCAAATGCTTATCTTTTAAGATCGCTTCCGCCATTTGCGCCACGGCTACCGCCGGGGCATAATAGGCTGAGCCGGTCTTTAGCAAGTTGACAATCTCTCCACCACCTTTGCGGGTGCGGCTCACAATTGCTTCCAGCTTATCAGCGGACAGGAATTCCCGCAAGGACACCCCGGCCACATTCGAATGGCGGGTCAGAGGCACCATTTCATCCCCATGGCCGCCCATGACGTAGCAGTCAATGTTTTCGACGCTGATGCCTGTTTCAAGCGCCACGAACGCTCGCATACGTGCAGAATCCAAAATGCCGGCCTGTCCTACGATGCGCTGAGGCGGCAGTTTGCCGATCTTCATAGCCAGGTAAGCCATGGTGTCCAGTGGGTTAGTTAATACGATGAAAATTGCATCCGGAGAATATTTAAGGGCGCTCAGTGTGGCGTCACTGACGATCCGGGCATTAATGGTCAGCAGATCCTCCCGGCTCATGCCCGGTTTGCGTGGGACCCCGGCCGTGATGACAACGATATCTGATCCTTTGGTAGCGGCAAAATCATTGCTGCCTACGATTGATACGTCTTTTCCAACGACCGGAAGGGCTTCCAGCAAATCCAGGGCCTTGCCCTGCGGCATCCCTTCGACAATATCAACCAAAACCAGGTCGGCTAATTCACGTTCAGCCAGCCAGTGTGCTGTAGTTGAACCGGTCATTCCGGCACCAACTATGGAAATTTTTGCTGTCATAAGTTCTCCTATTCAATATTTACAATATAGATGATTTTACAATCTTGGTTTAAGAGGCAGATTAGAAGAGTTGATTTTTATATAAAGGGTATAAGGCTGGTCACTTTCCTACATTTTCCAGCCATTTTACGGACTCTTAACCAGCTTGCCGCTCGAGGAAGTGAGTCGCTTCGATCGCTGCCGCGGCGCCCATCCCTGCGGAAGTAACAACCTGGCGGAAATGCGAGTCGGCCGCTTCGCCGGCGGCAAACACACCTGTAACGCTGGTTTTCATATGATCGTCCACTTTGATATACCCATTTTCCATCGCAACCTGACCTTCAAACATTTGGGTGTTTGGAATGTGGCCGACAAAGATGAATACGCCGTCGGTCGGGAAAAGACTCTCCTCGCCAGTCTGGATGTTCTTCGTCCTGACCGCTTCGACTTTCTCCGTGCCGATTACTTCGGTCAGGATAGTGTTCCAGAAAAATTTCATTTTTGGGTGGGTGAGGGCGCGATTCTGTAAGACCGCCCCAGCCCGCAGGCTGTCCCGCCGGTGGAAGACTGTCACCTCGGTAGCGTAGCGCGTGAGGAAAAGACCTTCCTCCAGGGCAGAATCACCCCCACCAATCACAACAACCTTTTTTTCCTTAAAGAACCAGCCATCACAGGTGGCACAATAAGAGGTGCCCTTGCCAGTCGATTCGGTCTCGCCGGGGATATTCAAATGGATCGGACTGGCGCCGGTAGCGATGATCAATGCATCCGCCTGCAACTCTCCATTATCGGTTACAACTTTGAATGGTCGCTTGGAAAGATCCACGCTATAAGCGCTATTAAATTCAACCTGCGCTCCGAACCGTTCGGCTTGTTTCTGAAACAAGTCGCCCAATTCTGCGCCGCCCACACCCTGGGGAAATCCCGGATAATTTTCAATCGAAAAGGTCAGGGCGGCCTGGCCGCCCAATTCAGTTCCGGTGAGAACAAGGGGAGCAAGTTCAGCCCGTGCGGCATATAGCGCCGCAGCCAATCCAGCCGGCCCGGAGCCTAGCACAAGTAATTTTACATGACGGGATTCATTATTGGTTGTAGAAACAGAAATTTCGTTTAAATCAGGCATTTACCACCTCAAAAAGAATGACATGTCCCATTTTATCAGATGCAGGCATATATCAAAAGTGACATTTTTTCTTCTTACGCTTGCCAAAGTACAATCCCTCGGCTATAATCCCAAAACTTCGGGCGCGTAGCTCAGTTGGTTAGAGCGCATCACTCACATTGATGAGGTCGGGAGTTCAAGTCTCTTCGCGCCCACTATCACATTGAAGGGTCGGGAGCCCCCTACGGGGATGATACTCAAGTCTCTGCGCGCCCACACAAGAGACCTTTACTGGTCTCTTTTCGCGTTACATTGAAACTCTTAAAAGGAGGTGCTAGCGCTGGCAGTTCAAGCCGCTTCGCACCCCCTTTCACATTGAAGTCCCTCGAAGGGGATAGGTGATAAAATATGACAGCGTTGTCAATGTATTATGGGAGGTCCCAGTGGCTTGCACATTCGCAGAACTTCTACTGATATTGAAAGTGAAGAAAAGGATTGGATAAGTATGGCTGCAACGATAAAAGATGTCGCCCTTGTGGCCGGTTGTTCCATGAAAACGGTTTCAAGGGTCATCAATAACGAACCTTATGTTAAAGAGGACCTGCGCACCCATGTCCAAACGGTCATCCGTTCACTTGGGTACGCCC
>Ga0187849_1005296_pt1 | contig 10275 bp, 8 predicted proteins | sample June2016WEW_4_10_2_FD_132412 | JGI IMG/M metagenome (GOLD analysis project Ga0187849, IMG submission 132412) | Peatland microbial communities from SPRUCE experiment site at the Marcell Experimental Forest, Minnesota, USA - June2016WEW_4_100 | ecosystem: Environmental > Terrestrial > Soil >... | reverse complement strand
CTAGGTCCGCGGCTTTCAGCTTCTCTATTCCCCTTCCTCGTTTTCCTTCATTGCCCGCCTGAACTTGCCGGATTACGGGCACGCCTTGACCGGCGGTAGAGGTACGACCATTGCTTGCTCGACCGGGTGAGCGTGTGGACGCGTCAGACTCAGATTGATGACGTGCAGCTTCCGATGGGGTATCGGGCATGATAAGAGCCCCCGGTCAGGACCGCACTGACTTTGATAGCTACCTGCTACCCGCTTGTTCCCTCATGTGAACCGCATCGCCAGCCGATAGAAACAATTGGCGAGAGTCGCACGGGCAGAGCACTATATGTTGTGGCCCCGTCGGGGCCTACCTCAAGATATTGGATTTTTTATGCTTGACCAGCCCCACCAAACTGAATTAGATTTATATCCGCAACTACGCTTTGACGGGTGTGACAAGGTGCTCACTACAATAGACCTCTTCTGTGGGGCGGGCGGTCTCACCGCAGGGTTTAAGCTCGCTGGGTTTCGCTGCATTTACGGCAACGACTGCAATCCATCGGCGATACAGACCTTTAAGTATAATCACCCCGAGACACATGCAGATTCCCGTGAAATCGAGGCTATAGACCCTCGTTCGGTTCGCCGGATGCTGCAGATGGAAAGAGGTGAGCTTACCGTTTTAACCGGTGGCCCGCCTTGCCAGGGATTTTCAATAAACGCGCCTGAAAGGTTCTTGGATGATCGCCGCAACGCATTGTTCAAGCACTACGTGCGTTTCCTGGATGAGTTTTTCCCGAAGGCCTTTGTGTTTGAGAATGTCCCCGGCATGTTATCGCTGGCCGGCGGCCGCATATTCGAGCATATTACAAATGAGTTCACAAAACGCGGCTACCACCTCTCCGCGAAAATACTTTTCGCCGCACATTACGGTGTCCCGCAAGAGCGGTGGCGACTGTTCCTACTCGGTTCCCGGGGAGGGAAAGCGCCCGTGCCTCCGGAGCCGACACATTATGCGGAGGGCCGAGCCAATTTTAGAGGTGGGCGGACTATGACCTTCGGGCTGATGCCATTGGATAAACGGAGGCTGCTGCCGGCTGTTACTGTCGCCGATGCTTTATCTGATTTGCCGCGGCTTAGAATGGGGGAGGGAGGCGAATCGGTGGCGTATCAGTGCCAAGCTGTATCTGATTATGCCCGACTGATGCGCAACGGTAACAAAGAAACCTACAATCATTATGCTGCGATATTGTCTCCTCAGAACAGGGAACGCCTTAAGTACATAAAGCCTGGCGGCTCCTGGCGAGATATTCCTCTTCGCTTACTGCCCGCGGGCATGAAGCGAGCGCGGCGATCCGATCACACAAGACGATATGGGCGCTTGAGGGCTGACGGTCTTGCGGGCACGATCATGACTAAATGTGACCCTCACTGGGGCCCCGTATTTCTTCCCGACCAAGACCGGTCGCTTACAGTAAGGGAAGCTGCGCGACTGCAATCGTTTCCCGACGACTACAGATTTTTCGGCTGCAAAGTGTCGCAATACGAGCAAGTAGGGAATGCCGTGCCTGTATTACTGGCGAAGGCGGTCGCGAGGGCAATCAGGAAGCATTTCGCGACATAGGGAGTGCGTCCTGTGGCGCTGAAGATTGTTGAATTCTTTGGTTACGGGCCATCTGACCACTCGAATAAAGCCGCCGATACCCGCGCTGCTCTTCGCTGTCCATTCTTGCAAGCAGATTGCACAAAGAAGTTTCGGGACGGCGCAACTAGTGGTGCTTGCACAGTTCGACTTGCCAATTCTGGCCCGATCATTTGTTGCCCCAATCGGCTCTACGCGCAAGATTACCGTATCCTCTCGGATGTTGCTCAAAACGCATTCGGTGCGGGCACCCGTCTCATTTCGGGCAATGAGGTGGCTCATGTTAAGCATGATGGACGATTTGTTGCGGTCTTTGGCAAGCGGTGGGGAAAGGAATTGCGGCTTCCTCAGAGGTTAGGTCGCGGGGCCTACTTTGTGGATTGGATTCTTGTCCTCATCGCCCCAAACGGCGCATTACAGGACTTCGTTGCTGTCGAGGTACAAGCAATCGACACGACTGGGAATTATCGAGCTCAGAGGGATGCGTATGTTCGGGGCAGGGTGTATAAGGGATACAGCGCCGCTGGTATGAACTGGGAGAACGTTTCAAAAAGGATTCTTCCGCAAATAATCTATAAGGGCCACGTATTGCGACGTGAGCCTCTGTGCACAAAGGGACTCTTTTTTGTTTGCCCGACGCCAATATACGAGCGTGTTCGGCAGCGCCTCGGGGGAGAGATGCTCGCTTATCGATATCAGCCTGGAGCACTCACTTTTAGCTGGTACAATGTGGGGCCCGAAGTCCCCGGCGGACAGATTCGAATGCTTATTCCGGGGGGTCAGTTTACAACAACCATTGATCAAGTCGCTCTAGCCTTCACCGCCCCGGCGAATCTTCCCCCCGCGGGAGTGTATCAACAGGCCATCCAGGCGGAGCTAGAAAACCTGCGGAACGCAGATGGCTGACATTTTCAGTGCTTCGAAGCGCAGTGAGATAATGTCCCAAATCCGAAGTGTTGGGACAACTCCTGAGAGGCGACTTTACGTTCTGGTTCGCGAAACCCTCGGCGCCCGATGGCGGATAGACTTAAACACACGCGCATTACCGGGCCAACCCGACGTCTTCATTCCATCTTTGCGCTTGGTCCTCTTTGCGGATGGGTGCTTCTACCACGGCTGCCCCCGGCACGGACATCAACCCAAGTCGAATCGAAAATACTGGCTTCCAAAGCTTGCTCGTAATCGGAAACGCGATTCGGAAAACCGCAAGGCACTGCGTGCAATGGGTTGTAGAGTGTGGGCTTTCTGGGAGCACGAACTTCGAGGTAAGGAGTTGGAAAAAACCCGGATAAACATAACCCGCAGAATTGGAGAACTGGTCAAGGAAAAGCGTCGAGAAACTGCAAAAAGGGCTGGATGGCGCAGAGCTTCTTCGAGGTCTGCGCGCCTAAGGGGCAATTAGTCCAAACAGAGCAGGTCCGGAGGACCTGCGCCAGCCGATGCAAAAGGCCACGTACTGAAAGGGTGGTGGGTGACTGTGAGCTACAATGAGGGAGCTTGATGCGGCAAGTGCCTGATTACGGTGATGACCGGAATAAAGGCTTCTGTGTCCACTGCGGTGGGCGAGAAGAAACCAGCGACCACATCCCGTCCAAAGTTCTACTGGACGAGCCATTTCCTGAAAACCTAACCGCCTGTGCCTCGTGTCTGCGATGCAACAACGGATTTTCGCGTGATGAAGAATACCTAGCCTGTGTGCTTGAGTGTGTTCTGACCGGAGATGTTGCTCCAGAACTAATAGAGCGATCGAAAATCGCTCACATTCTGAGAAGAAGTCCCAAATTAGCCGAGAGCTTGCGACATGCCAAGCACGTAGTGGACGGTCAAACCATCTGGGATGTGGACATGGACCGCGTAAAACACGTGCTTTTGAAGTTCGCCCGTGGCCATGTCGCCTACGAACTAAACGAGCCACGGCTTGATGAGCCGGAGTTCTTCTATTGCAGGCCTTTAACGACGATGAGCTCGGATCAACGTAAAGCCTTCGAGGCATCGGAAGAAATTGGAATATGGCCTGAAGTAGGCAGCCGAGCATTAAGTCGGCTGCTAGTCGTTGGATCTGATGTCTACGAGGAGGGCTGGCTTTTAGTACAAGAGGGACGGTATCGATTCCGAACGCTTCAAGGAAGTGGACCGAGGGTTCGCATAGTTCTCCGCGAATACCTTGCTTGCGAGGTGGCATGGGATTGATGCACCCACAGTTGCAAATGGATAGGAGCTCGAAGGAATCGCTCCATAGAATAGCGATTGACTTCTAAGGGTTCCTGGTCCGTCCACTTATCATCCCGAAAACGCAGAAAGATGAAATACTTTCCGTCAGTTGCTACACCAAACATGCTGTTCCATTGGCGGTTCTCTTCGCGCCGCATGTCATAGAAGCGTCGTTTGAGTTGGTCGATGACGGCGCGGTTGGGGGCCGCGTCTTTGTTGGGCGAGAGCGTGCGGGGGTCCTTGTATTCGACGATGACGCTGCCATAAACAGAATCAGGACGTCCCGTCGCAACGGTAACGTTGTGGTGGCCTTCCAGGGTGATCTTGGCGTCGCGGGCAAATGCTTTCAGTGCGGCGGCCACGTCGACTTGCAGGTCCATCTCCGACTTGGCCCAGGCCGCCGCATTCTGAATCTGCTCGGCAATCACCACGGCCCTTTGGCTTACGATTTCATCCAAGGAAGGCTGGCTGCGAGGCTCCGCGGGTCGGTCAGGCATTTCTCACCCCCATCGCGTCTTGGATCACGTCTAGAGTGCGAACCGATTGTATAACAGGTCGTCAATGAAAACCGAGCAATATGGCTGACTCAGGAGGGACTAACACGCGCGGCGGATACATGGCGCCTCTTGCGACGTGTGCGATGTAAAATGCAGGGCCGCCAGCACAGCATGGCAATAACGGCCTCAGCCTCTCGCACCGTTCAAGGGCCAGCGGCTTTGCCCATTCCTCTCACTGGGCCTGGCTCCGGCTGGGCGTTCACTGATCCCACACATGCCAAACAGCGGCATGTCTGCGCCACCCGCGGGTTCAGGACTGTTGATGGTCCAGCGTGAACGAGTATTCCGGCATAAGTGCGGCGCAACAAATGCCCCGCTGCGGGTTAACGATTGCCAGTTTGCCCTTGGATTCGAGAGCGGGAATCCGAGGAAGAACCGCAGACCTCAAAGACGGAGGTCTGCGCTACGTTTGCTGACCGTGCTCCTCCTTGAGATACCCTCTTTGCTTCCATATCGTCAGGATATATGCGTAGAATTCCAGATCTGGCCTAGAGCCACAAATCGGGGCGAGTTGTGCACCCACCTTGGTGAGAAGGACACTACCGGTTTTCATCTCATTCCCAGCTTCTTTCCGAAACTCAAGTTCGACAGGTCTGCCGTAGTAGAACACTGTGAGTGTCTTGGGCAGCTCCATCTTCGCATAGCTCAATAGGTGCTCATGTTGGATCAGACCGATACTATCCAGGTGGCTTAGGGAGTCGAAAGTAATTCCGTGCTTCTTGTATATTTCACCAAAAATGTCGTAGATGAGTGGAACGACGTCATACCCGACCGTCCACGCGAAAGTGCACAAACGAGTAAAAAGCTCGGCATCCGCTTTGTCTAGGGATGAAAGGAAGTTAACCGTCCTCTTGGAGTAAGTGCCGGGAGCATTGGCTTCTCCGGCTAGCACCCGCGACCAAAGTTGCTGCATCTCAGCGTCGGAAATGAGCCTGCATTTATCAAAAAAGTTAACTATCCAGTCGTCTTCGACCTTTTCAGGTTGAGATTCTTCTTTGACTTGAGGGAGCGCTTGGCGAGTAACCTCCTCGATGTTCCGCTGTTTTTTGGCTTCCTCCTCGAGCCACCGATAGAATGCTCGCCGCTGAAGGTCAGAGATCTGTATCTGTGCCTCAGCGCGAATCAGCTCGGCTTCTGCCTCCGCCCTCGCGACGCGTACCACCTGGTAGGGCTTAAAAAGCCCACCGATGGCGTCGGAGATTTTCTCAATAAGTACGGTGGCCGGCTTCGAAAGCTCGCCCAAGTTTATGATGGAATTATCGCTGCTCATTTCTCTGCCCTACTCACCGTTATTTGGGCCCATGAGGGGAGCCTCCCTACCCGCGCGACAGGCGGGCGCCGCATGCATCCTTCTGTGTACGACCGCCGGTCGACAACCACAACATTGTGCTGATGCCTATATACACCCGGGGCGGGGGGAAAACAAGGGCCGCAAAGGCAGAGGCTGGGTGCTGGGGCTAGCCAAGGTGACGTAGGGGCGGTTCCCGGTCCTATGGGGGCAGGGCTTCAACCGCCCGGAAGGGCGCATGGCCATGCGCCCCTACAAGGTTCAAGGCTTGCCGTTCGGGCAGGCTTTTCAAACGATGTTCAAGGTCAGCGTCATGTATTCGGTGGACCATCCTGCCGCGGGGCGATCCATCCAGCAGGTTTATGATTTGCTTCAGCCACTGCTCAAACAGGGCGGGCAATTCACTTTCGGTTTTGTGAAGCAACTCGTCTTGTTGAACAGCAGCCTGGTGTCCCAGAGCAGCTTGGCGCATCTGGAGGGGGAGTTTTCCAAGAGGGAAATCGGGGCCATTTCTTTTCAGGCCGGCGTTGCCTTGAAAGATTTTAAACGCGCCATAGTTCTGCTGACAACGAAGGCGAGCGTGATTGCGGAGCGCGGAGGCATCAAGAGCTTCCTGGCGGGGAATCCGCTTGAGGCCATTCGCATCATACCCTCGGCAAAGCGCGAGAACCAGGGCGACACGATCGAGATGGGGATGGATATCGAGTCCTACCTGACGGCGCAGGCCATCCTCGAACCGGATGCCCGATCGGGTGCGATGGAGCTGGATCTGCTTCTGCAAGCTGCCGGCATCCAAAAGCCGCAGCGGTTTGGCGGGAGTGGGCGCGAGGTGCTGGAGCTGGCGAGCGAAGCCACTCGGAACACCGTGGCTGATCCCCAGGGGAATCTCTCGAAATTGCTTGTCGCCTTGACGCAGATGCTGGCGGGCTTGAATCCCGACTACCTGCTTTCCTCCCTGTCCCCGGAAATGCAAAACGACCTGCGCGGCCACGCGCCCGGGGCAATGGCAGCGCATTTGATGGAAGACGTCATTGCCGGATGGGCGGCGGAGCGCTTGGCCAGTTCTCCGCCCGCCGAGGGCTTGGGGGGCGTGGGCGAAGAGGTGCTCCAAGCCTTGTTGCGCGGGCTCAAGGCAACGCACGTAGCCGAGCGTCTGATGCAAAAGCTGGCGCAGTTTGTGAAGCAGGCGAACCTCCCACCGGAGGTCTTTGAGCGCGTCCGGCGGGAAGTGGTGTGGTTTACGTTGTCGGCCCAGGAAAAGCACGCCCAACTCCTGTGCCTGGAACGGTTCACGCCGCAGCAGTTTGCCCGCCTCCTCTACTATGTTCAAGAGGCGATGAGCGACGGGAGATTTGCCGAAGCCACGGAAATTGCCCAGCACTACTTCGCGGTCCTGGATAAAGCTCCCTCCGCGGTGCGCGCGGAAGAACTCAAGAGGGCGCCGGAACTTCTCCGCAGCCTCGCGGGCGTGCAGACTCTGGAGTTGATGCACACCCTGGCGGAGCCATTGGTCCGGGAACTTCTGGACGAGACCCGCTTGCAGGGGCCATGCCACCTGGAAGTTGCGAACTGCCTGGCCGTCGTGGCACAGAATGCCGGGCACTTTGAAGATTTCGAATTTGTTCACAAGCTCGCCACGGACCTGAAACGCTCGCTGGCGCGACACCCAGATGAGCATTTGGACTGCTGTGGCAAGGCCCTTTCCGCGCTGCTCGCTCCCGAGGCCCTGGAACGACTCATCGAGTCCTATCTTCAGAAACGGGGCGACGCGGCCTGGGTACGAACCGCGACCTCCTTGTTGATGATGATTGGCCCCCTGGGCGCGGAGGCGGCTTTTCGGCGCCTGGATGAGGAACCTGCGGCTTCCAAGCGCTTGCCACTGATTCGCTTGATTCGCAACCTTGGAACGGCCGCCACCGAGGCGGCGCGGAAGAGGCTTGCTGATGAGCACTGGTACGTGGTGCGGAATGCCTGCCAAATCCTGGGTGACCTGGCTGACTCGGAGCTTCCCGCGCAACTACGCGGAGCGGTCCGCCATCCGGAGCCCACAGTGCAGTGGGCCGCGATCACGGCCCTCCTGAAGAGCAATGCCGGAGGACGCGGGGAAGTCTTGGCACAAGCGTTGCCCTACTTGGACGCCGGCGTGCTCGAGATGGCGCTCGACGAACTGACGATTCTGAAAGATCCGGCGAGCGTCGACCATTTAGAGGCACTTGTCTTTCTGAAAAGGGATTTCAAGGCAGGGGTGCTGGAGAAGGCCGCTAAAGCCCTCGCCGCAGTCCCTTCGGAAGGCGCTGCCGAGGCACTCTACAAGATTGTAGCGGATGCGGGGCAAACCCTCCCGGTTCGCAGAGCCGCCTTGGATGGTTTGTACAACCATCCTTCCGCCGCAGCCGTGCGGTTGGTGGCACGGCTCGCCGACCTCTCCCCTGGCGATCCTCTGGCGGCCGATTTGACGAAAGGAACGGAGGACTCACCCGACTGAGAACCAGCTGGATTTCCCCGCTGAGTTCAGCCGCGACCACCAGCACGGCGAGCCATCGGCCATCAGCCCTTGAGGGCTATGGACTGGCGGCGCATCAGGGACACTAGAGGCGCAGCGACGATGAGCTTTTCGCGTCGAAAGCCTCGTTCTCGAAGTCGGGCCGGCGTGCTGGCAGGAATCCTGGCGGCGATGGGGTTGGCGGTTCTCGGGGCGTTGCTAATGCAGGGCGCCGGTCAGGCCCCCCAGCAGCAAGAGGTCACTCCTCAAGAGAAACCACCCACTTTCAAGTTGCAGGTCCAGCGCAACCTGGTGCTGGTACGCGCGGTAGTCCGGGACGACAAGGGCCGCGCGGTGGGCGGACTTCGCAAGGAAGACTTCAAGCTGTTGGATAACGGCAAGGTTCAAGCTATCACCCATTTCTCGGCCGAGACTCCAGCGACGCCTCCTGCGCGGGAAGTCAAGCCGGCGCCGCCAAAAACCGAGCCGGAATCTGCCGCGCCCCCGGCACCCTCTGCGATTACCCGCTGGCGATATCTCGGGTTATTCTTCGACGATTCGTTTTTGCCCTTCGAGCACCTTGCGCGTGCCCGGAACGCGGCTGACCGATTCTTGGCGACGGCCTTGACGCCCAGCGACCGCGCCGGTGTTTTCACCTCGTCGGGACGGACCACGCTCGATTTCACCGGCGACCGCGCGAAACTGCATGAAGCCCTCTTCAAACTCCGTCCAGTCAACCCGGGGGACAGCTTCCCCCCGGGCCAGTATCCCTTCCTGCTCGGCAACCCGAGGGGCGACCACATCCCGTCCCAGACTGAATACCTGGCGCTTCTCAGACTCCAGAACATGGAACAATTGGTTCGCCGCATGGGCACACTGCCGGGCCAGCGCAATCTCATCATGATTTCAGATGGCTTCGGCATCAGTCCATGGGAACTGAAGTGGCCATCTCTGGCGGGCGAGATGGTGGACCGAGCGCTCCGCTCCAACGTGATCATCAGCTCGCTGGACCCCAAGGGCCTGCCGATCTTGCTGCGTGAAACTGATGCCTCCTGGCCAGGCGCACCGGACGGGGGTCCCATGGTGGCCGCAATGCATATGGGGGACTCTTCCCGGGAATTCGGTGCCTCTTCCGAGATGGCCGAGTTGGCCAAAGACACGGGAGGTGAGTTCTTTCACCACGACAACGATCTCGAAGCAGGATTCGCCAAGGTGGCGGCCACGCCGGAGGTCTATTACAGCTTGGCGTTCTCGGCACAGAACCTCAAGCACGATGGCAGCTTCCACAGTCTGAAAGTGGAGCTGGTCCACAATGCGGGGCTGAGCGTCGTGGCCCGGCGGGGTTATTTCGAGCCCAGGAGACTCCCTGGCGCCGAAGGTCAAGTCAATGAAGAAATCCAAGAGGTAAGTTTCACGCTGGATGAGCTGAAGGAACTGCCCGTGGACGTGCACACCCAATACTCCCAGAGCGCGAACGGTGAGGCGCAGCTCTCGGTGCATGCCCACCTGGACATCCGCACGCTCCGCTTCCGCAGAGAGCAGGACCGAAACGCGAATGAAGTGATGTTTGTGACCGTCCTGTTCGACCGCGACGGGAAATACGCCGACGGCAAATGGCAGCGAGTGACTTTGCGTCTGAGCGACTCCACGCAGGAGAAGCTGCTGGCGTCCGGCATCAACCGGGAAACCTCTTTTGCCGTCAAGCCGGGAACGTACCTGATTCGCGAGGTGGTGCAAGACTCCGAGGAAGGACACCTGGCCGCCGTGAACTCGATTGTGGAGATTCCGTTCTGACTGCACACTCGGGCGGTTGGTGCAAAGGGGCGGCTTTGCGTGCCGCGAAGCGCTCGACCGCCGGCAGCCGACGGAGTTGTCCTGCAACTCCGCGGCTCGATCTTGGGCAACGACAGGCCGTAGCCTTCAAGGACCTGCCTACCATTAGGATCGGCGGACCTTCGGCTGGGGCGGGTGCTGTGTGGAATCGTCTGTCTCCCCATTAGAGGAGTGGGCCAGGGCGGCTTAGGAGGCCGCATGTCGCAACTTCGGCCGCTCGGCAGACTGGCATTCTCGGCTCTTGTCTTTGTGACGCTCGCCCGTATCTCTCCCGACACCGTGCATGCACAGG
>Ga0187849_1005295_pt1 | contig 10277 bp, 5 predicted proteins | sample June2016WEW_4_10_2_FD_132412 | JGI IMG/M metagenome (GOLD analysis project Ga0187849, IMG submission 132412) | Peatland microbial communities from SPRUCE experiment site at the Marcell Experimental Forest, Minnesota, USA - June2016WEW_4_100 | ecosystem: Environmental > Terrestrial > Soil >... | reverse complement strand
TCAGATGCGTTCCCTGAATATTGCGCCCCACAAATTTCACGGCGAATGGAACTACAGTATCCGGCCGAGAAATCAAGAACCAAAGTAGTGAGTTGTTCAAGTTATTTTGCGGAGGCTTCTTAGAGCGTCTAAGCGCCGTGAGAAATCCGCGCTAAGGGCCGGTAGTAGCCGTTTTCCAGTACGGAGGGTTGGCCATGAGAATCAGGCAAGCGGTGGTGGCATGGGGATTGGTGGTAGCGTGCGCCGGCAGCATGGTGCAAGCGCAAGCGGCGCGCCTCGCCGACGGCGCCGCGGTTCGCGTGCGACTGACGGCAGACCTGGTGAGTTCCCAGGCGGCGGTAGGCGCCCGCGTGGATATGGAAATCGCGCAGCCCGTCACGCTGCAAGGAGTGGTGGCGATTCCCGCGGGGGCGGTGGCCTGGGGCGCGGTGCAGATGGTGAAGAAGGGCAAGGTCCTGTACTTCGATGTCGAGGGAGTGCGACTGCCCAATCAAGAGATCGTTAAGCTTCGCTGCAGTCCGCATAAAACCACCATTGCGGCGAAGGATGAGATAAAAGTTGAAACTCAGGTGGGCGGGGATTTGGGAGCTGCGAAGGGAAGTGAGTTTACTGCCTATTTGGACCAGGACGTCAACGTCGAAGTGGCAGGAGCGCCGGTGGCGCCCGCGCAGCCCACTCCGGTGGTGGCTCCGGCACCAGCGCCTCGACCCGCCACGCCGGCTCCGGCGCCGGTGGTGGCGCCCGCACCGGCGGCCGTTGCGCCTCCCACTCCCCAACCGGAGACCCCTCCTGCACCGCCCGTGCCCGTGGCCGCGCCGCCAGCGGTTTCCGCCCCGGCTGCTCCCGCAGCGGCTCCGGTGGCGCCCCCTGCTCCCGCAGCCCAGCCCGGGGAGTACATTACGGTTGAGTGTTTCTCTGATCCCCTCGGCGCCGACATTCTGATTGACGACGAATTTCATGGGAGCACGCCCTCAATCCTCAAGCTCCCGCCGGGAAATCACCAATTCGAGTTTCGGCTCATGGGTTACAAGGCGCACGCCCAGCCCTTGAATTTGACGCCTGGATCGGGGCTCCGCACCGTGCGAATTACTTTAGAGAAGCAGCCGTAGTGCGCTGTAACATCCGATTCTTGACAATGGTCACGGGGCACTGTCTGGTTGTAGGGGTACGGCTTGCCGTACCCTCTGGGTTCGGTCGCACGATAAAAATGAAGTAGGGGCACGCCATGGCGTGCCCCTACAACCAGGGCTGCTGCCAGTCTCCAGAGTTCGGGCATGTTCACCACTCTGATCGCCGTCGTCTTTACTCTTGTGCTGGTAGCGGGAGTGCCGGCCCTCTCTTACTCCACCGCCCGAAACAGCGAAATCCGGAAGATGCCGCGCCTGGGCCTCTACCTTTCCGCTGTGTTCTCCCAGTGGCTTTTGACCGTGGTGGCTTTGGGAGTTGTGTTCCTGATCGCGCGCAAGGTTTTCGTGCAAGGTTTTGCCGCGATGCCTTTGACCGCTGCCCTGGAGTGGGGGGCCGGCATTGCGGTGGCCGCGCTTCTGGCGCTGAGCTTCGTCATCTTGTGCGAACGGCGCGGATGGCTGCCGCGAGAATCTGACTTGGTTTACCTGCTGATACCGGAAACACCCCGGGAGAAGCTCTGGGCGGTTCTGATCATCGCGCCCACCGCGGCGTTCTGTGAGGAGTTCCTCTTCCGTGGCTATTTGCTGACGCAATTGCACGACTGGCTCCACTCGCTCTTGTGGGCTTGGGTTGTGTCTTCCGTGGCGTTTGGATTGGCGCATTTCTACCAGGGATGGAGCGGCATGATCCGCGCCGGATTGTTGGGTGCGCTGCTCGCCTACGCCGTGGTGCGATGGGGAAGCCTTTATCCCGCGATGCTCGCGCACTGGATGATCGACACGGTGGCGTTGTTGTGGCTCGGCCCCTGGATGGTTGGTAAGGACATTGCTGCCGAAGGGAGGATGCTCGAATGAAAAGCCAACATGCAATCGACGCCGCGCTGGGGATGCTGGCGCTGGCGCTCTCGCTGGGAGCGCAGTCTGACCCCTGGGTGGTCATTCGCGCGGCGAAACTCTTTGACTCCCAGCATGGGGTTTTCATCACCAACGCCGTCGTGGTGGTGCATGGCGAGCGCATTGCTGAGGCCGCTGCCGCGGATCAGGTGAAGATTCCCGCCGGCGCGACGGAAATCAATCTCCACCAAGCCACGCTATTGCCCGGATTGATCGACGCGCACACGCACTTGCTGCTGACGGGAGAATTAGCGGGCCGGTATGATGACGAACTCCTGAAGGAGTCCTACCAGTACCGCACCATTGAGGCCGTGGTGAACGCCCGCAAGGACCTGGAAGCGGGCTTCACCGCGATGCGCGATGTGGAAACCGAAGGGGCCATGTACAGCGACGTGGATGTGCGCAACGCCATCAATCGCGGATTGGTTCCCGGTCCGCGCCTTCAGGTGGCCACCCGCGCCCTTTCCACCACGGGCGGTTATGCGCTGGAGGGTTATTCGCCGGAAGTCACCGTGCCCGACGGCGTCCAGAAAGTGGACTCGCCCTGGGCGGCGCGCCAGGCCGTGCGCCAGCAGATCGGCTATGGCGCCGACCTCATCAAGATCTATGGAACACATCACTTCTCTTTCACCCCCGACGGCAAGCTGGTGAACATTCCTACCTTCACGCTGGAGGAGGTTCAGGCCATCGTGGACGAGACGCATCGCGAGGGTAAGAAAGTTGCCTGCCACGCTTATGGCGGACCGGGACTGCACAATTGCCTCGATGCGGGCGTGGATTCCATCGAGCACGGGCTGGACTTGGACGAAGCCGCCATCCAAGAAATGGTCCAGAAACACATCTACCTTGTTCCCACCCTCTATGTTTACGAATCTGATCCCTCTGCTGACCTGAAGGCCACCGGGGGGAAAACCAGCCGCGCGCGAATTCATGAGGCGAGCTTCCGGCGCGCGCTGGCGGCGGGCGTCCCCATTGCCTTCGGGACTGACGTGGGACCGTTCCCGCACGGCACGCAGGCCAAGGAATTCGCTTACATGGTTCGCTTCGGGATGACCCCCGTGCAAGCCATGCGCGCCGCCACCTGGGTGGCTGCGGAACTGATGGGATGGCAGGACCGCGTGGGATCCGTCGAGGCGGGTAAGTTCGCCGACTTGGTGGCGGTCGAGGGCGACCCCTCGAGCGATATCACCGAACTCGAGCGCGTGAAGTTTGTCATGAAAGGGGGGCAGGTGGTGAGGAATGATTTGAAGTGAACGTGGGGGCCTGCCTTTGCTGACTCTAGCTTCGTGTGCGCTGGCAAGTGGCCACATGTCCCGTAATGTTCCCGCTCGATCACTGACCAAGCATCCATGTGGTGGATACCCCGAGGATAAAGGCCAATGGCCGCCCCACCTCGGGGGATGACCAGGGCCTATATCGGAAACCTGGACTAAAAGTCTGTTTGTGGGGTCTTTGAACTTTCGGTCAAAAAGTCCAATACTGGAAGGGCGCGGCAGTGTCTCAATTTGAATCCCCAACCAGGCGTTCGTAAACGTAGGGCGACTACCGAGGAGTTATTTCCTCGAGCCCCGTTTGCACTAACGTTTGCACCAACGTTTCGGGACCGCGAGGGCTGCATCTCCGGTTAGGCGACAAACCGTCAAGTGAACCCCGTAATTCCTACGGCGTCTCGCGCGGGTAGCCGCGGATGACAGATTCTTCTACTGCAATCCAGCGCACGCGAACGGCATTTCTATGGGTAGGCCGTGATAATTACGAGTGGCGTCCACTTGCCGAAGTGGCTGCGCTCAATCCCTCAAATTCAACATCGACTGGTAAACTTCGCAGTCTCGGCATATTTTCATCTTCTCTTCCCAGTTTCCCTGGACCGTGCCCTCGCAGATCGTTCCGTTGATGAACCAGCAAAGGTTTCCGGCATCAAATTGCCATGCGGGGCAATTCTGCCTGTCCTCCGCGGGACAACGGCGCGTCAGCCAGCAGGGCTTGCTCTTCCTGGTAGCACGGCTTTTCAATGCCAGAATAAAAAGGACTTGGCGCTCGATATATACAGGAATGTTCCGCCAGCCCTGTTCGAAACTTTGAATGGCTTTAGGAGAAACGCCCAAGATCTGCGCCATCTGGCTTTGCGTTTTTTCCAAATGCCGGCGAATTGCCGCGAACTGGATTCGTTTCATTTCAGGCTTTTCCTCCTCGGTTTCATATCGTACCACAATGTGGGCACGAGGGAACCTCACTTTCCCCCAAGATTGCACTTCACTCCCACTCGAAAACCCCCAAAAACATTTAACATTAATTTAACAATTAAATTGTTGACAACTCATGAGGCTAAATTTATTATGGTAAATACCACGCTGTGGTATTCACCCGATCAGCCCCGCACGTGGCGAATCCAGTTCTGTCTGGATTGTGGTTTCCTGCTCAGGGTTAAACAAGCGAACTTTGCACGCTCACCCGGTTGTTCGACCGTAAGACGGGCGCCTTCCGTGATCGCTGAGGCGCTTGACACCGAAAACCCGGCGCGACGGTTGCATGCAGAGAGGGTCAGTTGTTGGTTATCGGTTGGCCGGAAATCGAAAAAGGAAACCACGGGTACTAACTCTTTGATGATTCCTGCACCTGTTTCACGAGGGCGGGATTCCGATTAGTTACACCTTAGATTAATGTCCCGGCACAGTATGTTTTTGGCCTGCACAGAAGCATAAATATTGGGAATCACATGTCAACAATCAGACGATTCGGAAGATTTGGGGGGATGGAGATAATGGTCACGGCTCTGAGGGGTCGCTCGTCATTTAGGCTTGATTGTCAATCGAGAATTTTCGGCGACAGCTTCGCGTCGGCACGCTTCGCGAGGTTTGCTGCGGTATGGTGCTGGACAGTATTGCTCTTTGTGTCCCCAGCACTAGCTCAGACTTACAAGGCCAGCGTCTCACCCGGTGGGCACGACATTCACTACACCGATTCGTTTCGGGGTTGCTCCGACGGCACAGGACATAAGTATGATCATTATGATGCGGGTGAGTTCGGGGTCTTCTGGGGGACGCTCACGACGCTGAACACCCTCCCTCTCATACAGAAGAACGGTCAATGGATACCCAACAGCGTGTCCGCAACCAAGTGTACAAGCCTTGGAGTTTGTGCGGCATCGGGAGGGGGGGATACTGGCGGGTCGTTCTACACCTCGTCCCTTGCAGCGAATGGGATGGTCACAACGGTGGAACAGGGTTCTTTTTCCTCCATCGGTGAAGCTGGCAGCGTTTTCTCGACCGAGACCTTGGATCTAAATACGGGCAAATACACCTGGGATCGCACAATTGATGACGCGTTCAATGGTGACTGTACAGGGGGCGCAACTGAAATCCAGCACCGGACGGCGGTACTGCCAATTAGTCTCGTCTCCTCTACTGTTCCGAATTTCACAGTCTATTTCGCGAACCCGTTTCTAAACTATGTGTCAACTGGAGCGAACCCGACCGTGGCGGACGTGCTGTCCGGTCCCCTCGCCGACCGCCTCTCGGCGGACGGTATGTCTGCGGCGGTGGTTGTGGTTCAGTCAAATTCAAAAGCACCGGTATCACTCAGCCTGACCGCTCCAGGGTTTACGGGGACTGGTGCGATAGGGTCTTTGGCGTCCTTCGACTCCAATTACTTAGCGAATCCATCGCCGAGTGGTACGCCAAACCCCGACCCCATTCCGCCAACCACGTGCGACTCCGACAACAATTGCACCTTTCTCGCGCTCTTATGGTCGCCGGCTCTTATGCCGGGGGGCGGAGCGCCATCAACCTTCGGCGGTTACGCACCGGTTCCGCTCCTAATAACTGCAACTCAAGGAAGCACTTCAGACCAGGCGACGATATTGTTGCAACCGCCACCGCTAGTGTTAGTACACGGCATTTGGTCAAGCGGTGCCCAAGCATGGCAGCCGTTCAAACGTTGGCTCGGCTCAAACTATCCCCACAATTTGATTCTCCCAGCCGACTATGGCAAGCCACCTTATAACTATAGCTTTCTGGCATTTTCGGACCCGCGAATTCAGAATGTCATGGAGGGCACGATTGCCAATGCACTCGCATCTGCCGCTGCGAATGCCGTGGTTGCGAGACAAGTGGACGTTGTGGCGCACAGTATGGGTGGGCTGGTTACACGATACTTCATGGCGAACCCTTTCCCGTACCCTAGTTTGTATCTGCCTTCAAATCCGGTCCACAAACTGATCACGATTGGAACTCCCCACCAAGGCACCCCTCTGGCAACCGAATTGGAAGCGTATCAAGCCGTCCCAGTTGGAGAGACGGGCACGAGTCCGGGCGCAGCCCTCGCAATTAGCGCCATTTGCTCTCTTATTAAAGGTCTTTCGACTTCGTGCACATTGTCGGATTTCTTTGGATCACTGGGGCAGCCCATTGGTGGGGCTGTGCTTTCTTTAGAGACGGGCCTGCCAAGTACTGACGGAACGCACTACAGCTCGATAGTGGGTTTGAAGCCAACGCTACCGACGTCATCGACGTCCACAACAGAAGACTACCTTAATCTCATTATTCACGGCTTCGTATCTGCCAGTAAGTCTGTTGACAGTATCATTAACCTGCCCAGCGACACTCTCGTGAGTGAGGCCAGCCAAGTCGGATTCCCGGTGGACACAGATACTATTAATGGGATCGTGCATACACAAATATGTCCAGCAGGATGCTCAGATACCGGCGAAACGTCGAGTTCCTCAGTGTGGAGCCAAGCAGCGTTTTGGTTGATGGGTGGATCCGGTCCGGCGTCAGCGCAAAGTTCAAGCTCCATCGTTCAGCGGACGACAGAGATACTGGGTACCCACGCGCTGGACGAAACCGCAGGCAGCGCAGGCCCGATCTTGGACCTAACGGGCTACACGCAAGTGGGTGCTTCAAACGTAAGCTTTTCACCGGCATCGGGCTCAACGCTGACTATCAATTCGGCAGCCAGCATAGCTGCTACCTCTTCGACCAAAACGATCACAGAAGTCCTCTTGTTTCAGACAGTGTCGGACCCGACTGACGTACCGTTGTTCTATTCCACCCAGTCACCATTCAGCATTACCTTTGCTCCAACGCGCATGGGATCGACGAGTTTCGTTGCTTTTGCAGTATTCAGCGACATGACCTTTGCCGCCACCGCGCTCCAGTATACCTTGCAACCTATCGGCAATTCGGTGGACCTCACTCTTGTTAATGCGCCCGCAGCGAATTTACCAGTCGGGTCGTCAACCGTGGCGAGTGCGGAGGCTGGCTTTTCAAATGGACAAGTAGACGTGACGCAGCTTGCTACCTACGCCGTGCGTAGCCGCACTTCGTCGGTGTTCACCCTCGGCCCGGGCGGCCTTATCACAGCTACGGGGCCAGGAGTCGATTGGCTCGATGTCTCGTATGGTGGCTTCACGGCTTCGGCACAGATTATGGTGGGGTCATGCGCTTACTCGCTCAGCCCAGTCAATCAAATTGTGGATTTCAACGGCGGCACAGTCAGCATCGATGTAACCACGGCCAGCGGGTGCGGATGGACGGCCGATGATGGCGGCGCAGCCTGGCTAACTGCCGCTGGCGCTAGGGGCACAGGGAGTGGGACCATCACACTGACGGCTTCGGCGAATACCTCGGGCTCAACCAATGTAGCCTTTGTCACTGTGGCGAACCAAAATGTAGCAATTACGCAACCGGCCACGGCATGCACCTACGCGCTTAGCCAAACGGAGGTTTCACTCAGCGCATCAGGGGGTTCTGGCACAATAGCAGTAACAACCTCTTGTCCAATTACTGCGACGAGCAATGCGGCCTGGCTGGTTCCCGTGGTCGTGAGTGGTTCGGTTGCTTACACAGCCGCTGCCAATACGAGCAGCGCTCCCCAGTCAGCAACGCTCACCATAGGCACACAGACGGTTGCTGTGACGGAGGCCGCAGGCCTTACGGCCACCGCGACGACCGTGACATCTTCAGTGAATCCGTCTGTCACCGGGCAGTCCGTAGCGTTTACTTCCACGGTGACGCCCACTTCCGGCACAAGCGTCCCGCCTGGGAGCGTCGCATTCCTGGACGGGGCGACGCAGATCGGCACTGGCACACTAAACTCGCACGGCCAGGCGACCTTCGCGACATCGTCTTTATCTCAAGGCGTTCACTCAGTCTCGGCACAGTACAGTGGCGATTCCAATTTCAGCGCAAGTACTTCCCCTGCGCTCACTCAAACTGTCAACATGGCGGCCGCGGTGGCCTCGCTTGCGCCAACCACGCTAAGCTTTGGCAATCAAGCGGTGGGGACGACCAGCGCAGCTAGCGCGGTAACGGTGACCAACACAGGCACGGGTAACCTTACCATCTCGGTAGTCGCGGTTGGGGGTACAAACGCCAGCGACTTTGGCAAGAATGCCGACACGTGCACTGGTGCCACGGTCGCCCCTAACGCCACCTGCACCGTTAGCGTGACGTTCACGCCCTCCGCGTCGGGGAGTCGTACCGCCTCACTGAATTTCACAGACAACGCCTCCAACAGCCCTCAGACGGTGAGCTTGACGGGGACGGGGGTCAGCACATCTCCAGTGGCGGGCGTAACCCCCCCAAGCCTGACGTTCAGCAATCAAAACGTGGGGACCACGAGCGGGTCGCAGCCGGTCACCCTGAGCAACACCGGCAACGCAGCGCTCGCCATTACGGGCATAGCCACGAGCGCCAACTTCGGCCAGACCAATAACTGTGGGGGCAGTATTGCGGCCAGCGGCTCCTGCACGATCAACATAACCTTCTCACCGACGGCGACCGGCCCGCTCACCGGCACGCTGACCGTTACTGACAACAGCAACGGGCTGGCCGCCAGCATGCAGACCGTGACTTTGAGCGGAACCGGGATAGGATCCGCTGTGAGCTTGTCGCCCACTTCACTCACTTTCTCAGCCCAGATGTCAGGAACCAGCAGCACCGCGCAAACCGTCACTCTGACGAACACGGGCACCGCCTCGCTGGCCGTCTCCAGCATCGCCGCAAGCGGGGATTTCTCCCAAACCAACACCTGTGGGAGCAGCGTGAGCGCTGGGGCAAATTGCACGATCAGCGTGACTTTCAAGCCCAGCGCAGGTGGCTCCCGGACCGGAAGTATAAATGTCGCTGACAATGGCCCCAGCAGCCCGCAGACCATCGCACTTAGCGGAGTCGGCCAGGACTTCACGCTGGCCGCATCCTCCGGTTCTTCCATGTCGGCAACTGCCGTGCGAGGGCAGTCCACAACTTACACTTTAAGCGTGGGCGGTCAAGGTGGGTTGTCCGGGGCGGTGACTTTCGCCTGCACTGGGGCACCGTCCGAAGCTACCTGCACGGCTTCTCCGAACCCGGTAACGGCCGGGAGTTCCGCAACCAATGTCACCGTCAGCGTTACTACAACTGCCGCTTCGCTCAGCGCGCCGCGCTCTCGACCCCTTCCCCCCGTAGGACCCCTACCGCCAGGCCTGAAGGGTCTCCTGCTACTTGCCTTGGTTCTTGCGGCGATGGCCTGGGCCGTCGCGCGCCGGAAGCAAGTCGGCGTGACCCGATGGCAGTCCACGATGGTCCCGCTCGCTATGGGATTATTGCTTGCTCTGGCGCTGGCAGGATGTGGCGGTGGAGGGGGCGGAGGGGGGGGCGGAGGCGGCACGCATGACCCCGGCACACCCGCCGGAACATATACCCTAACGGTGACCGGCACGACGGGTTCGGGTTCTCCTGCCCTGAGCCATAGTATGACGCTCACCCTGACCGTGAGTTAATAAAAACAAGTCTAGGGGCCGGGGTGCCGTCAAACATGCGCCGGCCCAAAGCAGCAGGTAGCAGAAAATTGGAGGTCACAACATGAGGATTACTAATTGCTCTGCGATTTTCAACGGTGAGGAGCATCCCGGATTCTGGGTGCTACTCATGGTCGGTCTTACCGCGATGGTCATTTGGCGACTGGGCCCGGGGGCTTCTCCGGTCTTGGCGCAGGTCAAAACCACGGTCAATCCTCAGGACAGCCTCATCTACGTCTGGATTCCACCGAATACGTTTATGATGGGCTGCTCGCCGGGAGACAGCGTTTGCGGCGCCGAGGAAGGGCCGCCGCACCACGTGACCATTACGAGAGGTTTCTGGCTGGGGCAGACGGAGGTTACGGTGGGCGCCTACAAGCACTTCGCCGCAACGCCCGGTCGACATATGCCGTATGAGCCGTCTATTGTCGCGAACACCCTGAACCCCCCGAGACCCCTGAACCCGGGGTGGGGTGACG
>Ga0187849_1005294_pt1 | contig 10278 bp, 8 predicted proteins | sample June2016WEW_4_10_2_FD_132412 | JGI IMG/M metagenome (GOLD analysis project Ga0187849, IMG submission 132412) | Peatland microbial communities from SPRUCE experiment site at the Marcell Experimental Forest, Minnesota, USA - June2016WEW_4_100 | ecosystem: Environmental > Terrestrial > Soil >... | reverse complement strand
TCTGCGCGCGCGCGCAGACTGCTTATTGGCGAAATAGCGAATCGCTGTGGACCCACACGCTTGCCTGCACCTCAGACAATTATATCGCCCATAACAACCTGGGGAGTGTGTTGACCGTTCAAGGGCGGTCCGTTGAAGCCATCGAACATTTCCAGAAGGCGATTGAGATCAAACCGGATTACGCGGAGGCGTATTACAACCTGGGTGTTGTACTTGACCGGCAGGGCAAGCCGGGCGAAGCCATTGACCACTATCAAAAAGCCCTTGAGATCAAGCCTGACTATGCGGAGGCGCACAATAACCTGGGCATCCTGCTTACCAAACAAGGCCGGACCGCTGAGGCCATTGAACATTACCGGAGGGCCATCGAACTCAACCCCAACCGCGCAGAGTTTTACAATAACCTGGGCAACCTGCTCACCCTCCAAAGCCACCTTGCGGAGGCGATCAGCAATTATCAAAAAGCCGTGGAGATCAACCCGGATTTTGCGGCGGCCCACTTCAACCTGGGCAGTGTGCTGGTTCTGCGAGGCAGGTATACGGAGGCCATCGGGCATTTCCGGAAGGCCCTTGAACTCAAACCCGATGACGCGAAGGCCCGGCAGAGTCTGGACGCGGCGCTTGGCTTGCTAAACCAATTCCCGCGAGAAACCGGGAACCGACCCAATCCGTAATCCTGCCCAAAGCAGATACGCCGGAGGACGTTGCCGCGAGCCAGCCACCGTCAGGATAAATATTTTTCAAGTGACCAGAAAACCGTTATAAAGGTCTGGCATGGCGGCGCAAACATTGCAATCTGGTGCCACGCCCGTGGACAAATGGGTTCGTTGGTTTGCGCTCCGGCCGCGACTGACACTGACTCTGGTGGTGTTGGCCGCGCTGGGTCCGTTCCTCACCAAGCCGTTCAATATTGACGACCCGTTGTTTCTCTGGGCGGCGCGTCATATCCAGACCCATCCGGCAGACCCTTATGGATTCGATGCGAATTGGTATGGAGTGATGAGTCCGATGTGGCAACTGACTCAAAATCCGCCACTGACGTGTTATTATCTGGCGGTTTGGGCGGCTGTTTTTGGCTGGAGCGAACCTTCTCTGCACCTGGCCATGCTGCCAGCGGCGCTGGCGGTGGTTTTAGGAACATACCAACTGGCCCGCCGTTTCTGCGGGCGGCCAATGTTGGCCGCCGCCGCCACCTTGTTTATGCCGGTTTTTTTGGTTTCGAGCACGACCGTAATGTGCGACGTGATGATGCTTGCGTTCTGGGTGTGGGCCGTCGTGCTGTGGGTCGAGGGGATGGAGCGCAACGACTTGTGGTGGTTGACGGGTTCGGGGGTTTTGATCGCGCTGGCCGCGTTCACAAAATACTTTGGCGCGTGCCTCATTCCGTTGCTGGCCGCCTACAGCCTCATCCACCAACGCCGGCTGGGGCGCTGGGCGGGATGTATCCTGATCCCCATCGTTGCGCTGGCTGCCTATCAATGGGCCACCCATGCTCTTTACGGAAACGGCCTGTTGTCCGCCGCCGGAAATTATGCAACGGCCACCAAAAAGCTTTACGGCATATCCGATGTCGCCAGCAGCCTGACAGCGCTGGCGTTTACGGGGGGATGCCTGGCCATGGTGATTTTTTTCGCCCCCTGGCTGTGGCGGTCGAGGACATGGATCGGATTCACCGCCGGCGTGGTTTTGTTTGCAACTGCGATCTTTGTCGAAGGGACGATGTTAAAACAATATGACATGCTGAACGGCCCGTCCCGCGTGCTGGTGGAGGTTCAAATCATTTTTTGGGCCATCGGCGGGGTGAGCGTGTTGGGCCTGGCGGTGGCGGATGTGTGGCGGCAGCGCGACGCCCGGTCATGCCTGCTGGCGTTGTGGGTGTTCGGGCCATTTCTGTTTGTCGTGTTTTGCTGGGTTGTGAACGGACGTTCATTACTGCCCATGGCGCCCGCAGTGGGGATATTGCTGGCACGGCGTCTGGAACAAGGTTCGCGGAACGGCAAAAAAATACGGGAGGGAGACATGCGGGTTTGCCTTACGGCCAGCGCGGTGCTGGCCTTGTTGGTGACCCATGCGGATTTTCGGCTGGCCATCGCTGTCCGCCAAAGTGCGGAACAAACCTGCGCCAGATTCGGGCAAGGACCAACGAAGCTATGGTTTAATGGTCACTGGGGCTTCCAATATTACATGGAAAAGCTCGGCGCAAAAGCGGTCGTGTGGAGGGAATCCCGGCTCGGAGAAGGTGATTTTCTGGCCATTCCTCCTAACAACTGCAATATAAAACCGCCGGATCCAAATTATGCTCACCCTTTGAAAGCTTTGTTATTCCAAGGACCCCGCTGGACGACAACGACCAGCGCGCAGATGGGGGCCGGTTTCCATGGCTCGATGTTTGGACCGCTGCCTTTTGCCTTCGGTCGTGTCCCGCCGGAAAGCGTGCTTGTGTATGTCATTGGGCCAACGCATAAGGCTTTGACAGGTGACGTTCAGCCTGAAAAGAACTGAGAAACAATCAAACCCGTGAACCCGCCCAAAAAAGAACAATTGCTGAATGAAGCCGTGGGCCGGCCATCGGACCGCCCGGCGGATCCGGGCGGCCGGGGTGTAATAGTCGGCGTGTGTGTGTTGCTGGCTGTAGCTGTATTTTTGGTCTTCGGCCAGACCCTGCGATATGACTTCGTCAATTATGATGACGACCAATACTTTTACGCCAATCCCCAAGTGCAGCATGGGTTGACGTGGAGTGGTGTGGCGTGGGCCTTTCAGACCACATACGCGGCCAACTGGCATCCGTTGACGTGGCTGTCGTTGATGCTCGACGCGCAACTGTTTGGTGCCGGTTCGATGGGGCCCCATTTGACCAATGTGCTGTTGCACGCGGCCAACACAGTGTTGCTGTTTCTGTTGTTGAGGCGATTGTCGGGCACCTATTGGCGGAGCGCCTTCGTGGCGGCGTTGTTTGGGCTGCACCCGTTGCACGTGGAGTCGGTGGCGTGGGTGGCGGAACGCAAGGACGTGTTGAGCGGACTGTTCTTTCTGCTAACGCTGCTGATGTATGCGCGGTACGTGGAGCAGTCCAAGGCCCAAAGTCCAAAGTCCAGGGCCTTCTACGGTTTGGCCCTGTTATTTTTTGCGTTGGGTCTGATGTGCAAGCCGATGTTGGTGACGGTACCCTTCGTCTTGCTGCTGCTGGATTACTGGCCGCTAAAACGTTTTGGACTTTCAACCTTCAACTCCGATGAATCGCGAGCAGGCCCTCAACTCTCAACCAAACGAGCTCTCCGGCTCGTTCTCGAGAAGTTTCCGTTTTTCGTGTTGAGCACGGCCTCATGCGTGGTGACATTTCTTGCGCAACGGCAAGCGATCGAGCCAATTGAGCGGCTGCCCATTTCTCAGCGGATCGGTAACGCCTTAGTCTCCTATATCGCCTATTTGGGCCAGACATTTTATCCTGCGAAATTGGCGATCTTCTATCCTCATCCAGAAAAGGGCCCGCCCCTGTTGGGAATTACTCTGGCGCTGATTCTATTGGCCGGTATTTCCGCGGGAGTCCTCGCTTTACGGTGGGTGCGTCCGTATTTGCTGGTCGGCTGGCTGTGGTATTTGGGAATGCTGGTGCCGGTGATCGGGCTGGTGCAGGTGGGAGAACAGGCACGGGCGGATCGCTATACGTATCTGCCGCTCATTGGCGTATTCATCATGCTGGCATGGGGGGCAAGGGATTTGTTTTCGTCCTGGCGCTACCGGCGTCCGGTACTGGGCATCACAGCATTCATCGGGATAGCGGTCTTAATGGTGTGTGCGTCAATCCAGACCTCGTATTGGCGCAACAGCGAGTCGTTGTGGACGCACACGCTCGCCTGCACCTCCCGGAATTACGTCGGCCATAACAACCTGGGTATTGTGTTTGCCAAACGGGGCCAATCCGCGCAGGCCATGGAGCATTACCAAAAGGCCCTTGAAATCAAGCCTGGCTATATGGATGCGCACAATAACTTGGGCATTATGCTTGCCGGGCAGGGTCGTGCCGCAGAGGCAATGGAGCATTACCAGACGGCCCTTGAGATCAAGCCTGACTTTGCCGAGGCGCATTACAACCTGGGTAATTTGCTCGCTCAGCAAGGCCGATCCACAGAGGCCATTGAGCATTTCCAAAAAGCTTTGGAGATCAAACCTGATTCCCCTAAAGTTCACTACCGACTAGCCCTCGCACTGAAAAACCAGGGAAGATTTAAGGCTGCAATCGCACACTACCAGAAGGTTCTGGAACTTGAACCCCGGCATATGTTGGCCCAAAATGCCCTGGCCTGGCTGCTGGCAACCTGTCCGGAGAATTCGTTGCGCAATGGGGAAAAGGCGGTGGAACTGGCACGGCAGGCGGAGCAACTTTCCGGTGGCAGGCATCCGGAGATTCTGGATACGCTGGCAGCGGCTTATGCGGAAGCAGGGCGATTTCCCGACGCGGTTGAGACCGCAGAGCGGGCCCTGCATCTGGCCAGCAACCAATCCAACACCGTTCTGGCCGATGATATCCGGACGCGGCTCAAGCTCTATGAAACGAATTCCCCATTCCATGAGAAGCCATAGCCATTGATATCGCAAAAGGTTCCCTGCGCGATACCCCCATTTTTAACTCGTTGGCATTGAGAATTCTTGCACTGGAATTGACGATGCGACCGGGAACTGCTTATCTGATTACAAATCGTGCAACAAACCCCGGCAGCCTGTGCGGATACCAGTCGGTTAAAGACGTCCATCTCGATCATCATCGCCTGCCTCAACGAGGAGGACACGATTGTCGAGTGCCTGGAGCGTCTCAGCCGTTCCGCGCCCGCGGCGGAAATTCTTGTCATGCACGGCGGCAAAGACCGGACGTACGAACTGGCCCGGGCTTTTGCGCAGTCGCATCCGAATGTCGTCCCGGTCCGGAACGAGAACGATCGCGGCAAGGGCAGCGCCATCAAGGCGGGCATCGAACGGGCATCCTTCGATGTGATGTGCCAGTTCGATGCCGACCTTCAGTTCGAGCCGGAAGACATGGCGCGCGTGATGGCGCCGATCCTGGAAGGGCGCGCGGATGTCGTGATTGGTTCCCGTTTCATGAAGGGAGCGGACGCATCCGGCTACCGGTTCTCCTTCCTCCGGGTGATGGGCAACCGGGTGGTCAATGCCTGGGTCAGCCTGCTTTGCGGCCAGTCCATCACCGATGTCACCACGGGTTACAAAGCTTGGACCAGGGCGGCCATGCAGAAGATTCGCTTTCAGGACGATGGTTTCGTTTATGAAGTGGAAATCCCGATGCGCGCCTGCATGGAAGGCCTGCGTGTTGCCCAGGTGCCCGTGAAATACCATGATCGGCAGGGAGGCGTGAGCGGTCATGGCAACGGCTGGCGCGAGGTGTCAAGCATCGTCCGGACAGGCTGCCGCATTCTTGTGAGCGCCCTGGCCGTTCGTTTGAGTGGACGGCACCAAAACTGACTTATTATATGAAAATATTAATCACCGGCGGCGCCGGTTACATCGGCTCACTTTTGACTCCCGCCCTGCTTGTCGAAGGACATCAGGTGACGGTGGTGGACAACTTTTATTTCAAACAGGCTAGCCTGCTCGATTGCTGCCACTCCGGGCGGTTTGAAATCGTCCGTGGCGACTGTCGGGACGAGGAATTGATGAAGCGGCTCGTTTCCCGGGCGGACGCAATCATCCCGCTCGCCGCGGTCGTGGGCGCGCCCATGTGCGACCGTGACCCGGTCGCCGCGAAGACGATCAACCAGGAAGCCGTCGAGATGCTGTGCCGGATCGCGAGCAAGCAACAGCGGATGCTGATGCCGGTCACCAACAGCGGCTATGGCATCGGGGAGGGCGGCAAGGTCTGCACCGAGGATTCGCCGCTGCAACCGCTCTCACTTTACAGTCGCACGAAGATAAAAGCCGAGGAGGCCGTGCTGGCACGCGGGAGCAGCATCAGTTTCCGTCTCGCCACGGTGTTTGGCCTGTCACCCCGGATGCGCATTGATTTGCTGGTGAACGACTTTGTCCATCGCGCGGTGCATGACCGGGCCGTCGTGGTGTTTCAAGGGCACTTCAAGCGCAACTACATCCATGTCCGCGATGTGGTCCGGGTATTTCTGCATGGAATGGCAAACTTCGACGCCATGAAAGGCCGGGCTTACAACGTTGGTCTCGATGAAGCGAACCTCTCCAAATTGGAACTGTGCGCCGTAATCCAAAAACACCTCCCGCAATTCGTGTATCTGGAAGCGCCGATTGGCGAGGACCCGGACAAACGCGATTATATCGTCAGCAACGCCCGGATTGCCGCGACCGGATTCAAACCCGATTGGAGCCTTGACCGCGGCATTCAGGAACTCATCAAGGGTTATACCATCCTGCGCAATACGGTTTACTCGAATGTGTGATTCCCGGCTTCCCGATGGCGGCACCAAGCTTAAACAACGCAACTGCGGTCGTGCTGGCCGGCGGCTTGGGGACGCGTGTCCGGCGCATTGCCCCCGGCGTGCCCAAGCCGATGATTGCGGTCTGTGGCCGGCCCTTTGTCGAGTGGGTGGTCCGCCATCTGCGGCGGCAGGGAGTGCGCCAGGTGGTGTTGTCCACCGGGTTTCGAAGCGACGTCATCGAACGGCATTTTGCGAAAGAACCCGTAGCCGGTGTGCGGATTACGTGTGTGGCGGAGCCGTTGGCGTTGGGGACCGGGGGCGGTTTCCTGCACGCGGCCCAACAATGTGGCGCGAGTCCGGCGTTCTGGATTGTGTCAAACGGGGATTCGCTAGTGCTGGCCGATTTCGCGGAAGCTGCCCGTTTGCTGGGTGAGCCCGGAGTGCAGGGCGTGCTGGTGGGTGTGGCGGTGCCGGATGCCAGTCGTTATGGCACTTTGAACTTTGATGGCAGGAAACGGCTCACCCGCTTTGCGGAAAAGAGGGCCGGCGCCGGCGTGATTAATGCGGGACTCTATCTGCTCAAGCCTCCCCTGCTGGCGGAATTTCCCCCGGTGCGCCCATTGAGCTTCGAACATGAAGTTTTCGCCCATTGGCTGGCACGAGGTTTGGACTTGCGTGTTCACGTGACGAAGGCACCCTTTTTCGACATGGGCACGCCTGAATCATTGCCGTTGGCCGAACCCTTTATCGTAAATCATCGGCTGCAATTCGAGACCTTATGATTATCGCACGTTCACCGTTGCGCGTCAGCTTCTTTGGTGGAGGCACTGACTATCCGGAGCATTTCCTCAAGGAGGGGGGAGCGGTGTTGGCGACCGCCATTGACAAGTATCTATATGTTACCGCCAGCCCGTTCCTAAGCCGGCTCTTCGACTATTCCATTCGATTGTCCTATCGCAAGGTCGAACTGGTTCGTCACCCTCACGAAATCGAACACAGGGTTTTTCGCGAGTGCCTCAAGCTGTGCGAGTTGGAAAAGGACATTGAATTACAAACGATGGCCGATCTGCCGGCGTTCACGGGTCTGGGTTCGTCTTCATCTTTTACCGTGGCGTTGCTTCACGCAATCCACTGCTTCAAGGGGGAATTCCTTACCCCGCGCGAGCTGGCGTGCGAGGCGATTCACGTCGAACGCCACCTCCTGCGTGAAAACGTTGGCTGTCAGGACCAGGTCATGGCGGCATTTGGCGGATTCAATCTCGTGGAATTCCGGTCGGAACACGACTTTGAGGTGCAACGCATTCCAGTGACGCCCGATTGCGTTGGGCGGCTGGAACAGCACCTGCTCCTGGTCTTCACTGGCATCAAACGCAAGGCTTCTGATGTGGTCGCCGGCCAACTCGCAAAGCGCAGCTGTAACGCCGAAACGTTGCGTAGGATGCAGGACATGGTTTACCAGGGCTTCAAGATTCTGACATCCGGCCGGCAGTTGCACGATTTTGGCGAACTCCTGCATCACGCGTGGCTCGCAAAACACAGCCTTGATGGAGGCATTTCCAATCCGGGAATCGACGAGCTTTACGAACGCGGGCGCAAAGCGGGTGCCATCGGGGGAAAACTACTGGGTGCCGGGGGGGGTGGATTCATGTTGTTCTTTGTGCCGCTGGCAGCGCGACCGAAGTTGCAAAAGACATTCCGCAACTGGCAGACACTGGCCGTGCGGTTGAATGCGCCCGGCTCCCAGATTATTTTCTCATAGGCCGGATTTGACCCAGACCCGCTTCATCCATGGATTTAACAAAACACACCGTGCTGGTGACAGGCGCCAACGGGTTCGTTGGCCGCAATCTCATTGAGTTGATGCGTACCCGTCGGATCAATCCGCTGGCCCCCACGCGGGCCGACTTTGATTTGCGGGAGCAAACCCAGGTCCGCCAGATGCTGGAGCGGATCAAGCCCGATGTCGTCTTTCATTTGGCAGGGCTTGTGGGCGGTATTGGTGCGAACCTCGAGCGTCCGGCTGATTTCAATTACGAGAATCTCATCATGGGCACAATGATGTTGCACGAGAGCTGGCGGGCCGGGGTGAAGAAGTACGTCACCCTCCTTGGCGGTTGCAGTTATCCAGCCGACGCGCCGAATCCAATTAAGGAAACCACGTTGTTCAAAGGCTACCCGCAGGCCGAAAGCGCGCCCTATTCGCTCGCAAAAGCGATCGGAGTGGTACAAGCCTCGGCCTACCACGCCCAATATGGTTTCAATGCCATCACCCTCGTTCCGGGCAACCTTTACGGCCCATTTGACAACTTCGATTTGCACAGCGCACACGTCATTCCGGCATTAATCCATAAGTTCCTTGTCGCGAAGGGAACCAACGCGCCGGAGGTCGTCGCTTGGGGCAGCGGCAAACCGGTGCGTGATTTCGTTTATGTGACCGATGCGTGCGAAGCAATCCTGCTCGCAGCCGAAACTTACAACGGCGCGGACCTCATCAACATTTCTTCCGGCGTGGCGGTGACCATCAAGAAACTGACCGAAACCATCGCGGAACTGACCGGTTACAGCGGCAAGGTTGTCTGGGACACGACGAAACCGGACGGCCAGATGATGAAGGGATACGATGTAACCCGGATGCGGCAGTTGCTCGGTTACGAGTGCCGGACCTCGTTGCGTGATGGACTCCGGATGACCATCAATTGGGTTCTTGCCAATCGTGGCGCCATCCGCTTGCCTTGACTTATGCAGGTCACAATCATTGGCGCCAATGGTTTCGTCGGTTCCGCTTTTGCGCGTCTGTTGAAAAACAAGCCCGGGGTCAAACTGACCGAAGTCACCCGTGAAACTTACGTTGAATTGCGCGGCTTGGAGAGCGATGTGTTGATTGAGGCCGCAGGCAATGCGAGGAAATTTTTCGCTGACCAGGATCCGGCCGCAGAATTCGAGGCATCGGTTACCCATCGCTTGAGAACGCTCCTGGATTTCCCAGCCCGGTTTCATCTGCACATCTCAAGCGTGGAAGTTTACAATGATTTGACCTCCCCGGCCACCACGCACGAAGACTTCCCGGTGGATATCGGCAGAAATTCCCACTACGGCGCACACAAATTGCTCGCCGAACAATTGGTGCGGCATTATGCGCCCCGGTGGCTGATTGTGCGGTTTGCGGGCATGGTCGGTCCGGGACTGTGGAAGAACCCGGTATACGACATTCTTCACGGCGAGCCGCTGCGGATTCATCCCGATTCGCGTTATCAGTTCCTGCATACCGATGATGCGGCACAGATTGCGTGGGACCTGGTGCAGTCCGGCGCCACCGGTGAAGTTTTCAACGTATGTGGTGATGGATTAATTTCCCCGCAGGAGATTTCCCTGCTCGCGGGGTGCCCCCTGAACCTGGCGCTACTGACCGCCGAGGTCCGGCTGCGGATTGTAAACGTAAGTGTGGCAAAAATAAAAGGCCGCACCTCCCTGCCGGCCACACGCCAAACCATTGAGGCCTATGTCTCGAGAGTGAAGGAACCCTGACACCAAAGAAACCGGTGAAATCCGCAATCCTGCCTGAAGAGGACCAGCCTGAAAGCGCATCCGTTCGGAAATCAAAGAATCGCTTCGTGGCTGGCATCTGCGTGCTGCTTGCATTGGCGGTATTTGCCGTTTTCGGCCAGACCCTGCGATACGACTTCGTCAATTATGACGACAACCAATATTTCTCCTCCAATCCTCAGGTGCAGGGGGGATTGACCTGGAACGGGGTAATCTGGGCTTTTCGGACAACGTATGCTGCCAACTGGCATCCGTTGACGTGGCTGTCGTTGATGCTCGACGCGCAACTGTTTGGTGCCGGTTCGATGGGGCCCCATTTGACCAATGTGCTGTTGCACGC
>Ga0187849_1005288_pt1 | contig 10285 bp, 12 predicted proteins | sample June2016WEW_4_10_2_FD_132412 | JGI IMG/M metagenome (GOLD analysis project Ga0187849, IMG submission 132412) | Peatland microbial communities from SPRUCE experiment site at the Marcell Experimental Forest, Minnesota, USA - June2016WEW_4_100 | ecosystem: Environmental > Terrestrial > Soil >... | reverse complement strand
TGCGGGTAGAGACGTTTGGCCGCCTCCCGGGCGATGTGGTTTACCGAAGCAAGATCATGTTCCATGGCCAAATGTTCCAGGTGCTGTTCATTGCTCGCGATGGCCACGATCGCGGTGAAAAACTTTCCTGATTCAATCGCCTGGCGAAATTCCCGCCGGGTTAATTTTCCCAGCATCACTTCTTGATCGGGCATAAAGTCCTCCTCTTATTATTCCAGTTTGTATGGTATACTCTCGCCGAAAAGCTTCCTTTTTATTACATGAATTCCGCTATTGTTTCAAGATTGAATTTGTTGGCTTCATACTTTGTGGATCATTTCCAAATTAATATTTATGGCGAATATTTTGTTCGTGAACCGATCGGGAAAACTCTCTATAATGGTTTAACCATCCTATTTCAAACATTTCTCATTCTGGAGAAGTCATGAAGCTCCAAAATAGAGTCGCCATCATCACCGGCGGAGGGAGAGGGTTGGGCCGTTCCGTCGCCCTCGCCTTTGGCAAGGAGGGAGCGAAGGTCGTCGTGGCCGCGAGGACCCGGGAAGAGATTGAGCATGTAGCGGAAGAATTGCGGTCGCTGAGAAAGGATGCCATTGCCATTCCGGCAGACGTTTCCAGTGAGGATCAGGTGAATCAGATGGTGAGGAAGGCTTTGGAGGCCTACGGTACCATCGACATCCTGGTGAACAATGCAGGGGCCAGGGGCCCGATTGCCCCGATCCATGAAATTCCCCTCGGCGAATGGGAACAAACTTTGAGAGTCAATCTGACCGCGGCTTTCCTGTGTACGAAAGCTGTGATTCCGGTCATGATAAAAAAGAAAGAAGGCAAGATCATCAACGTGGCCACCACGATGACCCCCCGGCCGAATTTAACCCCCTACATGGTCGCCAAGGCAGGGTTGATTCATCTCACCAAGCAATTATCCCGCGAGCTCAAGGACTATAACATCCAGGTCAACGCCATCCATCCCGGCGTCATGGATACCCAGATGCAAGAAGAGATCCGAAAAGCCGGTGCCAAAGCGATTGGTACCGACATGTTCGAAAGGTTGAAGGAAGAAGGGATCCTGCACCCGCCGGGCGAGCCGGCGAAGTTGGTTTTATTTCTCGCTTCCAGGGCAGCAGACGGCATCACCGGGGAATATCTGTCCTTCGATGACAAAGAAGTGAAATTTCTCATTTCCCGGGCCTGAGGCGGCTCGGGCCGTTTCCTATTCATTGCCGATTAACACCCTCCACCCTTCCCTTCTCCTCTTCAATGGAGCTAGGGTGAGGCGGGAATAAACTGATTATGCTGAGAGAATTGTTCCGGGGTATTAACAGAATAGGCCGGGAATTTGGGATATTTCAAATCGAGATATCGACGTACAGTTCCCTGGAATCCCAGATTCACCCGCGGGCTGCCTTTGCTGAACAATGGACCTTTCAGAAGATGTCCCTGGAGACCTATCAAAAGATAAGCCGGCATTTTCCCCTGGCTCAATGGGTTTCCATCTGCGGATGGGGGGAGCCTCTGGAAAATGAAAGTATCATCCCCATGCCCCATCTGGCCAAACAGGCTCACTGCTTAACTGGCCTTACAACTAACGGGGTAAATCTCACGGAGAATCTTGCCCAGCAGCTGCTGCAGGAAGGCCTTGACCTCATCGTAATTTCCCTTGAAATAGAAAGTCAGGCGATCCAGGAAATCCTGCAGAAGGAGTCGAATTTTAGGCACATCACCGAGCAAGTGGAAGGATTGGTTCAATTAAAGAAGAAACTCCGGCGTGATAAACCCTTCGTCAAACTTTCTTTTCCTATGACCAGACTCAATATGCGCGAGCTTCCCAACGTCGTGCCGCTGGCCGCCAGGCTGGGAGTGGAGGAAGTAATTTTCACCCATTTGGACTATCTTCCTGATGAGAGATGGAATATCCTCCGCACCTTTTACCACGAATCCCCGACCCCGGCTTTTCAGGAAAGTATCGATGAAATCCGTCGACTCGGGAATAGGATGGGAGTGGGGGTTAAAACTTACCCCCTCAAGGCCGAAGAGGTTTTGGTCTGCGAACCCAATCCGCCCCGGAATGTGTTCTTTTCGGTGGACGGTTCGGTGGCCCCCTGCCCTTACCTTCGAATTCCCAAGAAAGGGGATATTCCCAGAATCTTTATGCACAAGGAGTACCGGGTTCCCCAGACTTTCTTCGGGGATATCAATCACGAAGATTTTCTGGAAGTCTGGAATAAGGAGCCCTATAAAAAGTTCAGAGAAATCTATGAAGAACGAAGTCAGGCCGGTATGGAAGGGTCTTCCGGCCTCCGTCCCCTTTCTGAGCTATGCCGAACTTGCTACAAGGCATACGGAATCTAAACTACAGCAAAAGTAGTTGACTTGTTAATTTGTTGAATAAAGGCCGTTTGATTCAGCTTGTCCTTAAACTCGAAGTCGAGGAGATTTCATGAAAATGACCGACCGACCATTAAATGAAAAAGTTGTTTGGGTGACCGGTTCTTCACGCGGGCTCGGGCGGGGCATTGCTGCCCATATGGCCAGTCTTGGAGCCTCAGTGGTCGTTCACGGTACGACTCTCGATTCAACCCGTGCTTTCAATGAGGCTGAATCCCTCGAGGCCGTGGCCCAGATGATCTCCACGGAGCATGGAACGAAGGTGCTTCCTCTCTACGGCGAGCTCAGAGAAGAAAAGACGGTCAAGGCCCTTACCAATGAGATCAGGGCTCATTTTGGCCGGATTGACATCCTGGTGAACGCTGCCGGCGGGGATATTGGATCCGAGGGAACCTCGGGTCCTCAAGGAGGCAAGCCTCGAAACAATGATGCCCTTTTTATCTCCCTCGAAGACATGAGGACCGTGCTCGACCGGAATCTGATGACCTGCATCCTGGTCTGCCGAGAAGTCGCTCCTGAAATGATCCAGCGAAAGTCCGGAAGTATTGTCAACATTGGCAGTAACGCCGGACTTCTAGGAACTGCGAAGTCAGCCATTTACGCCACAGCCAAGGCGGCGGTCCACCATTATACCCGCTGCCTTGCCCAAATGTTACGGCCCTATAATATCCGAGTAAATGCCATTTCCCCCGGAGACATCGTTACCGCTCGTTGGAAGGCCACCCGTTCCTATGATCAGAATAAGATGGTCGAGGATGGGACGCTGGATCGTTACGGCAGGCCGATCGAAATTGCCCGGGCGGTCGAGTTTCTCACCTCGGAAGCTTCCTCCTATATCACCGGACAGGTGATCCGCGTCGATGGAGGGTCGCAGTGCTGGCCTGCATAATCGATGATTCCAGGAACCTCACCCGTACTTAGATAACGATTGTCTCCAGGTTATTTCATTCAACCCCCGAAGGCAACCCCATTCTTTTCGTATGAAACCTCAAATTCGTCTACCGGTATCGCAGGCCAGGTTGTGAATGAGATTCCCGTCAATTTGCTCAGGGCGATGGAGGCTTTCATAGCCCTCCCGATCCCCGGGAAAGCAAAAATGATAACCAAATATTTCTCCCTGAGCATTACATACATCGATTTTACATCTCCCCCAAAATTCTTAACCAGACTTACGACCTCAGCCCTGTACTTCAGGCTGATCTCCCTCAATTCCTCTGACGAAGATTGGCCAAAGATCAAGAATGTCTTCATTCTGCACCTCCTTGATGCATGGGTCCAAGACTGGACCCTGGCAGTTCCCCTTCTTGAATACGACTCTCATCCTCCTTCTCGCTTTCCCCAAATCATCTTAGCCCCGTAAACTTACTCCATCCCGATATCGCATTGCGAATGAGATGGGCGGCGAATGTCGATAGAATGCAGGATTCATCTCAACAGCGGAGGATGGAGATTTTTTGCTCGGAGAAAAATTGTGGGAAAGGCCACCGAAAAGAATCCTGGAAGGGATGAATTTCCGGATGGCTTAGATCAGCAAGGGCAGCGGATACGATTCCTTTGGAATGGAGCGCAGGATCGATGACCAGGTCCTCCTGATCTCCGTTATCTATATTCTCCAGATTAAGGTCGAGAGGAAGAAAATAAATTTCAGTTTAACCTGTCATTGGGGAGGTAGGCTAAAGAGAGGGATAGCAGGATCGGCAGCGCAAAAATCAGTACCCGGAATCTCTTGAGTTTGCCTCTCACGTCAACTCCTGGGTAATAGGATTTCGCAATTTACAGGGGAAGCTTCGACTTCCCCTTCTCCCTTACTAAAAATTTTCCGTCAATTTGTTTCGCCTGTCAAGAAAATTTACTGGAAAATTTACTGGAGGTCCCAACTGTTCCAGAGAATCATTGCGGTATATTGTTAGGAGGGTCACCCCATAAAAGACTTTTTCAAGCTCTAAATTCCCTGTCGCCAAAGGAAACCAGCCCATAGGCCCTTTCCTTACCACCATTTGACAGGATAGGGCCTCCCGCGCCGAAAACGACTCCATAACACGGCCACGAGAAATAACGTGATCACGCCAACCCCAACCGGCGTCAACAGTGCGTAGAAACCGGCTTGGTTGTGAACCATTAGGAGCGGATTAGCCCCCGCCGGTGGATGAATGGTTCGGGTCGATATCATAAAAACCATCGTCAGAACGACTGCCGCGACGGAAACCCAAAGTGCACCGCCGAAAGCCTGAAAACAGAGGATGCCAACCAAAGCGCCTCCGAGATGTCCCCCCAATAAGGCACGCGGTTGCGCCGCTTCGGCCTCGGTTAAAGCAAAGAGGAACACAGTGGATCCGCCAAGGGAGAAAAGAAGAAGAGGTCCCCCGGGTCCTCCCGAAAACCACATGGCAAGGCCAATCGCTACCGCTGCGCCAACAGCCGACCAGCCGAGATCAAGGAAATTCAAACGTCGGTTGTTAAGAGTTCTCTTTTCGCTGCTGGAGCTCATTCTATGATTTCAACCTCCGAACCTTCGAACAATTAAATTTGCGCTGAGCTGCATTTTGATCTGTCAAAATTTTCGCCCATGATCGGAGACCCTCATGAGCTTCTATTTTTCTTTATACAATTAACTTTCCCTCCTCGCCAAGCTATATTTTCGTGAGCTCCCTCCACTACCCTTGGACCCGTTCCTATGTTCCTTCTTAGGCCAATTTGGTTGGAAGCAAGAAGATGTCCCCTGCCCCCCCCGTCAGGAGTAAAGGAATTTTGAGCTATTGCATATATTTGTTGACATCTTTTCAAAAAATCCATAATAATAAAAATATATTTTGTATACAAAATATTTGTATACCACATTATTCGGAGCTGGCCAATGCCTGAGCAAATATCCCGCGACCTTGCGATCTCGGAAATCATGCAATCCCTCCGCCGCATCTTTAAGGCCATCCAGGTTTACTCTCAAGAAGTATCCCAAAAATTCGGAATCACGGGCCCGCAGCTTTGGACCCTCAAGGCCCTCTCCGCGAATGGAAGCCTTCCTCTGGGCCAACTGAGTAAGATGATGTATTTGCATCCCAGCACAATTACCGGCGTTGTCGATCGGTTGGAGAAGAAAGGCTATGTGGTAAGGGACCGGGTTCATGAAGACCGAAGAGTCGTTATGGTCCAGTTGACCCCCAACGGGAGAAAGGTCATCCGTAGGGCGCCCAGTCCTATTCAGGGGAAGATGATCTATGGATTGAGAAAATTGAAGCGGGAGGATTTAAACTTCATTTATCATTCGGTTGAAAGATTAGTGAAAATGTTGTAGGCCCAAAGCATAAAGGTCACCTTCTTTTTTGACCAGGAATAAATCCTTTACCGAAAAAGGTAGAAGAAAATATTTCCAAAGCCGGGGAATATTTATGGAAGGTTCCCACGATAGATTCAGCTGAGTATAAGATACGCGTTTTCTCCCAACGGAGGGCAGAATATCGTGGAACTTCCGGGGTGTTCGCGGTGAGATAAGGAGTTTATCCCCAACCCCAGGATATAAAAATTGGAGCATCCAGGTCCGTGTTTGAGTGAATGGGATATCCTCCCGGGCCTTTAAAAAGTGCAAAATGGTGGTCAGGATCATTTTGCGAACCACCATGCCTCGGAATCGGTTGATCGTAGAACTGAGTGAGGAGGTGTGACCGAAATGGGGAACCGCGGAAAAATCATTGGAATAGGATTGGTGGTTATCGTGATCATCGCGGCTGGCCTAGGGATCTATTATTATTTCTATGGAAGGCCGGCCAAGGCCCCGATCTCAACCGAGGAGCCTGCAGCGAAACAAATCTCTCCCCCATTTGAAAAGCCCGTCTCGGGAAAAGAAGCTCCCGTCATATCCCTTCCAGCCCTGAATGACAGCGACGAGCTGGTTCGGAAGAAGGCTAAAGATCTATCAACTTATGCCAAACTGGCCGAATGGCTGAAAGTAGATGATTTGATCCGCAGGATTACCGCAGCCGTGGATAATACCGCGCATGGGATGGGTCCCCGGGCCCACCTAAAATTTTTGACTCCCCAAAAATCATTTACAATAGTTATAAAGGGGGAGGAGCTTTACCTCAACCCGCAAAGTTATCGCCGGTACGATCTGGTTGCTGATGCTTTCCTCTCCCTGGATGCCAATGCGTCCGTCCGTATTTTCCTCGAACTAAAACCCCTCTTCCAGGAGGCCTATCGGGAATTGGGGTACCCCAATCAAGACTTTCAGGAAACCCTGGTCCAAGCCATTAAAGAACTCTTAACCACCCCGATCGTGAAAGGGGATATCGTAGTAGTGCAAGGCGTGACCACCTACCAGATGGTGGATGAAAACTTGGAGGATCTGGATGACGCTCAGAAGGATCTCCTCCGCATGGGTCCGCAAAATATTCGCAAGGTACAAAATAAGCTGCGAGAAATGGCCCTGGCCCTGGGGGTTCCAGAAAATCAACTGCCGAAAGCCCGGGTATACACAACGCAACCCTGAATTCATGCGATGGGAGAAGGGTGAAAGATGATGAAATAAAAACGGCTTGTTAGGCCGCCGCTCACTCGTCCACGATAGCGAACGCTCTCACCGGAAAGGTTCCAAATTTTCTGACCTTCACGGGTACTGCGAAGAACTTGAAGCCCTGCTCGGGCAATTTTCCCAGCCCGGTCATGTGCTCAACAACCGGTATATCCGCACCGAGCAGGAGGGTATGCGCCGGCCGGGATGGATCCCTCGTGTCATCGATGTTGTATGAGTCGATCCCGACCAGCATTACTTTCGCCTCCACAAGAGCTCGAGCAAGATCCTCCGATACGAACGGATGATCGGAGAAGTACTGGGGCGTCCCCCAATGCCGGGCCCAACCAGTATGAAACAGTATGGCCCGGCCTGTCCCGCTCCGTGACGCCAGGACCTCCGGGCCAATCACTCGCTCTCCCACTTGAGGCGCCCGGATGACCATGCCCTCCAGTCCCGCCAAAGATTCGAGAGGAAGCTCAGAAAGATCGCGTCCGTGGGCGTATCGGTGGAAAGGGCTGTCCAGATACGTCCCGGTGTTCGCCACCATCTCGATCCTTCCGATGTGGAACTCCGTGCCGGGGGCGTAATGTTTCCGAGACTCCTCGCGAGTAAGATAGTCGCTGATCACCGGGGCCGGCAGTCCCTGATACGTGACCATCCCATTCTCGACAATGTGACTCAGATCTATGAAGCGACTCATGTGATTTTCTCCTGTCGCGCAATGCCCAGGTAAGGGTACGAGCGCCCGGCGAAACTTAGGCGAACCGTCAGCCTGGCTCGGGTGTTAGGCGAAATCGTAGCTACCAAGAAATACGCGCGTATTCCAGCCTGATTTTGCAGGGCAATGGCGTAACGGAATGCGTTCGCCTCACGGCCGTTCACGGAGCGATTGGCCGATAGACCATCCCCTCCTCCTGCATCTTCATGAAGGGGATCTCGCGCCCACCTTTTCTCGAGAACAGCTCCACAACTTCTTCGACTCTTCCCTTATTGGGCCCGCGGGTCTGTCGGATCCGAATCGTGTCGAAAGGGATGAACCACCCCCTCTCGGCCGAGGCCAGTTCGATCACCAGCCCTCCGCCCGGCTCCTCGTGCCCCTTCCCGAAGCCGAGCGTTCCTTCGGCCACCAGGTCGAGCCCGCCATCGGCTGCCGGAGAGGTCCGGACTGCGAAATAGAGTGTCTGATCGCGCGGCCCGCCGCGCCCGTCGTAGCGCGGGCGGCGGCGGTGAATTTCCTTGATGGTTTCCCAGCGACCGGCGAACCGCCTTTCGAGCAGGAGGAATTCGTAGTCGTACTCGGGAACCGGGACCCAGTTCCCTTTGGCGAAAAGAGACGCCTGGGCGTAACCGACGAAGACGGTCGACGAAAGCGCGGCGGCAGGCGGCTCGTCGATCAGAGGCAGGGGAGTGTGAAGAGAAGAGCAGGCGACGAGTGGAACCGCGACGAGAAAAAGAATAGAACGGAGCTGCTTCATCCAACAGCCTCCTTCGGATTTTTAATGGTCGGCTAAAACTCCACGTGAGCGGGCGGACAACAACTAGCCTGACGCCGTCTATGAACGGTCCACTCGACATAACTGTTGGGCTGAGCGTGTTCGATCACAGTTCCCTTTCCAACCGTGAGAGGGTAAGAGCAGATGGGCGGCCTCACCTTCGCGCCACAAGAAGCGGCATGATGGCAAACACCCCAAGCATCACGTAATAGACCGTTCCCGAAACAGGGTCTCGGCTTGCCAGGTACTCCCGGACCGAAAGGCCCCGAAGCCAGAGCACAAGCGTAAATTCCGCGACCAGCAGGAGGCCGAGCGTGACGCAACCCATCCCGAGTCGGCTGGACGGTTTGGCCGGCGCAGCGCGACGTCGGATTATCCACCGCGCTGCGAGTATGACCACCCCGAACATGATGGGCGTTTCCATCAGCTCAGCCATTCTCGTGCCGAAACGCGGGACGACCCACAGTATCCGAATGGGTCCAAGAACGAAGCCTGCTCCGAATACGAGCGCGAAATAGAGTACGCCAGCTTTGAGAATCTGCATGGCGGCTTACTGCCTCCCCCTATCCCCGGTCTCGCCCTCCCGGAGCACATCATCATGCGGCCCAACGATTTGTATAGCCTGCGTTGGCAACCACTAACGCCAGAAGCAAACCGCGTTTAATCCCCGTCAGCCTGATGCAGTTGTTAAGCAATCAATACCCTTCGACTACCCCCAGAAAGTAAATATCCGGTCCGTCGATGACCCCAGAAGATTGCCGCGCTTTCGATGCGGCAGGAGCACTTAGAAATGAACGAGCCTTATCGATGCTGCTGACTTCAAACAAGAAGAAAACGTTATTCGGGTCGTCGATGCTGCGCCAGAGCTGAATTAGCTTCAATCCCGCCTCTCGGTGCGCCTCAGCGTGAGAGTCAAAGACGCGCTTCCACCCCGCGAAGTCCGCTACTCTGCTCCGGCAGAGCATTTGAGTCATGCCTTTAATTCCTCCATTTTGTTGCTCAACAATACCCTCGACGGCGATTCTTAACGAGTCCGCCGCTGCCGTGTTCTCGGGCGCACGGGCATTGAATTCTCAAAGGCGTGGGCTGATCTTTTCCACGGCCTCCTTTGAGGTCATCACCGGGTATACCTCAAAATCAACGATATCGCGCCAGTTCGCCATCCAGTGCTCGAGCAACCTTCGATCCTCCGTTTCCATAAGCTGATAACAGCGCTCCAGCTTCTCATCGACCCAGCTTGAGACGTAGGTCAAGCCTTCGAGAGCAAGCCTTCCTCGATCCCGGAAACGCCGGTAAACAGGTACTGCGTCCTTGTTCTTGAAGTTTTCAACGATCATGTAAAGCATTCTCGACCATCCCCCTCGGAATCATTGTCAGGGCGATCCCCGACGTAGTTTAAGGCTTGAAATCAGCGGCGCAGTTTACCGACCGCACTGGACTGGCTGGCTGGCCTCCTAAGGTGTGTGCGACCCAAAAGCTTTTATTTTCTCGCCCAGTTCGCCCTTGGATAATCGAATGAATCACGAACCTTCCTCTGTCGCTCCTTCATTTTACCAGGTCTGCCGATTGAAAGCAGGGGTGCGGCTCCCATCCGTCTCTGCTGGAACGTAGGCACGGGCGCCTGACCGTGATGTTAGGCTGATCGTTGTTCTTCGGTACATCAAACGACGGATAGCACTGCTGCTGCAAAGTCGCGCGGCGCTTCCTGAGGCAAGTTATGGCCCGCCAGAAGAATCACTCGGCGTTCATACGCGGCCCTGAAGAACCGATCGTGGTGCTCAGAGGTGCCCAAAGGCGTGACTCCATCCTCACTACCATGCAGCGCGATCGTCGGCACGGCTATCGACGGTTGGGCGATCAATCGGCGCTCGGTGTCTTCCACCGCGGGGTCTCCAGG
>Ga0187849_1005279_pt1 | contig 10297 bp, 8 predicted proteins | sample June2016WEW_4_10_2_FD_132412 | JGI IMG/M metagenome (GOLD analysis project Ga0187849, IMG submission 132412) | Peatland microbial communities from SPRUCE experiment site at the Marcell Experimental Forest, Minnesota, USA - June2016WEW_4_100 | ecosystem: Environmental > Terrestrial > Soil >... | reverse complement strand
TGGCCTTCGAAAGCGCCCACGGGCTCACCACCGACGGCGAAGCCGGGCCCACTGTGTGGTCGGACCTTCTCCAAGCAGTCGCGCGGCGCCAAGTAACCACTTCGCCCTACGACTACGTCGTTGTCAGTCAGAGCTTCCCAGAGACCGCTTCGGTGTGGCGCGACGGCCAGATCATCTTCACCACGCTCGTGAACACAGGCATCGCAGTGGCGCCGACTGCTCCCGGCACCTACCCCGTCTTTGCCCACTACCTCGTCACCACGATGACGGGCAAGAACCCGGACGGGAAGCCCTACAAGGACCCCGGTATCCCCTGGGTGAGCTATTTCAACGGCGGCGATGCTCTCCACGGCTACATCCGGGCGAGTTACGGCTTCCCTCAAAGCCTCGGCTGCGTCGAGATGACCTACGCGGATGCGGAGACCATGTTCCCGCTCACACCGCTCGGGACCCTCGTCACCGTCCTCCCGAGCCCGGTCCAGCCCCTTCGGCGATCGAGCTAGGCGGTCGCGATCCCCCAGCTCGCGTGCCACCGCTCGCCCTCTTGGAGCTCGATCAAGCTCGTAGCGGTACGAAGCGCGTTCGGCGGACAGGTCATCGGCTCTATCGCGATTGCCCTGCGACGATCAGCCGGCTCGCCCAGCGTGTCACCCGTGTAGCACATGGCGTACGCGAACGCGGAGTCGGCCCAGATCTCCGAGCGACGGCCGGGCAGGTCCAGGCGCGCATGCCATCGACCGTCAGTCCCGACAGCCAGTCCCGTGTAGCAGTCGTCGAGCTCGAGACCTCTGAGGCTCCGCCCGTCGAGATCGAAGGCCGAACCGGGTACCGGCTCCTCACCGGTAGGAAGGCCGCGCTTGTCCAAGAGCAGTCGCGTCTGTGCCGACAGGCGTATCCCCGCTTCGTCGATGCCGCCCGGGTCTGCGAGAAGGTACGGATGAAAGCCGAGCCCGAAGGGGGCGATGCCGCCCCCGGTGTTCGTCACGCCGCAAGCGACCTCCAGCCCGCCGTCGCCGAGCGTGTAGCCGAGGTCGAGCCGGATGCGGAACGGATAGGCGGGCTGCGGATGGACAACGCAGGAAAGCACCGCCCGGTCCGCGGAACGCTCCTCGATCGACCATGGCAACCAACGCACGAAGCCATGGATCGCATTGGACCGCTCCAGCTCATTGAGCGCGGCGTGGCCGACGATGTCCCCGACGCGGTATGAGCCGTCCTCGAGCCTGTTCGGCCAAGGAGCGAGCACCTGTCCCCGGTCGGAAGATGAGATCTCGCCTTCGGGGAACTCCCAGATGATGGGCAGCGAGCCAACCCTGAGGGAACGGAGCGTCGCACCGACCTCGGTGACCACCGCGTCGAAGTTGCCGTGAACAAGCACGATTTGCTCGCCTGAGGGCGGGAACATGACGGTATCGTACCTGCCAAGCCCCCTCACGTAGCTCGTCGAAGCGGCGGGCCGGAGACCGGCTCAAGTCTCGGCCAAACGACGATCCCCAAAAGGAGCGGGCGGGCATGCGGATTCTGGTGACCAATGACGACGGGTTCGACGCGCCCGGTCTCGCCGTCCTAGCTCGCGCGTTTGCCGAGGCTGGACATGAAGTCGTCGTCATCGCGCCTCTCACGGACGCAAGCGGTTCAGGCGCAGGTATTGGTCCGCTGCGCGCGATGGGGGGCGGCATCCACGTCGAGGCGGTCGCGCCCGCCGGCCTCGGGGGAATCAAGGCCCTCGCAGCGGACGCTCTCCCGGCACTGATCGTGATCACGGCCTGCCTCGGTGCGTTCGGACCGCCACCGGACCTCGTTGCATCGGGCATCAACCCTGGTCGCAACGTGGGACGAGCGGTTCTGCACTCGGGCACGGTGGGTACAGCTCTCACGTCTGCGCACTTCGGCTCGAAGGGGCTCGCTACAAGCATGCAAGCCGTTTCGGTGCCGTCCCCTTATGAGCCCTACGACGTCGCACACACGCACTTCGAGAGCGCTGCTGCGCTTGCGGTCGCGTTCGCCGCTCACCTGGAGCGAGCGCCCGCGCGCACGGTGCTCAACTTGAACGTGCCCAACCTTGCGCTCGGCGACATCCGCGGCGTCCGTCGCGCGAGTCTCGCGACGTCCGGACTGATTCTCGCGGCACAAGCCATAGATGGCGGCTCGAAGGTTCGATTTGACCTCGGTGCCGCACAGCCGGGCAGCGGCGACGAATCGGACGAAACTTTGACACAGCTCGGCTGGGCTGTGGTGACCCCGCTCGCCAGTGTCAGCGAAGACCAGCGGCCCGAGGTCGGAGACCTGGTGGCGGCTGCGATGGGATCCGCCTCCAAGTGCCTGGAGGCGGCCCGTACGACCCCGAAGTGACAACCCGGCCACGGCGATCCGGGCCTGTTCGAACCTTGAGGGGCCGAAGAACGGGCACGGCTCAAGCGAACATCAAGCGTGACATTTCTCCAGTGGCACCATGTTGCCAACAGGCGAGGTCACCCAGTCGATAGGCGAGTCAGGACGCCTGCTGCTCACTGAGCGAGCTCGTTGCAAGCCTGTGGAAAACGGCCGTTGCCGACGTGGTCACCATCTGCCCGGCCCCTTCTCGGAGGGTTCTCGTCATCTCAATTGACGATAGATGCCATCTGGACGGTCTTCCCCACTTGCGCAGTCGAGAGTCCTCTCCTATGGTTTCCGCCACACCAACTGTCAACGACGAGTGGTGCCGAAACGCCCGGTGCTCTCACGCCGGGTCGGGGTCAAGACTTTTGTCACCCCGCAGGCATGACTGGGAACCTCGGCGCCTGCGAGCCGAGCCGCGCGAGCGGCGTTGCTCGTCCCGACCTGCTCTCTGATGGAGCGAAAAGGAGTCGCGACAACAAAGAAGACAGGGCGAGACCCGTCTGCACCTCGTAGGGACGTTCCAACGTCCAGATCCGGCCAGCCCTTCCGGCACCGTGTCGCGAGCCGCATGCAATGGACGGCCTGCCCGCATCAACGCATCCACCTGGAACCCACCGGGTTTTCGACACTCCAAGGAGGATCAAGATGCGCAAGCACCCCCTGATCGCGCTCATCGCGTTCACTTTTGTTGCTGCATCCATGTTCATCGGCGCCGCTGGCGCCGGCGGTATCAACTCAGCAGTACCTGTTCGCGCCACTTCCCATCTCAGCAAAGGCGAAAGTGGCTCGTCGGCTGTGCCTGCCACCAACCTCAGGTGGCTCGCAGCGATGGTCCGCGAGCGCGCTGTCGCCACGGCGCAGCTCACGGCCCAGGTCGCGCACGAGAGGTACCTGCCGTTTTGGCAGGGTCTCGCCAGCGACCGTGTAGCCATTCACGACAGCGGGCGCCCGCCAAAGAGCCTGCTCCCGTCGGCCTGGCGCGAGTTGCAGCAATCCAACGCCCGCGCGGCGGCAGCTGCGGCGGCTCAGGCAGCACAGGCCGCGCAGGCAGCACAAGCAGCGCAGGCAGCACAAGCAGCGCAGGCAGCACAAGCCGCTCAAGCCGCACAGGCGGCACAAGCCGCTCAAGCCGCACAGGCGGCACAAGCAGCACAGGCAGCAACGGCAGCCCGGGCAGCAAGGGCGACCAAGGTGGCGATCGCGGCAAGAGATACAAGATCGACAAGAGCCGCGAAGGCGACCCCGACCGCAAGACCACCCGTCGCGCCGGCTCCACCAACCTCTCGTCGAAGCGACCCCGGCGGTGCTTGGCTGGAGCTGAGGCTCTGCGAATCCGGCAACAACTACGCCGAGGACACAGGAAACGGGTACTACGGCGCCTATCAGTTCGCGTTGGAGACGTGGTGGGGGCTCGGCTACTCGGGCCTGCCTAGCGACGCCTCACCCGCCGTGCAGGACCAAGCGGCCGAGAGGCTCCAAGCCGAAGCGGGTTGGGGGCAGTGGCCGGCCTGCAGCGCGGACCTCGGGCTCTAGAGCTCCTCGAGCTCGTCTCGTTGTCGAGTCGCCAAAAGTATCGGCAGACCTCTGCAATAAGTTTTGGGGTTCTGGCGATGCTGCGCCCTTAGCGGCTGCACTCTGTTGACACATGCCATGACAGGAGCCGGGCTTCGCTTGGAGCGATGCCCGGCTCCTGTCATGCGGCGACGCCGGCAAACTGAGCGGTCCTAAGCTCTGCGCGGGAGGTCCGTGCACATGCGGTTCAGCATCTGGTTGGGAACAGAGCAGACTTGGGACGAACTTCTGGGCTCGGCGCTGCAAGCCGAACGCACTGGGTGGGACGGGATCTGGGTCGCTGACCACTTCATGCCCAACGGTGAGCGGAGCCTTATGCCGCGCCTCGAGGCGTGGACGACCATCGCAGCTTTGGCGGCTCGCGTCGACCGGGTGCGCGTTGGCGTGCTCGTGACGGGCAACACCTACCGGCATCCCGCCGTGCTCGCGAAGATGGCCGCCACGGTCGACCACATCTCCGAAGGGCGCCTGGTGCTCGGGCTCGGCGCGGGATGGCAAGTGAACGAGCACGAGGCCTATGGCATCGAGCTTCCCGCGGTCGGCGAGCGCCTGGCGCGCCTGGACGAGGCGTGCCAAGTCATCCGCCTCCTGCACAGCGAGGAGCGCAGCAACTTCGAGGGGCGCTTCTACCGGCTCGTCGACGCCCCGTGTGAGCCGAAGCCGATCCAGCGACCGCTTCCGTTGCTCGTCGGTGGCAGCGGCGAGAAGACGACGATGCGAATCGCCGCCCGCTACGCAGACGAGTGGAATTGCTGGGGGCTGCCGGACCTGATGGCGCACAAGTCGGAGGTGCTCGAGCGCCACTGCCTCGAGATCGGCCGAGACCCGGCCTCGATCAGGCGCTCGGCTCAGGCGCTCTTGTTGATGAGCGAGGACGCCGAGCAGCTGAAGAGCTGGCGGTCGGACAACCCGGTAACGCCCCGCATCGTCGGCACCGCGTCGCAGGTGAGAGAGGTCATGGGCCGCTACGCCGAGATCGGCATTGACGAGTTCGTCGTCTCGGACCATGCCCTCGGCCGAGGCGCCGGCCAGAAGCGGGAGAACATGGACCGGTTCGTCGACGAGGTGGCCATCCACCTGCAGAACCGATCCGGCTCGTAGGGGTAGGGAATGTCGCGCGAGGCGGGCCATCTCGTCGCGGCGCCTGACAAGTTCCGGGGCACTGCTGACGCGTGGCAGGCGGCAGCGGCGGCTGCACGCGGGGCGCGTCGCGCCGGCTGGACAGCCTCGGAAGTACCCCTTGCCGATGGGGGCGACGGGCTGCTCGCAGCCTTCGGTGGCGAGCTCAGGCGCGACGAGGTGACCGGGCCACTTGGCACGCCGGTGAGAGCAGAGTGGAAGCTCGTCCCGGCGACCTCGCAGCACGACGGCCCGACTGCGGTGATCGAGATGGCCAACGCGTCGGGACTTCTGGTCGCAGGTGGTGAGCTCAACAACGACCCGATGAAGGCCTCCACGGTGGGGACCGGTCAGCTCATCCTGCGGGCGGTCTCGCTGGGTGCGACTCGAGTCATCGTAGGCTGCGGAGGCTCGGCGACGACCGACGGAGGTGAGGGCGCGCTCGGAGTCATCGGCTCACGTGAAGCGCTCCAGGGCGTCGAGCTCGTCGCCGCCTGCGACGTGACGACCAGGTTCCTCGACGCAGCAAGGGTCTTTGCTCCACAAAAGGGCGCCACGCCTGAACAGGTCGAGGCGCTGACCGCTCGACTCGCCCGTCTTGCGGACGACTATCAAACCGATTTCGGCGTGGAAGTCACCACGCTCCCCGGGGCAGGCGCAGCGGGCGGCCTCGCCGGAGGGCTCGCGGCGCTCGGAGCCGACATCGTCTCGGGGTTCGAGCTCGTTGCCGGCTTCGTCGCCTTGGACGAGCACCTGGCCGTCGCTGACCTTGTCATGACCGGAGAGGGCTGCCTCGACAGCCAGTCCTTCTCCGGCAAGGTCGTCGGCGGCGTTGTCGCTCACGTGGCCGGAAGGGTGCCGATCCTGTGCGTCGTCGGCGACGTCGCCACAGGAACCGGCACGTCCGGAGGGACCGGCACGTCCGGATTCGAGCTCGTCAGCCTTGTCGAGCGGTTCGGACGGGAAAGAGCCCGATCCGAGGTCCTCGGGCTCATCGAGGAGGTCGTCGCGCAGCACATCTCGGCCCTGTGATCACCTCCGGCGCCCCGGCTCGCTCCTCAGCGGACACCGACACCGAGCCGTGCCACGTCGTCGAAAAAGCCGGGGTAAGTCTTCGCGACACAGCCCGGGTCGGAGAGCTCGACGCCTGGCACGACCGCGCCGATCGCGGTGAAGGCCATGGCGATGCGATGGTCATGATGGGTATCGATCCGGCCGGCGTGCAACGGCGCGCCGCCGTGCACGACCAGACCGTCCGGCGCCTCCTCGACACGGGCTCCCAGGCGCCCCAGCTCGGTCGCGACCGCAGTGATCCGATCGCTCTCATGGCCACGCGCGATCTCGACGCCACGGATCACGGTGTCTCCTCGTGCCAACGCTGCAAGCGCGGCAACGGTCGGTACCTGATCGGGCATCGCCGCGAGGTCCACGTCGACGCCGGTGAGCTCGCCCCGCCGCTCGACGGTGGTGCCGCCGGGGCCCCGAGAGAAACTGGCGCCCATGGCGGCGAGAACCTCCACCAATCCTCCGTCAGGCTGTGCGGTCTCAAAGGCATTGGCTACGGTGATCGACCCTCGCGTCGCGACGGCGAGCGCGTACAGGTGTGCCGCGGCGCTCGCGTCGTGCTCGACGGACTCCGCCCTCGAGACATAACGATCCCGAGCGCTCACCCTGAAGCGGCCCGGCGCTTCCTCGCCGACAGATGCCCCCCAACGAGCCATCGTTGCGACCGTGAGGCGCACGTAGCCGAGCTCGCGGAGTCCCACCACCTCGACGATGAGATCATCGTCGGCATACGGGCCGACGAGGAGAAGCCCCGTGGCGAACTGTGAGCTGGCCGAGGCATCGACTCTAAGCCGGCCGCCGGCAAGGCCACGGCTCGAGATCCGCAACGGCGGCCTGCCTCCGTCGCTCGAGACTTCGGCCCCAGCCGCAGCTAACGCGTCGAGGAGCGGAGCGATAGGACGCCGCCGCAGCGGCTCGGAGCCATCGAGGACCACCGTCCCTTTCGCCAACAGCGCCACTGCCGCCAAGAAACGAAGCGTCGTTCCCGAGAGTCCCGCGTCCACCTCCGTCCCCCCCGCCACAGGCCGGCCCGAGGTCCCCGTCACCTCGGTGTCGCCGCCGACATCCTCGATGCGGGCACCGAGGGCACGAAGCCCCGAGGTCATCGCCACGGTGTCGTCGCTCTCGAGCAGACCGCTGAGAACGCTCTTGCCCTCTGCCAGGGCTGCGATCACGAGCAGTCGGTTGGTCAGGCTCTTGGAGGAGGGCGCGTCGAGCGTGCCTTGGACCGGGCCGGCCGGGACGAGCTCGAGCACGGCCCGCGACAACCAGTCGGGCGGGGCGGAGCCGGTCACCGGCCAAGCGTAGGCCGGTCCGGGGCCTGCGCGGCCCGGCGCACCGGGCGCGGCCCCGGTTACTGCAGAAGGACACGGGGATGCGACGATGGCGCGGTGACTTTCAGGATCTGCTTCGTGTGCTCGGGCAACATCTGCCGCTCACCCATGGCCGAAGTGGTCCTACGCCACGAAGCCTCGGCGATCGGTCTCGCCGGACGCCTGGCGATCGACAGTGCGGGCACGGCAGCCGACGTCGGCTTCGAGATCGACCGCCGGGCCCGCTGGGCATTGGAACGACGCGGCTACGGGCCCCTCAGCCATCGGGGGCGCCAGTTCCAACCCGCTTGGCTCAATGAACGAGACCTTGTCGTCGCCATGGAGAACAGCCACGTGCGATGGCTGGAGAACCGCGCGTCGAAGACAGGGCGCACCGCACGCGTCCGGCTCCTGCGCAGCTACCCGACAGGTCGAGCCGGACAGAGCGGCTCGCTCGACATCCCTGACCCGTGGTACGGCGACGAGGCGGAGTTCGAGTCGTGCCTCGACCTGGTCCAGGCCGGGTGCGCGGCGCTGCTGGGCGAGCTGGCGGCCGAGCTCTCGGCGAGCTGAGGGCGTCAGGTCGCGGGGCTCACCGAGCTCATGTTGAACTCGGCCACACGCAACGGTGGCATCGCCGTCCTGTTGAGCCACTCGTTCCATTCCCGCGAGAGCGCCCGTTCGGCGCGTCCCGCCTCGATGGTCTTCGACAGCAAGTCGACCGGGCTCTCGTTGAAGCGGAAGTTGTTGACCGAAGCAACGATCTCGCCCTGCTCCACCAAGTAGACGCCGTCTCGCGTCAGGCCGGTCAGCAAGAGCGTCGCCGGGTCCACGTCGCGGATGTACCACAGGCACGTGAGCAGCAGTCCCCGCTCGATCCGACCGACGAGGTCCTCGAGAGTGCTCGTGGCCCCTGGCAGCTCGAGGATGAGGTTGTTCGCGAGCGCTGCCGGCTCGACGCCGGATCGTGCGGCTCCCGCGCGGTGGTACTGCAGGCGCGCGAGGCGGCCGTCGGAGATCCATTCGGTCCTCTCGAGAGGGAGGCCGTTGTCGAAGACCGACACATCCTGGCCGGAGGCCCCCGTGACAAGGAACGGTGTGCACTCGAGGCCTTCGGCGAAAGGATCGCTGCGCAACGAGAACCGGTGTGAAGAGAGCGACTCCCCCACCCTGGTCGCGCCGCCCGGCGCGGAAAAGACACTGCGCCCCTCTTCCGCCTCCCGACCGGAGGTCGCCTCCCCCAACGGGAAGATGAGATCGGCGACCGCATCGGGCGGCAACACGACCTCATAGCGACCGGCTTGCAGATCGGCCTTCCGCTCGCCCCAGCTGAGCCGGCGATCGAGCCGCTCGGTCAGCTCTTCGACATGGACCGTGGCGAGGTCCTCGGCTCCTGTGGCCGCCCAGGCCGACCGCGCTCCCCCGTCTGCGCGGGCGACGGCCTCGAGCTTGCCTGTCGGCTCCACGTACCGGAGCCGGAGACCGGTCGAAGAACCGAGATAGACGGTCGAGACGTGATGCTCGGCGTAACCCGCCAACCTCGTTCCCACCGCGTTGGCGCGTGCGAAGGCGCCACCGAGCCCGGTGAGCACGTTGCCGAGCCCGGCCAGGCTCGTCATGACCGGCGGGTCGGTGAAGTCGCCCCCAAGGTCTGATCGTCCCGCGGTGACAAGTGGGGCGGCGTCCTCGGCCGGTTGGGCCGTGGCTGCGTTCGCCTCGGCCCGGCGGACGAGGTCGATCACGTCGGTGGCACCGCTGCTGCTGGCAGTCCCGACGGCTGTCCCCCCATCGGTCTGCCGCAAGGCGATCACGGTCACGTCGCGGTCGCGGCGCGTGCCGTTCGTCGTCACGGTGTTGTTGGCAAAGCGAAGCTCCGCCTGGCTGACCTCCTCCACGATCACGACGCAACCGTCCGATCGGGAGGCTTCGAGAACCTGATCGACGACGCGGTCCGCTGCGATGAGACGACCCGTCCCGGCGCTCATCGTCCCGACTCCGCGCGTGTGTTCAGCACGTTGATGCCCCGAAACAGCGCTGACGGGCAGCCGTGGCTCACGGGGGCGACCTGCCCGGGCTGGCCCTTGCCGCAGTTGAAGGCGCCGCCCAGGTGGTAGGTGGACTCACCGCCCACAGCCTGCATCGCCCCCCAGAAATCGGTCGTGCGCGACTGATAGGCCAGATCCCTCACCTGCCCGGCGAGCTTGCCTTTCTCGATCCTGAAGAAACGCTGCCCTGTGAACTGGAAGTTGTAGCGCTGCATGTCGATCGACCAGCTCTTGTCGCCGACGACATAGAAGCCGTCATCGACCGCCGAGATGAGCTCCTCGGTGCTCGGGCCGTGCCCCGGTGCCGGGCGCAGTGACACGTTGGCCATGCGCTGGATCGGCGTGTGCCCGGGGGAGTCGGCGAAGGCACAGCCGTTGGACCGGCCAAGTCCCATGAGCCGTGCGATTCGCCGGTCGAGCTGGTAGCCCACCAGCACGCCGTCGCGAATGAGGTCGAAGCTCTGCGCCTCGACTCCCTCGTCGTCGTAGGCGACTGTTGCCAAGCCGTGGTCGACGGTTCGGTCGCCCGTCACGTTCATGACCTCCGAGCCGTAGGCGAGTGTGCCGAGCTTGTCGAAGGTGGCAAACGACGTCCCCGCGTACGCCGCCTCGTAGCCCATCGCCCGATCGAGCTCGGTGGTGTGCCCGATGGACTCGTGGATCGTGAGCCAGAGGTTCGTGGGATCGATGACGAGGTCGTAAGCACCGGAGGTGACAGACGGGGCGTGAAGCTTCTCGGCGAGATGACCGGGGATGCGCGCGAGCTCGCCGTCCCAGTCCCAGCCCTCGCCGAGCAGGTACTCC
>Ga0187849_1005276_pt1 | contig 10302 bp, 7 predicted proteins | sample June2016WEW_4_10_2_FD_132412 | JGI IMG/M metagenome (GOLD analysis project Ga0187849, IMG submission 132412) | Peatland microbial communities from SPRUCE experiment site at the Marcell Experimental Forest, Minnesota, USA - June2016WEW_4_100 | ecosystem: Environmental > Terrestrial > Soil >... | reverse complement strand
CGACTACAACTCTGTTGTTCACTTTAGTCACGAGTCCGCTGTCTACTGCAGCTCTCTTTGCCGCTGAGAAAATTTCTGCAGTTGTCTTGAGTTTCTTAACTTGGTAAGGATACACACCCCAAAGTAGAGATAGTCTATTCATCACGGGCGGATCAGAAGTAAGCGCTATGATGGGAACTGATGGCCTGAATTTGGAAACTCTGTGTGCCGTGATGCCAGTCCGCGTGTGCGCGACGATGCAACCCGCTTCAAGTTCGTAAGCAACCGCACAAGCTGAGAAGCTAATGGCATCCTGAACAATATCTCGTTTGAGCAAACTCTGCCTGGAATCCAGAATTGATTCATATGAGAGCGATCGTTCTGTAGCTGCCGCAACGTGCTTCATGACTCTAACTGCCTCAATAGGATATTTTCCCACAGCGGTCTCTTCCGAGAGCATGATTCCATCAGTTCCATCAATGATTGCATTTGCAATATCAGTCACTTCGGCGCGAGTAGGCGTGGAATTGTTTACCATCGATTCCAGCATCTGAGTGGCAGTTATCACCGGCTTGCCAGAACTATTTGACCTATGAATTATTGTTTTCTGCAGCTCAGGAATTTCCTCAACATCCATTTCTACGCCAAGGTCGCCTCTCGCCACCATAATGCCATCCGCCTTCGTTATGATCTCATCAATGTTGCTAACCGCCTGTTTGGTTTCGATTTTCGCGATCACCCAAATCTTTGATCGTCTTTTGCTGATTATTCTGCTTGCCTTCTCAATATCACTTCCACTCGTTGCAAACGAAATACCTACAAAGTCCACTCCTTGGTCAACTGCAAATTCTAGCAACTGGACATCTCTAGGAGTGAGCGCGCTTAAGCTTAGTTTCTTCTCAGGAAAGTTCACTCCCTTCCCAGACGATAGATGACCGCCTCTAACGATTCGGCAAATCGCATCGCTGTTCCTAATCTCATTTACTTTCAACCTTACAGTGCCATCCTCAAGGAAAACTAGGTCGCCTCGCTTTAACTCCTTCAGAACTCTTGGGTGACTAATTGAGACAATTGACTGGTTGCCAACCATGTGTCGTCCAGTGAGTGTGAGAAAAGCTCCTTCTCGCAAGACAATGGGCTCGGGGAAGACCTTGCCGACTCTAATTTTCGGCCCGGGAAGATCCACGAGAATACCGATTGGTGTCCTAAGTTCTTGTGAGGCTGTTCGAATAGCGCAAATTCTTGTCGTGTGTTCCTCTAGTGTCCCATGAGACAAATTGAGTCTGGCCACATTCATCCCGTTTTGGATGAGTCGTCCAATAACATGCCTTGAAGAGGTTGCTGGGCCAATCGTGCAGACGATTTTAGTCTTCGTCTTTTCAACGTGCATGTCTCACGCCATCGGCATTGAGTATTCGAGAGCTAATCAATGTTCAGGAGATGCTCATTCGCATGCGCGTGCTTTACCCGGTTCTCTAACGGGCACATGGATCGTTGTCAATTGCATGATTTTGACCATAAATAGGAACTTTCATGGTTGATTAACACGGAATAGTAGGTAATCAGTAAGCGATCTGGACAAGCCTGACAGGAGTAAAGGTTCCAAGTTAGGACTGTAATTATACTACATGCCAAGATTATTTGTGCGACATACCTCATTCTTCAATGCGAGCTAGAAAAGGTCTGATTCAATTTGAGTCATGAATTCAATATAGCGCCTGAAATGTATTTGAAAACCATCTACACTCTGGAGGAGAAGATGGGTTCGGCCAAGACGGGTGATGTAGCTAAGATTCTTGGAATTACCCCTGGTAGCGTAACTAATACCCTTGAGGTGTTAGAGACTAAGGGTTTAGTGGTTCGTGAACCATATAGAGGCGTCAAGTTGACTGACTCAGGAAGAAAGATCGCGCTCTTAGTATTCAGACGGCATAGACTGGCCGAGCGTTTATTGACCGATGCATTGCATTTCAACTGGACAGATGCACACGACGAAGCATGCAAGCTTGAGCATGCTATCAGCGAACCGTTAGCATCCTCAATAGAGAAAACGCTGGGTGGCCCCAGGGTGTGTCCCCACGGGAATCCAATTCCAGATGAGACAGGACAGGTTCAACGAGGTAATGGACAACCTCTATCAGAACTTCGGAGTGGAGAGTTAGCCACAGTTAGCCGCATTCCGGATGAAAACACATCACTTCTGCGATACTTGTCAAGCTTGGGGATGACTCCAGGTACGAAGATTAAAGTCGAGGAGGTTGCCCCATTTAGGGGTCCGATGCTTGTTAAAGTTGGAGCAAGCTCCTATCCGCTTAGTCCTGACGTAGCTGCTGGAATCTATGTTAACAGGAATGCCTAGCAAGCAACAAAGTGTACATCTCATCAGAGATCGACTTTTCGTAAATGGGTAACATTGCGTCTGTTCAGGGGAGACGAAAGTCTTCCTTGATTGTTTGAAGCACTACTCGAGTGTTAGTTCTGTTAACAAATGACAGGGCTAAAAGGCTCTTAGTGAATTTGCTAAGCTCTTGCCGGTTGTGAAACTTTGCGATCACAATAGCGTCAGTGAGGCCTGTAACATCGTAGACAGCGCAGGCGTTTGGAAGTTTACTTACCGCTTTTTCTATTTCTAGTAGTCTGCCTTTGGAGACAGTTATCTCAGCGATACCCGTCAATTCGTATCCGATCTTTTCATGGTCCACAATGGCCGAGTATCCTCTTATTACGCCGGCTTTCTCCAGCCGACGAACTCTGTTCAAGGCTGTACCGACAGATATCCTAGCATTCTTAGCGATTTGACGATAAGACATCCTACAGTCAGTCGTCAATTGGAGAAGGATTTTTCGGTCTACCTCATCTATCTTCAATAGGTCACCAGAACAGTTGAGGAATAGCTGAATAAAAGTTCAATTCATTCACTTTTCTAAATACAACTGTTCATTATTTTCGCCCTAAATGTTATATATGTTCAGTGATGATGGGCGGGCTTCATAGTTTGGAGTGCGAGTAGAGAGATGCCTTACATTCGAAACGCTGATGGTTCGTTCGCCACAAGAAGACTAACCGTGAAAGATGTTCTAGCTCAAATTGCGCAGAAGAACATAAGATTCATTGATCTACAATTCGCGGATGTTCCTGGGAGATTGCAGCATGTTACCATTCCGACAGAAATGATGAACGAGCATGCTTTCACCGAGGGCGTTTCAAAACTGGATGGTTCCTCAATTCGAGGCTTCACCGAGATCTTCGAATCCGATATGATCCTAGCTCCGGACCCCTCAACCTTCGGCATGATGTCATGGTCGGATGAGAGCTTGAAGTCCGCTAGACTCCTGTGCAATGTGCATTTGGGCTTCGGTAAGCAAAGGTTCTCGAGAGATGTCAGATATGTCGCCGAGAAGGCGGTAGATGCGCTGAAGGCTGAGGGTTTCAGCAATTCGCTCTGGGGTGCAGAGGTGGAATTTTTCGTCTTCGACGGCGTAACATGGGATGTCAACAATCCATTCTCTTCCTCGTACAGAATCTCGTCGAGGGAGTCTGCGTTGGAGGCGAGAGGGCTCAACTTTCCAATTCGTTTCAAGGAAGGGTACTATCCCGCTTCACCCGTTGATACGTTAATGGATTACAGAAGTGAATGCGTAAAATCACTCTGGGAAGGATTCGGGATTGTCTGCGATGCTCATCATCATGAAGTTGCGACAGCAGGACAATGCGAGATTGACATGTACAGAGATAGCCTTGTGGAAACAGCAGATAGCGTGCTCACATACAAGTACGTCACGAAGAATGTGGCATTCAAGAATGGCCTCATCGCCACGACGATGCCTAAACCCATATTCGGCGACAACGCGTCAGGGATGCATACTGCTTCAAGTCTCTGGAAAGGCGATAGAAATGCGTTTTATGACCCCAACGATGAATATGCTGAGCTGAGCCAGCTGGGCAGATACTACGTTGGCGGCCTACTCGAACATAGTAGGGCCCTATGCGCCATAGTCACTCCTACTACTAACTCATACAGAAGACTTGTCCCAGGTTACGAAGCCCCAGTTTACGTAGCTTGGAGTAGAAGAAATCGATCCGCTAACGTTAGAATACCAGTGTACGAGAAGGGAAAGGAAGCAGAGGGTCCAAAACGTGCTGAATTCAGAACTCCAGACACCTCGTGCAATCCCTACCTTGCCTTTGCGGCGATAGCATGTGCCGGTCTAGATGGCATAAAGAAGAAGACTGACCCGGGCAATCCTGTTGATGAAGACATCTACAAACTAACCCCAGCAAGAAGGAAGGAGTTATCAGTGGGAGAGCTCCCCGGCAGTGTAGCAGAATCAATCGACAGTCTTCGCAGCGATTCAGAATTCCTCAAGGGAGTATTTACTTCTGATCTTATCGAGACAATAATCGACATAGGCATGCAAGGACACAGAATGATCTCAGCGCGTCCTCATCCATACGAGTTCTACCTTTACTTCGACCTGTGATCTTTCTGCAATTGACTATGTTACGCCTAAGCGCATGGCACTAATTTACAAAGGGTAGCGAAGGAAGAAAAGAAAGGGACGATGACGGAAATATCCGTCTGAATACTACTTTGCTGCTACCGTGGCTGCTACTGTATCTTTGCCGCATTTATCACAGTAAGTAGCGAAGCCTGGTATCTGTGCCTTGCAATTTGGACAAGCCTTGAGCCTCAATCCCTTTGTGCGAATATACTGGTGCATTGATTTGGTGAGTTCAGTGTAACTCAAGAGAGCTCCCTTCGATTGTCCAGTAAGCAATGCAAGTGTGTCGTCAGCAACTATCGACTTTTGTGTAAGCATACTCTCTCTTGCCATAAAATCACCTCCATGGGTTTAGACGATCTGAGATATTCAAGAGTCGATCAGTCTAAGGGAATTTGTCGGTTGGACACGCCAGCATGCTAACTCGACCTATGCGCAGGTTCGAAATTTCACACGTTCAAGCACTTATTAGAAGACCATAGAAGCACAATTTGCTTAAATCTGGAAGCTTTCTAGATGAATAATGGCTCAAATCGGCCTAAAATGAGCTCGCTTACTCCTCTCTTCTTAAAGCGTTTGAAGCATTTCAGAACACTTATACTCGATGGGAAGACTGAGAGATCGACTGATAGGAAGGATAGAGTTGCAAATGAAAGGATCTCAGAGTAAGATGGCAGTGTACTTCCTCTATGCAGCGATGGTTCAAGGAGCAGCCGCCGTAATCATAACCTTCCTTGCAGCATTCGGCGATCAAATCAAACTATGGCCAGTCTCAGCTTCGCGAGTTATTGCAGGCGGCGCGGCTGGAAGTTGGTTCATCATGGGATACCTTACCTACCTCATCGTTGGCGTCGTCGCAATGGCAGTGACTTCCTTGTTCTACTTCTACATTGAGACGGTGGAAGGAAAGACCTACAAGGGTGTCTCGAAGGCATTCGCCTGGGTACACCTCGTATTAGGAAATCTTGGCGTGGCCGGTGCAGCATTTCTCGCCATGTGGGGCGGGTATTGGGGCGGAGCCGGAATGCAGCCAGTAACCTTCGGAGGACATGGTTGGACCACGGACCAAGTACACGTAAACGTACTTGGAGCGTTAGCGGTTCCCATCGCCGCGTTCATTACTCTTGCTTTGATCGGATTCGTCCTAGGTGGACTCGGGTATCTAATAGCTATGCGCTCGAAGGCTTAACAAAAACCCGAGCCTTCCTTTTTTTACCTATCTCAATCAGCGAATGCTATTTTAGATCCTACTTCACGGTGCTTGGCTATGCCTTTTCGGTACGAACGAGCACCTGACGTGTCAAACTCGATCTCTAGCATAATCGACAAATTGGATCTTTCCCACATACCAAAGAACCGAGTTTATTGCTACCGGAGCTATGGCTCTAAAGCAAGGAATGTCATCGCAAGAATACACTCATTACCTAGGATTTGGCAACAAGCATTGAGCGAACCTGCCTACTACGCCGTTGAAGTCTTGTCGGAACAGTATGATCCGCTACCTGTAGATGAGAAACAGAAGACACTCATTCACGAACTACTGCATATCCCCAACAGTTTTGGAGGAGGATTTCGACACCACAAGGACTGGGTCACGAGAAAGAGAGTGGAAGCACTGTACGTACGTCTCAAGCAATCCTGAATTGCCCCAAAAGTCTTCATCTTGAAGAAGATCCAGATAATTAAAAGAACTAGAAAAACATAAGCAGCCACGTTCACGTATTGAAACAATCCGACCACAGAATCCCACGAAGATCCAAACCACCATCCGAGATAGATCAGGATGAAATTCCATGGCAGACAACCCGCAAGCGTATAACCAGCAAATTTTGCCCTATTCATATGGTATGCTCCAGCTGGAAAGGAAATCAAAACCCTGGCAGCAGGGACAAGTCGAAGCAGCGCAACAGTAGTTGGACCGTGTTCCTGGAACCAAGCATCAGCTTTCCTAAGATGTTCCTTATTTACGAATCGAACCTTGTTCGTATGGAAAAGAAATGGACCAAGTCTAAGGCCTAAGTAATAGTCCACAAAGGATCCTAGCAAGGCTGCTATTGTACTGTATATCAATACCCGCCAGAAGTCCAAAGTACCCTTCGATACCAGATACCCAGCAAAAGGTAACACAATTTCACTCGGGATGGGAAAAGCCGCCGATTCAAGAAACATTAACGTAAAGATGCCAGCGTAACCAGTCTCTGCCGCGAACAGAAGCGCGCGTCTGGGTAAGTCACTGAAGAACGATACAATTTTTCCTCCACCACCGGACTCGGCGATATCTTCTAGGTACGAGAGTGAAATTACGATTACCGGTAAAGCGACTAGTAGTGTCGCAAGTAGTATCTTCCTATGAGAATTCTTCAAGACTAAGTCATTCGTATTCGTCGGCGATCTCGAGAAGAGCGCATTTTCATGCCGAAATAGCCTCGGCCCTTTCGTTTCATAAACACCAAGGGCGCTAACAGAATCAACAGCAAAACGACGGCAGTATTCGTCAACTCCGGAACCTGCGTGATCGCCTGTTGATTCACCAATAACACTGTAGCTTGACTGCCTGGGGCGGGAGGAGACCCAACGATCAAACCATAACCGCTTGACAGTAGGAAGATTGAGTTGAGACTTGGGTTCCCAGTTAAGGGAGGCGTCGGTGTATACGGATACCACGCCACCCCATTCCAGTGAATGATCGTTCCAGAATCTCCTACAGCCCACGCTTCGGCAGAGCTTACTTGAATTACTGAGAAGAGGTTGGCCGTTGCAAAAGCAGACACTTTACTCCAGGAGGTTCCATCGAAATGTAAGATCGTACCACTCAATCCTACCATCCAACCGTGGGTTGAGTCAAGAAAATACACTGAACGTAGGTCGGCACTAGTGGGACCTGCAACCGTCACCCATTGTCCAGATCCTTGGTAGCGGAGAATCGTACCACCATCCCCAGCGGCCCATCCATCGTTTTGTCCAACCATGAAGAGGCTTCGTAACGTATTCGTAACTGGCGACGATACAATCCCCCAAGAACTTCCGGAAAAGTGGAGAATTCTCCCTCCATCACCCACTGCCCATCCTTCCCCAGAATTCACCATGAACACAGATCGAAGAACATAACCGCCTTGGGGAGCAGCTACTTGAGTCCAAGCTCCGCCAGAATAGTGTAATATCAATGGAGACGATCCTAACCCGCCAACCGCCCATCCATCAGATGGACTAGTCAACGATACTGAGTACAAGTCTGAGACTGGTCCCAGGACTGTTCCCAGGGTGAATGAGATACCATTCCACTGTGCTGCCACGGGTTGGCCTGTGCCACTCCCACAACCACCGGTAGAACATCCCACAGCCCAACCATTGCTCGCAGTCGACAGGTAGACCGCTTGCAAATTTGACGGTGGAATACCAGAAAATGAGGGTTGACTTGTTAGCGATATGATTGTACCCACGTCTCCCACTGCCCATCCGATTCCTCCGGCGAAGGAGACCGAATTCAGGTTTTGAGAAGTGACTAGGATGTTCGCTGGTTGTTGATTCCACACTCCGTTCAGAAAGTGCAGTACCGCCCCACCGGAACCAACTATCCATCCTTCAGAAGGAGTCAACATGAAAACGGATCTCAAGTCATTGCTTGAAGGTGCGGGTGAGATCGGGCCACTCCAACTACCGGATGCATAATGGTAGATTACTCCCGAGTTTCCTACCGCCCAACCCTCATTCTGGTTCAACATGAAGACGGAATTCAGAGTCGTCCCAACTTTTGTGTAAAGTGTCCAACCTCCACCCGTGAAATGGTAGATGATTCCTCCAGCGCCAACCGTCCAACCGTCCGTGGAACTCGACATGAAGATTGAGTTCAATCCCCCAGTTGCAGTCGAAACTGAATTCCATCCACCCCCCAGCCCCGGAGTCCCTGTCCAATGCAGGATGGCTCCTGAAACTGAATCCACCGCCCAAGCATCAGTCGAGCTAACTTCAAAAACTGAACTAAGCCTCTGAGCCGTAGGTGAAGAAAGTCCCTGCGTAATCGATGTCCAAGCTGTGCCATCCCAATGAATCGCAATAGCCGATCCTCCAGACCCACCCACGGCGAAACCTGAAGTTGACGAGACCGCACTCGGTGGCCCGAAAGACAAGCCAAATAAATCAAGGCTGGTGCCCGAAGGGATTGAATTCCATGACGAACCATCAAAATACAAAACTGTTCCTGAAGCACCGGTCGCCCAGCCACTCGATTGTCCCAACATAACGATTGAGTCCAGATTACTAGTAGTCGGAGGAGATGCAGCAAAAACTAGAGGAACGGCTAACATTAGAATTAGCATAACAATCGTAACAAGAGTCAACGGCTTGTGCAATTAACGTCCACATAATCTCCGCGTACGTCTTCTATTAGTCTTCGCAATCATTCATATTGCTCGATGTTACTACCACAAAAACGTGCAAGAGATGTCTGAAAAATTCCTCATCACCATGGTCGATGCAAGAGAAATATTGGACTCGCGGGGAAATCCAACAATCGAGGCAGAAGTTCGTGCTGGTGACAGAGTGGGAGTAGCCGCAGTCCCTTCAGGAGCTTCCACTGGAAAGCATGAAGCGCTCGAACTGCGCGACCACGACCCAAGACGATACATGGGCCTCGGGGTTCAGAAGGCAGTCAAGAACGTGCGAGACGTCATAGGACCAAAAATTATCGGATCTGATCCCAGAAACCAGGAGGCCCTAGATCGCAGCATGATCGACCTTGACGGAACGCCCAACAAATCGAAACTTGGTGCAAACTCAATATTAGCAGTATCACTCGCTGTCGCAAAACTCGCCTCAGCATTGGCAGACAAGCCCTTGTTCAGTTATCTCAGTAATGACGAAGGAACAACATTGCCGGTGCCCGTTATGAATGTCATAAACGGTGGAAAACATGCAGGAACAAGTTTGAAGATCCAAGAGTTCATGATAATTCCTGGCACCAGCAATACTTTCGCAGATTCACTCAAGATGGGAGCCGAAATCTATCACACGCTAAAACGAGTAATCCTTGACAAATATGGAAAACAGGCTGTCAATGTAGGAGACGAAGGCGGTTTCGCACCTCCACTGGACAAAACAAACGACGCCCTCGAAATCATAATCCGCGCTATTTCCGAGTCAGGTTATGCAGCAGGCAAAGAAATTTTTCTCGGAATAGATGCAGCCTCATCAGAGTTCTACAATGATGGAATTTACGAGATTGACGGGCAGTCAAAAACCGCAGAAGAACTAGCTGAATTCTACATCCAGTTAACTCAGCAGTATCCCATCCGTTACGTTGAAGACCCATTTGAGCAAGAGGACTTTGACCACACAGCACAATTTACTAAGAAAGTAGGAGGAAAAATTCAGATCGTCGGAGACGATATCTTCGTAACAAACATCTCGAGACTGAAAAGAGGTATACAGATGGGTACCGCAAATGCCCTTCTCTTAAAAGTGAACCAGATAGGGACTTTGACCGAAGCTATGGAAGCAGCAAGAATGGCTGCAATGAATCAATACGCAGTAGTAACAAGCCACAGGTCCGGCGAAACTGAGGATACCACGATAGCTGACCTTGCAGTTGCCCTGAATTGTGGCCAAATAAAAACTGGCGCTCCATGTCGGAGTGAACGAACAGCCAAGTACAATCGCTTACTTTGGATCGAAGAACATCTAGGAAACAAGGGACATTTTCCCGGAATCAAAGCACTGAAGAACCAATAATTCTACATTTTTTGCGGGTTTTCGAAAGAACATTTGAGTGAGGAGAAAGGAAGTTCAATGATTACGACGAGTGGTTCTGAAGTTTCTCTTTCTG
>Ga0187849_1005272_pt1 | contig 10310 bp, 7 predicted proteins | sample June2016WEW_4_10_2_FD_132412 | JGI IMG/M metagenome (GOLD analysis project Ga0187849, IMG submission 132412) | Peatland microbial communities from SPRUCE experiment site at the Marcell Experimental Forest, Minnesota, USA - June2016WEW_4_100 | ecosystem: Environmental > Terrestrial > Soil >... | reverse complement strand
GTTCACGCCATGCAAATCATAATGTCGGCCGTTGAGAAAAAATCCGTTGGTGGGGTCCACGCTGAAATAACGAAAGCCCAGCGGCTGCGCGACCACGTCCACCGCACTCGCGCCATTCCATACTTCCACAAAGGTTTGATAGAGATACGGATCAGTCAGGCCGTTCCACAGGTGCGGATTGGCGATGACCGCGCCCGCCACTACATTGGAGACCGACGAAGCCTGGAGCGTCACTACATTGGTCAGTGTCGTCACGATGTTTGTGGCCGCGTCGGTCACGACCGCGCGAACGGTCACTGTCTGAGCCGAGGCCGTGGAATTGGAAACCACGGTGGTGACTTGGAAATTGGCGGAGCTGGAACTGACACTGGTGGTTGTGAGATAAACGCCGGGCGACCCGTAATCCAACGGCGAAATTTGCACCGGATCGGTCACCAGCAAATGCACATCACGATACAGGCCGCCAAAAAAAGTGAAATCCGCGTTCAACGGCGGCAGGTTGGTATTGAAGGCGTTGTTGACCTTTACCGCGATGACGTTGTCTGCGCCGACGTTGATGTAAGGCGTCGCATCAAAAACAAACGCAGCGAAACCACCCTGGTGTTCGCCCAGATAGTTGCCGTTCAAATACACGTCCGTGACAGAAAATGCGCCATCGAATTTCAGAAAAAAGTGGCGGTTGGTATAACTGCCATCCACGGCACAATGAACCCGATACCAGCCGATGCCGCGGTAGTAATTGTTGCCCCCATCCTGGCCGTCGAGATTGTTCCAGGTGTGCGGCAGATTCACCACTGACCAGGCCGAATCATCAAAGCCGTTAGTTTGCGCTCCCGGAACATCCTGCCGGATGAACCGCCAGCCGGGATCCAGAATCACGTCCACGCGTTCGTTCACTGGCGGGGTGTAGGGCTGGGCGACCAGGGAGGAGGCGAAACTGAAGATGGCCAGAACAACAAGAGAAACCTCACGCGTAATTCGTCTAAAGATCCAAGAATGTGCGGAGACTCCAACATCTGGGGGCCGGGTTCGGGAGCCAACTCGCGGATTTTGACGTCCGCGTTGCGCATCGTGCGGCGCGGACGCTGTCAGAGTCTGTTGTATTTGGCTCATTCTTGGAGTTTGATTCGGTAGAACTGCTGCGATCCAGCGGGCATGACTACATATAAGGTGAGGCCGCGCCGCCTATATCGTACCAGGGGCCCAGGACATTGGTGGCCGACTGGAGAGTGCCGCTGGACCAGTTGAGCACCAGGCTGTTGCCGGAAGTCTGCAGAGACAAGCCCGGCGGCTGATTGATCGTCACTATCGTCATGGCGGCGGCAGGGGCGCAACTTCCGACTGTCGCCGTTACGCTGTAGAGGCCCGCAGCATCGGTCGTCGCCTTCGTGATGGAAGGATTCTGCTCGCTGGAGCTGAACCCGTTGGGACCCGTCCAACTACGCCGCGCCCGGCATCGCTGTGGTGGTGACATTTGCGATAATAGAATCGTATGAATTGCGGCTTCAGTTGTCCATCCCTCTTTTGAGGGATGACAAGGGTCACCCGGCTGCCTGGTTTCAGGCGTTAAACGTTCCGAAGGTGCGCCGACATTGGGTTTGGTGCTGATGTGAGCGCGCGACTGTTACAACTCAGATTGAATGTTCTTGCGGATTGCGGTGTCTGAACCTGCAACCTTCGCAGCTTTTATCCGCCCGGCGCCACCACTTCCCAGCCCAACCCGATCTGCAGATCATCCCCATCGAAAAGATTCAGTTGCCGCTCAAGAGCCGCGACGAGTTGCCCCCGATCCTCGCCGGCTTGCAATGGGTCACAGAATCAAGGATTGTGATGCAATGTGGCTTTGATAGTTTCAATTTGTTGCTGTGCTGAACTGTTCGCCGGGTCAAGCTGTAAAACTGTGCGAAACTCGGCGAGTGCTTGGTCCAGCTTTCCTTGCGTGGCCAAGGCTGTTCCCAGATAAAAATGTGCCTGGATAAAATCCGGGCGATAACGGATTGTCTCCGAGAATTGAGTCTGAGCTTCCTCGGTTTTCCCTTTTGCCGCCAGTTGAATTCCGAGCTGGTAACGAGCCTGCCAAAATTCCGGTTTGGCTTTGACGACCGCGCGCAGGCAGGCAATTACTTCATCCCACCGATATAAAGCGGCAGCCGTGTTGGCTCGATTGAAATAATCGGCCGGACCCTCCGGCTCCAGATTCGCTGCCTTCTGATAACAGGCCATTGCCGCGTCAATTTCCCCCTGGTTTTGCTGTAGAAATCCCAGATTCAAATACGTGTCCACGTAGTCAGGATTTGACCGGATCGCTCGCTTGAACCAATGGATGGCCTCGGCGGTTTTCTGTTGATTCGCAAGGATTTCTCCCATGGCATCCTCGGCTTCCGCATAATCGCTGCGGATGGCAATGGCGCGAGAAAAATAATCGGCTGCTTCAGCAATTTTCCCTTCGCGAACCAACAAGGTGCCGACATAGTAATATCCCCCCGGCAACTGTGGAACAAGTTCACAGCAGCGTTTGGCTTCTGCGATCGCTTGTGCCGAGTGTCCCCCCGCTTCCAAAAACCTCTCAAAATGTGCATGCAAAAAGTAGTCATCCGGAGCCAAGGCCAGCGCCTGCTCATACATTTGCCGGGCCTGCTCCGGCGTTTGGGTATCCATCTGAGCCTTGGCTTCGTTCAATTTCGCCTCGCACAGCTTCAGATAGGTGGCATGATTAAATTGACCGGTGAACGGCGGCGACGTTACGCGGGCGAAAATGGGTTGCCAAACGCGCTGCTGGTCCCACACCGTCACTGCCAAGCGGCGTCCACACAACTCCTCAGACGCCCAGTTTCCCTGGTCGCGGCCAGTGATGGAGTTTGGAAGCAGCCCTTTGATCTTTTCCGCAAAGTCAAGCGCCAGCAGATAATTGCCGACGAAATTCAAATGCACGTGCTCGTAAAAGAAATTCAATCCGGGAATTCCCTCCGGCGAGTTTTGCGCGAGGACCCGGGCGGCATCCACCAAATAGACGCTTTGTCGGGCATGACGGGACGCTGCTTCCCTGATGATTGAATTGATGCGCGTGTCCACCCGGAAATCGAGCGCATCATCGTCGCGTGCCAGTTCAAAATCCCGCAGGGCTTGAACAAAATTTGTCAGCGCCAAATCACAATCGCCCATGCGAAACTGTAATTCAGCGAACTGCGGGTCAATCTCAGCAGCCTTGCGATACAAAGCCAAAGCATCCCTATAAGAACCGGCAGTTTCATTTGTAATGCCTTCTTCAAAAATTTCATTCCAGGCGGATAATTGGTTCGTGCTTAAACCGGGCGTATGAATTGAAGCAAACGGCGCGCAATCCTTCAGGTTGACCGCCACCGTGCTTAAAACAACCGGCACGCCCGCCCGTTGCGCCGTGCGCAAAATATCATCCAGATTACCTCTGAAATTGGCATAAGCCCGCAGCCGGGCGGGATCGTCATATCCAATGCGGCCATGCATAAACATTCCCATGCCCCCCCAGGTTTTTGGCGTGGATGAATCGCTTCGCAACCGCCGGATGAGGGCATCCAGCAATTGTCCGGTGCGCGTTTGTTTGATAGCGAGCAGGGTTCGGATTTCGGCCAGACCGGGTGCGTGCAATCCATAACTCGTCTCGGCGCCAAAAGGACCCACCATTTCGTTGTTGCCCATGTAAATGAGCCACATATCGCCCTGGTGCCGGGCGCACTCGCGCGCAATGGGCAGGATGGTGCTCGAATCAATCGCCGTCATCGCCACACAAACCACTTGAAAGTCCGTTCCGGGATAACGTTCGCGCAGCAAGACTTGCAGGTACCGGCCAAAACCATAAGTCGGGTCCGGGTCTCCCTCGGCGGCCGATTCGCCGAACAAGAAAATCTGATACGAATTGGTGGCTTTCTCTGCGGCAAATCGAAACGGATCCGTGGAACGGACGAGAGCAGGCGGAAAAAACCGATAACCGAATTTCTCATTCGGCACATAAAAATTATGTCCATTAATCTGGAGCAGGCGGAAAAAACCGGTGTCATAGCCGTATCCTCCCAGGCGAAGCCCGAGTTCAATGCCACCCAACAAGAGCAGCGGAACGAAAATCATCGCAAAAAGACGCATCAGCCACAAACGACGTCTTGAAACCGGGGTGGTGGGAATCATAGCGGTGACTTCTGAAGGGAATCGCTCTGGTTTGGCCGATTCCACATGGAATGACGCCTTAAAGCTGTAAGTTGCTTAAATTTAACAAGATAAACACATTTCATAATCATCAAAAAAACCCCTGTTTCAACCCGGCAATTTGACCCACGAAAAATTCTTCTCAATTATTCTTTCAAAAACTATTGACAAAATCAACCTGTTATAGTAAAAAGCATCACGTAACAGTTTCCATCGGAAAAAAACAAAAACTGAAAAACTAGACAACTATATGAAAATGTTGAATAAAATTATCGGCAGCAGCATCGCAATTGCCGCAGTTCTTGCATTTAGCGCATCAACCACACAGGCGCAAAACCTTGTTAATGGCGGTTTTGAGGGAGTGGGCGCTGTGAATACGGGCAATGGTTGGACTGTAAACCCAGTAACTCTCACTTCTGGCCCTGGCGGAACTTCGGGCGTTGATCAGGGTTGGGCTACCTTTGGTGGAGGTGCCGGTGGTACTGCCAGTCAGAGTTCTGCGGCTGCCCTATCGGGCACCTATTCATTACTTGAAACAGTAATGCCAGGTAATGGTTGGAATCCTGCAGGAGCCTATCAGATAATTAGCGGAATCACTCCAGGTCAAAAATATACATTTAATATATGGGCTATGACCGATACTGCTAATGATGCTTACGCTTCCACGGCTGGTGTCCTGGTTCAGCTTGGCTTTGAGACTGCCGCCTTGGGTGGTGCAGATTCCGTGGAGAATCCTGGCGGTACCGTTGGCATCAGCGGAGCTCTTCCTTCAACCATGGGCGTTTGGCAGGAATATTCTGTTTCTGCCACGGCACCCGCAGGAGAAACAACCGCCATTGTGTATGCCATGTTTCAGGACAACAGTACCGCAACTGCAATGGAAGATTTGTATTTAGATAATGCAGTTCTCTCTGTTGTACCTGAGCCTTCCAGCTTGGCGCTTTTGGGTATGGGCTTGGGCCTTCCGTTCTACTTCTGGCGTCGGCGGAACAGCTAACTCGCTCACAGTTTAACAAAAAGGCCGCTCGATATTGTCGGGTGGCCTTTTTTTGTTTTGAAAATGAGTCTCCAAAATCGAATTGAGCTCTCTGAAAACCACCGGCGCACACCCGGAAACCGAAGTTGATCGGAGCGCTGGCCTCCGGCCCGGCACAACTTCAGTCTTCGGGTTCAACATAGCGGCGCTCGGCAGACCGCCGCATTTCTTCCAGAGTTTTGAATAGCGGCTCTCTGCCGGGGAGCCGCTACGTCGGGTTTTGCGGAGGTCTCGAGTTTTTCAGGAGCGACTACATCTATTTCGAATCGCTCTCAAGACCGCGACCTTTTGACGCGTGAATGGTTTCGATGTATTGCTGCGCCGATGGGTTGGTTGGATCAAGCTGCAAGGCTATGCGAAACTCGGTAAGTGCCTGATCCCGCTTTTCCTGCTTCGCAAGCATGACGCCGAGGTTTAAATGTGACGGGGCAAAGTCTGGACGAGAACGAATGGCCTCCACAAACTGCGCCCGGGCTTCCTCGATTTTTCCCTGGGCCGCCAGTTCAACCCCGAGCAGATAGCGTGCTTGCCAGAATTCCGGTTTGTGCTGAATGACCATTGCAAAAGTTTCAACGGCCCTTGCCCGCAGTCCCAGCGCACTGAAGGCCACGGCCTGGTTAAAATAATCCGCCAGTCCTTGTGGCTGAAGACGGGCGGCGCGCTGATAATAGACCGCAGCTTGTTTCAAATTTCCCCGGTTCTGCTCCAGAAATCCCAGGTTAATGTAGGTTTCCACGTCGTCTGGATCCACCCGGAGCGCATGTCTAAAACAGGCGACCGCCTCCTTTGTTTTCTGCTGGTTTGCCAGGATCTGCCCCAGCCCGTTCAGCGCGTTTGCAAAATTGCCGTCGAGGGCAAGCGCACGTGAAAAATATTCCGCCGCTTCGTCAATCTTCCACTGAAGAATCAACAAATTGCCGATGTCATAATACTGCGCGGGTATCTGGGGCAGCAATTCGCAGACGCGTTGAGCTTGTTCGGTGGCTTGCGCCAGGTCTCCTCTCGCTGCCAAAAATTGCGCAAAATTGAAAAGTAAAAAGCTGTCGGCTGGGGCCGGTGCCAGCGCTTGTTGGTACAGTTGCCGCGTTTGCTCCGGGGTCTCGGAATTTACCCGGGATTTTAGTTCTCCGATTTTTTCCTCGCACAGCCTGATCGTGGCGGCATGGGTCAACTGTTCGGTGTAAAGCGGCTCGGACACGCGGCTGAGGACTTCCTGCCAGACACGGGAGCGGTCCCACGCGGAAACCGCCAGCCGGCGGTCGCAAAATTCCGCTGACGCCCATCCGCCTTTGTCGTGCGCCACAATGGATTTCGGAAGCAGCTTCGCCGTTTCTTCGGCCAACGCGCGCCCCAACAAATAATTGCCCTCAAAGTTCAAATGCACATGTTCATAAAACAATTCGTTGCCGGGAATTTGTTCCGGAGAATTCTGGGCCAGCATCCGGGCGGCATCCAAAAAACAAACGCCTTTGCCAGCATGGGCGTCCGCTGAATCTTTGATGATTTGATTGATGCGGGTGTCCGCCCGAAAAGCGAGCGTGTCATAGTCCCGGGCCAGTTCAAATTCGCGCCGGGCTTGAGCGGAATTCGTCAGCGCAAGGTGACAACTTCCCAGGCGAAACTGCAGCTCGGCATATTGAGGATCAATGGCCGCCGCCTCGGCATATCGCTTCAGCGCCGCCGGATAATCTCCCGTGGATTCGAGCGCCATGCCACCCTGGTAAAGGCCATCCCATTCCGCCTTTTGAATCTCGCTTAATGTCGCCGCATGAAGCGAAGCGAACGGAGCACAATCCTTTAAATTACTGCCGACCGTGCTCAAAATAATCGGCACCCCGGCTTGGTGTCCCGCGCCCAAAATGTCCGCCAGATTCCTTTTGAAATTTTCATAAGCGCGCCGCCGGTTCGGATCATCATACCGAAGCTGGTGCTCGGTGAACATGTTCAGCCCGCCCCAGGTTTTCGGCGTTGACGAATGAATCCCCCATCGCTGCATCAGACTGTCCAACAACTGCCCAATCTTTGTGGTTTTTACCGCCAGATCGGCCCGGACCAAACCCACTCCCGGCGCCCGCGAACCGAAGACGGTGCCTGCGCCGAAAGGCCCGACCATTTCGTTGTTGCCCATGTAAATAATCCACAAATCGCCGTCGCGCCGGGCGCATTCGCGCGCCATGGGCAAAATCGCGTGTGAATTGATGGCCGTCATGGCCACGCAGACCACTTCAAAATCCGTTCCGGGAAAACGCTCGCGCAACAGGGTTTGCAAATAACGCCAGGCGCCAAAACTCGGGTCGGGATCGCCCAGCGCCACCGATTCGCCAAACACAAAAATGCGACAGGCATGGGGAGGTTTTTTTACGGCCATCCGCTGGGGTGCGGGTGTGCGGGCCAGGGCGGGCGGGAAAAATCGGTAACCGAAATCATTATTGGGGACATAATAATCCTGCCCGTTGATTTTGGTTTGAAGAAAAAAACTTGTGGAATAGCCATAGCCGGACAAACGCAAACCAAGCTCAAGTCCACCAACAATTACCAACGGGACTAAAATTGCCGCGCAAAATCGAAACCACCACCGGCGGCGCGCCGGAATTTGGGACGTCAGCTTTTCAGGCGGGAAACTTTTTCCGTTCGTTGAACGCGCTTTTTGGGGAAAATGCTTTTTCGGCTTCAAACGGGCTCAATTTAACAAGGCGAATCTGACGGGTAAATAAGAATCACGCCGCTTTACAGCACGGCAGGGTTTGGGTTATGGGGGCCTGGCATTATCGGCCCGCCCACATTGCTGGTATCGTTGGAGAACAATTCCGACCCGGCCAATCGTTGTCCGCGTGGATGAAACCTCGGGTTTGAATTGCGCAAAGATTGCCGCGAAAAGCGGCGGCCTTTTTTGGCTTCAACTCCTCCGGCTGCTTGCCAGCAAGCAAACGTCCCTCACGCCCTCGACCATTCCATAAAAGAGTTTTTATAAATAGCGAGCGCCTCTCCGTAGGAGCCGCTGGCTTCAAGCGCAACGCCCTCTTCGTAAATCTTATTCCATGCGGATTCCTGATTTTTATTCAGGCCGGCTGCAGGTACCGAAGCGAACGGCGCGCAATCCTTCAGATTAACGGCCACCGTGCTTAAGACGACGGGTGCAGTTGGACACTGTATCTGGAGCGCGGCTTGTCCCAAGCCGCAGCACCGGCAAATGCAAGAGTAACTTGAAAATTTTTTATGAACCGGTCTCCGCGAATGGAGCTGCTGCGAGTTGGGACAACTCGCGCTCCGATGGTCGTGCAGATACAGTGTTGCTTTGCACCCTAAGACGACCGGCACTCCAGTGCGATGCGCCGTCTGCAAAATATCTTCCAGATTTCCTCTGAAATTGGCATAAGCCCGCAGCCGGGCGGGGTCGTCATATCCCATGCGGCCATTCATGAACATTTGCATGCCACCCCACGCTTTTGGGGTTGAGGAATTATTCCTTGGCCGCCTGATAACCGTATCCTGCCAAACGAAGCCCAAGTTCAGCGACACCCAACACGAACAATGGAACTAGGATCATCGCAAAAAGACGCATCAGCCAGAGACGACGCTTTGAAGAAAGGGCTGTGGTCTTCATAAAGACAAATTTGCAAGAATCCGCTTCTTTTTTGATTTTCGCCAACTTCTCGCAAAACCATGTTGTTCAGAATGCAACGTGTTCAACGACAGCAAGATATAAAACTGGATAAAATTCATGTTTTAAATGTTGATTTTACAGTCGTCCCGCAGGAAATACGTGAAAACCCCGGAAAACAAGGGCTTTTTGAGCGATCCCCCAAGCTGTGGGACGGAGAGTGCCGTGAAAATCGCCGAAAATGGCAAAATAACCAATAAAATCAATTGTTTTATGCCTGTTTCCTATGGGACGGCACTAAACAGATTTGATGACAATAACTCTTTGTTTTTTTGAAAAAAGTTGTTGACAAAGTCACCAGAATATAATAAAAAACATCATGACTCAGCCGTATCAGTGAAACAAACAGCTGAAACGAAGTACAGTGTGCAAAAGCAATAACAACAAAACTCAAACGACAGAAGAAAGTAAAAACCTATGAAAAGAACCCTATTGGTAATTATTAGTGTAATGGTTGCCGCTGGTTGGACCAGTGTGCAGGCTCAATTAATCGATGTTAATTTTATTGACGAGAGTATCAACATTGGCTACAGCGGCACCCCCGGAACGCCTCTTCCTGCTACAATGTCAGGCGCTGCGGTGGTTGGTTCAGCGGGTGACACTTGGAATGGCTTGGGCGGCTTCGCCTACTCGGCTTATCCGCTTGGCGCCACTTACACCAGTGGAAACTTGGTTCAGGCAAATGGCGGTCTTTCGGATGTTACGTTGAGTTTGTCGGCACCGAATGGCACCTATGATGCTAATTCCGTGAATTGGAACAACCACAGCACATTTAGCTATATAGGCCCATTTCCTAATTATAATACTGCTGCTGCATACACACTAAACCTTACCCCATGGTCAGCCTTGATGGGGTCTATGCTCGTGGCGAATTCTGCTACTGCTCTCGGAAACGTCACACTCAGTGGTCTTGCGCCTAGTTCACCTTACACCTTGGTTCTTTATAACGCGGGTGACGCAAATATAGGCGCTGGAAGAACGAGTACGTTCATTGTCAATGGTATCACCCAGACCTCTACTTGGATGGCCGACACGGCAAGCCTAGTCGCAGGAGATGACTATACTGAGTATGTCAACGCCATGTCTGACGGAGCCGGGAATCTTGTCATAACCTTTGGCGATGGAAGTGGTGTTAACGAATCTGATCTCAATGGTTTCCAACTATCGGGCACTATCCCAGTCCCAGAGCCCGGCACTTTGGCGCTTTTGGCTTCGGGTGCGGTTTTGCTGCTCGGTTATCAACGGCGTAAAGCGCTTCGCGCGTAAATCCGTTTGTTAGATTCACTCCAGCCCAATCCAGCCGTCGCGTTGGATTGGGCTGTTGCTTTGTAAATGGGCCGGTTCCTGGCACACATCTAATTTGGGCGCATCTTGAGGGCGTGTTGCCCAAATCAATTTCCGCTTCGGATGTGGGGCAGACATTCCTGTCTGCCGGTT
>Ga0187849_1005268_pt1 | contig 10313 bp, 8 predicted proteins | sample June2016WEW_4_10_2_FD_132412 | JGI IMG/M metagenome (GOLD analysis project Ga0187849, IMG submission 132412) | Peatland microbial communities from SPRUCE experiment site at the Marcell Experimental Forest, Minnesota, USA - June2016WEW_4_100 | ecosystem: Environmental > Terrestrial > Soil >... | reverse complement strand
GGCGGCCGCTTCCGCATCGTGATCTCCGAGATCCCCTACCAGATCGGCAAAGGCACCCTGATCGAGCGCATCGCGGAGCTGGCGCGGGAGGGGCGCATCGATTCCATCTCCGACCTGCGCGACGAGTCCGACCGGCGCGGGATGAGCATCGTGCTGGAACTCAAGCGCACGGCGGCGCCGCGCCAGGTCCTCAACCAGCTCTACAAGTACACCCCGCTGCAAAGCACGTTCGGGGTCCAGATGCTGGCTCTGGTGGACGGCGAGCCGCGGTTGCTGACCCTCAAGCACGCCCTGCAGATCTATATCCAGCACCGCCAGAGCGTGATCACCCGCCGCTCGCAGTTCGATCTGGCGAAGGCGCGCGCCCGGGCCCATGTCCTGGACGGGCTGCTGCTGGCGCTGACGAACCTGGACGCGGTCATCAAGACTATCCGCGAGTCCAAGGATGCCGAGGTGGCCAAGACCCACCTGATGCAGCGCTTCAAGCTTTCCGAGATCCAGGCGCAGGCCATCCTGGAGATGCAGCTACGGCGGCTGGCGGCCCTGGAGCGGCAGAAGATCGAGGAGGAGCACAAGGAGCTCCTCAAGACCATTGCTTACCTGGAGGACCTGCTGGCCCACCCCAAGAAGATCCTGGCGCTGATCCAGAAGGACCTCGGGGAACTGTCCGCGAAGTACGGGGACGACCGCCGCACTCGCGTGGCGGCGGGGGCCACCGAAGAGCTGCGCGAGGAGGACCTGGTTCGCGACGAGGCCGTGGTCATCTCCGTGACCCAGCGCGGATACATCAAGCGCGTTCCGGCCCGGCTGTATCGCACCCAAGGGCGGGGCGGCAAGGGGGTTACCGGCCATGAGCTGCGCGAGGAAGACGAGGTGACCTCTCTCTTCCCGGCTCGTTCCCTCGACTCGGTGCTTTTCTTTTCCGATCGCGGCAAGGTCTACTCTGAGAAGGCCCACCGCATTCCGGAGGCCGACCGGGCCGACCGAGGCAGTCCCATTGCGAACGTGCTGGCAATTTCGGGAGGCGAAACGATCACGGCGGCGGTTGCCGTGCGGAGCTTCCAGGCCAAGGGCTTCTGCATCATGGTGACCCGCCGGGGACGGATCAAGCGCGTCGCCCTCTCGGAATTTGAGTCGGTGCGGCCCTCCGGCCTGGTGGCCCTCTCCTTGGAGACGGGCGACACGCTGGGATGGGTCCGGGTTACGGACGGAACTCAAGAGATCATCCTGGTGACGGAAAAGGGGCGCGCCCTGCGCTACTCGGAGAAGTTGGTGCGGTCCATGGGCCGGCAGGCGGCCGGGGTGAATGCGATTCGATTGGGGCCGGAGGACTTCGTCACCTCTATGGATGTGGTCGATCTGCGAGCCGATCTGCTGGTGGTGACAACCGGCGGGTACGGCAAGCGCACGCCTCTGAAGGAATACGCCCCCAAGGGCCGCGCCACCGGCGGGGTCGCGACCCTGGCTCAAAAGTTCATCGGCGTCACGGGGACGATTGCATCCGCACGCGTGGTCCACGAGGATGACGAGGTCATGGTCATTACCTCGGGCGGGGTCGCCCTGCGGGTTCGGGTCAAGCAGATCCGCCGCGCGGGACGCGCGACGATGGGGACCCGGGTGATGAAGCTCAAGGAAGGGGATTCCGTCGCCTCGCTGGCCCGCATCGCGGCCGAAGACCTGCCGGATGAGAACGGCAACGAGGGCGGTGAAGGCCTGCAGGACACGGTTCCGGAGGCGCCTCCGGCGGCGCCAAGCGAAGGCGCCGACAACTAAACCGCCGCGGATAGTCGCAGGGGGATCAGGGTGGAGGGGGACCCTTTCTGGAGTTTGCCCCGCCTCAGAAGAGGCGGGGTTTCTTTTTCGCGCGGAATATCGAAGGATCATGGGCTGCCGGCCCCTGGCTGCAAGATAAGGAAGCTCAATGCCACGAGGAAATGTGGCGAGAGCTGTCCCAGGCCGGGCTGACGATCCGCGTTGGGGCGAGGGAGAATCCGCCAGGTGGCGGGCCGATGATTGACCGCCGCTGAGGTCGCGCGAGAGCCGCCGGGCTACCCCACGAGGGGGTTGGGTCCGTGGGGGAAGAGGGTGGTCATCAGGTGCCGGGCCAGGATCACGATCGTGCCCAGCTGAACGAAGGCCAAGACCGAATAGGAGACAGGCGTGACCGCGAACAGGTAAGGCAGGTAGGAAAAGAGAGAAACGCCGCCCACCAGGATCGGGACGAAGAAGTAGGAGGGGAAATAGAAGGCGAAGAGGATGGAGAGCACATCCGCGGCAAAAAAGAAGCGTTCATGCATTTCGGGCAGGACGAAGGGCATAAGAAGGACGGAGAAGGTAGCGAGTTGGACCACGACCGGGGTGGTCAGCGGGGTGCGTCTCCTGGAGGCGACCAGGATGTACAGACAGACCATGGCGAAGGCGAAAACCAGGCTTGCGGGAAGCAACTCGGCGAAGAACCGATTCGGAATCCAGGCGTAAAGGCTGGCCGCGTTATCGGATAATAGGGGGAAGGCTGCGGTTTGTCCAAAGTAGACGGTCAAAAGATCGTGAAGAGGGGAGCCCAGAGCCCAAGCGGGCACAATCGAGACGAGGTAGGGGACGGGGATGAGCAGTAGGGTCTTCCAGGGAAGAGCGCGGCGCAGGCAGAGCACGATCAAGAGGGGGGCAAGAAAGATCGCCTGGAGTTTCACGGCGAGGGCTAGTCCAAAACAGAGCGTCGCGGCCCAATGGTGTTCGGTGGCCAGGAAGTAGACGCAGGCGACGAGCCAGACGGTATACACCATGTCGTTCTGGCCCCACACGGAGGAATTGAGAATCACGGTCGGGGCGAACAGGAAGGCGATCAGGGCGAGGATGGGGGCATATCCGTCTCGAAAGCGGAGGGACACGACGCGGTAGACGAAAAAGGAGCAAACGAAGTCGAAGGCGATCGAGATCAGCTTGATGGCCAGGACGCTGGAGATGGGGGGTGTGATCAGGCTCACCAGGCCCAACAGGTAGCTGTATAGAGGGGGGTAGGTCGTGAACGTCGTACCGTAAGCCAGGATTCCATGCTTCTTGACATGAAGGAGCCAGGTCAGGAGCGACGACATGTCGTGGCTCATGAAGGGCGAAAGAAGCAAGCGCAGGAGCAGAGCCAGGGCAATGAAGAAGGCCAGAACAGCGGCCTTTTCCATGAATACGGGATTGATCCTCCGGCGCCAATTCATCAGCGAACGACCTCCTCACGCCCTCTGGGGCCGCAGCGCCCTCCGCCACTCAGATGAGCCTCAAGGGTTCATTCTGACACCCTCGTACAGCTTTGGCAAGCCGCAGCCAATGCGCGGTGGCATACCCGCCTGAGGTGACGTCCCTTAGCCCAGGGGGCCCAATTTGCGGATTGGCCGGGCCCAACAGCCACTCTGAACCCACACGCCGGTCAAGGCAGAGAGATCAGTTCGGAGCTGGACGCGGCTCGGTCCGTGCGCTGCCGCCCTCACCGCCCTCGAGTATACTTGCCCTATGACCTCCGCCGCGTTCCCGCCGCTCGACCGATCGGTGTTCAGCGTGGTTTCTCTCCACGATCGTTCCGATGATCTGGAATTCTGGCTGGTGCGGAGCCACGAGGACCGCCTCGGGGCGATTGAGGTCTCCCGCCGCATGGTCTATGGCTACGACTGGTCTTCCGCCCGACTTCAAAGAGTTCTTGAAATTGCTCCATTCCCACGGGGTTGAGTACCTTCTCGTGGGCGGTTACGCGGTCGGCCTGCATGGACATCCCCGGGCCACGGCGGGCCTGGATGTCTGGGTGGGCCTCGGCGAGGAAAACGCAGGGCGCCTGGTGGAAGTTCTTGAGAAGTTCGGCTTCAATCCGCCTCAGCTTTCCCCCGGCCTTTTCCTCCAGCCGGACCGGGTCGTGCGTATGGGGGTGCCGCCCGTCCGGATCGAGATCCTCACGACCATCTCCGGGGTTGACTTCCCCTCATGCTACGCCCGAAGGCAAACGAAAACTCTGGATGGTGTCCCGGTCAGCCTGATCAGCCTGGCGGACCTCAAAGCGACCAAAAAGGCCGCCGGCCGCCATCAGGATCTCAGCGACCTCGAACATCTCCCCTGATCTACTTGCGAACCACTTGTGAGAGGCGCTACCCGAGGGCCGAGGGCCAAGCTCTCCCTTGCGGTTGGGGTGCCGGTGCGCTGTTCGGGCGGTCAACGTAATGTCAGGACGGATCCTGCCCAGTGGGCGGCCAAGGGCTTGGCGTGTAGGCCCAGAAGCCCATCGAGCGCGGCTTCGAGTGCGGCGGGGTCCCCGCTGGTAACGTAAACCGGCTCGGCGCTGCTCTGTGAGGAACACAAAAGCCCTCGCTCCTCGAGCACCCGCCGCACCTGACGCGCCACGGCCGGGGCCGGGTCAATGATCTCCACCCCGGGACCGGCCGCTTCGCGGATGGCCTTCAGGGCAAAGGGGTAATGCGTGCATCCCAGCACCAGGGAATCGATGCCCGCCTCACGCAGGGGTGTGAGGCAGTCCTGGAGCAGCTGGCGTACATCCTCTCCGTCCACGTTGCCGCGCTCGATCTCTTCCACCAGGCCCGGACAAGTCTGGGTCAGCACACGCACGCCTTGGGCGTGGCGGTCGACGACGCTGGCAAAGAGGTCCCCCTCAAAGGTGGCCGGGGTGGCGAGGACGCCGATCGTGCGTCTGCGGCTGCGCTCGGCCGCAGGTTTCACGGCGGGTTCCATTCCCACGAAGGGGGTATCGGGGAAGGTCGAGCGCAGGTGCTTGAGGGCGGCCGCGGAGGCCGTATTGCAAGCCACGACGATGATCTTGCTGCTCTGCTGGAGCAAGAAGCGCGCAATGCCCACGGCGAAAGAGCGCACCTGCTCTAGGGACCTAGGTCCATAGGGGACATGGGCCTGATCGGCGAAGTAGATCAGCGCCTCCGCCGGGAGCAGGGCGCGGATCTCACGCAGGACGGACAGACCGCCGACGCCGGAATCGAAGACGCCAATGGGAGCGTTGGACATAGGCTGATTATATTCGGGCCCAATGGGCCCGGGAGGCCGGCAGGAATTCTCGCGGGGCCGGGTCCGCGCGGCTCAGTTCGAGCCGGCCGCTTGCACCAAACCCGCAAACAGGCGCTGCATGGATGCTTGGCGCAGGAGTTCCTCGGGGTGCCATTGGACCCCCAGGCCGTAGGGATGATCGGGGAGTTCCAGGGCCTCGATGACGCCGTCGGGTGCACGGGCAACGACCCGCAGGCCGGGTGCTGGGGCGAGCACAGCCTGATGATGAAGGCTGTTGACCTGGAGATCCTGCTCGCCGAGGACCGCGGCCAGACAAGACGAGGGATCCACCGCAATCGAGTGCGCGAGATGGTCGCGGGGGGAAGTATCTGGGGCGTCGTGGGGCAGCGCCCCGGGGACTTCGCTCGCGATATCGAGGATCAGGCTGCCGCCCAGGGCGGCGTTGAGCACCTGAACTCCTCGACAGATGCCGAGAAACGGCTTGCCCTCGGCAGCCGCCCAGCGCACGAGGGCAAACTCGAGGGCGTCGCGCGGCTCATCCGGCTGGTAGAGCTGCGGGTGCGGTGGAATGCCCAGCCGCAGGTGCGAAATGTCCCCTCCCCCTGGGAAGAGCAGGCCGTCGACTCTGTCGAACACCTCTCGCAGCGCATCCTCGGCCAGCCCCACGGGAATCATGAGCGGGGCGGCCCCGGCCTGGGTCAGGGCGTCCAGGTAGGAGCGCGAGACGCCGGTCAGGTTGCGCGGCCCGTTTGTCGATCGGGAGGTGACGCCGATCAGGGGAAAGGACATGGGACGAGAAAGGGCGCGGCCTTGCGGCCCCGCCCTGGATGCCTCCAACCCGACGAACCCTTCCGCAGCGGGCGGAGCGGGCAACAGTTACTCTTGAGGAGTCTCGGTCTTGCTGCGCAGGCGCGCCCGCTTGCCGCGAAGGCCGCGCAGGAAGTAGAGCTGCGCACGGCGCACCCGGGAGCGCCTCTGGACCAGGACACGCTCGATATTCGGAGAGCGCAGAGCAAAGGTCCGCTCCACGCCGATGCCGTGGGCGGCTACGCGGCGCACGGTAAAGGAGGCCTGGCTGCCCCCCTTGCGCACCCGGATAATGGTCCCGCGGAATTCCTGGATGCGCTCTTTGTCGCCCTCTTTGATGCGAACGTGAACGTTGACTGTGTCGCCCGCTCGCAGCTCCGGCACCTCGGGATTGGCAGGGGGCTCCAGTGCCCTCATTAGATCAGTCATTGAATACCCCGCATTCAGCAATTCGCCGCCCACCGGTTTCTTGGACGGCGAGCGGATTATACCATGGCCTGCCCGACCATTTGGTCCGCTTGCCGCGGATGGTGTCCTTGGGCCGACCAGGGAACAATGCTGCGCGCTAGCGGCTCTCGCTGCGGCAGGTTGCGGCGGGTTGAGGGAATGCTGGAAGGCTTGTCGCCTGGGGGGTGCCCTTAGAGTTTCGCCCCGGAGGAGCATGGGAATCTGGCCAGGTCTCGATTGAGACCAAATAGGGTCTCTACCGGGAGGTGCGCAGGATCTGCCGAAGCACGGTCGGGAGGATGCCGCCGTTGCGGTAGTACTCCAGGTCGACTGGAGTATCGAGGCGCGCAAGGGCCTTGAAGCTGGAAATGCTTCCGTCCTCGCGCTTGGCTTCCACCTCGAGTTCCGCACCCGGCTGGAGCGAATCGCCGATTCCCAGAATCGAGATCAGCTCCCTTCCAGTCAGGCCATGAAAGTTGGCACTCTCCCCTTCGTGGAACTGGAGGGGCAGGACTCCCATTCCCACCAGGTTGGCGCGGTGGATGCGTTCGAAGGACTGGGCAATGACTGCGCGCACTCCCAGGAGAGCGGTCCCCTTAGCGGCCCAGTCGCGGGACGAGCCGGTCCCGTACTCCTTGCCCGCCAGGACGACCAGCGGAACACCGTGGGACTTGTAGTTCATCGCCGCCTCATAGATGGGCAGCAACTTGCCCTCCGGAAGATGAAGGGTGTACCCGCCTTCTTTTCCCGGGACCATCTGGTTCCGTATGCGGATGTTGGCGAAGGTCCCGCGCAGCATCACCTCGTGGTTGCCGCGGCGAGCGCCGAAGGAATTGAAGTCGGGCTTGTCAATTCCCCGGGCGCGCAGATAGGCGCCGGCCGGGCCATCCGGAGGGATGTCTCCCGCCGGAGAGATGTGGTCGGTGGTCACGGAATCACCAAAGATCGCGAGGATGCGGGCATTGCGGAGCGGCGTAATGGGGCTTGGCTCCAACTCCATCGCTTCGAAGAAGGGAGGCTCTTGGATGTATGAAGAGGCCGGATCCCAGGCATAGAGGTCGCCGCTGGCCCCTGCAATCCGATTCCAGGCCTCGTTGCCCTCAAACACGTGGGCGTAGGCGTCGCGGAACATGTCCGGGTCAATTACCCGAAGCGCGGTCAGGATCTCTTTGGAGGAGGGCCAGATCTCGCGCAGGAAGACGGGCTTCCCTTCCGGATCGCGCCCCAGGGGCTCGCTTTCGAGATCCACGGCTATCGTGCCCGCCAGGGCAAAGGCGACGACCAGGGGCGGCGAGGCCAGGTAGTTGGCTCGGGTGAGCGGGTGGATCCGGCCCTCGAAGTTGCGATTCCCGGAGAGCACGGCGGCGGCGACCAGATCGTGGTCGCGGATGGAGTTGGCCACGGGGTCCGAGAGAGGTCCGGAGTTCCCAATGCAGGTGGTGCAGCCGTATCCGACCACGTTGAATCCCAGCTGGTCAAGGTATTTCTGGAGACCGGCGGCCTGAAGGTACTGGCTGACGACCTTCGAGCCTGGGGCCAGGCTGGTCTTCACATATCCCGGGACGCGTAGCCCGCGCTCGACCGCCTTCTTGGCGAGGAGGCCGGCGGCAACCATCACTGAGGGATTGGAGGTATTGGTGCAGGAGGTGATGGCCGCGATCACCACGTCCCCGTCCCGGCTGGGGACGTCGCCTGCTTTTCCTTGTGTCTGATCCCTTTCTCCGGTTTTCCCGTCTTTCCCATAAAGGTCATGAAGGGCGACCTGAAAGGACTTCTTCATGTCACGCAGGGGAACCCGGTCCTGCGGTCGGCGAGGACCGGCGAGCGAGGGCTCAACCGTTCCCAGATCCAGTTCCAGCGTGTCAGAGAACTCGGGATCGGCGGAGCGGTCGCTGCGAAAGAGCCCCTGTTCCTTACAGTACCTCTCCACCCGGACCACCTGCTGCTCCGGCCGCCCGGTGCGGCGCAGATAAGCGAGCGTCTCCTCATCCACCGGGAAGAAAGCGCAGGTCGCACCGTACTCGGGCGACATGTTGCCGATGGTCGCGCGGTCCGGAAGGGCAATCCGGGAAACGCCTGGCCCGTAGAACTCGACGAACTGGTCGACCACACCCTTCTGGCGCAGCCTCTGGGCCACCGTGAGGACGAGATCGGTGGCGGTTACGCCCTCACGCAGTTCCCCCTGCAGTCGGAAACCCACGACCCGTGGGGCAAGGAAATAGAGCGGCTGGCCGAGCATCACCGCCTCGGCTTCGATGCCTCCGACTCCCCAGCCCAGGACCCCGAGCCCGTTGATCATCGTCGTGTGGGAGTCGGTGCCCACCAGAGTATCGGGAATCGCAAGAGGCAAGTCTCGGCCGGGAAGGCGGCGGGAGAGAACAACCCCGCCCAGGTATTCCAGGTTCACCTGGTGGACAATGCCCGTGGCCGGGGGCACAACGCGGAAATCGCGGAAGGCCTGCTGGCCCCAGCGCAGAAACTGGTAGCGCTCGCGGTTGCGCTCGAATTCGATTTGAGCGTTGCGAAATAGGGCCGAGGCCGTTCCGAACTCATCGACCTGCACCGAGTGGTCGATCACCAGATCAACGGGAATTAGCGGATTGATCCGTCTGGGATCCCCGCCCATGCGCTTCATGGCGGAACGCATGGCGGCCAGATCCACCACAGCCGGGACACCTGTGAAGTCCTGTAGAAGCACCCGGGCTGGCTTGAAGGGCACTTCGTAGTCGGGGGACGACTTGGGGTCCCATCCCGCCAGGTGTTCGACGTCTGCTTCCGTGACCTGGACGCTGTCGAGGTTGCGGAGAAGCGACTCCAGCAGGATGCGGATCGAGTAGGGCAGGCGCTGGAGATGGCCCCCGATGCCCTCCTTCTCGAGGGCCTCCAGGCGGAAGAGGTGTTCCCGCCCGGATCCCGAGTCAAATGTGGAAAGTGCCGCCGCCAGGCCGGATGTCCCTTTCGTGGATTTCATATTCCCTTGGCTCCCTCGCCCGCCGCCAAATCATTCCGGCAGACCATTGAGGGCATTATAGCCTCCGGGTCCGTGCGATCAATGTTCTTTCGGCGATGAGCGCATCGGGGAATGCGATGAATGGACCCGCCCCGGGCTCGCCTGGAGGCGGCCGGAAGCTCGCCGTAAGGACCATTGTTGATCGCGCTCAAGTAGCTTTCTGGAGCCTCGGGCATCATGAGGAGGAAGGCTGCGGATGCCCGATCCGTCGGTTCGCGAATCGAGCGGCCGTCCCAATTGAGTTCCTGCCGGATCTGGCGATACACGGCGTCGCGCGCTTGTGCAAGCTATCTGTAGGGGGTCGACAGATCACGGTCGAGGTCGTGCTCGGAGACCCGTAGCTGCGGAGCCTCGGGGTCCGTGAGGTCCAGGTCCCGGAGGGTGGAGGCAAGCCAGCCCGGAGCGGTGAGCCAGGAAAGGCAGGCGGAGAGGCTGCGGTCCCCTGGAAGAGGTGGTAGCCGGCCGACCAACACCTCGTACGCCGGCCACACAAAATGGGCCAGGAATAGCATCGCCCCAGGCCTCAGGTAGGGCTTGTAGCCGAAACGGACCTGCTCGAGGAGCAGGCGGGTGTAGTAGGCGACCAGGAGAACAGAGTCCGTCCGGGGGTCGCGATACCTCCTCAGGCGGGCCGGCCAGGTCCGACCGCGCTGGGGCAACGCAACTGGCAATCTTGTGGAGGCTGGAGTTGCAGCCCGTAGACCATGATGTCATGGTGGTCGGCAGGTCGGTCGCCGGCCTGCGCCGGGCTGCGCGAATCCGCTGTCTTTCGGCACGCCGATGCGAACCTTGATGCTCACGCCTCAGCTTGCGAGTCCCCTCTCCCTCTGCCCCGGCGATACGTCTGCTGCCGCGTTGGCGGCATGCCGCTGCACTCGCGTCACGTGTGCGGAAAGAGGAACCCTCAGGTTCCGCCACCCCGTGTCAAGTCAAATGATAATGTTACCGAGGGCGCATGGTTCTATCAAATGATAATGTTACCGGGGCAGGCACTCCTTTCTGCGGCTTAGTAGGCTGGAACAGGGTGCGGTAGACGTCCTGG
>Ga0187849_1005263_pt1 | contig 10322 bp, 6 predicted proteins | sample June2016WEW_4_10_2_FD_132412 | JGI IMG/M metagenome (GOLD analysis project Ga0187849, IMG submission 132412) | Peatland microbial communities from SPRUCE experiment site at the Marcell Experimental Forest, Minnesota, USA - June2016WEW_4_100 | ecosystem: Environmental > Terrestrial > Soil >... | reverse complement strand
TGTTCTCTATAGCATCTAATCCGGAATAATTCACCAAGTGTCCTGAGTTAGTAATTCGCTGCATAAGTCCTGCACATTACCTTCGTTGGCGGTCGGGTTGATGCATTGTTCGGAATCCAGGTCTTCGTTTACCAGAAAGGTCCGCCATCTTCGAGCAACCGCTTTTGGGCCGAATCGGCAGAAACGATCCCGGAAAAATCGGCCGTAATTTGAGGCGCGCCGAAATACTCGATAATGCGGCAAGCGAGGTCCATCCATCGGGTGCAGGAATCGATGACGGCCCGGTCGCTGCTTGCAGCAACGCACCTGTCGAAAGGAAATTCGCACTCCGGGACCGGCGTGGTCCTTGCTTCCCCTGAAATCCCCGCCCTGATGAGTCTATTGCGATAGATGGCTGCAAGCTCGCCGCTCCGGCTCATTGGCTCGTCGAAAAGGAAAAGGACCTCACCGGGCGGAAATTCCTCGAAAAACCTGAACACCATGTCAAGGGCTAAATTGCTCGTCTCAGTCATGCGATACCGGTAGGACAGGCCGGCAAGGTCCCGCAGCGCGCCGTCGTTTGCCTTGAGCAGCGGCCTGCCTTCTATGCAGCTCTCGACGGTAATCTGGACGTTATGGCCGTCCACGACCAGCAGTTCCGATTGCCAGCCGGAGCCCATTTGCCGTTTCCTGCGCCTGGCGATGGCTTCCTGCCGGCTGAACAGCCCTCGGCTGAGCATCATGCGTTCCAGTGCATCCAAATTATACCGGTTTCCCGTAAGATCGAGGGCGGCCGTTCTCGGATAGGATTTGTTCAAAAGGAAAAAGAAATCGGCTGCTGCCTGGTACAGAAGCCACTTTCGTTTTGAACTGAGGGTTGACGATGAATCATCCATCGAAGGTGGAGGCAATCAGACCAAGGGTGAAAGGTGAAAAGTGAACTTGCGCCGAAAGGCGGTAAGCGGATGTTCCGCCTAAAGGCGGTAAAAGGATCTTCCGCCTAAAGGCGGTAAAAGGAATGACCAGATTATGACCAGATTATTTTCACTCTTCGAAATGTTTGCATAATTATTTGCCGAGGCTGAATATAAAGAATCTTTCCGATTGATTCATCTCTGCACTTTTGCAGTTCTTGCCAACCCAGTTTTTGCTGACCACGAAGATCACGAAGAGCACGAAGTTACAGGCGAGGCCTCGAGTTCTTCAATGTTTTAGATTGAGCCGTCACTTGGCGCTTCGGTGTCCTTGGCCACAGCATCCCGGGTTGGCCCTGAGTTTCGCAACTCCCGCCGGAGCACCTTGCCCACAATGGTCATGGGCAGCGAATCCCTTAACTCGACCTCTTTGGGGACCTTGTAAGCCGCGAGCTTTTCTTTGCACCAGTCGAGGATTTCCTGCCGGTCGAGGGTTTCACCCTGCTTTGGAACGACAAAAACTTTCACCGCCTCCCCCTTTTTCGGATGGGGGACCCCGATTGCCGCTGCCTCGCGCACCTTGGGGTGCTCATAGAGCACTTCCTCAATCTCGCGCGGGTAGATATTGTACCCGCCTGATATCACCATGTCTTTTTTGCGGTCCACGATGAAGACATAGCCGGAGTCGTCCATGGTCGCAAGATCGCCGGTATGGAGCCATCCGTCCCGGAGGGAATCCAGGGTTTCCTTTTCATTTTTCCAGTAGCCCTTCATGACCTGCGGGCCGCGAACGATCAGTTCGCCAACCTGGCCTGCGGGCATCTCCATGGTTCCGGTTTCCGTATCGACTATACGGCAATCGGTATCGGGCAGTGCGATCCCGATCGAGCCGGGTTTGCGCGTCCCTTCGATGGGGTTTGAGTGTGTAACAGGGCTGGCTTCGGAGAGGCCGTATCCTTCGATGATTTTGCTTCCCGTTTTCTGTTCGAATTTGCGCATGACCTCGACCGGCAACGGGGCGGCCCCGGTGTTGCAGATACGGATCGAGGAGAGGTCGAAAGAGTCCACTTTCGGGTGAGCCATCAGCGCGATGTAGATTGCCGGGACCCCCGGAAACATGGCCGGCCTCTTTTTCCTTATGGTCTTTATGAGTTCGTCGGCGTCGAAGCGCGGCATTATAATGATTCTGGAAGCGGTGTAGATGGCCAGGTTGAGAGCCACTGTCATGCCGTACACGTGAAAAAAGGGCAGGACGGACAAAAAGGTTTCCTCGCCGCGTTTTATTTCAGAAACCCACGAGATGAGCTGCAAAACGTTAGACAAAATGTTTCTGTGAGTGAGCATCGCGCCTTTGGCGACCCCGGTTGTCCCGCCGGTGTACTGAAGCAGGGCCAGGTTGTCGGGACGGGCTGCACAGGGAATTGGATCGGGCCGGTTATCATGGATCATCTTTTTTAGGCTGAACACATGACTTCCATCGTAGGGGACGGAAGTGAACAGCTTTTTTAAACGGGCCTTAACCGGATAGAGATACCGAAGAGGGAAGGGCAGGTAGTCCTTTACGCTCGTTGCTATGGTGGCGCGGATTTTCGTTTGGGGCAGGACCTTTTCGGCCTTCGGGTAGAGATGGTCGAGAATAATCAGTATTTCCGCATCGGAGTCCGTCCACTGATGAACGAGCTCGCGTTCCACGTAGAGCGGATTTGTCATAACGAGCACTGCTCCCAGCCAGAGCGCCGCATAATAGGCTATCACACACTGGGGGGTGTTCGGGAGCATTATGGCTACTTTCGTACCCTCGCCCACCCCCATCTGCTTAAGACCGTTCGCCAGCCTGAGCACGTGGTCCCATAATTGGCTGTAGGTGAGCCTGCTGCCGAAGAAGTCGGTTGCGATACTGTCGGGATAGAGCCCGGCATTTTGCTCCAGGATCTGGGGCAGGCAAGTTTCAGGATACTCCCGTGAGAACGGGACCCCCGGGTCATAACTCTTGTGCCAGATTCGGTCCATGTGTCTTCTCCCGCGGGCTGTAATGTTTCATTCAGGGTCCATCCGGAAACACCGGGACAAATTCTACGCCCCGAGAGGTTTCTGTTCGGAAAGGAGGGATTTTTCGTTCTGGCAAGGAAATCGAGAGCTTGTGCGGAGGCGTACAATGAGTACCGCCTCGCGGCGCGTCGAGATCGGCGATCGAATCCGCCAAAGCCTCTGCGGCCACGGCCGAAGGCAGTGGCCAAGTCGGCCGGCGGTCCCACCGCCCCAGGGCGGAAAAGAACCCTTTCCGGACGGAAACCATTTAAGTTCGTGGACAAAACCGTTGACCATCAGCTTTCTATTGACATGAATCGGGCCTGTTTGACAAGTTTTCTTTGCAGCCCGTTAAAATTAAACGCGCCAGTAGAAATAGTGAGCAGGAAGCAGGGAGCAGCAAGCAGGGAGCAGCAAGCAGGGAGCAGCAAGCAGGGAGCAGCAAGCAGGGAGCAGCAAGCAGGGAGCGGGAAGCGGGGAGCGGGAAGCGGGGGTCTTCCCGTTTTTCTCCCTGGCCGGCCTAGGAACTCCTGAGATTCATTCCATATGGGAATGGGAATTCACTTTCGGGTTAGCAACTGTATTGGCCCCCTCTTATGTAGGCTCTTTCATCCGCTACCTTATGCCGATTTATCCCGGCGCTTCCCGCCCTATTACAGACATTGGATGGGGGCTTAGAGCGCCCATTTTACCGCATCAAATTGGCCTTCTAAGCCTGAAAATCACGCCTTATTTAAATCTTTTTGCTGTTAATTTAGGTACTTGTTTTGGCCCGACCCCGTAGGGGCCTTGTTTTGCAGCGTCCTGTATCTCTTCCTTTTTCTCAGGACTGAGTCCCCACAATCCGGCGCAGGATTTATCGGAAATTAGTTCTGCAAATTGTGTTGCGAGTCCGTGACGCGTCGAAGTCGAAGCAAGAATATCATCTGTCCAAAATGTAGGCTGAATTGCTTGTTGCATCAAGCCGTTAGCAATTTCTGTGGAGTTGCAGGCCAGATGAGCTAGCATTGGGTGGAGTTTTGTGATGAATGCCGTCATTTCCTTCTCTTCACTCGCGTTGAATCTTTGACCGCATTCCAGATCTGGGATGGAATCCTTCACATCCGACAGACAGGAATCCAGGTGTATTGTTGACGCAGGAAGACGGCCAAGGTTTCTGATACGGACCATAATTTCATTCTTACGTTCATCAGGCATGCTGCTGGGCAGATTGGATTCCATGTCGCCGGCAAGTTGCTCAACTTCTTCAGGACTCATTGGCTTCATCCGGATTGCCCGCACGTCAACCAGGTTTCCTTTCGGCCTTCCTTCAGCCCCGTATAGATTTGCTTCTCGTAAATCTGCCCCGTGAAGCTCTGCATAATTCAGGTTCGCCCCCTGAAGCTGTGCACGACCCAAGTTCGCCCCCTGAAGCTGTGCACTATCCAAGTGCGCCCCCTGAAGCATTGCGCCAATCAAGTTTGCCCCCAGAATGTGTGCACGACCCAAGTCCGCCCCCTGAAGCTGTGCATGCCTCAAGTTCGCCCCCTGAAGCGTTGCACTACCCAAGGTCGCCCCCTGAAGCTGTGCACGACCCAAGTTCGCCCCCTGAAGCTGTGCATCATCCAAGTTCGCCCCCTGAAGCTGTGCAACACCCAAACTCGCCCCCTGGAGGTGTGCAGAACTCAAGTTCGCCCCCTGAAGCTGTGCCAAACCCAAGTTCGCCCCCTGAAGATCAACGTCCCCAAGCTGCGCACCCGTAAGGATTGTACCCAACAAGAATGCATGGCGTAACTTACGGTTCTTGCCCAGCTTCAAAGGCTCGATCTGAGTTAGTGCCTCTCGCCAGCTCCCTCTTCGGATCAGACCCAGGACTTCCGGTTTGGCGGATTGTTTGGCAATAAGGGTCTCACCAGGTAAAAAAATACTGCGGAAACCTTTTCGCAAATTGCAGAGTTGCGTCTGTTGATTATCTTGGATTCGGGTCACCTGCTGTTCCATCCGTTCACCGTCGACCATGATAGAGAGGGATAGCAGAGGAAAGATACAGATGGCCATCACGAATACCAGACTTCCGCGTTGGATGAATATTTTCCAAAAGAGAGCAAGAAGCACAGCTAGAAACACTGCTGCGAGTACCAGGCTGTTGGCCGCTGTGTGCTGTGTGTATACTTGCCATAATATGGGCTGCAGTTCCGAAGTCCGGAGTAAAGACATGAACCACAGGGCGAATACCAGCAGGACAAGAGTGAGGAGTATTTCGCGTCTATGCCCTCGTTTGAAACCGATCACGGCCGGAAGAGGAGAGAATATGGCAAGGCCAATCCCTATCAGAAAGATCCTTAGCGATGTGCCGAAGAAGACCAGCGACAAACCCGCAAAGAGAATCGGAAGGGCAAGCCACAACCGCCATTTCGGGGAATAGGCTGCAAAAATCCGTGACCAAAAGGCTCGCCAGTCATCTTCGGGATCCATGATCAGCGGCCACAATGCAACGATCACCCCGACATCTATCCAGATGGCCGCCCGCTGCGCCCAGGTTATGCTTTCTTCCTGGTAAGCCAAGAACATCAACTGCATGGCAACCAGGGTTATCAAAGGCAGCAGTATGATGGTAATGGAGACCATAAGCCCGAGGAACGCGCGAACGATCGGGTTTGCCCGTCCAACCAGATAAATGGTGAAAGGAAACCCATACAATTGGTCTCGCAAGCTTCCGGTCCACTCATCATTGGGGGCTCTGAAATTGAAAGCGTAGAGCTTCCTGGAGAGGAGTTGCAGTTGCAGCAGAAAATTGAAATGAACGAGTACCAGGAGGTAGGGTGCTACAGTGTAAAAACCGGCTATCGGGACCTCGACATCAACGAATGGCAGCTTGATCCCTTTTCCAAACAGAAGATCCAAATGCGTTGTGCCGAATACGATGACGAGCAGGTAGGCGCAGACCGCCATTAGGCCCAGGTGAAGAACGGCGACCTTCTCGGAAGCGCTGTTTGCGGTGTCTAGCAACGATTTTGGGTCTGGCCTAACGTTTGGTGGATCAGCCATAGGCTTTCACCTTAGGTGTAGCACATGCTTAATAGCATTGCCTTCGAGCCTTTCTAATCCTTATAGCCCAAAAAAGAGAGAACACAAGAGATTATACTGGCATAAGATGATTCTTTTGAGCGGGCTCGATGCCAATAACCCGGCGGATTTTTACTCTCGTTGAGCAACATTCTACCGAGGCGAAACGGCAGTAAGCCCCCTGAACTATCCGGTAGATACTTTTTTTCGTGGTCCAGCAGGTCCATCAGAAAGTCAGGACATTTCCCTTGTTGAGCAGTTATCCACGCCGCCACATAAAGAAGCTCTGGAAACCTCTCGAATAGTTGTCCGGGATTCACTTTGCTCACAAAAAACGTATTCCCCGGCGCCCGATCTCAAATCAAATGGGCTAAACCTTAGAAACATCAGTGTGATCCCTTGCCGAGTGGGGTAACCACAACTGGACATATTAGCAGGGCTTAATCGCGGTTTGTTAAATCCGGGAGAAGTAAGGTCTGATACCTGCCATCTGCCGGGAAAGCTGAGCTCTGGTTCGATGTTCTCATGCCATAGGCGAGAAGGGACAGATAAGGTTTTCATTTTTTCGATCAGTTATCTTGTTTATTGTAATATTCGCACAAACTGCGAGTTTTGCTATTGGCACACTGGTCAGAGCTTTTTTTGCACCTCTGCCCACAGCTCTTTGACATCCATGGTAACAAAGCCGGGCTTGCTGAACCGTTCTTTTCCGAGTTCGTAGATGGTCTCGTTGTAGGGGGCATTTACTCTGTTCTGCCTGGCGAGTTTGAGGATATAGCCTGTCAGGGAATCAATCTCCGAGCTCGTGCCGCCTCGCTGGATGATGTCCTGGCTCATGCTGGACATGACCATTTTGGCCACATTCTTCTTGAACAGGGGCCGGGTAAGGAAGCGGGGTAGCAGCGCACTTGCCTTTATAGTTGTCCATGACGGCATCCCGCCCAGTTTACACTCTTTGTAGCCAGCGGCCTTCACAACTCGGATACCTTCATACAGCGTATTCGTAAGAAGCCTCTGGAAGGCGTCGAGGTCGGATATCTCTTTGAATCCCTGTCCCACCAGGGTCGTAAGAGAATTGGTGAGGTTCACCACGATCTTCGAGTGCACCGCATCCTGGAGATGATCGGTGACCACGGTCTCCACACCCTGGTTGAAGATCTCGGCAAGGGTGTTCATCTCCGTCCGCAAGGTGTTGTCCGGTGTTCCGAGAACGAGAGGCCCCTTTTTCTGATAGCCCACTGTAACCGGATGGTCCATCCAGGCATTGTAGCCGACTATGCAGTAGATCACTTTTGAAAAGTATTTGGGGAGGATCGTCTGGTTATCCGTCCCGTTTGCCATGGAGACGATGATCACATCATCTTTTGCATTGGCTTTGATCAATTGGGCAACGGCTTCGAGGCTGTAGTTCTTTACACAGATGACGATCACGTCCATGGTCTTGAGCTCAGAAAGATCTTCCATGACCTTGACAGGGACGGTTGTCATGGTCTTTTCTTTTTTATCTCCCTGATAGAGACGTATGCCGCCTGTCTTCAGCGCATCAAGGATCTTCCCCTGGTCGAGAAAATAGGTTTCCTTGTGGAAGGGGGCCACCCAGCCTCCGACCGATGCCCCTATGGGCCCTGTCCCGAAAAAGGCCATCTTCAGGTCATTGCCCGATAATTTCATACTGGCCTCATCATCCAGTTTGAAGCCGCTCACGGGAAGGGTCTGAACCCACTCGGGAGCCAGGACATTGGGCAGGTCGAAACATGCAGACAGGTGCTCTGCATAGCGGGTCTGGAAGGGGCTTTCTTCTATCTCGAGCCTCTTCAGCAGGGGGGCAAAGGAGGTATCACCCAGTTCAATGCAGGGACTGTCGGGTTTCACATCCTTTTTGAACAGGAGCTGCATGTTTTTTTTCACGTTGAATGTGGCCCGAAAATCCGACCGGTTCTGCAGCAGTCTTCCTCCCTTCTGTGAATACAGGAACGATGAGACATCGAATTTTGTAGGGGCGCCATCCATGGGGATACGGAGAGACAGGTATGTGTCTCCGTTGCTGTCCATGGCCTTGACGATGCAGTTGCCGTCCTCGCGATATATGTCGATGTCCTGGGTAACCTTGGGCAGGCCCCAGATCAAGCGGCCCCTGATGGTGTTCTCTTTCGAGGTGACCGGCATTCCTGCGACATATAAGCCGAAACGGCTGAATTTGCCGGTGATCATGGGCAGGACTGGGACATTGCAGCAGGGCTCGACCATCACTGGTATGCCCATGACGACCTCGTTGTACGGCCGCACGCCCATGACGTTTTTATACTCGTAGCAGGAAAAAACCACCAGCGCGCGGCCTCTGGTCATCTTCACCGGCACTATCCGGGGACTCAGTTGCTCGGCAATGAGGGCGGCAGCTTTTTCATAGGAACACATGAACACGGCCATGGCGCAGTTCACATCTCCGTAAAAGGTTGGGAACAGGTAATCCTTGGTTACGCGTTCATTCATCCGGAGAGGCTGCGGCGCCTTGCGAAGGGTAAAGCGTTGGTAAAAATCATTGCTGAACAGGTTTTCGTTATCCAGCATTTCTTCTGGTATATCCCAGGTCGCCTTCATCCTTTATATCCTCTTCGTTATAGAAATGAACCGGAATGATGCATAAAGTTGGGCGCGATGCATCCGAGCCACATTTTGGGGCTGGATTATGGCCTGAAAGACTTTTAGCACAACCCCGAAGCCCGTAAAACCATACGATTTCCCAATCGAACATTCAAGTGATATGTAAATGGGACCAGCTTTTGCGTTTTCAGGACACACTCATTCCCCGCAGTTGATCTGTTCGTAAGTGACGAACCATTCCGGACGGCAATGCCCGGCAAAACCTTAATAAGGGAAATGGAGCCGGTGAGACAAATAGTCCGGGATAATCGAAATCAGACAACCATTCGAAAGGAGTGTGGAGTCTTGCATCCAGGTGATCGTAAATTTAAGTCAGCGTACTCAGCGTATTGAATTCAAGAATTTGCAGCTTACCATTAATTGTAGTGTTTCATTAATTGTAGTGTTTCTAACCTTATAAGGAGACAGATCATGAAAAGAATTGCCGGTCAGTTCACTTATCCAACTGCACTCGCTGTTGCGGTGGTGGTTCTCGCCTTTGTGGTTCTCGCAAGTCCAAGTTTTTCGCGCGCGGCATCGCCCGATCCAGGCATGGCGACCTCTGGTAAGGTCTCAAGGCCCGACCGTGTTGAGGCACGCATTAAAGAGCTTCAAACCAAGCTCAAGATCACCCCGGCACAGGAAGAGCTTTGGAATAACGTTACGCAGGTGATGCGGGACAATGCGAAAACGATGGAGGCGCTCATCAAGACAAGGTCAGAAGAAGCAAGCACCATGACCGCTATCGACGATCTCAAATCCTATGGCGAAATTATCGAAGCACATGCAGATGCTATCAGGAAATTCATCCCGGCCTTCGAGCCTCTCTATGCCAGCATGTCGGACGCTCAGAAGAAGGCTGCCGATACGTTGTTCCGCCATCACGGGCACACGAAGTCAAAGGCAAAGGCAAAGGGCAAATGACCGCGACTGCCACAACGTGAAGACAGCAAATCCTATTTTCCGATAGGGAATCATTTTAAGAATGGAAGGTAACTATGAGAACTTCAAGCACGCGAGCCAGGAAGTTTAGTTCGACAGCCGTCAAGATCCTGACGGCGCTCGTTTTCGCCTCAATGATCGGCGGTATAGCCATCACGCCGGCGTTCGGGTTTTACCTCGACCTCCCGGGCCTGTCTATATCGACGGGCTCGGGCATCGACCTCGCCTTCCCAGGTGGCGACGATGGCTATTATTATGACGACGGTGGTTATTATGGCGGCGGTGGTTATGGCGGTGATTATGGCGGCGGTGGTGGTTATGGCGGTGGCGGTCATAGCGGCGGCGGTCACAGCGGCAGTCATGGTGGTGGTCATGGCGGCGGTCATGGCGGTGGACATGGCGGCAGCGGCCGAAAATAAATATGTCATTTAATGAAACCTTGACGATCAGATATTGCGGTCAACGGGAAGGTTATTAATAGCGTTTTATTATGCCCGCCCGGCCATACAGGGCAGGGGGGATTGTGATTCTCTGATACTACATAGGCTCTTGAAATCCCCCTCGATCCCCCTTTACAAAAGGGGGAAGCAAAACCTGGTCCCGTGGGATTTGCCCGGGCTTTACTGAATTACGACACAGTCTCTTTCGCCGGAGTGACGATTCCTTGCAACATGTCATAACTTTGTTGCCAAAGAACTAGTGCAGCGTCAACTAAGTTCCTATAGGTAAGGCGCCCCGCGAACGCCCAACGCGATTGACTTCCGCCTAAAGGCG
>Ga0187849_1005259_pt1 | contig 10331 bp, 7 predicted proteins | sample June2016WEW_4_10_2_FD_132412 | JGI IMG/M metagenome (GOLD analysis project Ga0187849, IMG submission 132412) | Peatland microbial communities from SPRUCE experiment site at the Marcell Experimental Forest, Minnesota, USA - June2016WEW_4_100 | ecosystem: Environmental > Terrestrial > Soil >... | reverse complement strand
CCCATCGGCCTTCTGGGCGAACTCGTGTCCATCGGCACGCTCCTCGCGTTCGCCATCGTCTGCGCCGGTGTGTTCGTCCTACGATTCACCGACCCACAAATACCCCGGCCGTTCCGCACACCGATTTTTTGGCTGGTTGCGCCTCTGGGCGTGATTTTTTGCGGCTATTTGATGTATGGACTGCCCGCTGACACGTGGGCGCGGCTCATCGTTTGGATGGCCATCGGACTGGCCATCTATTTCACCTACGGCTGCCGTCATTCCAAAGTGCAGCGGCGACACGGCAAAGCGCGGCTAATTTAAGCCTGATTCTCGCACGGTTTCACCTTTGGCCGGTCGATGAATGGAAACGTCAAAAAAAAGATTGCATGGGAAATGAATCAAACGTATGTTTGAACCATGAGGCCAGCGTCGGTGAAATCAAAACCGCCTCCCCATCGTTTGCCCGCGGCGGAAACGCGGGGGCGGGTGCTGGACGCGGCGGAACGGTTGTTCGCCGAGCGCGGCATTGAGGCGGTTTCCATTCGTGACATTACCCGCGCCGCCAAGGCAAATCTGGCGGCCATCAATTATCATTTCGGCACCAAGCAGGAACTGGTGGCCGAGATTTTCAGCCGACGGTTGACGCCGTTGAGCCAGGAGCGGCTGGCTTTGCTGGATGAAGTGGAACGGAAGGCCGGCGGCAAGCCCTCCCGGCTGGAGGATATTCTGGAGGCGCTGTTTCGCCCGGCGGTGGAACAGTCCTTCGTCTGCGCCCACGGGAACAAGGCGTTCATGCAACTTTTTGGACGCTGCCTCAGCGAGCCGAGCGCAGCGATCGAACACCTCATCCACAGGCATTTTGAAACGACGATTCGGCGGTTCAACGCGGCGATTTTGCGGGCGCTGCCCCGCCTTCCCGAACAGGAATTGTTCTGGCGAATCAGTTTCATCGGCGGCGCGATGCATCATGCCTTGCTGATTTGCGGCAAACCAAGTTTGATGCCGACCGGCATGCACAAACGTTTGAACGCGGAGGAATTGATTCAGCGCCTGATTACCTTCGCGGCGGCTGGGCTGCGCGTTCTGGCATCACATTAACGCGAACAGGTGGCGCGAAAACAAATTTGCGAAAAAAGGATGAATATGAATTTGATCAAACGACAAGACTGCGTCCGGCGACCGGGTGCGGCATTGATTTGTGGCGCCGTGGCTTCACTAGCGTTGCTGGCACTGGCCGGTTGTGGCCGTCAGCAAGCGCAAAATGGCGCCATGCCACCGCCGGAGGTCGGTGTGGTCACCATCGCGCCGGAGTCCGTGGCTCTGACGACAGAATTGCCGGGGCGGATTGATCCAGTGCGCGTGGCGCAGGTGCGGGCGCGCGTGGACGGCATCGTGTTGCATCGGAATTTCCGCGAAGGCGCCGACGTCACAAACGGTGAAGTCCTTTACGAGATTGATCCCGCGCCATACAAAGCCGCGCTCGACAGCGCGAACGCCAACCTGACGCAGGCGCAACAGCTGGTGGAACGTTACAAACCGCTGGTGGGCATCAATGCCGTGAGCAAGCAGGATTACGACAACGCCGTGTCAGCGGCGGCCCAGGCCAAAGCCGCGCAAGAAATCGCCGCGGTCAATTTCGGTTATTGCACCGTCACCGCGCCGATTTCTGGAAAAATCGGCGCGGCATTGGTCACCGAAGGCGCGTTGGTCAGCCAAAGCGCCGCGACCGAAATAGCCGTGGTCCAGCAATTGGACCCGATTTATTGCGATTTCACCGAATCGAGCACCGAAGTGCTGCGTCTGCGGCGCGAACTGGAAAGCGGCACGCTCAAAAGCATCGCGCCCGGCGAAGCGAAGGTGACGTTGTTGCTGGATGACGGGACGACTTACCAGTATCCCGGCAAACTGTTGTTTTCCGACGTCACGGTGGACCCGAGCAGCGGCATGATCATTCTGCGGGCCGAGTTTCCCAATCCCGACCATTTGCTACTGCCGGGGATGTTTGCGCGGGGATTGCTGGAACAGGCGGTTGACGCCAAGGCCATCACCGTTCTTCAACGCGGCGTCAGCGTTGGCGCGAACGGCATTGCCACCGCGATGGTGGTGGGGGCGGACGGCAAGGTGGAATCCAGAGTGATTAAAATCGGCTCGGCCGTGGGAATCAAATGGGTTGTCACGGAAGGGTTGAAAGCGGGAGAACGCGTCATCGTCGAAGGTTTGCAAAAAGTTCAACCGGGGATGGTGGTGAAACCCGTTCCTTTTAATCCAACTGGCGACAATGCTTCCGCGTCGCCGGTTTCGGTTCAGGGAAATTAACCGGACATTGCCATGCCGAAATTTTTCATTGACCGCCCGATTTTTGCCTGGGTGATTTCCCTGCTCATCATGCTGGCGGGGTGTCTGGCCGTTACCCATCTTCCGGTCGCCCAATATCCCAGCGTCGCGCCGCCCTCCATCGCCATCAACGCCACTTACGCGGGCGCTTCCGCGGAAACGGTGCAGGACACGGTCACGTCCGTGATCGAGCAGCAGATGAACGGCATTGACAACCTGCTCTATATTTCCTCCAGCAGCAGCGCGAGCGGGCAATCCTCCGTGACGTTGTATTTCCGGTCCGGCACCGACCCGGACATCGCGCAGGTGCAGGTGCAGAACAAATTGCAACTGGCCATCCCCAACCTGCCCCAAACAGTCCAGCAACAGGGCATCACGGTCCTCAAATCCACCCGTAACTTCCTGATGGTTTTCACGCTCTCGTCCACGAACAAGGACACGAGCGCCATCCTGCTGGGTAATTACATTTCGTCGAGTGTGCTCGATCCCATCCGCCGCCTCACCGGCGTGGGCGAAGCGGACCTGTTCGGCACCGAATACGCCATGCGCATCTGGCTGAATCCGCAAAAGCTCGAAAGCTACAGCCTGGGTGCCAGCGACGTCATCAATGCCATTCAGGCTCAAAACATGGAGGTCCCCGTCGGACAACTTGGCGCGGCCCCGTCGGTGAAGGGACAGGAAATCAACATCACCCTGCAAGGCCAAAGCACGCTGCGCACGGTCAAGCAATTCGAGGACATCCTGCTGCGGGTGAATCCCGATGGTTCGCGCGTGTATTTGCACGACGTTGCCCGGGTCGAGTTGGGCGGCTCGGATTATTCCGTGCAGGCGCGGGTGAACGGGCGTCCCGCCGCCGCCGTCGGCATCCGGCTGGCCCCGTCGGCCAACGCCGTCGCCACCGCCAACTCCGTGTACGCAAAATTGGATGAGCTTTCCAAATTTTTCCCGCCGGGCGTGCGCGTGGATTATCCCTATGACAGTTCTGAATTTGTGCGCATTTCCATCCAGGAAGTGGTCAAGACGCTGGTGGAAGCCGTCGTGATGGTGTTTCTGATCATCTTTCTGTTCCTACAAAATTTCCGGACGACCTTCATTCCCACCATCGTCATACCGGTGGCGTTGCTGGGCACGTTTGCCATCATGTATGCGCTCGGTTTTTCCATCAACGTCCTGACCATGTCCGGCATGGTGCTCGCCGTGGGCGAACTGGTGGACGACGCCATCGTGGTGGTGGAAAACGTGGAACGCATCATGAGCGAGGAGGGCTTGCCGCCGCGCGAAGCGACCCGCAAGGCGATGGGGCAGATCACCGGCGCGCTCATCGGCATTGCGCTCGTGTTGACGGCGGTGTTCATTCCGATGGCTTTCTTTGGCGGGTCGGTGGGGGCGATCTACCGGCAGTTCTCGCTCTCGCTGGTTTCGTGCATGTTGTTCTCCATCTTTCTGGCCATGTCCCTGACACCGGCGTTGTGCGCTTCGCTGCTCAAGCCCGTCGAAAAAGGGCATCACCTGCGAAAGAAAGGATTTTTCGGCTGGTTCAACCGCGGCTTTGCCAGCACGCGGAAAAACTATGAAGGCATCGTGGCCCGGATGCTCAACAAAACGCCGCGGTATCTCTTTATTTATCTGGCGATTGTCGTGGCGGTGGGCTGGTTGTATGTCCGTTTGCCCTCGGCCTTTTTGCCTGATGAAGACCAGGGCTTTTTCATGATCAGCGTCCAGTTGCCGGTGGGCGCGACCTTGGAACGCACGGTGGACGTGCTTAAACAGGTCGAGAGCTACATTTTGAAACAACCGGAAGTGGCGGGCATGGTTGACGTCGCCGGTTTCAGTTTCAACGGCCAAGGGCAAAACGCCGCCATTGCCTTCGTTCATTTGAAAGACTGGCGTCAGCGCCACGGTTCCCAACACACGGTGCAAGCGGTCATCGGCCGTGCCTTCATGGCTTTGGGACACATCAGGGACGCGATCATTTATCCCATCAATCCCCCGCCGATTCACGAACTGGGCATCGTGTCAGGCTTTGACTTTGAACTGGAGGATCAAGCTGGTTTGGGCCATGAAAAACTCATGCAGGCGCGCGACCAGTTATTTGCGATGGCCGCGAAAAATCCCAACATCATCCAGTTGCGCTTTCAAGGATTGGAGGACACGCCTGAACTCAAGGTGGACGTTGACCAGGCTAAAGCCAGCGCGCTGGGCGTTTCGCTGGCGGATTTGAACACGGTGCTCGAAACCTATTTCGGTTCGGATTACATCAACAATTTCGTGAACGGCAACCGCGTGCAACGGGTCATAGCGCAACTGGACTCGCAGTATCGCATGTTGCCTCAGGACGTCGGCAACGCCTATGTGCGCAACAACAACGGTCAGATGGTCTCTCTTTCCAGCCTGGCCACCGTCCATTGGATTTACGGCTCGCCGCAGTTGCAGCATTTCAATGGTCTCCCGTCGCTTGAACTGGTCGGCGCCGCGCCGCCGGGCAAAAGCACGGGCGAAGCCATGACCGCCATGGAAAATCTGGCAAAAAAACTGCCCAGCGGTTTTGGCTACGAATGGACCGGCCAGTCCTTCGAGGAACGTTTGTCGGCCAAACAAGCGCCCCTGCTCTATGCGCTGTCGCTCATCGTAGTGTTCCTGGCGCTGGCCGCGCTCTACGAAAACTGGTCCGTTCCGGTGGCGGTGATTCTCGTCGTGCCGCTCGGCATTCTCGGCGCTTTGCTGGCCGCCAACCTGCGCGGCCTGCCCAACGACGTGTTTTTCAAAGTCGGCCTGCTGACCATCGTCGGCCTGTCCGCTAAAAACGCCATCCTCATCATCGAATTCGCCAAAAACCTCCAGGCGCAGGGCAAAGGTTTGATTGAAGCGACGCTGGAAGCCGCGCATTTGCGGTTGCGTCCGATTTTGATGACGTCGCTGGCGTTCATCCTCGGTGTAATGCCGCTGGCGTTGAGCACCGGCGCCGGGTCGGCCAGCCGGCACGACATCGGCACCGGCGTGGCGGGCGGCATGGTTTCGGCCACGGTGCTGGCCGTTTTCCTCGTGCCGGTGTTCTTCGTGGTCGTCCGCCGGATGTTCAAAACCCAAAAACCATCGCGTCCTCTGCTTGCACCTGAAGTGGGTGATCCCGACGACGCCAATGAGAATGGGAAACAAGGACAGCCATGAGTAAATATCTTTCGCCCATCATTGCCCTGTTCATCCTGGCTTTGGCCGGTTGCACGCTCGCGCCGAAATATCACCGCCCGCCCACGGCGATTTCCCCGGCTTGGCCCCTGGTTCCGGAAGAAAGCGAAAGCCAGACCAACGCCACCGCCGTTCCCGCCGCCGACATCGGCTGGCGCGAATTTTTCCGGGATCCGCGCCTGCGGCGGCTCGTTGAACTGGCATTGACCAACAATCCCGACCTGCGCGTGGCCGTGTTGAACGTCGAACAGTCCCGCGCGCAATATCGCATTCAGCGCGCGGCGTTATTTCCAGAAATTGACGCCACCGGCACCGGCACGCGCCAGCGGCTTCCGGCTGATCTCTCCGGCACCGGCAAGCCGCTGACCGCCAGCCAATACAGCCTCAGCCTCGGCACAACTTCCTATGAACTCGATTTGTTCGGGCGCGTGCGCAGCCTCAAGGCCGAGGCGCTGGAAAATTATTTTGCCACCATGGAAGCCCGCCGGAGCGCCCAAATCGCGCTCGTTGCCGAGGTGGGCAACGCCTATCTCCTGGAACGCGCGGTGACCGGACAACTCGCCGTAGCCCGGCAAACGTTGACGGCGGTGCGGGCATCCTACGAATTGATCAAAAGTAGTTACGAGGCCGGTGTAGTGTCCGAACTGGATTTGCGCACCGCCGAGGGCCAGGTGCAAACCGCCCGGTCGAATGTGGCGACTTACGAACAACAGTTGGCCAGGGCGGAAGACGACCTAGTGTTGCTGGTGGGGCGGCCGTTGCCGAAGGACCTTCCGCCGCCGCAGCCGCTAAATTCCCTGGATTGTTTGTCCGACGTGCCGGCGGGGCTTCCGTCCGATCTGTTGCAGCGCCGTCCGGACATTCTCGCAGCCGAACATCAACTCAAGGCCGCCACCGCCAGCATCGGCGCGGCGCGGGCCGCGTTTTTCCCCACCATCACCCTTACCGCCTCGGCCGGCACCGCCAGTTCGCAACTGGATAATCTGTTCGCCCCCGGTTCCGGCGCGTGGCTGTTTTCGCCGCAAATCACGTTGCCCATTTTCACAGCGGGGAGAAACCTCGCCAATCTGGACGTGGCCAAAATCAGCAAACTGATTGAAGTCGCGAATTATGAGAAATCCATTCAGACCGCCTTCCGGGAAGTTTCCGACGCCCTGGCGGCGCGGGCCACGACGGCAGTCCAGATTGACGCCGGGGAAGCCCTCGTTAACGCCGAGCAACGGCGTTATGAACTGGCCGAAGCGCGTTTCCGTCAGGGCGTGGACAGTTATCTCAACGTCCTTTCCGCGCAGCAGGACCTCTACACGGCGCAGGAAAATCTCATTCAATTCCAATTTTCCCGATTGTCCAATCTGATCAACCTTTACCAGGCGCTCGGCGGCGGTTGGCGGGAATACTCGCCGCAACAACATTAACGTCCTATTTTAATTGAGAAGACATTGAAGTTATGAACGAAAATAAACCAGCCGCCGCGCCGGTGGTGAATGGCGCGAAGTTGGCGAAATTTAATTCACCGTGGTTCATCTGGCCCGCAACCGGCGTGCTCGCTGTGCTGTTGTTTTTTGGGCTGGATTATCTGGTCACCGCGTTCACGCACGAATCCACCGACGACGCTTTTATTGCCGCGCATGTTGTGTCCATTGCACCGCGAGTCGCCGGACAGGTTTCTGTCGTTCACGTGCTCGACAACGAAATGGTCCGCTCGAACGATTTGCTCGTTGAGATTGACCCCGCGGATTACTCGACAACCGCCGCGCAGAAACAATCGTCCGCCGACGCCGCGGAAGCCAACTACAAGACGATGCTCGCCGCGCTCGATTTGATGACCGTGAAAGTGGCCACCGCCGAAGCCACCGCCGACCAATCGAAAGCCGACGCCGACGCGGCCCAAGCCACCGATGTGCGCGCACAGGCGGATTTTCAGCGCAGCCAGGAGTTGCGGAAACAGAACACCATTTCGGCGCAGGAATTTGACGCCGCGCAGGCCGCGATCACGGAGGCGGACGCGAATCTGGCCGCCGCGAAACAAAAGGCCATTGCCGACGCCTCGAAAATCAACGAAGCCAAGGCGACCCAAACGGCGACCGAAGCCTCCGTCAGCATGGCGCTCGCGCTGTTCCGGCAGGCGCAGACTGCCGTGCAGTCGGCGCAATTGGACCTTTCCTATACGAAAATTTTCGCGTCGTGCGATGGTCGCGTGACACGCAAGGCCGTCGAGTCGGGCAATTACATTCAGGTGGGACAGCAATTGATGTCCATCGTGCCGACAGACATCTGGGTTGTGGCCAATTTCAAGGAATCACAATTGAAAAAAATGAAGCCCAGCCAGCCGGTGCTGGTGGACATTGACGCGCTGGGTCGGTCATTTCGCGCGCACGTGGACAGCGTGCAGGCCGGCAGCGGTGCGGCTTTCAGCCTGTTGCCGCCCGAAAACGCGACGGGCAATTACGTGAAAGTAGTCCAGCGCGTGCCGGTAAAAATTCTTTTCGACGAACCGCTGCCCGCCGACCACACGATTGGCCCCGGTCTTTCCGTTACGCCCAGTGTGCGCGTCAGCGGTTTTGAAATTCCCGGCTGGGCGATTAGTTTGCTGGCAATGGTTTTGGCGTGCATGGCGGCATTTGTTTTTCGATTTGTTTTGCGCCGTAAAATGAATCGCGCCGCTCCTTAATGAAAAATTCAAAAGACAAAAAAATTCATCCGGCGCACGCGGCCTTTTCCCCTTTTTCATTTTTAATTTTTTAATCCATGCCTGACGGCGCGCATCACGAAGACTGGCATCCACGTCACAGCCCGTGGCTCGTCGCGCTGGGTGTGATGTTGGCGACATTCATGCAGGTGCTCGATACTTCCATCGCCAACATCGCGCTGCCACACATCGCCGGCAGCCTTTCGGCCACGACCGACGAGGCAACGTGGGTGCTAACAAGCTATCTCGTATCGAACGCCATCATCCTGCCGATGACCGGCTGGTTGGGGAACCATTTCGGCCGGAAACGGGTGTTCATTTCCTGCATCGGGATGTTCATCTTCGCGTCGGCGTTGTGCGGCATGGCGTTGAACCTGCCGATGCTGATTGCAGCGCGCATTTTGCAGGGCGCGGGCGGCGGCGCGATGGTGCCCATCGCCCAGGCGATTTTGCTGGAAAGTTTTCCGGTGGCCAAGCGCGGTGTGGCGATGGCGACGTTCTCCATGGCCGTGATTGTGGCGCCCATCATCGGCCCGACGCTCGGCGGCTGGATCACGGACAATTATTCGTGGCGGTGGATTTTTTACATCAACCTGCCGGTCGGCCTGCTGGCGATGTTCCTGGCGGAATGGCTCGTGGAAGACCCGCCCTACATCAAACGCAACTTGAAGGCGACGATTGATTTCGTCGGGTTCGGACTGCTGGCGGTCTGGCTGGCGACGCTGCAAATCACACTCGACAAAGGGCAGGAAGCCGACTGGTTCGGTTCGGAATGGATACGATGGTTTGTGGGTATTTCGGCTGTTTCCATGATCGCGTTTATCGTATGGGAATTCACGGTGGAGCATCCGTTGGTGGATTTGCGGATTCTCAAGAGCCGGAATTTCGCCACCGGCTTGATGTTGATGACGGTCGTCGGCATCATCCTTTACGGCACGACGGCGGAGCTGCCGCTGTTTCTGCAAACGCTGATGGGTTATCCGGCGCTGCAAAGCGGCTACACGATGAGTCCGCGCGGCGTGGCGGCGTTCGTAACGACATTGTTCGTGGGCCGACTCGTGGGACGCATCCGACTGCGCTGGCTGTTGTGTTTTGGTTTTTCGATGTTGAGCCTGTCCGCCTTTTTGTTGAGCGACATCAATCTTCAGGTGAGCATGGCCAGCGTCATCTTCCCGACCGTGCTGAATGGCGTAGCCATCAGTTTTATTTTCGTGCCGCTGACGACGGCGACCATGAGCCAGTTGCGCCAGCAGCAAATCGGCAGTGCCACCGGCCTTTACAATCTCATGCTCAACATCGGTGGCAGCATCGGCATCGCCTTCGTCACCACCATGATTGCGCGCGGCTCACAAGCGCATCAGGCCCTCATGGTTGGGCATTTGACGCCGACCGATCCGGCGTTCAGAGAACGGCTCGCCGCCGCTCAGGCCATGCTCGCCCAGCACAGCGACCCGGTGACGGCAACGCATCAGGCCTACGCCCTCATTTACAATACCCTCAATCAGCAGGCGCATTTGTGGGCATTTGTGGATACGTTCCGGGTGTTCGGGCTGATGGTGCTGTGCTGCCTGCCGTTGATCTTGCTGTTCAAACGCGTCCGGCAAACGCCGGTGCGGCAGGCGGAGATCACGTAAAAACCGTTGAATTGAGAAAACTGAAAGACAGGCTGTCTAAAATTGCGACTGTAAAGGTTTTTAAAATTCAAATGCGGTGACTCTGTACCAAACAGATCGTCGTGACCCGGCCGGAAAACCCGGCGCCGTCGCAAGCAAAACTTTATTCTGAAACAGGCCGTCATCATCGAACTGGGCGTCACGGTGATTTTGGCGGCGTTGATGCATTGGCTGAATCGTGTCAGTCTATGAGCGGTCAGGGTGCTTGACCCATCAGTGGCTGCTGTTAGTATGCCTGAAAATTCGGTGAAATTCGTCCATTTCATTCCAGTTTTGTTGACGACATTCTGTTTCAGCCTGCCGCTGCAAGCAGAGTTGGCGGATGGCGTTCTCGCTGTCGTCAATGATTCGGTCATCACGCGCGGGCAGGTCGAGGACTTCGTTGCACCGGCCATAGACGCATTGCGCCGGGAATACGCCCATCAAGAAAATGTCTCGAATGTTTTTGAAAAAAAAGCAACCGACGT
>Ga0187849_1005255_pt1 | contig 10342 bp, 10 predicted proteins | sample June2016WEW_4_10_2_FD_132412 | JGI IMG/M metagenome (GOLD analysis project Ga0187849, IMG submission 132412) | Peatland microbial communities from SPRUCE experiment site at the Marcell Experimental Forest, Minnesota, USA - June2016WEW_4_100 | ecosystem: Environmental > Terrestrial > Soil >... | reverse complement strand
CCCTAGAGGCCCATCCAGAAAGGGCCCTTCGGGAAACTCCTGTGTCGGAAACAAAGGACTTACGGCCCGAGAAATCGCCGAAAACCCGGTTTCCGGATGGGCCTCTAGGTTGTTCAATCCAAAATTCAAAATTCAAGAATGCGCTTCCCTGGGTTGTTCAATCCAAAATCCAAAATCTAAAATCCAAAATTGTTCAGCAGGTTATTCAATCCAAAATTGCTCACCCGGGCAGCGCCTTGAAGGCCGCCAGGGTACTGCTTAAGGGCGCTTTTTCATCCACCCGCTGCTGAAGGAATTTGGTTAGCGCCGGGATAACCTCAATGGCTTGGTCCAGAACCGGGTCAAGGCCCTTTTGATAGGCGCCTACCCGGATCAAATCTTCTGAGGCGGCATAGGCGGCCAGGAGCTTTCGCAGCCGGCGCGCTTTTTCCAGGTGCTCCGGACTACAAACCGCAGGCATCAAGCGGCTCAGGCTGTCCAGAATGGAGATGGAAGGGTAGTGGTTTTGGGCGCTGAGGCGGCGATCAAGGACGATGTGTCCGTCAAGCAGCGCTCGGAGGGCATCCACGAGGGTGTCCTGCTGGTCATCCCCTTCCATGAGCACGGTGTAAAAGGCGGTGATGCTCCCACTGTTGAAGTGCCCGGCCCGTTCAATGAGCTGCGCCAGCAAGGTAAATACCGATGGAGTGTAGCCTTTTGCGGTAGGAGGCTCGCCGGCCGCCAAGCCAATTTCGCGTTGCGCCATGGCGAAGCGAGTCAAGGAATCGACGACCAGCAGGACATTTTTACCCTTCATGGCGAAATACTCGGAAACGGTTGTCGCCACCAGTGCCGCACGGATTCGCAACAGAGGCGATTGGTCCGACGTTGACACCACAACCACCGAGCGCCGTCTGCCTTCTTCCCCGAGGGTTCCTTCCAAGAACTCTCGCACTTCGCGGCCGCGCTCTCCCACCAGCGCCATAACCGTCACGTCTGCGGTGCTCTCGCGGGCCATTAACCCGAGCAGCGTGCTCTTCCCGACCCCGCTGCCCCCGAAAACGCCTACCCTCTGCCCGCGGCCGCAGGTAAGGAAAGCGTCGATAGCACGCACCCCGCAACCCAAAGGGTCACGAATCGAGTGGCGGTCCAGCGGTAAGGGTCCGAGAGCGTGCAGCGGCCAGTACTCACGGGCAAGGTAGTCCGGTCGGGAATCCAGGGGCTTGCCCACGCCATCAATCACGCGGCCCAGTAACTCTTCCCCCACCCGCAGGGTCGGCTTGGCGCCCCAGGTAGCGATGCGGTCCCCATAGCGAATGCCACTCAGCCTTTCCAAGGGCATCGAGAGGACAGTATTGCCGCGGAAACCCACCACTTCTCCCGCATGGGGCTCGCCGGTGGGTCCAAAGATCTCACAGCACTCGCCGAGGGAGCAGAATGGTCCCTCCGATTCCACAATATGTCCCACCGCTTTTGTGACCCGGCCATACCAACGCGCCGTGGAGAGAGTCTCCAAGCGCCGGAAGTAAGGGGACAGGAGCGAAGGGCTTTTCATGCTTGTTTCTGGGGTTTTTGGGCCAGCAGATCAAAAAAGCCCTGTTCGATTTCCTTGAGTTGGGTTTCGAGTGTCAGGTCGGTCGAGCCCAATTCGGTTTCCAGCACGCAGCGCCCCGGCCCTAGTGTGGCATCGCCCATCAATTCAGGAAGCGACTGTAAGTCGGGCTGTAGGGAGAAGAATTCTTGCCAAGCCCGAATCTGGTCAGGGTGAACTCTCAACCGGACACGCGTCCCGGCGGCGACGTTGTCGAGCCCGACGCGTACTACTCCCGCCAGCAGCAAGGGGTCAACCTGGGCTTCCCGGTGCAAAATTTTTCGGGCAATCGCCACGGCCAATCCCACCACTTCAGCTTCCACCCGCTGGAAGTAGGTTTCGCGCTCGCGGACGAACTCGCGAACCGTCTGAACCAACGCTTGCTTCTCGCCTGCCGACTTTTTCTCAAATTCCGCCCGGCCCTGCGCCATCCCTTCATCCCGGCCCTCTTTTCGGGCGCGTGCTTCCCGCGCTCGAATCTGATCTTCGCTAGCCGGCTGAGAACCGGGCGACTTGCCATCAGGGATCCAGAGGCGTTCCAGGGTGGAGGGGTTGCCACCGGACGAAGACGGCTTCGCCCCGGCCGCAGAAACCAGGGGAGGCGGGTAAACATACGCGTGCGCCTGCGACTCAGCTTCGTTGGTTGGAGGGTTAGGATCAGACAACATACGCATCATCCCCAAAGCTCTTCAGAGTCAATTTCCCTTCCGCTTCGAGCTTGCGTGCCTGTTGCACGATTTCTTGCTGGGCCGTGGTCACTTCCCGGGAGCGCACCGGTCCTAGCGCCTCCATGTCCTCTTTTAACATCTGTGAAGCGCGTGACGACATGGTTTTGAAAATGTGATTCTTCATATCTTCTGAGGATCCCTTAAGGGCCACCGCCAGCGTCTTCTTGTCCAAGTGACTCAAAAGCTCGCGCATACTGCTCTCCGGGACGGAAAGGAAATCCTCGAAGGTGAACATCAAATTGCGAATGCTGAGGGCCAGCTTGGGATCATCCTGCTCAATCGCCTCCAAGATGGTTTTAACGGTGCCGGGTTCAACACGGTTGAGCATGTCGGAAACGGCTTTGATGCCGCCATAAGCGCGGCGGTTCTGTTCCCCTAAGGCCTTGAGTTTCTTGTTGAGCACCAATGAAATCTTCTGAACCATCTCCGGTGAGAACTGGTGCATTTCGGCGAGTCGCCGCACCACTTCCGCGCGCGTCTTTTCGGGCAGGAGCAGGAGAACTTCTGACGCCGGCTTCAACCCCATGTGTGCCAGAACCAGCGCAATGGTTTGAGGGTGCTCGCTTTCCACGAACATCACGAGTTGCTGCGGGTCAGCCCTTTGCAGGGAGTCCAAATTTGTGGCGCGGGCTTCCTGATAGTTCTGAACCTGTTGAAGCAAGGTCTTCGCCCCGTCCTCCCCGAAAGCTTTCACCAGGAGTGTCCGGGCATATTCGGCCCCGCCTTGCGCGAGATACTCCTCGGTAACGGTCAAGCGATAGTATTCCTGAAGGATTTGGGCGGCGGTTTCAGGAGAAATGTACTCCAGTTCAGAGATCTCCTCAGTAAGCATTTGCAAATCTTCTTGCGGCAGGTTTCTATAGACCAAGCTAGCGGCCTCGTCGCCTAGAAGGACAAGGAGAATGGCTGCCTTGCGAAGCCCACGCAAGTTTTGAGCCGGTGGGGCCTTCGCAGTTTCCGCTGCTCCCGTCATGATTTACCCTCCTGCCGCATCCAATTCTGAATCAAGCGGCTGGCTGTCGCCGGTTCTTTCTTGACCTTCTCCAATAAGTTCTTCTTCAGTATGACGGCTTGTTTGGCTTCGGTCGGAGAATCCCCTAACTGTTGGAGCGAAGCCTCAAGCTCGGCCGTATCGTCGGCCTTCGTGGCGGGTGCACCAGGGGCACTCCCACGCAAAGCCTCCCGAGGAGCTTTGGCCATTCCCAGTTGTCGCGGAAGCTCTCGGAAGGCGGTCACGATTTGGCGCTTAATGGGACGCAGGATCAGCATGTAAACCATTAAAAATAGAAGGATTAGCGCCCCGTAGCGGATGACGTTAATCCACTTGTCCACGATCGGCACCACACGCTCGGTCAGGGTTGGGGGAGCGGGGGTCTCCAGGGGCAAGGTCTGAAACGAAAGGTTTTCCACCGCCACTTTGTCGCCGCGCGTGGCATCCTCCCCGATCGCCGCCGCCACTAGTTCCTCGATTTGCTTCATCTCCTCCGGCGTTCGCTTCCGGCGCGTTTCGACTTTCTGGCCATTGTCATCCTTGGTATCCGTCGCGTCGTCCACCAGCACGGCAGCGGTAATGCGTTTAAGAGTTCCGGAGGGTTGCACCGTGTGACGGACGGTCTTGCTTACGGCGAATGTCTTGTTTTCGGTGTGGAGGCCCTGTGACTCGGAATCGGCTGGGGTAGCCGGCTTAGCCGCCGCGGTGGGCTGCTTTCCGGGGACGTTGGAAGTGGTTCCGGGAGTACCTTCCGCGTCGGTTTCGCCCACTCTCTCCGTGGAAGTTTGGGAGGTTACGACCACCGCGCCGTTCGGATCGTAGGTTTCCTGCGTACTGTCGCTGGTGGCGAGGTCGTACTCCACGGTGACGTTGGCGCGGGCTTTTCCCGGTCCCACGAAGGGTTCCAGGGTGGCGACGACCTTTTGCGCGAGGGCCGTTTCAAATTCCCCCCAATACCGCGGGTGGCTTGTTGAGCCGCCGCCCCGCGCCAGGATCGGCATCCCCCCATCCGCATTAATCAACGTCACATTTTCGGGCTTCAAGTTGTCCACCGCACTGGCCACCAAGTGAGTGATCGCTTCCTGGGCTTCATCGCCCAGCCGCCCACCGCGAAGCTTAATGACCACGGAGGCCTTTGCCTCGCGTTCCTGCTCCGTGAAGAGGGATTCCTGGGGCAGCGCCAGATGTACCCGCGCCGCCTCAATTTCCCCCAGGGTTTGAATGGTGCGCTCGAGCTCGCCTTCCAGAGCCCGTTGGTAGTTCACCTTTTCCGCAAAGTCGCTCCCCGCCCAATTCGGCTTGTCGAAAAGCTCAAACCCCAGCCTGCCGGTCTGCGGCATCCCTTCCGCAGCCAAATCGAGACGCGCTCTGTCGAGCTGGTCGGCGGGAACGCGGATGCTGGTCCCGTCGCTCGCCAGCTCATAGGGAATATTCTTTTCCGACAACCGTTGCGACAAAGACTGCGCGTCACCCGAGGACAGTCCGGAATAGAGCGTCTTGTAGTTGGCCTTATCCAGCAAGGTGACGAACCCCCAGATGGTTCCCACCACGGCGGCAGCTCCCAACGCCATGGTGATCTTCTGACGCAAGGTGAGGCTCCGTCCGAAGGCGGCGATTTGATTGGTTACTTGCTCCGCATTCACAGCCATGGTTTAGTAACCTAAAATTGCATCTGGGAAATTGTCTGGTACGCCTGCACAATCTTGTTGCGCACCTGCATCATCATCTGAAAAGTGAGATCTGCTTTCTCCACCGCCACCAGGGCCGAGTGGAGATCCTGCCCGTTACCTTGCAGGAGACTTGCGACCTGCTGGTCCGCCCCGGATTGCACCTCTTGGACCTTATCCATGGCGCCTTCCAGCGTCTGGAAGAATTCCGACCGGTCAGTGGAAGGCTGGCGGACGTCCAGTTGGACGTTTCCCCAGTCGATTTGTGGTAGACCTGAAATTGTGTTGCCCACAGCCGTGTACCTCCTGCCAAGTTCAGGAGTCAGAAGACAGGAGCCAGGAGTCAGAAGCCAGTTCGCTTGAGGTAGCCTTCCTTCTGCCTTCTCACTTCTGACTCCTGGCTCCTGGCTCCTGTAACTGCTACGTGAGAATTTGAATCGTCTCCGAGATCATCGCTTTGGTGGCCTGCACCGCCGCCACGTTTAACTGGTATGCCTGGGCGGCCCCCATCAAGTTGACCATTTCTTCCACGGGATTGATGTCCGGGAAAGAAACGTACCCGTCGGCATCCGCATCCGGGCGGCCGGGCTCGTACCGGCGCACGGCGGGGGCCTTGTCTTGGACCACCTGCTCCACTTTTACGCCCCGCGCGTGCAGATCGCCGAAGCGCGACAAGGTAAGAGCAAACTTGCCCCGGCCCGGCTGCTCCGTCCCAAACACGACCAATTGTTTCTTGTAAGGGCCGCCACTGGGCGTGCGCGTGGTCTCAGCATTCGCCAGGTTGCTGGCCACCACTTCGGCGCGCTCGCGCTCGGCGGTCAGGGCAGATGCATTGATATCAAGGACTCCAAAGAGGTTCATGGTTTCATTTCCCTTCGTTGATCGCCGACTGGAGCGTGTGGATTTCGTTGCGAAGCAACTCCACGCCGGCGCGATACTGAAGCTGAACTTGTGCCAGCGCCAAAGTCTCGCGCTCCAAGTTGACATTGTTGCCGTCCGGGCGCTCGATCAGGCCCTTCACTTCCTGCACATGGGGCGAGACCGGGTCACCCTCCAAGCGCTGCTCGGCGCGGCGCATCTCGCTCTCAAAGTCAACATCCTGGGTACGATATCCGGGGGTATCGACGTTCGCCAGATTGCTGGAAATCAGCTCATGACGAAACGTCACCAGATCCAAGAAATGCTCCAGGCGTTGCATGGTGGGGGTTTCAATCCAATTCATGCGGCCCTCCGGGGAGGCAGACCGAATTCGCGAATCTTGTTGCGCACCGTGCGCAGGCTGACGCCCAGCATCCCCGCAGCGCGCGTGCGATTGCCGCCGGTCGCATCCAGCGTTTTCTCCAGGAGAGTGCGCTCGAGCTCGCGCAAAGTCAGCCCCGGCACAATTTCCCCCAAAGAGGGGTCTTCGTTCTGAAAACCGGCTTCGGGAAGAAGTTCCAGCCCCACCACGGGACCGGAAGCAAGCACCAAAGCGCGGCGCACAAAGTTTTCGAGCTCGCGCACGTTTCCAGGCCAATCGTAAGCCCGCAGCCGCTCCAGGAGTTCCGGTGAAAACCGCACGACCTTCGAGTGGGAGGCAGGCACATACTTGCGAATGAAGTGGTTGATCAGGTCCGGAATATCCTCGCTGTGTTCCCGCAGGGGCGGAAGCGAGAGCGGAATCACATTGAGCCGGAAGAACAAGTCGGCGCGAAACTTTCCTTCCGCCACGAGGGCTCCCAAGGGGCGGTTGGTGGTGGCGATCACCCGCACATCGACGGGCAGGGGGTGGGTGTCGCCCAACCGGTCGATTTCCCGTTCTTGCAGCACGCGCAGCAATTTCGGCTGTAGGCTGAGCGGCATCTCGGCAATCTCATCGAGCAGCAGGGTACCGGTGTGGGCCAGTTCGAATTTCCCGGCCTTGGACGCCAACGCCCCGGTAAAGGCGCCGCGCACGTGCCCGAACAACTCGCTCTCCAGCAGCGTGTCGGGAAAGCCCGCGCAGTTTACCGCCACAAAGGGCCGCTGGCTGCGCGGGCTGGAGCGGTGCACCAGCCGCGCGAGCAGTTCCTTGCCTGTGCCGCTCTCCGCTTCCAGCAGGATATCCGCGTCGGTGCGCGCCACTTGCTGGGCGCGCTCGATCAGCCGTTGGGTGACCGCCGAGCTGCCGACAAAACCCCCACTATTCGGCGCCGGGCTCCTGCTCCAGCGAGAGCTTAGGACGCGCGCGGCCGCTTCCTTTAATTGCTCGAAGGAGATCGGCTTCACCAGGTAATCGCAAGCGCCTTCCCGCATGGCATTTACTGCCTCCGGCACATTGGCGAACGCCGTCAGAAAAATCACCGCAGTCTCCGGCGCCAGGGCGCGCACTCCCTGCATTACGCGCAGCCCGTCGCCATCCGGCATTCGCATGTCGGTAACCACCAGCGGGCAAGGCGCCAGGCGGAAGCGCTCCAGCGCCTCGCTGGTTCCGCTGGCCGTCGTCACTTTCCACCCCTGCCGGCGGAAATTCGCCTCCAGCGCTGCGCGCATGGCCGCTTCGTCGTCCACAACGAGAACTTGATACATCCCTCCACCTTTCGACCGGATGATCGGGTGATCCGGTGATCGGGTGAACAGAAAACCACCTCCGCCCGACGCGCTTTTTGTTCACCCGATCACCCGATCATCGGATCACCCGATCACTTGATTGTCCGGCCAGGGGAAGCGTCAGCGTAAACGTTGTTCCCTGCCCCTCCCGGCTTTCCACACGAACCGTGCCGCCGTGTTGCTCGATAACCTTGCGGGTCACCGCCAAACCCAACCCCGGACTGCCGCACTGGGTGGTGAATCCCGGCTCAAATATCTTCTCCAGATTCTCCGCGCGGATGCCCACTCCTTGATCCGCAAAGGCCACGGCCACCGTGGGACGGGAGCCTTCTTCGCGCCGGCAGACGCTGACGGACAGCATTCCGCCTGGTTTCATCGCCCGGAAAGCATTGAGCGCCAGATTGAAGAATGCCTGCTGGAGTCGCGGGGGGTCGGCGAGGATGGAAACGGAGGCCCGCGGCGCCCGCCACTCGATATGCATTTCCTTCTGCCGGGCCAGCGGGTGCAGGAATTCCACCGTCTCCCCTACCAGCCGGAGGAGGTCCACGGGAAGAAGTTGCGCGGATGGCTGACTGTGAAAATGCAGGACGTTGTTCACCGTCGCGGCCAACGACCGCAGGCCTGCCTGGACGTGATTGATCCAGGGTTGCAGCTCCGCTTGGTTTGCCAAAGCATCCGCCAGCAGCCCGGCAAAGAGCTCCAGACTCCCCAAGGGGTTTCGAATCTCATGGGCGAGCAGGGTGGCAACCTCCGCCAACGCCTGCGTACGGCGCGAAACTTCCCGTTCGCGTTCAAGTTGCTTGGCCTCTGTCAGGTCGCGCAGGATGAGAATGGAGTCGTCGCCCGACCCTTTCGCCTGGAAACAGGCGCGCGTCACTCCCATCGTCCGTTCGGCTTGCGGACCCTCCACAACCCACTCCTGTTCGTGGCTAAACTCTTCCTTGGGAAGCGCGGCGAGCAAAGATCCCAACAGGCGAGGTACAGAAGCCTCAGGCGAGGGAGAGTCTTCGCTGCCGGTGTTGAGCAACCGGCTCGCCGCCGGGTTGATCATGCGCAAATTCATTTCACTGTCGAACACCAGGACGCCACAAGGCAAGCCTTCCACGATTCTGGCCAGGTAAGTGCGCATCCGCTGGTTCTCTTCCAAGCTTTGCGCCAAGCTGCGATTTTTGTTCTCAAGTTCGTGCCGCAGCCGGGCGACTTCCGCTTGCAGCTTGGTGTACGTTGTCTCGAGAGCCCCGGCCGTCTGGGTAAAGGAAGCGAAGGCGGCCGCCAAAGCACGCCGCGCCGAGCGTGGGGAACCAACCGGCGGGGTCAGCTTTTTTTGCCGATCAACGGGCAAAGTCTGCATGGCAATAAGCCTCGAAAGCACGGGCTGTGCCAACTTCAGGCCACGGTTCTAAGATTTCTCTCAGAAAAAAATTCTCCCGTCCCCCACGGGAGATGTTCGGGCTGAAGTTCCCGTTGTTCTTCTGCCAGGATGAAAGCCCGCTCGATGACCTGCCGTAACTCGCGGACATTCCCGGGCCATGAATACTGTTCGAGGGCTCGTGCCGCCAGCGGTGAAAAAGTCTTGGCAGGGGCGTGCGCTTCCTGGGAGAAGAGATCGAGGAAATGCTCGCTCAGGGGCGCGATGTCTTCGCGGCGCAGACGCAAGGGATCGATCTCAATGGGAAACACCGCCAGCCGGTAATAAAGGTCGTCGCGGAAGCGTCCTTCTTTGACCCGCCGAGGAAGGTTGGCGTTGGTGGCAGCGATGACGCGGGCGTCGACGCGCAAAGTGTCGGGGCTGCCCAGCCGCTGGACTTCGCCTTCCTGCAAAAAGCGCAGGAGCTTGGCTTGCATCGAGAGAGGAAGGTCGCCGACTTCGTCGAGGAGCACGGTGCCGCCTTGCGCTATCTGAATGCGCCCCAAGCGGGACTGGAAGGCTCCGGTGAACGCCCCGCGGTTGTAGCCGAACAGCTCCGCCTCCAACAAAGGCTCGGGGATGGCCGCGCAGTTGATGACCACGAACGGCCGCCCCCGCCGCGGGCTCAACACGTGCAAGGCGCGCGCCACCAGTTCCTTGCCGGTTCCGGTCTCGCCCGTCAGCAGGACGGTGGTTTGCCGCGGGGCCACCAGCCGGGCCAGGCGATACACCCGGCGAAGGGACGGGCTGTGGCCCGTCATGCCGGGCAGGGCTTCAATGTCATCTGTGGACGCCGGGGAGCGCGGCACGGGGCGCTCAAGCGGGTCCGGAAATTCCGTTGGAATGCGCGGCTCGCGGGAGTTCTGGAGCAGGTGGAACAGTTCACTCGAGTCTGGGTGCAAACCCAGGTCGCCACCCCCGGCTCCCTTTCCCCCCTGGGCGTCGAGCACCAGAATCTCAACCTGCGGGTGGCGAGCGCGGATCATGGCGACAAGCTCTCCCACCTCCAAGTCAGGCAGGGATTGATCGAGCAGCAGGGTTCGGCAGTTGCCTTCTTCAAGCAAGGCAAGAGCCTCCGCGCCGCCGCAGGCTTCCTCTGCGAAGCAATTGCGCGCGGCCAATTGCTGCAAGACGCGCTTGCGGAAGAGGGAGTCGGGGCTGGCGATGATGGTGGAGAGGTGGGTCTTCCGAACAGCATTGAGGGCAGTGGTGGTCATCATTTCCTCGTTGGCTAAGCTCTACTTCTACCGTGACGTTCTTAAATGGGGATTAAACCAGGATTAAATTCCTCTATTGAGTTCTGCATAATACAGTGACATTCATAGAACCTTCAAAACGGCAACGTACTTTGCTTCCAGCAGGAGGCGACGATAGGGCGCCGCCGGCGCAACCGCCGGAGGGCGCGGCGGG
>Ga0187849_1005254_pt1 | contig 10344 bp, 10 predicted proteins | sample June2016WEW_4_10_2_FD_132412 | JGI IMG/M metagenome (GOLD analysis project Ga0187849, IMG submission 132412) | Peatland microbial communities from SPRUCE experiment site at the Marcell Experimental Forest, Minnesota, USA - June2016WEW_4_100 | ecosystem: Environmental > Terrestrial > Soil >... | reverse complement strand
GTAACGGACCTCCTGGTAGTGGCGCGGAACACCTGCGCCTACCACCAGCAGTATCTTGGATACACTGGGCCGTGTCCCTGCGGGCCGGACCAGCCACCGTAGCTTTCCCTGCGCGCTAAGCGTTACCCTATGACCCGTCGACGGCCAACCGGCGGCTGTTCAGCTCCTTCCGGCCGGAGCTCCAGCGAGAGCGTTTCCAAGCGGTCATGTAGCGCGCTGCCTTTGTGGCAGGGGGTATTGTTGGAATGAGGGTTGGCAATTTCGGAAGGGCTTATGGGCGATGACCTCGCGGGACGAGGGTCGCGGCTAGCTCACACGCCGGAGTCGTCCTCCAGTTCCTCCTCGTCCGGCTCCTGCCACTCGCCCGGCTTTGCTTCCCAGACCGACTTGTAGTTATCGCCGGCCAGCGCCCGCTGGATCTCTTCCTTCTCCAGCGCCAGCAGCTCGTCGTAGCACGCCTCGCACTCCCGCACCATGTCCGGGAACCCCAGGTTCACGAAGCGCGCCACCAGGTGCTGCCACATCCCCAGGGTGACCAGACTCTCGACGTACTTCGGCCAGGGGATTAGCGTCAGGCTGTCCGGCTTGGGGAAGCGCGGCCGCAGGCGTCGCAGCGAGCGGAAGCGTTCCTCCGCCGTGCCGACCATCTCGACGATCTTGACCATCGGCGCGTCGACGGCGTTGGAGCGCGCATCGACGATGAGCGTCTTGCGGAGCAGCGGGAAGTACAGCGCGACCACCTCCGCCGTATCGAGCGAGTTCGCCATCTCCGCCAGGTCTATCTGAAAATCGAAGTCCACGCTTTCCCCGCCTGTTCGCCTATCTCACACCGCGTAGGTCGGGCGTCTCGCTCGACCGTTTCTGCCAACCTGCCATCTAGCTGGGCTTGTCCGCGTCAACAATGCGCAGGAACTGGTGTTTTCCCACGCGGAAAGCGTCACCGCCACGCACATCGATGAGGGTTTCCGTCACCTTCATCTCCGTGCCTTCCCTCACTCTGACTACGCCACCCTGCAGAATCAGTCTCTCCCCCTCTTTGACGCTTCTCACTAGTCCCGCCTCCTTGAGGATGCGGGGCAGGTAACGACGTTTGTCATCGAGTACGACCTGAGGCGACATACCTGGGCTCCGTAGCGTGATGAGGCCGCGCGCATCATACTCCCTCATATCCAGTGGAAGCTCGCGCTCCTGGAACGTGCTGACGAACCGCTCCTCCGCCTTCTCCGCTGCCTCCGCGCTGTGCAGTTCCGTCACGATCTCCCGCGCCAGCCGCTTCTTCACGTCCATCGGGTTCACGGATCGCTCCGCCAGCTTCCGCCGCGTCTCCTCGATCTCCTCTTCCGGCACGTCCGTCACCAGCGTGAAGTAGTCCAGCATCACGTTGTCCGGCAGCGACATTACCTTGCCGTACATCTCCTCCGGTGGGTCGTTCAGCGCAATGTAGTTGCCCTGCGTCTTCGACATCCGCAATTGCCCGTCCGTCCCGACCAGAATCGGCATGCAAACGGCAATCTGCGGCCGCTGCCCGTACGCCCGCTGCAGCGTCCGTCCGGCCATCAGGTTGAAGAGCTGCTCCGTGGCGCCTATCTGCGCGTCGGTCTGAAGAGCGACCGCGTCGTAGGCCTGCATGAAGGCGTAGAAGAACTCGTGCACGTAGATCGGCTCGCTCCGGTCGCGCCGCTTTGCGAAATTGTCGCGCTGGAGGAACTGCCCGACGGTGAAATGGGAGGCGATCTTGATCAGCTCTTCGAAAGTGAGTTTGCTCAGCCACTCGGCGTTGTTGCGGACGATCGTACGCTCCCGGTCGAGCACCTTGAACGCCTGGTCCGTGTACGTCCGCGCGTTCGCCTCGATCTCCTCCAGCGTCAGCATCGGCCGCGTCGACTCCTTGTCGCTGGGGTCGCCGACCAGCGCTGTGAAGCCGCCAATGAGCAGTACAGTCTCATGGCCCAGGCGCTGGAACTGGCGCATTTTACGCATCGGCACGGTGTGGCCGAGCGTCAGGTCCGGCGCCGTCGGGTCGATTCCCAGGTAGACGCGCAGAGGCCGTCCCTCCGCCAGGCGCTCCCGCAGATCGCTCTCCATGGCGCGCGCCACGCCCTCGTCGCCGTAGACGACGCCGCGCATTAGAAGCTGCACTTGCTCTTCAATCGATGGCATGCGATCTGCTCGCGTTCAGGCGGAGCTTTCGGCGACGGCTTCGGGCGCGCGCTCGAAGTACTGCCGTGCCTCCTCGACGTCCCTGCCGATCTGTTCGGTCAGCGCGTCCGTGCCGGCGAAGCGCACCTCGCCGCGCAGGCGCTTCAGCACGTCGATTCGCAGCTCTCGTCCGTAGAGGTCCCCGCTGAAGTCTATTATATGCACCTCGACCGTACGTTCACCATCCTCGAACGTCGGTCGCCGTCCAATGTTCGTGACCGACCGGTAGCTCTTGCCTTCAACCGACGCTCGCGTCACGTAGACCCCGAACGGCGGCAGCGCCAGCCCCGAGCCGACCGCAATGTTCGCCGTCGGAAAGCCGATCACGCGCCCTCGCTCGACGCCTCTGACCACCGGCCCGGCCAGCGAGAACGTCCGCCCCAGCAGCCGGTTGACGCAGGCGATGTCGCCCGACTCCAGCGCGGCGCGAATCGCGGACGAGCTGACGACCAGCCCCTCTTCGACCAGCGGCCCGACCGACTCCACTTCGAAGCCCGCGTCAGCGCTCAGTCGCTCCAGAGCTTCGCCGCCACCCTCACGACCGCGCCCGAGCGCAAAGTCCGGCCCGGCCAGCAGAAAGCGCATTCGCAGCCGTTCTTGCAGTCCGGCCAGGAAGTCCGCGGCGGAAAGGCGCGCCACCTCTGCCGTGAACGTCAGCGGCAGCACAAAATCGACGCCGCCGGCCCGCAGCAGCCGAACTCTCTCCTCCAGGCTCATCAGGTAGACGATTCCCGCCGTCGGATGCAGCACTAATGCCGGATGCGGATGCAGCGTGACAACGCCCGTCGCCAGGCCGCGCGCCGACGCTCGCTCTCGCAGCGTGCGCAGCAGGTGAAGATGGCCGCGGTGCACCCCGTCGAACACGCCGACGGTTAGCGCCGTGTCCCTGGCCAGACCCTCGACCTCCAGCTCCCCCAGCGGCCCGGCGTCTGTCATGACTTCTTTGTCCGCCCGCGTTTGGGCTTCACCGGCGGAGCCGCAAGTACCGCTTTCGGCTTGGCCCCAGGGGTGGGTGTGCGCTTCGGTTTCGCCGGCGGAGCCACCACTGCACGCGGATTGGCCGCCGGCGCTCGCCCGCGCTTGGGCTTCATCGTCGGAGCGGCCGACGCGGCAGGCGGCTTGGCCTCAGGCGCCCGCCCGCGCCACGCCTTCACCGGCAGGGCCGTCGACGCCGCCCGCAGGTTGGCCTCCGGCGTCTGCGGCGGTATCGAGCAGCCCGCAGCGAGGAGAAAGCGCTTGCCGCCCGTCTCCGCCAGTGCCTCCGCGACCTCTGCGGCCACCTGTTGCGGCGTCCCTCCCGCAACCGTCGCCACCGCCACGCCGCCCATGACCGCCCGCTTCGTCTTCGCCAGAATGTTGGCCAGGCCGGGGTTTCCACTGTCGCGATTCGCCCAGTTGAAGGCGTGTACGGGGTAGTCGAGCATCGATTCGAGCATGTTGTGCTTGCGGCAGACGTGAAGGATGTTGAACTCCGCTCTCGCGACGGCTTTCAGGATCTGCAGGTCGTATGGTCGCCCGAACTCCGCATACTGTTCCGCCGTCGCTACGTCGTACGTCCCCCAATCGACGGTCGCGAAGAAGATGCCGTCGGCGCCCGCCTCGACACAGGCCGACGCGTAAGCCGCCAGCGTCTCCGAAACCGCCCCAAGGGCCCGATGCAGCGCTTCGTCGTTATGGCGCATGTAGCGTCGCACCGCGCCGAGATCGCCGTTCGCCAAGCGGCCGACGACGGAAAGCGGCGAGAAGACCGTCTGCAGGAAAGGCGCCTCGCCCGCCAGCCCTTCGCCGATGAGCCGCAGCGCTTCGATTTGCTCGCCGAAAGGGCCCGCGTGAACGTCCACCGGGGCCAGCCGGTCGAGGTCGCGCGCTGTCTTGAGGACGTATTCAACGTTCAGAGGCCCGTGCAGCACGTCGCCGGAAGGACCGTAGCGATTGCCCCAGGCCTCGGCGTAGTACGTGGCGCGTGGGTTGACCTTCACGAAGTCCCAGCCGTACTGTCGGAAGCGCTCCAACGTCGCCTTCGCCAGGCCGGCGGGCGTCCACTCGCGCAGATAGTCATGTCCCCAGAAGGAGACAGGCGGCCGGTCGACCGCCCTGCCCGTTAGCGCGGCCTTCACCCTCTCCCGCCTGGTCATCTCCGCCATGTCGATTGCTCCGGAGAAGGCGACGCACTGTTTCAGCAGCAAAAGAAGGAGGGGAATTCCCCTCCCTGGTCGGCGCCTTCTGCAGGCATGATAGTAGCATCAGCTTCGCAGGCGATCAAGGCGCGTGCCGGGCCCGCTCGACTCGGAGTGGCGCCTTGCTGCTACATCTGACGGGAAACGGGGCGCGCTCGCGGCTGCCCATTTGCCAAAACAGGTACTCTCCCTTCCCCCCTTCATGGAGCATGAAGTCTTCACGAGTAGTCGCTCCAACATCACGCCGTCCGCACGTTTGCTCCTTAATCTTAATGAATGGCAAGGGGGTGGCGAGGCGATGTTGAGGATGTGTTATCAGGGAACAAAGCGCCGTAAAGTGCTTCTAGTCGAGGACGATTCGGCGGTAAACAAAGTCTTGGGGCTGTCGCTCCGTTGCGGCGGTTTTGATACGACGCAGGCGGAATCGGGCGGCGAAGCGTTGCAGAAGCTGGACGCTAACGGCTTCGACGCTGTCGTCCTTGATCTCTGCCTTCCCGACGGCCTCGGCGGCGACGTGCTCCACCGCCTGCAAGCGGCGGACAGCCCCGTCTGGGTCGCCATGTCCGCCCTCGACGAAGACGAAGCTCACAAGCGTTTCGGTCCTTTGCAGGGGGCCTTCATAGCCAAGCCCTTTGACCCCTGGGACCTCATCGGCATGCTAGACCGCCTGCTCGCCGACGACCTCGAGGCCCGGAGGAGCGCCCGCGAGCGCCGCGCCGCCTCTTGAGCGTCGGCCCCTGAGGCCGCCTTCACGTTTTCTTTACAGCCCGACGCTCACGCTTCACAACCCCAACACGCCGGTTGTCTACGCTGAGACGTGGGGTTTCCGGCGTCACGAGTCCGAGCAGGAGACGGTCTGTGCTGAATGCGCGGGTAGACCCAGGGAATGAGATCGAAAGGAGCCGCGGCAGGCTTCACGCTTATTCGCCGGCTGAGCGCTTGCCGCTGACCATGCTGCTCGGCAAGTACACCGAACGCATCCGACGCACCAAGGGCAAGACCCAGGCCCAGATCGCCCGCGATTCCTGGCTAGGCGATAGCTACGTGTCGCGGCTGCTCTCCGGCGAACGGCTCAACCCCAGCCGCGATGCCCTCGTCTTGCTTGGCTGCTGGGGCCTTGAGCTCGGCGTCGACGAGATGGACGAGTTGCTGATAGCGGCGGAATACAAGCCGCTGGTCCTACCGGCGACCATTCGCTAGGTGAGGGGACAAACAGGGGAGGATAGGATGTGCGCATCGTGTGGCTGCGGAATTCTGGAGGAAGATCACGGCGACTTTAGGAGCCTGACTTTTTCGGACATCGAAGAGGCGGCGGAAGCAGCGGGCATCAGCGCCGAGGAAGTGGCGCGGAACATCCAGGCCGCCGTCATCGAGGCCGAGGAATCGGAATACGGGGGAATGAGGCGAGCAAGCTGACCCGGGCGACAGGGAGGTCGCGGCTCGGCGCCGAAACAAAGAGGAAGGACCCGGGGCGCCGGTAGGGTCTACGGCGGTTCGTCTTTGGAAATGGTGGGGAGGTCGAGAGGTGGTTTACTCTCGGCCTTCTCGTTTCCGTCCCGAAACGCGTGAAGGCGAACGGCGGGACGGCAAGAAAGGGGGGCGGCCATGCCCCGATCAATTTGGAGCGGTGTCATCAGCTTCGGGATGGTAAGCATCCCCGTTAACCTGTACACCGCCACGCAAGAGAAAGACATTGCATTCCACCTGCTGCACAAAAGCTGCGGCAACCGGCTGAAGCAGGTGCGCTGGTGCCCGTTCGACGAAGAAGAAATCGAATGGAACGACGTCGTCCGCGGCTACGAGTACGCCAAGGACCAGTACGTCACCCTCACCGACGAGGACTTCGAGAAGCTGCCTCTGCCCAGCAAGCACACCATTGGCCTCTCCGCCTTCGTCCGCAGCCAGGAGATAGACCCCATCTACTACGATAAGAGCTACTACCTGGAGCCGCGCGAAGGCGGCGCCAAGCCGTTCGCCTTGCTCATGCGCGTCCTCGAAGAGAAGTCGCTCGTGGGCATAGCCAAGATCGCCATTCGCAACAAGGAGCAGCTCTGCGCCCTCCGACCGCAGGACCGCACCCTCGTCCTCGAAACGCTCTACTACCCGGACGAGATCCGCGTCGAACAGGGCATCGAGGCCGCCGACGTCGACGTCTCCCAGCGCGAGATCGAGTTGGCGATGACCCTCGTCGACGCCCTCTCCGAAAGCTTCAACCCGGAGCAATACCAGGACGACTACCGCCAGGCGGTCATGGAGCTGATAGAGGCCAAGCGCAAAGGCCAGGAGATTGTCGCGCCGCCGCCACCGCCGGGCAACGTCATCGACCTGATGGCCGCCCTGCGCGAAAGCGTCGAAGCGGCGAAGAAACAGCGGACTGAACAGCCGCGACGCGGACGCGAGGAGCGCGACGAACGCCGGAAGGCTGGCTAATTATGCCGCGAACGAAACCGGCCCCCGGCCTGGACGAATACGCGCGCAAGCGCCGCCTGAAGCGCACCCCCGAGCCGCCGCCGGAGAGCAAACCTAGTGGCGCCGGGCCCCTGCGCTTCGTCGTCCATAAGCACGCCGCCAGCCGGCTTCACTACGACCTGCGACTGGAGGCGGAAGGCGTCCTCAAGTCCTGGGCGGTGCCGAAGGGCCCCTCGCTCGACCCGAAGGACAAGCGGCTCGCCGTCATGGTCGAAGACCACCCCGCGGGCTATGCGGACTTCGAAGGCGTCATTCCGGACGGCGAGTACGGCGCGGGCGAGGTGATCGTCTGGGACCGCGGCAGCTACGCCCCGGAAGAGGAAGGCCATCGCGCCTTCGACCGCCATGAAGCGGAGCAGATTGTCCAGGACGGCCTCGCCCACGGGAAGATCGGCTTCTACCTCAACGGCGAAAAGCTGAAGGGCTCCTGGGCGCTTGTCAAGTCGCGCCGCGGCCCAAAGGACTGGCTACTTATCAAGCACAGCAACGGCGCCTCCGACCGCGACATCCTGCGCGAAGAGCGCTCCGTCGTCTCCGGCATGACAATCGAGGACCTGAAAGCCGGCGGCCGTCCCGAACCGCCCTCGGAGCGACAATCAGACGCCGAAGGCCCGGAGTCCCTGCCCGGCGCGCGCAAAGCTCCCTTCCCGCGTGCGCTTCTGCCCATGCTCGCCACGCCCGCCGAACAGCCCTTCTCCCATCCGGACTGGATCTTCGAACCCAAGCTTGACGGCCTCCGCGCCATCGCCTTCCTGCGCGACGGCAAGGCCCGCCTCGTCTCCCGCCGCGGCAAGGACGACACGAAAGTCTACCCCTCGCTCGCCGCCGAGCTCCCCGAGCAATCCGCCCGCGAGCTCGTCATCGACGGCGAAATCGCCGCCCCCGACGAGCAGGGAGTCCCCTCCTTCCAGCGCCTTCAGCAGCGCATGAACCTCCAGAACGACGCCGACATCCACCGGGCGGAAGCCCAGGTCCCCGTCGTCTATTACGTGTTCGATATCCTCTACCTGGACGACTACGACTTGACGAACGTCCCCTTCGAGGCGCGTCGCCGCCTCCTCGAGCGCACTCTCGTCCCCGGCGACCACGTTCGCCTCATCGAGCAGTTTCAGCAGGAGGGCGAAATCGCCTTCCGGGTCGCCGTCGAGCATGGCCTCGAAGGCGTCATGGCAAAGAAGCGCGACAGCGTTTATGTTCCCGGCCAGCGCTCCCGTCTCTGGCTGAAGGTCAAAGCGACTCTCAGCGATGAGTTCGTCATCGGCGGCTTCACCCGCGGCGCCGGCGCCCGCGCGCGAACGTTCGGCGCGCTCCTCCTCGGCCAGTACGACGGCCGGGGCAAGCTCCGCTACGTCGGCAACGTCGGCAGCGGCTTCGAGGACCGCCTGCTCGAGGACCTGCTGGCGCGCCTGGACAAGCTGCGCACGGATCGCTCCCCCTTCACCGGCGAAGTCGACCGCACGCGCGAATCGACCTGGGTGAAGCCGGCGCTCGTGGCCGAGGTGAAGTTCGCGCAGTGGACCGGCGACGGCAAGCTGCGCGCTCCCGTCTTCCTGCGCCTCCGCGAAGACAAGCCGAAGGAGCAGGTGGAGCGCGTCGAGGTGGTGGAAGCGCCGTCGGGCGGCAAGACAGGCGGTCCGGCGCCGATGCGCCCCGTCGTGGACCAGCGCGACGTCGACGCCGTCCTCGGCCAGCTTTCCTCCCCAAAGCGCGACATCACGCTCAAGGTGCAGGACCGCCAGATTGCGCTCAACAACCTCGATAAGCCCTTCTGGCCACCGCTCGGCGACCAGCGCGCCCTGACCAAGCGGGACCTCCTCGTCTACCTGACGAAGGCCTCGCCCTACCTGCTGCCCCATCTGAAAGACCGCCCGCTCACGCTCAAGCGCTATCCCAACGGCATCGAAGGCGAGAGCTTCTTCCAAAAGCACTACGAGAACGGCGGGCCGCCCTACGTCGAGAAGGTGCTCCTCTTCTCCGAGCAGGAAGGCGACCAGCAGTACCTCCTCTGCAACAACCTGCCCTCGCTCCTCTGGCTCGGCCAGATCGCCGACATTGAGCTCCACACCTGGTACTCCCGCACAAACCCGGAGCCCGACGCCACGCACCTGACGGCCAATTTCAGCGGCCCGCTCGACAACATCCTCGGCTCCACGCTCAATTACCCCGACTTCATCGTCTTCGACCTCGACCCCTATCTCTACTCGGGCGATGAGAAAGAAGGAGCGGAGCCGGAGCTGAACCGAAAGGCCTTCGCAAAGACGCGCGAAGTCGCCGGCTGGCTGCGCGAAACGCTCTCCTCGCTGTCGCTGCCCGCCTTCGTCAAGACGTCCGGTCGCACCGGCCTTCACGTCTACGTGCCCATCGTCCGGCGCTTCACCTTCGACGAAGTGCGCGCCGCCGCCGGCAGCATCGGCCGCTATCTGATGCAGCAACATCCGAACGACATCACGATGGAGTGGTCGGTGAGCAAGCGCAAAGGGAAGGTCTTCTTCGACCACAACCAGAACTCGCGCGGCAAGACCCTCGCCTCCGCCTACTCGCCGCGCCCGTCGCCGGAAGCGAGCGTCTCCGTGCCGCTGTTGTGGGAGGAGCTCCCGCACGTCTATCCGACCGACTTCACGATCCTTAGCGTCCCGGACCGCCTGGCCCGGATCGGCGACCCTTGGCAGGGGATCCTGTCGGCAAAGCACGATCTCAGCAACCTGCTGGCGAAAGGACCGGAGGCCGCCGCTCGCTGAATCGATTCAAAACGTCGTCTTCGAAGGGAGGACACAAATGGCCGAATTCCTTAACCCGTTCCAGGGCATCCTTCCCAATCGTACGCTGAGCCTGGGAGAGCTTATCCGCGCCATCAGGCAGGACATCGCCGCGGAGGAGGAAGCGACCCACCTCTACACGGCGCAGGCTGAGGCCTCCGACAATGAGCTTGCCAGGCGCGTGCTGCTGGACATCGCCGACGAAGAGCGCGTCCACGTCGGCGAGTTCTCCCGCCTGCTCAGTATCCTCACGGAAGGGGAAGAGGACCGCTTTCTGGCCCAGGGAGCTCAGGAGGTCGATGAGATGGCCGGCGAAGGCCAGCCTCCCGCCGGCGAGACGTCCGGCAGCGCGATGACCGTCGGCTCCCTCAAGGGCTGACCGCACGCCGCACCATTGCGATAACTCACTCTCTAAGGAGGGAGCGATGATGGAAGAAAAGTACTTGGCCAGGGATGAGGCCCCAATCGAATCCGAGACTTGGAAGGCGCTGGACGCCGCGCTCGTGGAGACGGCGCGCGGCATCCTCGTCGGCCGCAGGATCCTGCCCATCGAAGGCCCCTACGGCTTCGGCTTGAAGTCCGTCCCGCTGGAGGACGTCCAGGTCCAGGAGGACGTCTACGCCAGCGCGTCGATACCGCTGGCAGCCATCGAAGTCGGCTTCACGCTCGGCAAGCGCGACCTCGTCTCCTACGAGAGGGACACTCTGCCCCTCAACCTCAACTCGCTGGTCGATGCCGCGATT
>Ga0187849_1005248_pt1 | contig 10353 bp, 9 predicted proteins | sample June2016WEW_4_10_2_FD_132412 | JGI IMG/M metagenome (GOLD analysis project Ga0187849, IMG submission 132412) | Peatland microbial communities from SPRUCE experiment site at the Marcell Experimental Forest, Minnesota, USA - June2016WEW_4_100 | ecosystem: Environmental > Terrestrial > Soil >... | reverse complement strand
CCAGCAGGCGGAGGGGCGGCCGGCCGGTTTAACTCTTTGGTATCCGCGCCTCCTTCGCCGGCGGCAAAAACGACAGCCCCGTACCCCACGACGCGCGACCTGTCTTCTGCCACGACATCGCCGCTGTTGGCGTGACTCACAACGACGCCGTGGGTAGCTCCGAGCGCTTTCGCGGCATTCATGGCCGCCAGTATCGGTCCCTCGCCACAGGCGCAAGTCTCCAGGTTGGGGGTGCCGTACGACATCAGGGAGCCCACTCTCGAGCTGAACTGGGAAGGATCAAGAGAGGCGATGGCTTCCAGAGTCTGGCGATCCACGTTGGTTGCATCTTTATAGGTTGGATAATGCGAGAGATCCGAGCTGGCCACGATCAAGACGCGCTTGTCTTTGGCCACCCTGGCGATCGCTTTGCCGAGCCGCGCACACATGGGCGGGTCCGGCATGCCGATCATGACCGGCACGATCCTGGCAGACGGGAACAAAGTCTGTACGAACGGAACCTGAACCTCAATCGAGTGCTCCGCCGCCTGTGGCGCCGTGTCGGCGGAACAATCGCGGTCTTCCGCGAGCAGGGCGCTTGCGATGGCTTCATCCACAAGTGCATCGCCGAGAGGAGTCCTGTAGGCGCCACGCGCATACACGGAAACGCCGCTCATGCTCTGGCTGGCGGCATTGCGGCCGTGATTGGTGCCGAGAATGACCACCGTGTCGTAACTCTGCCCTTTTACTTGGCGAAAGGCGTCGGCGATGATCTGCCCGGCATAAATGTAGCCGGCATGGGGGACCACAAGGGCGACCGGCTTTTCGACAGTCGCAGGCACGGCGTCTTCGAGAAATTGCTGCACGGCGAGCTTCAGGTGCGCCGGATCGGAAGGATAAAACTGTCCCGCAACCGCCGGGGGCCGCACATTCGCGGCTTTTTGCGCCTGGGTGCCGGCACCAATGCAGCAGACGAATAACAGCAGCAGCAGGCTGAACTCGATTCGCATGGTTTTCATGACGATGCATTCCCCTGGATAACAAAAATCATATAAGCAATCGGGCTCCTACCGCCCGACAGGGCCCACGTGCGCTCAAGACCAAACTCCGGCAATTGCCCTGCCGCAGAACTTGCAATGGCCATCCTTGAGGTTGATCTCCAGAACGAAGAATCCCTGCCTCTTAATCACGATCTTTCCACAGGCCGGGCAGTACGTATTGTTTCCGGGATGATCAGGAACGTTTCCGACGAAGGGGTAGTGGATTCCCTTGCTGAGTGCCAACGCGCGCGCGCGTTCGAGGGTCGCAACCGGAGTCGGCGGCAGGTTGAGCAGCTGGTAATCGGGATGAAAGGCTGTGAAGTGTATCGGGACGTCCGGGCCGAGTTCGCCCATAACCCAGTCCACGAGCGCGTGCAGCATGTTGTCAGAATCGTTCAGCGTGGGGACGACAAGGTTGACGATCTCGAGATGAACGCCGCTCTTGGCAACCTGTTTGATGCTGCGCAGCACCGGGCTCAGCTCCACGTTGCACACATTGCGATAAAAAGATTCATCGAAGCCCTTGAGATCGATCTTGATGGCGTCAAGGACTCTGCACATCTCCGCCAGCGGCTCCGAATTCATGAAGCCGCAGCTGACCAGCACGGAGCGCCGCTTCTGTTTGCGGGCCGCCTTGGCAATGTCAACGAGGTACTCGGTGAATACCGTCGGTTCGTTGTACGTGAACGCGATTACCGGCGTCTCACGCTGAACGGCGGCACTCACGATTTCTGCCGGACTTACGATCGGAGTCGAGTAGTCCTCGGGGCTCGCCTGCGAAATCTGCCAGTTCTGGCAGAATTTGCAGCGCAGCGGGCAGCCTGAAGTCGCCAGGGAATATGCCTGCGTGCCGGGCAGGAAATGATAAAAGGGCTTCTTCTCGATCGGTTCGATCTGCCGCACCATCGGCCGGCCGTAGACCAGGCTGCGCAACTCGCCTCCGACGTTCATTCGCGCGCGGCACAAGCCCCTTTCTCCAGGCTTGATCATGCAGGTCCGCGCACAAAGAAGGCATTTGACCGGAGCCTGTTTGTCCGTTAGGTGATGCTGCGGGTCCGAAAGATCGTCCCCCGGACCGTGGCAGTTCAGGCAGTCAATGCCCGGGGCAGAGGCGGAAATCCAGTAGCGGGCTTTCGGGGCGACGCGCGCAAGATCCTGAATGTTCCCGAAGGCAGAGGAAGCTTCGCTTCCGAACAAAAGCGATTGCCAGGAGCGCGCCGGCCACACGAGACCCGCGCCCGCAAGAGATCCAAACTTCGCGGCGGTAGCCAACAATTGGCGCCGGGAGATCATAGCGTCGTCCCCCGATGTCTAACATAGTCCCAATGAGCAAAGGTGTCAATTAAACGGGCGTTGCGATCTGGCAGCTGTGAGACAACATTTTCATCCCCACACCAACAAAACCCTCAGCTCCAGGCAAGAGATAAGCTAGAGTATAGGGTCATTGCACTAGGAGCCCGTCCGAGAATTAGGAGGGGTCGCGCGCATGGGGCTTGCGGGGCGAGCTCAAGGCGCGAGGAGGAGGCGATGTCGATGCACATCGTTGACGACGAGCAACGCGGAGATCGCCCCGCAACCCCCGTGCGCCCTTCGGGTTCCGGCGGCGCGGGGGGCATCTGCGGCGTTGGCGCTCCTCGACGATGTGCACCGACATCGCCTGCGTCGCGCCGCCTTGCCTCTGCCCCCGCGGCGCTCGGAACGCGGCCCCTCCTAATTCTCGGACGGGCTCCTATGTCTGCGGATTAGAAAGGTTGGTTTTGGCTTGTTACGCCGCCTGAACGGAGTTCTATTGCTTTGGGGCATTCCCGGCCTTCTGGGAATAGCTTTTTTCGATTCGGCAGCGGTGCCGCTTGTCGGAGGTCCCGATGCGGTGGTGTTATTGCTTGCCTGGCAGCGCCCTCTGGATATTTTCCTGATCATTTTGGCTGCTTCCGTAGGATCGACATTGGGCTCCCTGATTCTTTACCGGATAGCGCGCGCCGGCGGCGAAATGGCGCTGTCGCGTTTCAGCCCGGATAAGAGAAAATGGGTAAAGCAGAAACTCGACCACAATGCCTTTACGGCCGTGGCGGCAGCGGTTGCCGCGCCTCCTCCGTTTCCTACCAAGCTTGTGATCCTCGCCGCCGGCGCCTTTCAGGTAAACCAGATTCGATTCGCCAACGGCGTTCTGGCGGGCCGGCTGCTGCGCTATGCGATTCTGGCGTACCTGGGCGCTCATTTCGGCAATGAGGCGGCCGGCGTGATCAAACAGCATTATCCTGTGTTTATTGTCTTGCTGGTAGCCGCGATAATTGCCGGGGTGCTGGTGCGCTATTTTTCGAACCCGGGAGACAGGCCCTGAAACCGGGAAATCGGTGTCAGGCAACTATTTCACCAATTTCCAATCTGTAGTTTTTCTATTGGCAAAACGCTATATGGTACAGTAGTGCAGCATGTCTGCCCGATCCATGGTTGAACGGCCGGCAACATGCGGGCCGGCCGGGGGAGCGTGGCGGTCCTGTTCGCGATAGGTAGAACTGTAACTGATGAAAGCACTGTGCCTTATGTCTACCAACCCAGCGCCGGTTTCCAATAGGCCAGCCAGCTCTGGGAGACCTCTGCTTTTAGGCATATTCCCGTGGCATCCGTCTGCCCTTGTGCCTTTGATCGTCCTGTCTCTCGCCCTGCTCGCCTTTCCGTCGACCGGTTGTTCGATCATGATCAGCAAGGTGGGAAAAGCCCTCGCCGGCGGCGGTTCCGTTTATGCCACCGACGATGATCCGGACCTCGTTTGGGACGCAGTGCCTTTCGGGCTGAAAACCATCGAAGGGCTGCTCCAGGAGGCGCCGAAAAACAAGGATCTGTTGCTTGCGGCCGCAAGTGGGTTTACGCAATACGCCTATGGCCATCTCCAGCAGGACGCGGATTTCGTCGAGGGCAGCGATCTTGCCGCCGCCACCGCGCTGCGCGCCCGTGCGCGGAAAATGTACCTGCGGGCGCGAGATTACGGGCTCCGCGGGCTCGAGGTCGATTCCCCCGGCTTTCAGGCCCAGCTGCGCAAGGATCCGCAGGGCGCCGTCAAGAAGCTGCGCGCGAAGCACGTACCACTCATGTACTGGACCGCAAGCTCCTGGGGCGCTGCGATTGCAATCTCCAAGGACGATGCGGAACTTACGGCGGATCAGAATCTGACGGAAGCGCTGATGCGGCGAGCGCTCGCGCTTGACGAGGCTTGGGAACTCGGCTCGATTCACGATTTTTTCATCGCTTATGAGGGGGGACGAGCTTCCGTCGGAGGGTCGCTGGCTAAAGCTCGCGAGCACCTTGAGCGCGCGAGGCAGCTCTCGCAAGGCAAGCGCATTTCGCCCTTGGTAAGCTTTGCGGAAACAGTCTGCGTTTCGACGCAGAATAAAAAGGAGTTCCAGAGCCTACTGGAAGAGGCTCTGGCTTTCGATGCGAATAAGGCGGCCGAGACGCGCATGGAAAACCTGATCGCGCAACGGCGCGCAAAGTGGTTGTTGAGCCGGATGAGCGAGTTGTTTATCGATTGAAAATATGATGCCGAGGTGGGTTGTATCCGCCGGACGTAGCCCGCATTGCGAGCGCATGGCGGTGCGCCCATTTGGAACTTGAAAAATGGGTATGTCTGTCATGAAAGCTAGACTTGGACGCAGCTCGCGCCTGTCCTGCAGATTGTCCGCGGGATTCACCATCGCAACCATCTTTTTCCTGGTGACCACCGCACTGTGGGTTACGCCGGCTGTTGCTCAGGTAACGATCAAGATGGCCACCCTGGCGCCGGAAGGGTCGTCGTGGCATTTGATCTTGAAAGAGGCAGCCGACCAATGGAAGAAAATCTCCAACGGGCGCGTTTCCGTGATCATTTACCCCGGCGGAGTCGCCGGCGACGATCCGGACGTCGTTCGCAAGATAAAGCTGGGCACGCTCCAAGCAGGAGTGCTCACCGCGGTAGGTGTGGCCGAGATCGACAAATCGGTATATGCACTCGGCGTCCCGATGATGTACTCCTCGTATGATGAGGTGTACGCCGTCCTCGAGAAAATGCGTCCCAGGCTGGAATCCAATATCGAGAAACAGGGATTCGTCGTGCTCAATTGGGCCGACGCGGGATGGGTTCACTATTTCACCCAAAAGCCGGTGACGACGCCAGACGATCTCAAGAAGCTGGCACTCTTCACGTGGGCCAACGACACGGATTCCATCGAGATCCTGAAGGCCATCGGTTTCAACGTGAGGCCGCTGCCATCGACCGAGATTGCCACCGCGCTGCAAACCGGCCTCGTCACTGCCGTGCCAGTATCTCCGCAGGTGGCGGTCATCGCCCAGTACTTCAACTATGCTAAGAACATGACCGACATGAACTGGGAGCTTCTGTTGGGCGCCACCGTCATTCACAAATCGGTGTGGGATCGGATTCCCGCCGACCTGCACGCTCAGCTTCTCCAGGCAATGCAGGACGCCGGCAAGAAGCTCCAGGACGACATGCGCAGGGGAGGCGAACGGGATGTCGCGGCGATGAAGGTGCGAGGTCTGAATGTTGTTCCGGTCGACGCCAAAGCGCGCGAAGCCTGGACCAGGTTGGTCGAGAGCGTATATCCGATGATCCGCGGCCGGATCGTGCCGGCCGAAGCCTTTGACGAGGCGATGAAATACCGTGACGAGTATCGTAAGCGCGCAGGAACGGCAAAGTAAGCTTACCCTCGGGGCGATCGCCCTTCGGTTTGAGCAGGTTCCGCTCGTGGCGGCGCTCGCCTTGGCCGCATTATTGCCGCTCATTGACGCCGTCGGCCGCGCCTTTGGCGGTTTCCACATTATCGGGTCGTCGGCATACGTTCAACAACTGACCCTCTGGCTGGCGTTCATTGGCGGACTCGCCGCGACGCGCGAAGGAAAGCACCTCACCCTGTCCACTTCCGAGCTGTTCGGGGAAGGCGTTGCCCGCCGCGTGGCGCGGATTTTCGCCTATTCCGTCGCGGCTGCGACGGTCGCCGTTCTTGCCTACGGAAGCTTCGCCGTTGTTGCGGTCAACCGGCAGGACGGAAAACTCCTCCCGATCGGGTTGCCCGAGTGGGTGAGCGAGTGCGTCATGCCCATTGCGCTTGGCCTGATGGCGGCACGGTTTGCCTGGCAGGCATCTCCGCGATGGCGAGGCAAGGCGATCGCAGTCGCCGCGGCGTGCTCGATCTTCGTGCTGGGCTTTCTTCCCGAGAATGCATTACCGCACATCTGGCCGCTGGCCCTCGTCGTAGTTGCGGGTGCGCTGCTGGGCGCGCCGGTCTTTGTCGCCATGGGCGGCGTGGCGCTGGTGCTGTTTTTCCGGGAATCCACGCCGGTCGCGGCGGTGCCCGCCGAAGTCTATCGCCTCATGAACTCGCCCACGATTCCGGCGATTCCGCTTCTGGCCGCTTGCGGATACGTGCTCGCGGAGAGCCAGGCGTCAACGCGGCTGGTGCGTTTCTTCCGGGCGCTGGTCGGCTGGATGCCTGGAGGAATTGCGGTCATGGTAGCCGCGGTGTGCGCGCTGTTCACCACGTTCACGGGCGGCTCGGGGGTAACCATCATCGCGCTCGGCGGCCTCGTGTATCCCATTCTGCGTAAGGATGGGTACTCCGAGGGTTTTTCGCTGGGACTCGTCACCGCCTCGGGTAGCCTGGGGCTCTTGTTCCCCCCCAGCCTTCCGGTGATCCTTTACAGCGTCGTGGCCAGCGGCCGAGCGATGAGCGTGCCGGCGGATTCGCTGTACCTCGCGGGCCTCGTTCCGGGCCTGCTGCTGGTCGTTCTCGCTGCTATCTATGGAATCTATATCGGAGGCCATGTCAAGGCAGACCGGCAGAAGTTCGCGTGGAAGGAGGCTGCCGCCGCCACCTGGCAGGCAAAGTGGGAACTGGCGCTGCCCGTGCTGGTCATAGGCCTGTTCGCCTGCGGACTGACTTCCATGGTAGAGACTGCCGCGGCCGCGTTAGTCTATGCGGTTGTGATCGAGTGTTGGGTCATGCGCGACATCCCTTTCTTCCGTGGCCTTCCAGGCGTTCTGCTGCGGTCCGGATCGCTGATGGGCGCCGTGCTGATTCTGTTGAGCATCGCGATGGGTCTGACCAGCTACCTCGTCGACGCGCAGATCCCTGCCTTCCTCATGACCTGGGTGACGGCGCATATTCATTCGTACCTCATGTTCCTGCTCGTGCTGAATGTGATCCTGCTCGTTCTCGGCAGCGTGCTGGAGATTTATTCGGCGATCATTATCCTGGCGCCTCTGATCGCCCCCCTGGGCGTGGCGTTTGGGATCAACCCGATTCATCTTGGCGTGATTTTTCTGGCAAACCTGGAGCTCGGCTTTCTGTTCCCGCCAATGGGGCTCAACCTGTTTCTGTCTTCCTCGCGTTTCGGCAAGCCTTTGCCGCAGCTCTATCGCCACGTCGTACCGTTTCTGCTCATTCTGGGTCTCGGCGTCTTGCTGATTACCTATCTGCCGGCGATGTCGCTGGGGATCCTCAAGCTCCTCGGCCGCTAAACCCAAAGCGTGCGGATCGAGGCACACAGGAACGAGAAGACGAAAATCAATCTCCACGGGTGGGAGGGCCCGCTAGACAGTAGCCCCAGGTTGCACTTTGCCTGCTCGGGGTCCGGAGTTTGGCCATTTTGCGTCCCATAGGGACGCTGGGAAAATAGCCCGGCACTTCAGTGCCGGGATTATGCATCAGGTTAAGGACGAGTCCCATAGGGACGATTGATATGGAGAACACGAGTGGTGAACTGCTATTTCAATACGACGAGAGGCAGGTCTGGGGATGATTCAGCCGTCCCTACGGGACTGGCCACGGGGAGTTCCGACAGTCCCGGCACTGAAGTGCCGGGCTACTCTCGTCGTGTCCCTGACGGGACTCGCTCGGAGATCTTGACTACCGCGGGAAATCGAAAAGCGATGCGAGTCGCCTTCCTCTCACCTTGATCGCCGTGCTGTTGCCCATGCTTTTGACTTGTACGCCAGGATGGAATGTCCTATAAGTTTTTCATGCGGTGCACGAGCGCACTCTTCATGTAGCCAGGCACGCACGGATGACAGATCGCTATTGAGCTTGCATGAGATCATACGGCAAGGCTCTCCACAGGACATTTTGAGCAGTTATTATAGTGATCGAAATCAGGATTTCCTCCGACCCCAAACTTCTCACTGTCGTGCGTGCGACAGTAAGCGAGGTGTGCGAGCTGATGGACTGCCCGCAAGAGGAGCGACGCAAGGTTGTGCTTGCGGTGGATGAAGCCTGCACGAATATCATGAAGCATACCTATCATGGCGATCAGAGCCGGACGATCTACATCTCTTGCGAAGGTAACAGGGAGAGATTGGAATTTGTCCTGCGGGATTGCGGCCCGCGGTGCGATCCCGAAAGCATCCGGCCGCGAGACATCCATGATATCCGGCCCGGCGGGCTGGGCACGCATTTTATCCGCTCGATTATGGATGAGGTGGATTACGGCTACGAGGAAGGCTGCGGCAACGTGTTGCGGTTGGTCAAGCATCTGAACAGGAGCTGATCCTTGGCAAAGATCTCTTTAGAAGTGCAAACTCGCGAAGTTCAGAGGAATCTGGTCATCGACATCCGGGGCGACGTCGACCTCTACTCTTCGCGAAAGATGCGTTCGGCGATCCTGGATGGGATCAACAGGCAGGAGATTCCTCTCATTGCAGTCAACATGAGCGGGGTGGGCTACATCGACAGCTCAGGAGTCGCAACGCTCGTCGAAGGGCTCCAGCAAGCGCGATCCCGGAAATGCCGCTTCGTGCTGTTTGGCCTGCAACGGGGAGCGAAGGAAGTGCTCGAGCTGGCACGTCTCGACAAGATTTTCGAGATTCGTGTCACCGAGGAAGATGCGCTGAGCGAAGGATGATCCTCGAGCGCCGCGTGGGTGTGCCATGGTTTCCCTGCTCGCACTGATCGGCCGAAGATCGATCGCCCTGCTCGAGTTCCTGGGCGGGATATCGAAATTATTTTACACGTCGACCTACTGGATCGTCATCGGCCCATTGCGCGGCAAAAAGCTCCGCTGGCGCGCGGCTTTGAGGCAGATGGTCGTCGTGGGCTTCGATGCCGTTCCCATCGTTTCCTTGATCTCCATTTTTATCGGCGTCATCATCGCGATGCAGGGCGCTTACGCTTTGCGCAAGTTCGGCGCTTTGAACTACGTGGTGAATATGGTGGCGGTCACTATTACGCGCGAGCTGGGACCGTTACTGACCGCGATCATCGTCATTGGCCGATCGGGGTCTTCATTCGCCGCTGAGATCGGGACCATGAAAGTCAGTGAAGAGGTAGATGCCCTGCAAACGATGGGTCTCAACCCGATTCGGTTCCTCGTGGTTCCCCGGTATCTCGCCATGCTCATCATGCTGCCCTGCTTGACAACTGTGGCGGATACCGCGGGAGTCATGGGGGGCGGGCTGTTTGCGATTCTGACCATGGGCTGGAGCCTGCAAAGCTACCTGCTGAAAACTGTCGACGCACTCCTTTTGCGTGACATTGTTTCGGGCTTGTTCAAGAGCATGGTATTTGCGGTGATCATTACCAAGATCGGGTGCTACGAGGGGTTCATGGTCAAGGGAGGCGCCGAGGGAGTCGGGCGATCGACGACCTCATCGGTCGTCAAATCGATCTTCAGCGTCATTGCGGCCGACATGGTTTTCACCGCGATTTTCTATTATGGAAGCGAGCATTGAGGTCGAGACGTGATGGCGAAATTGGGAACAGTAACCTTTTTTCGCTGTGAGGTTCTCGGCATATTTGAGAAGGGATGGCGAAAAAAGGTTACTGTTCCCAATTTCGCCATTTGGATATCGTTCTGAGCGATGCGGGAACTATGGCGGACACTGCTGCAGACAGCCCGGCCATTGCCATCAGAAACCTCGTTATGCGATTCGATGCGCGAGAGATTCTGAAGGATATCAGTCTGGATATAGCTCGAGGGGAAACCTTCGTAATCCTTGGAGGCAGCGGTTGCGGCAAATCCACGCTTCTGCGAAATATTGTCGGACTGGAGCAACCCACGGAAGGACAGATCCGGATCCAGGGCAAGGACATCAGCCGGCTGAGCGAAGACGAGTTCAACGAGTTGCGCAAAAAGATGGGAATGGCCTTTCAGAACTCGGCGCTGTTCAATTCAATGACCGTGGGAGAGAATGTCGCACTGCCGCTTCAGGAGCATACCCGCCTGGCAGAATCCACCATCCAGATCATGACACGCATCAAGCTGGATCAGGTGGGACTTTCCGGCTTTGAGTCTTTCCTGCCGTCTCAATTGAGCGGCGGCATGCGTAAGCGTGCGGGAATCGCCCGTG
>Ga0187849_1005243_pt1 | contig 10357 bp, 9 predicted proteins | sample June2016WEW_4_10_2_FD_132412 | JGI IMG/M metagenome (GOLD analysis project Ga0187849, IMG submission 132412) | Peatland microbial communities from SPRUCE experiment site at the Marcell Experimental Forest, Minnesota, USA - June2016WEW_4_100 | ecosystem: Environmental > Terrestrial > Soil >... | reverse complement strand
GTCTCCCGGTGGCGTCCGTCATCCCGCGCCGCTTCGAGTCCGGCGAGCCGCTTGGCAATTTCGGTTACATGCTGCCGCAATTCGGGCAGCCTTCCCAGGTTCGCCAGTTGTTCGAGATGTTCCTTGAGCGGACGCGCGGGCGTGCCCCAGACCACTTGCCCGGCGCGGATAATCTTCGAGGTCAGAACGCCGCAGCCGGAGCCGAGCACGGCGCCCGTTTCGATGCGCGCCTTATCCCCAATGCCCACCTGGCCGCCGATGACCGCATAATCCTCGACCACCACGCCGCCGGAAAAGCCGGTTTGTGCAGCAACCACCACATGCTGCCCGATGCGGCAGTTGTGAGCTACCTGCACCATGTTATCGAGTTTCGTTCCCGCTCCGATCCATGTCACGCCCAGCGCGGCACGGTCCACGCAAGAGTTCGCGCCGATCTCGACGTCATCGCCGATCACCACGCGGCCGATTTGCGGAAACTTCTCGTAATGATCTTCGGCCATCACGAAGCCGAATCCATCCGCGCCGATCACGCAGCCGGAATGCAGTATGGCGCGCTCGCCGATATCGACGTCCTCGTAGACGGTCACGTTGGCATGCAGCAGCGAATCCGCGCCGATGCTGCTCAGACGGCCGATCACGCAGCCCGCGCCGATGCGCGTACGCGCGCCGATGCGCGCGCCGCTCGCGATGGTCGCGCACGGGCCGATCGAAACGTCCTGTCCGATTTCGGCGCTGGGATCGACCACGGCCGACGGATGAATTCCCGGCTTGTGAGGAAGCGGAGGATAGAGGCGCGTGACCGCGCGGGCAAACGCCGTGCGGGGCTCGGTGGCGCGAATCACCGTGCGCCCGGCGGAATTCGGCGCATCCGGCGGCACGATCAGGCAGCCCGCCGCCGAAGCTTCCGACTGCCGGAGCGCTTTGCCGCTGCCGGCAAACGCCAGGTCCCTGGCGCCCGCCGATTCCAGGGCCGCCGCTCCTTCCAGTTCCTTCTCTCCATCGCCTTCGAATGTCGCGCCCAACCACTCGGCCAGTTCCCGGACTCGCAAGTTGCCTCCCACACGCGCGTTCTCCGCGTTCACGATCTATCATACATACTTATGGCCATCGATCCTTCGGCTATGATCGCCCCCACCGCCCGCGTGCATCCGGACGCCGCCATCGGCCCGCAAACCGTCATCGGCGATTTTTGCGTGATCGAGCGGGACGTGCGGATTGGCGCATGTTGCGTGCTCGAACCGTATGTGTATGTCAAGCGGTGGACGACGCTCGGCGACGGCAACGAGATTTCCGCCGGCACGGCGCTCGGCACCGATCCGTTCGATAAGGCGTTCACCGGCGAGCGCAGCTATCTGCGCATCGGCAACGGCAACAAGATCCGCGAACACTGGACGATCTCGCGCGGCACCAAACCGGAATCGGAAACCGTGGTCGGCGACCGGAACTACATCATGAGTTCCGGCCACATCGCGCACAATTGCGTGGTCGGCAACGATACCGTGATCGCCAGTTGCACCCTGCTGGCCGGCTACGTCGAGGTCGAGGACGGCGCGTTCATCTCGGGCGGCGTCGCCATTCATCAATTCGCGAAAGTTGGGCGGTTGGCGATGGTCGGCGGCAACGCCGGCGTCAGCGCCGATCTTGCGCCGTTCTTCCTGTACGTCGGCGATAGAGCCCGCCCCAATGGGCTGAATCTGGTCGGACTCAAGCGCGCGGGGTTTTCCGCCGAAGAGACCGGCACTCTCAAGAAAGCTTACCGGCTGCTATTCCGCTCCGGCCTGAAATTGGCGGAAGCGGTCGCGCGCATCGAAAGCGAACTCGATGGCGGGAATATCGGCCACCTCATCGCCTTCATCCGCCGCGCCAAACGAGGAATTTGCCGGGAATAGGCGCGGAAGGGGAGCCTTGAACAAGGATTTTGTCCTTGCTAGAGTAAGGACGGAGGCCATGAGGTGGAAACGCGCACGGCGAAGGTTACATCCAAATATCAGGTCACCGTTCCCAGAATGATCGCCGAAAAGTACGCTATCCATCCCGGCGACGAAATCGGCTGGGTGGCGGCCGGCGAAATCATTCGCGTCATTCCTCCGGGCCAGCGGACACAACCCGAAGACCGAGACTCGCAACTCCGCCTGTTCGACCAGGCGACCGATCGCCTGCGGAAGCGCGCAGCGGCGAGGAAGGCCGGGCGTCCCCGCGACCGGGGTTGGAGAAGAGAGGATCTATACGGGCGTGGCCGCTCTCATTGACACCAACATTCTGGTCTACCGGTTCGATAACCGTTTCCCCGCAAAGCAGAAGATTGCAACGGAGACGCTCCGGCGCGGCATAGCCGAAGACTCGGTTCGCGTGCCGCATCAAGCCATCGTCGAGTTTGTCGCGGCCGTAACACGTCCGATTCGCGGCCATGCCATCCTCAAACTCCCTGACGCCCTGCGGGAAGCGGAAGAATTTCTCAAGCAGTTCACCGTTCTCTATCCCAATGAAGCGATCCTGCGCGAGGCCGTTCGTGGCTGCGCGGCATATCAGTTGAGCTGGTTCGACGCCCATCTCTGGGCATACGCGGAACACTACGGCCTGCCGGTGATTCTCTCCGAGGACCTTCAACACGACCGGCTTTACGGCACCGTCCGCGTAGTGAACCCGTTTATGGGATCGCGATAGCCGTTTCCTCGAGTGCTTCGGCTTGCGACTCGGCTGCACGCTCGGCCGCCGGAACGCGGATCGCGAGCATCGCGCACAGGTACATGAGGCCGCCTACCAGCAGCGTTTCCCGCAGGCCAAGATAAATTGCGAGCATGATCGCCCCCACCGAGCCGAGCACGCTCGCGGCGGCATTCAGCGACCAGGCCCAGCGCACGGAAGGTTTGTGCATCCGCTCCAACCTGTGCAGGCCCGTCGGAAACGGCATACCCATGAGGAAGCCCGCGGGCGCGATGAGCGCGGCGCTCAGCGCGAACTTCAGCGCGAGCGGCAGCCCGACCAGGTTCCCCAGAATGCCCGAAACGCTGAACGCGAGCACGGCCACGAGCGCGGCGATTGCGGCGAGAACGCTGCGCCAGCGTGACGGCGAATCCGCCATCACGCGCTGGCTATAAAAACTTCCCACTCCGCTCGATATCAGCATCGAGAAGATAATCACCGTCAGCGCGTAAGTCGGATGGCCAAGGAAGAGGACAAATTTCTGCACCAGCGCGACCTGGATCAGAATGTACCCGGCACCGATGAAAATGAAGTACCACAGGAACCCAAGCACGCCCTTCTCGCTCGGCAACCGGCTGCCAAGCAGCAGGCGCGGCAGAAGGAGGATGACCAGCGTGGCCAGCAAACTCACGCCAAGCAATCCGAACAACAGCGGAACGGCCCGGTTGATTTTATAATCCGCGCTCAGTTTGGAGGCATGGCGGAAAAAGTTCCAAAGATCGTGCGGCTGCACGGTGTAGAAGAAGAACGGACGGTTATCGCCGACCGCGGAAATATCGTACTGGTAATCGCGCTCGAAGCGCGCGCGATCGCTGGTGTGCAGCAGTGCGGTGAACGGCCCGGGAATATTCGCATCGGGCGAGTAAATAGGCACGTACTTGGTATTGGGCAGAATGGAGTGGAAACGCGCCAAGGTCCCGGCCGTAATCGGCTTGCGGAAAATTACGACCGTATCCTGCGCGCCCCAGCGCGCGAGTTCGTCGGCCGTGCCCTCTCGGACGGCTAGGATATTGCGCCACGGCTCGGTTTCTCCCAGGCCGCGCAACGCATCGATGGCGAGCGAGATCAGGCGCAACGATTCTCGCGGCGGCTGCAAACCCCAGCGCGTGAAAACGAGCATGCCGTCATCGGTCAGGTGCGAGAGGTAATCGTGAAACGCGTCGGTCGTGTACAGGTTATTCTCGGAGAGCGCGAACGCGCCGGCCGCGGTGGAAGCCCAGGTATCGACGAGCGTGGCTTGCACGACCTGGTATTTTTCCGTGCTGCGGCGCGCGAAGCTGCGCCCGTCCTCGATGACGATGCGCACCTCCGGGCGGTTGTAGAGGCCATGACTGTAATCGGGGAAGCGCTCGCGCATGACCGTGGTTGCGATGATCGGGTTGATTTCGACGCCGGTCACATCATGGCTGCCGGAGGCGAGCGCGCGCGCCACGTCCCACCCGCCGCCAGGACCGATGATGAGGGTCTTCGCGCCGGGATGCAGAGCGTAGGGTAGGCCGGGCCCTTCGTACAGCAGCGTGGCACGGTCATCGATGGGCCGCGTAAAATCGAACGGTGCGATGCCGGTGGACGCATCGGCATCGATGAAGATCATCGCATCGCCCTTCCGGCCTTGCACCGCGATGCGCGAAAAACTATTCCATTTGACGAACGTTTCGTTCTTGAGTGCCTTGCCCTTCGCATACTTCACGTCGATGACCGGCCGCAATAAATTCACGCCGATCAGCACCGCGAACGCCACGGAGAGCCCAATGACCGCAAGACGGAGTTTTCTAGCCCCGGCCAGCGTGTACCAGATCGCGCCCGAGATCGCGTAGAGAAGCCCCGCCAGCAGGACCGTGTTCGGCCCGCCCAGGCAATTCAGCGCGGGGATGAGCAACAGGCAACCGGCGGCAGCGCCTATGAGATCGGCAAAATATACGCGGTTCACGCGCTCGATGGTCTCGCCGATCACGAGCGCCAGCACCGTTCCCGCGCCGAAGAAGGGCAGCGCGCTAAGCAGATAGACCATCGCTAACGTACCGTAACCCGGCTGGCCCTGCCGCGTGAGGAGGAAAACCAGCGCGCCCACGACGAGAGCCCCGTTGAACGCCGCGATGGCGCCGAGTTTCGAGTAGAAATTTCCGCCGCGCCCGGCCAGCACGTAGGAAAACACGCCGCCCGCGCCAAGTCCGAACAGCGCGATCGAAATCGCCAGGAATGCGAAGTGGTAATAGAAGACCACGGAAAAAATGCGCGTGAGCGCCAGTTCGAGCAGCAACGTGGCCAGCGTGGTTACGCCGACACCAAGATAAATCGAGCGCCAGTTCGTCGTAGTTTGTTTCATGGTAAGTTTGCGTGCGAGACCAAACCTATATGGTAAGCCACGCGGGACGGGGATTCATGCTGCACCGCGTTTGGCAAAAGAAGGCGAGCGGGACCGAGCAGCGGCGCTGAGGGGACGCTATAATTCCCATGAGGAAACCGCGATGATTTTCCACGTTTCGTTAGAGCAGGCCGAGGATGGCTGGATCGTAGCCGAAGTGCCGGCTCTACCGGGCTGCGTGTCGCAAGGGCGGGACGAGAAAGAGGCCCTGGAGAACGTCAAGGAAGCCATCACCGCCTGGATGTGGGCCGAAGATCAAAAGGCGCTCCGGACGCTGCCTCCGCAATCCCACCCGGTCGTCGTCGCTGTCTAGATTCCGTGCGTCTTAGGACCATGAACATGACAATCGCGCTGAGCAATGTTACAGGATTGTTACAAAGAGATTGTTCGCGCAAATGAAGCTCGCTATGATTGGCACCGATGAGTAAGCTCGGCAACATTTCCGGCAAAGAAGCGGCGAAGGCGTTCGGCAAGGCCGGATGGGAAGCTGTCGGCCAAGTGGGCAGCCATCTTGTGATGACCAAAGCCGGTGTGCGGGCCAATCTCTCGATTCCGCAACACAAAGAGTTGTCGGTAGGTACACTACGCTCGCTGATTCGTGCGGCAGGCATGTCAGTGGACGAGTTTTTGCAACTCTCGTAGTATCCCCACAAGACCCGCCGCGAAACGGCGCTCGGACGAACGTCGCGGTTCATCCTGGTTGCTTACATGATCGCCGTAGGCGGCGCGGGCTCGTCCGGCTGGCCGGCGTTAGTGAGCGGCACCTTGATCATCGCGATGATTAGAATCGCCAGCACCGCCAGGCTGATTACGTAGGGGCGCGTGCCGGGCAGCGCGGGAAAATCCTTGCGGAAGAAGTGATACGCGGCGACCCCCAGGCCCATGAGCGCTTCGCCCGCAATCAGGCCCGAGGCGGTCAGCACGCCCGCATTTTCGACGCGAGCTTTTTGCGCATCGTTGAGGCCGCGGCGCTCGCGGATCAGGTTGGTGATCCAGCGGGTGACGCCTCCGAGGAAAATGGCGAAAGTGGTTTCGAGCGGCAGATACATGCCGACGGCGAAAAGCATGGGGCTGCGAACCTCGACCATGATGAGCACGAGCCCCATCACGATCCCGGCGATAATCAGCGGCCACGCCATCTGCCCGCCCACGATACCCTGCGCCAGCGATGCCATCAGCCCGGCTTGCGGCGCCGGCAACGAGCGGCTGCCGAATCCGCCCCCCGGATCGCCCTTGTGCAGAATCAACAGCGGGAAATAGAGCACGGCGCTGTTGAGCAGAATGCCCAGAATATCGCCAATCTGCATTTTGCTCGGAGTTCCACCCAGGATGTGTCCAACCTTGAGATCCTGAAGCATCTCGCCCGCCACGGCCGAAGATACGCAAACCACCGCCGCCACGCCGAGCACCGCCGCCACGCCGAGCGGGCCTTTGATTCCGATGGCCACGATGAGCAGTGCCGCGACGACGAGCGTAGCCAGCGTCAGGCCCGACACCGGGTTATTCGACGAGCCGATGATGCCGACCAGATTTCCCGAAACCGCGGCGAAGAAAAACCCGAGCACGATCATCACGAGAGCCGCTACCAGCCCGCCTGCAAGCGTGTGCGAAAAATAGGCGTAGAGCAGCACCATGCAAATGAAGGTCGCTGCCAGGCCCAGAAACACGGGCTTCGCGCCCAGGTCGCGGTCCAGGCGGCTGCCGGTCTCCGCTTGCGCTCCCGCTTTCCGCAAATCGGAAATCGCGCGTGCCATTCCCGCCGCGAGGCTCTTGCGCATTCGGAATAGCGTGTAACACGCCCCCGTGAGCATGCCGCCCACGGCGATCGGCCGCACGATGGATTTCCAGATCGCGGTGTTCGCGGCATCCCACGCCGAGGCGTCCGAGGCATGAAGCTGCGGCCCCAGAAAATACGCAAACAGCGGAACGAGAACGCCCCACGCCAGCACGCCGCCGGCGAAGTTCAGCGACGCCAGACGCGGCCCGATAATGTAACCGACGCCAAGGTACGCCGGCTTGACCGCCGGAGCCGAAATCGCGCTCACGCCCGCGGCGTTCACCTGCTGGCTGAAACCGTTGGCACTCAAGCCAACCATGCTCTTGCCCGCTTCGCCTACGCGCACCAGAAACGACCGGCTCGCGGAAAACAGGTTGATCGCGCCCGCCAGATAGACTGCGGCGCCGAAACCCATGTTATAGAACAGCAGCTTCGCCGCTTGCGGACCCGTCTGCCCGGCGATATGGATCTGCGAGGCCGCGACCGACTCCGGGAACGGTAGATCGGGATCTTCGACCATCACGCGCCGCAATAGCGTGACGAACAAAATGCCGAGAATTCCACCCACCAGCATCAGCACCGAGGATTTCCAGTACGCCTCGGGCGAATCGAAATTCTTCCAGACGCCCGCGATCACGAACGCCGGAATGGTGAAGATGGCGCCGGCCGCCACCGACTCCCCGATCGAGCCGATGGTTCGCGCGATATTCTCTTCGAGGATCGATCCGTGGTGCAGGCGCAGCAACGCCATGCCAATGACAGCCGCCGGATAGGTGGCCGCGATGGTCATGCCGGCATTCAGGCCCAGGTAGGCATTCGCCGCGCCGAGGACGACCGTCATGGCCAATCCGATCGCAACCGCGCGAAAAGTAAATTCCCGCTGATCCGTCTTTTCGGGAACGTAAGAACGATGTTGGGTTGGATTCATCGTGGTAGTCTCGCGGTCAACATCATAGCGGGAAAGCGCGGTGCTTTGCATCCGGCCGGCACGGCGGATGTCAGCCAGGAGCATCGTCCATAAAGCTGGTAATGCCACAACCAAACGGAACCGGCGGGTACGGCTCAGCCGAGATAGTCGAATAGGGGTTTTTTGGGGAGTTGGGCTTCCGCCGCCATCATCGCTTGTTGCTGCGTTTCGGCCTGGGTCAGGTCCGTGGCCGCCGTGGCAATATCGGCATCCTGCAGATTGCTGAGTCCCGTCTGTTGCGTGAGCTGGAGATTATTGGCGGAATCGGTGGCCGAACTAATCCGGTCTTGCACCTCGCCGTAAAAGCTGAGCGAGGAGTTGAGGTGATCGGTGGCCGTCGAGAGCGATGTCATCGCCGTATCGATTGCCGCCGTCTGCGCGTCGTAATCCGCCTGATAGTTCGGATCGTTCGTGGCCGGACCATTCGCTAGCGCCGTTTGCAACGCATTTACCGCCGCAAAAACGTTGCTGCCCGGGGCGGCGTTATCGAAGATATCCTGAGCGCTCTGGGAAATCGGCATGAGCGTGCCGGAGGCGTCCATGACCTGTCGAGTCGCGGGGGCGCCGGCGTAAACGCTTACGCCATTGGGCTGGTGCGCATCGAGCGTATAGGGGGCGGTCTGATCGCTATCGCCGCTGAAAAGGTAACGCCCGTTGCAGCGGGTCGCGGCTACCTCGACCAACTCGTCGAGGATCGAGCCGATTTGCTGGCCGACCACTTGCCGCTGTGCCGGCGTTTGCGTGCCCGTCGATCCTTGCGCTCCAAGCTGGTTGACGTTCTGGAGCATCATGACGGCGCTTTCGAGCGCTTGTTCCGCGGTATTGGTTTCGGCCGTCACCGAGCTGAGGTTTGACACGACCCGGTCGGTTTGGGCGATTTGCGCGCGCGTTTCCAGGATATCGCTGACCGCCGAAGGATCGTCGGAAACCTTCGACACACGCAGGCCCGAACTGACTTGGTTGCTGGCGGCATTGATCCGCGTATTGACCTGGCTCAGCGCGGCTAAGAAGTTATTCGCCGCAAGATCGATCCCTTGCATCGCCGGTTTACCCCCGTTTCCTCATGCCCGCCGATCGCTTTCCTTACCCGCCCAACCGCTTTAGGTATTCAGCATATCGATGGTTGTCTGCGTCAAGCCGTCCAACACCGTGACGAGCTTGGCGTTAGCGTCGTAGCCCTGTTGCAGTTCGATCAGGTTAGTCGCCTGTGCGTCCAGGCTCACGCCGGAAATATTATTGCGAAGCGTCCGCGCCTGTGCGAGCAAATCGCTGCCGGTCTGCTGCGCATTCGTTGCGTTCTGGATGGCTTCCCCCACCTGACTGGCCAATTGGCCGTAATATCCGGTAAAGTTCATACCGTTCAGTTCGCTGGAATTATCGGCGAGCGCTGCCAGAGCGAGCGCGTTTCCGTTGCCCCCCGGCGCCGAGGCGGATGCGGCGGCCAGTTGGTCCGGCGTGATGGCAGTGACGCCGATGGTCTGCGCCGGGTGCGCCGCGTTAAAAGAAAACAACGCCGCCCCGGCCTTCCCGTTCGCATCCAAGCCGTTGGCCAGAACACCGTTCACGGCTTGGGCGAAACCGCTGGCGAGCTGGTCCATCTGGCTGGTGTACGACGGCAGAAGGGCGTTCGCCGTGTTCAGCAAGGCGCCCAGCCGGCCACTCTGGATTTGGCCCGTGACGTCCTGCCCATACGAGTTGAAGATGGCCGTTTGCTGATTGGCATTGCCCGAAGAAAGCCGATATACGTTGCCGCCGATGACGAGCGGCGTCTGCCCCCCGGCCAGAACGGTGACGGTGCCGTTGGACTGCGGCATGGTGGTGAAATTGACGTACTCGGAGAGGTTTTCGAGCGCGCTCTGCATGGCAGCGTCGATGCCGGGGTCTGTTTTATTGCTCCCGCTCTGCACGATGGCCGTGTTCAGTTGCTCAATCTGGGCCGCCAGGCTATTTATGGTCTGGAGAGTGCTGCCGGTTTCCTGGGCGAGCGTCGAGGCTTCGTTGGCAAGACCGTTGCCAGCCTGATTGAACTGCGCGGCCACATTATTGGCGTCGTTGATGACACTCTGGCGTGCCACCGTGTCGTTCGGCGACAGGCTCCAGGCGGACGCGTCGGAGAAAAACTGATTCATGACGCCGGAAAGACCGTTGGCGTCCGTGACATCGAACAGCGGTTCGATCCGCTGTAGATCGCTGGTTTGCTGATCCGCGCTTCCCCAAGCCTGGTTCTGCGAACGAACGTCCTGCTCGGCAAAAAGGTCCCGCGAACTCTGGAGAGCACCCGCGGTGACTCCCCCGGTCAAACCCTGGGCGGGCTGGAAGGGGGAGGCGACCGTCGTCATGGTTTGCGTGGCGTAATCGGGCGTGCTGGAGTTGTTGATATTGTTCTGCGCGGTTGCGAACAATTGGTTGTAAACTCGCAGCGTATTTGCCGAAGAAACCAGGGAAGCATACAATCCCATAATTACTCCTAGGCCTCCACCGATACGCTGGCGCTCGGCCGCGGTTGGGCCGCCTCGCCCGACGCCGTGTAGCCGCAAGCCGCCGC
>Ga0187849_1005242_pt1 | contig 10357 bp, 10 predicted proteins | sample June2016WEW_4_10_2_FD_132412 | JGI IMG/M metagenome (GOLD analysis project Ga0187849, IMG submission 132412) | Peatland microbial communities from SPRUCE experiment site at the Marcell Experimental Forest, Minnesota, USA - June2016WEW_4_100 | ecosystem: Environmental > Terrestrial > Soil >... | reverse complement strand
ACAACAACCACCTTTAGAAATAAATGCAGTCTCAAAGTTACATGGTCAACGCCATCGACTTCCTTATCATGGTTAAACTATTTCCTAATAACAGAATATTCACCGCCGATTATTCCGCAAAGATAGAAGTTATACGAATTGATTGCCAACCGCTGAAACCTTATTCTCGACTAATGATCACTATGGTGCGTTATTATGATGAACTCCGTAATCAACGTAGACCCTTCTAAGAATCAAAACCGTCTCAAAGTGAGCTTGCAGAATTCAGGATTGAATAAATTATGCTGCTTAGCTATCCGAACTCGTCATCAGTTCACGAACCATAGCCCGCGGTCTCGCAGCGTCAAGTAATCGCGCAAACTGCTTCATCCAAAGTGGATACATGGATAATTTCCCGTAGAAGAATTCTTCGAAGACTAAATTGTCGAGGAGACTGATAGCCGTCCTTACCCGCGCGTAACCGTATAGAGTTGATAATTTATCAACATTATCCAGAGAAGGCAAGCTCAGAAATTCGGAAACAATAGTCGAGTACAGTCCCTTCGGATTGTCTCGTTCACGCTGCAATCTCCTCTGTTGTAACTTTCGCAGAACGACCTGCTTAAAGGCCCGAGACTGCGACAATCGATCCGCGATAGTAGATTTCTTGTGGAAGTCCATGCAGGTTCCAATCACGAATTTATTTCATTACACATTTTTAAATTAATGCACGTTCAATGAAATAACCGTTCTGACCGTCACAATAGCCTTTATTTCTTCTTGATAAGTTCTTCAATAAATTTTGCGTAATCTTCATGGCTCAGGAGGTCCTTCAGCTCGTCATTAAGACGCGAAGATTTAACTACCACAATCCAGCCTGAACCGTACGGGTCTTCATTTACTAGTTCAGGTGAATTGACCAAATTTTCATTTCGTTCCACGATCTCTCCTGAGATGGGAGAGTATATTTCTGACACTGCCTTAACTGATTCAACAGTCCCAAACGACGCGTTTTGAGTCACCTTTCGACCGAGGGTGGGAAGGTCAACATATACAACTTCATGAAGAGTTTTCTGTGCGTAGTCCGTAATACCCACACGACACATCTCATTCTCAACTTTCATCCACTCATGCTCTTTAGTATAATAGATGCGTTCGCGAACTTCGTAATCGCCGATCACAACCACAGCACTCACCAATCGTTGTGTCATGCTTTGCCAACGTATTTAGCGATATGGTCTGGCGACTAACACTCTATTTAATATCAATTCATAATGATACATTAACGGTATCAATTGCAGTATCGTGTTCATGCGAGCGATACAATAATAGTGAAGGGCCCTGCTACTGTCGTCCCTCTAAGTGGTTGCGTAAGTGTACTCGGCGCTTCATTGAATAGCAAACTCATTGTAAGTGCAGACAAACAGATACCTATAGAAGCCAAGTCAGAATCAGAACTCGGGATATCTCTGCGGAAATCGGGTCAAGTAATAAAAATCGATTACACCAGTCTACCAAAATCTTGGACCGAAGCAGTTGACACTTTGACTCTATTGGAAGAAGGCACTGCAATCATTATAGGACCTACAGACGTGGGAAAGAGCACCCTGTGTACATATTTAATGAATGGACTTTTGAACCGCGCGATTAGACCAGTCGTTATCGATGCTGACATTGGTCAGACTGATGTTGGACCGCCGACAACTATTGCCTCGACACTTCCAACTACACCTATCCCTAGCCTCACCGAGCTTAAACCTGACCGAATGGTGTTCATTGGGCATACCAACCCTAGCTCTGTTGAATCACGCGTAATATGTGGAATAAAGCGGCTAATGGATTGTTATGATAGACGGGTCACCATCATAAACACGGATGGATGGACGCTTGACTCAGATGCGGTACGCTACAAAAGCATGATGATTTCTAAGATAAAACCTGAAATAGTGATTGGAATCGGGTCAAACAACGAACTTCAACCAATAATGAACCACACGCAGGCAGATTGGATATCCATCGAACCATCACGCGCTGTTCTCCAGCGATCAAGAAACGCAAGGAGAGAACTACGCAATTGTGGATACAGAAAATTCTTAGAAGGGAGCACCGTACACACAATCTCCCTTAACCACTTGAATACACGCCCATCAATCCCTCATTTTCGAAGCTCAGATTTAGATAATCTCATTATTGGACTTCTCAACGAGCGAGGATTTGTGCTACACATCGGAGTCTTGATCAAACTAGATGCTGATTCCCTACGAGTATTTGCACGATCTATTCAAGGGGTCAAAAACATTGAGCTTGGATACGTGAAAATTTCTATCAATGGCTCTGAACTAGACTACTTCGAGTGAACCACGACTAAGATGCTCGAGAGGATTATTTAATCAATGAGCAAGTAGGCATGAATCCCCCGATGTGATTCCGACTTGAGCAAACTCGAAGACTATCGACAGCAGATTCGGGAAATAGATCAACGAGTGCTAACTCTGATCAAAGACCGATTGGATATTGGAATCAAATTATCTGAAATCAAGCGCTCTCTGCACTTACCCATAATCGATACTGATGCCGAACAGGCAGCGATAGACAACTTGGTAAGAACCTCTTCAGGACTTGGAATAGATATTTCTTTTGCAAGGCAATTAGGAGAGCTTCTCATCGAAAAAACAATCGAGGTTCAAAACAATCAAAGATCAGTACCACCAGCAAGAAAATCAAAGGATCAAATTCTGAAGGAAATCATCGAGCTCACGCAAGCAATGTTAGCCGCTGGTAATAAAATCGTAAGATTCGAAATCGGCGAACCAAACTTCCCACCACCTCAATCAGTAATTCGTGAACTTACCACAGTTTTCAAGAAGAAAAAAATCATCGGCTACGGAGCAGCGGCAGGTTTACCAGAGTTAAGGAAAAAATTGGCTGTTGAACTATCCAATGAACATCATCTAACAATAGACCCGGATCAGATCCTAATAACCCCAGGAGCCAGATTCGCCATATTCGCAACAGTCATGAGCTTCGTGTCCGAACTTGAACGAGTAGTTATTCCTCAACCAGCATTTCCAGCTTACGAAGAGTGCGTACTCCTCACAAAGGGACGTGCAATTCCTGTAGCTGCATCGCTAAACAATAATTGGGAACTAAACCTCTCGAAACTTGAAGATGAATTACGAAAGGGTGCAAGAATGATTGTGTTGAATAGTCCAAATAACCCAACTGGAAAGGTGATTAGCAAAGACAAGTTCCATGACATAATAGAACTTGCCCACAGACATGGCACTCTTGTTCTTTCTGACGAAGTGTATGCAAAGTACGTTCATTCGAAAGCTCCAAGCATACTTGATGAGGAATACACAAATTCAATTTACGTTAACAGCTTCTCAAAACAGTTTGGACTCACAGGTTGGAGAATCGCATACTTAGTGACAAGTAAAGACTATGCCAAACGAATTAGACGAATTATACACACCGCAATAACTTGCGTCCCTGAATTCATCCAGAGAGCTGCACTTATTGCGTTAAGGCAAGGCGAATCTGATGCTGAGCGTAATAGAAGATCAATTTTAAGGAAAGTTGACCTCACCTGCAAAGAGTTAGACAAGATTGATGTCGAATTTTACAGACCAGATGGCGCTTTCTACGTGTTTCCAAGATCGAATAAACCTAACTTTGACTCAGTCAGGTTCGCAACTAAACTTCTCAAGGAACAGCATGTCAGCGTTGTCCCCGGACAGACTTTCGGAAATTACCCCGCATTCTTCAGGCTAGCGGTATCACTTCCAGAAACACAAATTCCAAATGCGATTAGGTCAATCGGTAAGGCCGTTGAACATTGGTCATAGCGAACGTCATCGGCGGAGCGGGACGGATGGGAAACTGGTTTGCCAGATTCCTGAAAGCAAATGGCTACACAGTCATCCTGACCGACAAGAATAGGCAAGCCGCAAAGACCATCTCCAAAAGATATGGCTTCCAATTCTTAAGCAATCAACTGGAAGCTGCTAGCAAGGCTCAGGTAATCATCCTAGCTACCCCCACGAAGATAACAAGCGCTGTTCTTCAGCAAATAGCGCCCGCAATGAAACCGACCACACTGATCGTTGAAATCTCTTCAATCAAGCGACCTATCGTCGGAACAATTCGTAAGCTGCAGAAGAAGGGGATAGCCATACTAAGCATTCATCCAATGTTTGGGTCTGGCACAACCACAATCAAAGGCAGACGCATACTTGTAGTAACAAGACCTCAAAACTACGAAGCTCGAAGAATCTTGTCCATATTCCGGATGAATGGGGCTGGAATAATTCGCTGCACGTTAAAGAAACATGACGCGCTAGCTTCCACAATTCTCACCTTGCCACATTTCATTAACATAAGCTTGATTGAGACTCTGAAGTCATTGGGAGTAAAATTGAATGAGATTAGTTTAGTCGCAGGTTCGACATTCCAACTACAGCTGCTACTTGCAGAAGCCATCTATAACGAGGATTACGATAATGAAGTCTCAATTCTCGGAGATTGTAAAACTACAGCAATTGAGGAGTATAAGAGACAAACGGAGGCTGTATTCAAAATGGTGAACATGCCGAGAAGTTTAGAGCGACTGCTAAGATCAGGCCGGAAATTTGTAGAAAACCATAAACAGTTCGCAACGTCTCACAGACGATTCAACGCTGCGGTTCAAGCATCACTACCGTGATTCCTTCAATCCTAGGACTCGCGGAATCTTACCAGAACGAATACAGTGATCAGCAAGTACTATCGCAACTGTAGCCTCAACAACTGGAACCGCTTTAGGCACAATACATGGGTCATGCCTTCCAGTAACCTGGACGCTTGTGTCCTTCATCTCCTTCAAGTTTACCGTATGCTGTTCCTTCGGTATCGACGAAGGTGGCTTGAACGCTAACCTGACTACGATCGGCATTCCATTTGACAGCCCCCCAAGTATACCGCCGGCGTTATTTGTCGTTGTCACGATTTTTCCATTATGAGTAGTATATGGGTCGTTGTTCTCTGAACCTTTGATTGATGATGCAATGAATCCCAGTCCGACTTCGAACCCCTTCACCGCGGGTATACTGAATGCAATCTTCGCAAGATCCCCGTCTAGATTGTCAAAAAATGGTTCCCCAACACCAGGAGGGACACCCTCTGCAATACATTCAACAACGCCCCCTAAGCTATCACCTTCCTCTCGTGCCTTCAGGATCGCTTCCCTCATCTTCTCTGCAATTTCGGGATCCGCGCATCTCACGGAATTAGTGAATGTATCACGCTTGATTGCCTCCCGTGTCAATGTTTTTCCTACACGTACATTATGGATTTGGGTTGTATGAGCGAAGATATCGATATCGAATTGTTTTAGAAGTTTTTTCGCTATCGCACCTGCCATAATCAATGGAACGGTTAATCTTCCACTAGCGCGTCCACCTCCTCTTAAGTCATTGAAGTTGCCATACTTGATTCGCATTGGGAAGTCTGCATGTCCAGGCCTAGCGATGTCATTCAATTTATTGTAATCTTGAGAACGTACATCTTTATTCCAAGTAAGCAATCCGAGTGGAGCACCAGTAGTGAAACCGTCATGAACGCCTGATAGAATTTGCACTTCATCTTTTTCTCTCCTAGCCGAGGTCAAGCTAACATCTGGCGGCAATCTCCGGTCAAGCTCGTTCTGGACATCTTCGACGTTCAGTCGGAGACCTGCCGGACAACCGTCTACCATCACACCTACGCTTGGACCATGACTCTCTCCGAACACCGTGACAGAGAACATTTTTCCGAACGAGTTATCACCCAATTATTTCAACCTCGACTCCTATTGTTCGCAAATCTTCGAAAAAGTTTGGATATGACTTACTGACACATTCTGCACCTCTTATAACAACCTCTCTTTGAGCGCCTAACGCAGCCACTGAGAGCGCCATTGCAATTCTGTGATCATTATGTGCGCATACGCTGCCACCTTTCAACGTTGCTGGTCCCTTCAAGATGAGCCCGTCGTCAGTTTCAGTAATATCAGCACCCAATGAATACAATTCTGCCTGCATAGAGCCTAACCTATCGGATTCTTTGTAGCGTAACCTTGCGGCGCCCGTAATTTCCGTTTTCCCCTCGGCATAGCATCCCAGAACAGCAACTATTGGTCCGAGGTCCGGGCAATCTTTCAAGTTGATATTTGCTGCTTTCAACTTTCCGCTCTCAACCCTTACTTCATCATGTTCCACTTTGATTCTTGCTCCCATTCTAGATAGAATGTCAATGAAAACTGAATCCGGCTCCAAACTTCGATTCAAGTTGTGAACTACAAGTGGGGATCTGGTGATGGCTGCCGCTGCTAGAATGCACGATGCGGATGAAAAATCTCCTAGAATTCTATGAACTGCAGGCAAAAATCTTTGACCTTCAGGCACTTCCAAACGTGACATGTTTTCAACAATACGAACATTTACTCCGTGCCTCTTCAAAGCTTCAATTGTTAGGAGCACATAGTTACGTGATTCCAGTGTTGAAGTGACGTTCACCACCAACCCTTTCTTCATTAATGTTCCAGCGAGTAGCAAACCTGAGATGAATTGGGAACTCACGTCACCACGAATTGTTATCTCTCCACCTTCAGGCGGACCGCCCCGCACAGACAACAATCCGTTTTGAATGGTTATCGGAACATCGAGCTGCTTCAGCGCATTTGCTAAGGGTTCAATGGGTCTACGCATCAACGACTCTTCACCTCTGACTTGACATTCGACACCGGTTAAGCTGAGAATTGGAATTACAAACCTCATTGTTACGCCCGATTCGCCGCAATTCAAGACCGCTGTTGGAGGTTGTGGTCCCCCAAAGCCCAATACTGATTGCTCGGAAGTTGAAACGGAAATTTTTGCTCCAAGAGCGGTAATCGCGTTAGCGGTAGCCTTGGTGTCGTCACATAATAGCGGGTTAACGATCTTCGTTATTCCACTCGTCAGTAGTGCGGTGAAAAGGGCACGATGTGTTTGGGCTTTTGAGGCAGGAGCGGTTATGTGACCTTTTAGATGGCGGCTAGGCTTAATCTTCACGTTCAAAAGTTCACTCTCACTGTTGCTTTATCAAAATTAAATCTTGTTTCTATGACTCTGCCAGGATAGGAAGCCCAGGCTGAGAGTACACGTTTGGTCATCTTGTTTGGGACAATAGCTGCAACTGCCGGACCTTTTCCGGATAGACCGGCTGCAATTGCACCTTCCTGGAGTGCATCAGTAGCTGGAGAGATATCGTAACCGAAGGCCCTGCAGTATGCAACTCCATTCAACGTCATTGAAAGCGGATAATTCCCGTTAATAGCTTCCTTATGAGCAAGATTAACTAGGCCTTCGATTTTTTTAAATCTATCACGCCGGACCGTTCCACTGTACTTCTTTCCATGAGGGATATAGATTAAAACATGAAGAGAACTATCGATCTGTTTAGAGCGTTTCAATATTTCATTCGTCCTATTGTCAGTTACTATGAGCCCTCCAAAATAACAAGCGCTGGCATCGTCGAATGCGCCAGTAAGCGTAACTCCTGCATCTAAGCTGGACTTAACCGCAAGCTGCACAATTTCGAGATCGTTCACACGTCGTCCGAGCGCCGAAACAGTCGCCAAAGCAACCGCATTGCTCGCTGCACTACTGCTTTTCAGTCCAACGGCGATCGGAATGTTAGAGGCGGTTTCTACGTTGGCCCCGAATTTGCGATGCGCCCCATATTTGCGAAGTACTCGCATTACAGTTGCATACAATAACGACGTGCTTTCTTCAGCATCAGTCATGATACGACAAGATATACGTCCAGCTTCGTCAGTAAGTTCTACTTTCGCCTTTGTCAACAAGCGAATTCCAAGTGCTGCGCCTTTACCCGTGGCCATGGCGTTCACAATTGTAATAGCGCCATGGCTGACAGCTTCAGCTCTGTGCATAAATTTCTGCCAACTGGTCGATCATTACTCGGCGCATTGCTGTAATAGGAGCATTAAGTCCAGTCCACAATTTGAATGAGCAGCATCCCTGGTTCAGTAACATTTCTAATCCATTGATGGTTCCAGCGCCTGCACTCTTGGCGAGTCTTAGAAATTCAGTTTCGACAGGATTATAGACGATATCAAAAACCACTTGACTTGATTGAAACCAGTCCACTTTGACAGGTAACCTGTTTTTGTCATTCATTCCCATTGATGAAGCATTGACGATGATATCTGCGCTCCGAACATATTCAGAAATTCGTTGGTCGACAAGCGAAACTGCCTCAATCTCGATCTTCCGCTTTAATTTTTTCCTTATTGAGCGCTCCAACTTTTTTCCTTTTGACAATGTTCTATTGACAATACGTACTGCCCTTACTTTAGGTGCATATGCGTATGCAATTGCCCGCGCTGCTCCACCAGCACCAAAAATTAGAACAGAAGCATTTTGTAGACGCTCGATCTTTATCGCTTTTAGAGCTCCTATTCCATCAGTGTTGAAACCTTCTAGGACGCCATTACGGTTAATGACAGTATTCACAGACTGAATGTCAACCGCGTTACGATCGAGGCTATTTAAGTAGCGTATTATGCTGACCTTATGTGGGGCCGTAACATTGAAGCCTCTAATTCTGGTTGCAGCCAATCCCTCGACCGCTCGTTTTAGATCTGATTTTTTAACATGAAACGGAACATAGATAGCATCTAAGCACATCTCGCACAATGCAGCATTTTGAATTATAGGACTCATCGAATGATCAACTGGATCTCCGATAATCCCGTAGACTGCAGTCTTGCCTGAAATCCTAGGCGATGTCAAGCAGTCTCCACACTCTTCGGAGATCGTCAATGCTTAATTGACCAACCGCTGTTCTCGATTCCTCATTCATCGCAGCGAACGTGAATTCAGCTCCGAAGATGGGTGAGAGCGCTCTCGAAGGAACACTCAATTTTCCCATCGCGAAGGAGACCACTCTGGCGTCATGGGAAGCTTCATTGACAAAGGCCAGGATAGTGAGATTGTCATCAGTATTAGTGGCATTTGTCACGATCTTACAAATCTCGCCGCCTGCATCTAATTGGGAATGCAGTATTCTCATTAGAGTATCTTTGGTAGGTGTCCTGGAAAGGTCATGGTGTGAGATGATGATTTCTGCACCGCTCGCTTTCGAGTGTCTAACGATTTTATCGACGAAAGGATGAGCCAAATCTACATCAATGAAGTCAAACCCCATCTCCGCTGCATTAAGCAGCATTTTCTCAGAGTCTAATGGGTCTCGATGCGACCTGTCAGTAGCGATTATTGGACAAAACTTGTTCTTCGCGATGGTTTTAAGAATAGAAGTATCATGCAAAGAGTCAAGACGAAATTCTACAAGGTCTGGTTCTTTCTTCAATATCCTCTCAATTATTTCCATGGTGTTATTTTGTTCTAGAATTACTGAGAGGCATATCTTGTTCACCGCTCAATCACCATTTCATCAGTAACGAGCGTGCCGAAATGTCGACCTCCCTCCTCGATGAATATGAGCATTTCATTACCTGCTGATAATTCGGATACGGACTTGGATGCAGATCCGGATACTAGTCTTACTGTTTCTGCGTTCTGAACAATAAGTGCATACAGCTTACCTTTTACTTCACTTTCTACCAGGAGCATCGGTCTACGTTCGATCTTGACCCTACCAATATGTCCTGTTCTAATTTTGCCTTCGCGATTAACAATAAGGATTTCATCGCCCGCCTTTAGATCGGAAAGGTATCGAGTTTTGAGCCCTGGGGTAAGTATGTAAGACGATATTGGCCCAGCGTTTACTCGGAATGGACGAGGATCGACATGCGGATTTCTGTGAACTTCAGCTTCAACGAGGAATAGTCCAGCTGATTGTGAGCCTACTAGCATGCCTTCTCCAGGATACATCAGTTCACAAGTATCAACGCATACTCTAACTCCTGAACCAAGGGGTTTCACTGACAGCACTTTCGCTGGCTCAAGCTTCAAAGCGTCCTGGAGCGGGCGCATAATGCGGTTCATCTCAAGTATCTCCTCAGCAGATTTAGCTGCGAGCACTATACCGTCTACGCCCAATTCCAAAGTTTGCAATGCCAGTTTGGCATCTTGCAGATTGGACACGTCGGCTAAGAGAGCTGATTTGTTTCTTGTTTTAGCGATCAAATTCTCATATGGGATGACCTTCCAATTCGGGCATTGCACAATTAGGTATTGGATGCCAAGATCGGCAAGTTCGACTACCTTGGTTTCATCTGATGCGTCTTTGACAACAATTTCTACTGCCGCCTTGTTCTTAACTTTCGGACTTTTGCCGCCCTCGTAATCGCTTGGGGTCACGAGCCTTATGTCAGATTGGCTATCTGTTGATGCTGTTT
>Ga0187849_1005239_pt1 | contig 10362 bp, 7 predicted proteins | sample June2016WEW_4_10_2_FD_132412 | JGI IMG/M metagenome (GOLD analysis project Ga0187849, IMG submission 132412) | Peatland microbial communities from SPRUCE experiment site at the Marcell Experimental Forest, Minnesota, USA - June2016WEW_4_100 | ecosystem: Environmental > Terrestrial > Soil >... | reverse complement strand
TGGGATTGGCTGGCAGTTGGGCATCGAGTCGTGCGTGCTGTCGGCGACCGACGCGATGGAAATGGCCGATCGAGCGCCGCACGTCAAGACCTGCCTCGAACTGGACGCGCTCGCCTATAAGTTGATGGCCGAAAAATTCCCGGAGGTCGCTGCCAGGCTGAAGAAGTACCTTGCCGCCGATAAAGTCGAAGTGATCGGAGGCACTTATGGGCAGCCGTTAGGGACGATGTTCAGTGGGGAATCGAACATCCGTCAGCTTGTGCACGGGCGGGAAACCATTCGCAAGGCGCTGGACTATGAGGTGGCGACCTTTCTCGATGAGGAAGAATTCTCTCATCCGCAGATCCCGCAGATCGCACTGGCAGCGGGCTACCGCTATGCCAGCCTGGCGCAAGTGGACACTTGGGGCCGTGCGGGAATACCTTACTTGGAAGTCAACGCGTTCAAGTGGAAAGGGATGGACGGCAGCGAGATTCTGAGCACACCCAAAAACTCGCTTTTCGGTTATTCTCCAGACCTGAAGCAACTGGCAACCTCGGAGGCCTTCAAGAAACTGCAAGCGCTGGGCAAGCCCCTCATTTTCACCTGGGAAGAGTTCGGATGGGAACCACCCGATGAGCCCGCCTACCTGAAGACTCCCGAGAAGTACCAAAAGTTTGCCGAGGAATCTGCGGTCGAGTTCGTCACCTTGAAGGATTACCTCGACGAATACGGGAGTAGTGGCAAGCAGTCCATCTACCTGAACATGGACGCCTGGACCAAGCTGCTGACCTGGGGATTGGGCGGCGACCAATTGCGAGTCATGGACCGCAAGGTGGAAGGGACGTTGTTGGCGGCGGAGCGCTTCGATGCCATTGCCGCCAGCTTGGGCGCGAAAGACAAGGCGCGGTCGTTGGAGCAGGCCTGGAAACACTTGCTGACCTCGCAGAGCCACGACGTGGGGCTCTGCGAGTCCTCGCGCTGGCAAGGGGACCGGATGGCGCCGCTGGATCGCCTCGAGGACTACCACAACTTCACCTGGGGCGCGATCGGCTACATGCATCTGGACGCCGCCCAGAAGCAAGGGCAGGAAGCGCTGGACGCCTCACTCGGCCAGGTGGTTAATCACATCGGTTCAGAGGCGGGAAAGCACGGCCAACTCGCGGTTACGGTGTTTAATCCCTGCGCCTGGGAGCGGACCGACCTGGCCACCACGGGGCGCATCTATCCGATTCGCGAGAAAGCCAAGGACATCGTGGTGAAAGACCGTTCGGGTCGCGTGGTGCCTTCCCAGATCATCAAGAGTGACAAGGACAAACAGGGAAATTTGGTGGTTGCCGACTTGGCCTTCCTGGTCGAGAAAGTGCCGAGCGTGGGGTATGACACCTACTACCTGGAACTCACCCCCGGAACCGCCAATCCCGCCGCCACAGATTTGCGTATTGATGAACAGCAACTGGAGCTCGAGAACGAATACTTGAAAGTCAAACTGAGCTCGAAGCACGGGGCCATCGTCAGCTTGTTGGACAAACGGACGGGGCGGGAAATGCTGGACGCGGCGAAGAGTGCCTTCCCGGTGTTTAAAGGCAGACCTAATCAGGACTACTGCCTGCGGAGCGTTTTCATCCAGGAGAAGTATCACCGGCAAGGGTTAGCGATCCCAGCGCTGTTTGACAGTTCAACGTCGGAAGCCGTTTATGAGGGTACGGAGAAGATAACAGCCGCGTCTGGGGAAGGGGATTTTCGCACCATTGTGAAATCCGCGATTCGCTGGATTGAGAAGGGTCCTCTGCGCGCCACCGTCAAGACGGGCCACCAATGGCCACTGCTGAAATTTGAGACTTACGTCACCCTTTGCGCGGGATTGCCCTGGGTGGAAGTCACCAGCCGGGTGCTGGCGGAAATCCCGCCGGCTCCCGACGCGCTGGGCCCCGACGATCGCTTCCCCGCCGAAATCAAGCAGGGTTACTGGCTGACCTTCGCGCCGGGCTTTCAACCGGCTTCGGTGGTGCGCGATTTTCCCCTGGGCATTGAACCCACGGAGCGTCAGAACTTCCAAGCCCGCACCTTCGTTGATCTGGCGGGAAAGGATGCCGGGCTGCTGGTGTTGCACCCCGGAACCCAGTACTTCAAGCGCGACAGCGACGGGGTGTTTTCAAACCTGGTCATGCGGGAGTGGGAGTCGTACTTTACCGGCGAGTACGGCTGGCCTCGCTACTCGGAGTACCACCACGCCTTGCTGCCCCACGGGGGAAACATCACGAATGCCGAGCGGGTGCGGGCGGCGGAGGGGTTCAGCCAGAAGCTCGTCACGGTGGTGGGCCAGCCGCAAAGCGGAAGCCTGCCGCAGCGCAAGGGCTTCATCACCGTGAGGCCCGAAAGCGCCCATCTGATGGTTTTGCGCACGAAGGAGCGCCAGGGGTTCGAGCTCCGATTCGTGGAGGTTGAGGGCAAGAAAGGGTACGCTTCCGTCGAGTTGGCCGTTCCGATGACCAGGGCGTCGGAAACCAACCTTCTGGGTAAGAAGGTGGCGGAAGCCTCTTCAAGCGCTGGCAAGCTGAACTTCGAGCTTCAGCCTTGGCGGCTCCGGACCTTCGAGGTTATTTGAATCTGGCGAAGCTGCCTCCCCCAGGTCTGCTCAAAGCGGCGAGAGCTGCCGTAGGTCGCCAGGTTCAACTAAGTCACCTGGGGTCGATTGACAAGTTGGCCGAACGGTCCGCAACGGGAATGCCGGGCCACGATGTCAATATCTCCTGAGGAAAGCATAGGGGACTCATAGTAGAAAGGGAGGTGAGCATGCCACTCGTGTCGGTGGGGAAGATGCTGGAGCGTGCGCGGTCGGTTGGCTACGGGGTATGTTATTGCGAGGCGTGGAATCTGGAATCATTGCAGGCCGTGGTGGCGGCAGCCGAAGAAGTAGAGTCGCCGATTATCACGGGGTTTAATGGTGGCTTCCTAATCCATGCCGGCAGAGCGCAGTCAGAGGATTTGGCTCTCTACGCGAGCATGGGCTTGGCGGCACTCCGTCGCAGTAATATTCCGGTGGCTTTTCTCTTAAACGAAACGGACAACCTCGCCCAAATTGAGGAGGGAATAGGTTTAGGGTTCAACGCTGTCATGGTTGAGAATGAGCACCTGCCGCTAGACGAATATCGACAACTCGTAAAGTATGTCGTTAGGATCGCCCAGAGTCGCAACGTCTGGGTGGAGGCGCAAGTCGGAACGTTGCCGGATGGGTCGGGTCGTTCAGAGGCAGAGCTCACCGATCCTGCGACTGCACGGGCATTTGTAGAGGAAACAGGGATCGATGCTTTAGGTGTGGCGGTTGGGAATACGCATATCCTCACTACGGGCAAGGCTCCAGTTGACTTTGACCGGTTGGGAAAAATCCACGATAAGGTAAAAGTTCCTCTGGTCTTACATGGGGGGACTGGGATTCCCCTCGAGCTCGCGCAAAGTTGCATCCGGTGGGGCGTTGTGAAGGTCAACTTTGGAACCGTGCTCAAGCAAGCTTACCTAGCCGCGATCCGCGAAAAGCTGGTAAATTATCGAGAGCCGATGAATCCCCACCCGTTTCTCGGCATGGGCGGGAGAGATGACGTGCTGGTGGCGGGGAGAGAGGCGGTAAAGCGCAAGGTGAAAGAATTGCTCGAAGCGTTTGGTTCTGCGTGGAAAGCGCAGCAGCTTTTTGAGCCGCACTGCCAGGCGGCGTCACGTATGGGGGAGACTCTGAAAAATCGAGGAGATCGCAAGTGATTACCCAGCAACAATATGAATCTGTAATAGAACGCTCCGCACAAATGCTCGAACGCGCCGGGATTGTGCTCACGCCCGAGGAGCGAGCCCGTATCGAGGTGGCGGATTTCGGCTTGGGAGAACTCCAAAAGACTGGCCTCGAGATCATCACCTATATAAACACGGACCGTGTCTGTGCCAAGGAACTCGTGATGTTGCCACATCAGACCTGCCCGGAGCACTGGCATCCCACGGTGGGCAGCAGGCTGGGTAAGGAGGAGACGTTCCGCTGTCGCTGGGGAACAGTCTATCTGTATGTGCCCGGCGCTCCGGCGGGCCAACCGGCTTGCCATCCGCCGGAAGGTTCCGAAGCTTATTACACGGTGGGCCACGAAGTCTGCCTGAAACCTGGCGAGCAATACACACTCTCTCCCGACACGCAGCACTGGTTCCAGGCGGGGCCGGAAGGAGCAATCGTCTCTGAATTCTCGACTTGCAGCACGGACGATCAAGATATCTTTACCGACCCGCGTATCAAGCGAATGCCGGAGATCTCGAAGGCTTGAGGAGGTAATGGTCGAATGGCGGATGTGGTTTGTCTGGGAATCTTAGTTGCCGACATCTTCGGCAACCCCATCGCTTCCCTTCCAGCCGCGGGCGAACTGGCGCTGCTCGACCGCTATCTGCTGAGTGTCGGAGGATGTGCTGCCAACACGGCGGCTGATTTGGGGCGTCTGGGCCGCACCACGAGTGTACTCGGCAAAGTGGGCAATGATCTTTTCGGGGAGTTTGTTCTGCAAGACTTGAAACGATTGGGCATCGACACTTCTTTCATTCGACGCAGCCAGACCCATCCCACATCCTGCACTTTCATTGTTAACGTCCGGGGCCAGGACCGCCGGTACTTCCACTGTTTTGGCGCCAACGCCGATTTTTCGATCGCCGACATTGATGCGAAGGTCCTGGACGGCGCACGCGCATTGTACGTGGGAGGGTACCTCGCCATGCCGGCTTTTCGACCCGACCACCTCGTGGGGCTATTCCGGGAGGCCAAGCAGCACGGGTTGATTACAGCTCTGGATGTCGTAATTGCCGCAGGGTCCCCGTCCGCTTTAGAAGACATTCGGCAGGCTCTTCGTTACACAGACCTGTTCTTGCCCAATAAGGATGAGGCCCGCGCCTTGACGGGCTGCATTGACCCGCTCGAGCAGGCAGAAATCTTGGCCCGCTTCAATCCTGACGGAACCATTGTGATTACTCAGGGTAGTGCAGGAGCGCTGGCCAGGCGGGGGAGCGAGAAGCTGCGCGCGGCTGCCTTCCAGGTTGACTCGATTGACGAATCGGGAAGCGGAGACGCTTTTGACGCTGGCTTCCTGGTTGGAATGCTCGAGGGTTGGTCACTCGAAGACTCGCTGCGCTTTGCGAGTGCGGTAGGCGCCTCCTGCACGCGGGCCTTGGGATGCCACGATGGAGTTTTAGAGTTCGAGGAGGCCATGGATTTTGTGGCGAATAATCACGTCGAAATCGCGCGAGTTGCCTGACTCTTCACACAGGCGGAGGGGAAGGGTGAGGGGGGAAGGCGCTCCAACCCAGGGCGGTGAAATAATCCCAGCATGGCAAAGGCGGCCCTAGGCGACAATCATTCCCGCCCTTCCGCCATGGCGCCAGGAATCCCTGCCGTGCGTGGCCCCCGCTTTCGCGGGGGTGACGGCTGAAAGCTGAAAGCTTCCTTTGGCAGGAGGAGCTGATGAACCACAGAGAGCGTTTGCTGACGGCGATTAACCATGAGGAGCCCGATCGGGTTCCCATCTGCGCGTGGTACACACCCGAAGCGGAGAACGCCGTGTTGCGCCATCTCGGGGTGGAATCGGATCGGACCGAGACTTACAAGGCTGCGGGTGGCCCGCTTCCCATCCTGATGGACCACGACTTTCTCATTTCCTGGGTCGGCCCATGTACAAGCTACTACGCGGATCCCGCCGACGAATATACCGATGAGTGGGGAATTGGCTGGAAATGGTTCAAGAACGCTGCGGGTGGCTCGTACACGGAAATGGTAAGGCGCCCCCTCGAAGACATCGTGGATCCGTCGGATTTTTCCATGCCGGACTTCACCGAAGAAGACCGTTATGGCGGCGCTCGCCGGTTGATTGCCGAATGCGGGAACGAGTACGGGATCATGGGCGGATGCGCTTGCACTCTCTTTGAACTGGCGTGGTATCTGCGCGGCATGGAAAAAGTCCTGATGGACATGGTGACGAACAAAGACTTCATGAACGCCTATCTCGACAAGCTGATGACCTGGATCGACGAGGCCGGAACCAGAATGGTCGGGCTGGGCGTGGACATTATCTGGATCGGGGATGACTTCGGCACGCAGGATCGAATGATGATTTCCCCGCAGCTCTTCCGAGAGTTCTTCAAGCCGCGCTACGCGCGACTTTTCAGCAAGTGGAAGGCTATCAACCCTCAAGTGAAGATCGCCTTCCATTCGGACGGCAACATTTATCCTATTATTCCTGATCTCATCGAAGTAGGCCTTGATATCCTGAATCCTGTCCAACCGAAGGCGATGGATCCGGCCCGGCTAAAAAAGTCCTACGGAGACCACCTCACATTTTGGGGGACAGTGGATATTCAGGAAGTTCTGCCCTTCGGAACGCCCGAGGATGTGGCTAATGAGGTCAGATTGCGACTACGAACCGTAGGGAAGGGCGGAGGACTGATCATCTCGCCGGCTCACAATATCCAGTCGGAGGTGCCGCTCCGGAACATCCTGGCCTTTTACGAGACGGCGAAGACTTACGGACGCTATCCCATCCGTGACCAGTGAATCCCATGTCCCAATCAATATGGGAGGCACCCAGCACCCAGCACCCATCAGCAATCGGCAATGAAAAAAGGAGGAAGGCAGCAATGGCCGTGGCAATCAGGCTACCCGACATGGGGACGAATGTGGAGGAGTGCAAAGTCTTATCCTGGAGGATCAAGCCAGGTGAAGCGGTCAAGCGCGGCGATGTTCTGGCTGATATCGAAACCGACAAAGCGGTAGCAGAGCTGGAATCGACCGGGGAAGGAGTGCTGTTACAGGTTGTAGTGAAGGAGGGAGAGTTGGCCCGCACCGGAGATATCCTTGCCTATGTCGGGAAGCCAGGCGAGTCCGTGGCTGGTGAAGCTAAGGCTGTGGCAGCCCCTGCGGCGGCTCTCCCTCACGGAACAGCGTCTCCCGTGGCGACTCCCTCCCACCTCGAAGGCGGCCCATCCCCCCGCGTCGCGCCTATCGTGCGGAACCTCGCTGCGAAGCTCGGCGTTGATCTTGGCCGTGTAAAGGGGACGGGCGCGGGAGGGGTCATCACCCGCGAGGACGTGCAGCGCGCCAGCCGTGAACAGGCCGCATCGGCGCTAGAAACAACTCTTCCTGGAGAGCTGCTGCCGCGCGCTCAAGTCGCGGTAGCGCGTGCTGTGCAGAAGAGTTGGAAGGAAATCCCTCACCTCAGCATCACCGCGTCAATTGACATGACTTCGGCGCAGGAGATGCGGGCAAGGAGTGATGTGAACGGCGCACGCCTTAGCTACGATGCGATTTTTCTAAAAGCCATGGCGCGGGCGGCGGAAACCCTGCCCCTGGTTGCGGCGAAGTTGGTTGGAGAGCGAATCATGCGGCCGCAGGGCATCCATATCGCGCTGGCCATCGGGCTTGATAACGAACTTCACCTGCCTGTGGTGCGGGATGTTGAGAAGAAGGATCTGGTGAGCTTGCAGAAGGAGGTTGTCGACCTGGTTGCGAAGGTCAAAGCGCGCACCCTGCGGACCGACCAGATGAGCGGTGGAAGCATGGCCCTCAGCAATCTGGGCAAGTACCCGATCGAAGCCTTTGACGGCATCATCTTCCCCGAACATAGCACTATCCTGACGGTGGGCGCGATTCAACTGAAGCCCGTGATTCTGGAGGGTGAGGTTAAAGCTCGCCCCCTCGTTACCGTAAAACTTGCCACCGATCATCGCCTCATCAATGGGCGGACGGCGGCGGCGTTTCTGAGCAAGGTTAAAGAGGTCATCGAGTCGGGGGAGATATTCTAGTGCTGAAAAACGCTTGCCCACGCTGTCATTCCGATCCCTTCACTGTCATTCCGACCCAGAGCGGAGCGAAGGGGAGGAATCTCGCCCTGCCCGTTCAGGGTAAACTGCGCGAAGAATCTCGCTCTGGAAGCACAGCACTTGCGAGATTCCTCGTCGTCCCGATCAGATCGGGACTCCTCGGAATGACGGACGTAGGCAGCTTTTTCGGCAACTGAGAGAACGTTGGAGGAGCAAAGCTATGGGGCACGACAGGAAGTTTCTCATTTCGCTGTACCGGAAGATGCTGCTGATCCGGCAGTTCGAGGAACGGGTCAAATACCTGTTCCTCGAAGGGATCATGCCGGGCACCATTCACCAGTACCACGGGCAGGAGGCGATTGCCGTGGGCGTATGCAGTGCGCTGAACTCCGACGATCTCATCACCAGCACGCATCGTCCGCACGGGCACGCGCTGGCCAAAGGACTGACGGTGGAATCCGTGATGCACGAGTTGTTCGGAAAGACCACGGGTTGTTGTCGCGGCAAAGGGGGCTCGATGCACGTGGGAGATCTGGAGAAGGGGATGGTGCCCGCGGTTGCGATCGTGGCGGGTGGAGTCCCGATTGCTACGGGGATTGCTTTGGCCTTCAAGTACAGGGCGGAGCGGCGCGTGGCAGTCTCCTTCATGGGTGACGGCGCTGTTAACGAGGGAGCGTTTCACGAAGCTGTGAATATGGGCGCGATTTGGTCGCTTCCCGTAGTTTATGTTGTGGAGAATAATCTCTATTCCGCCTCCACGCCTATTTTCGAGATGGTGCGACTGAAGAGGCTTTCCGATCGCGCGGCAGGTTACGGGATACCGGGTGTCACGGTGGACGGGAACGATGTCCTCGAGGTTTTCGACACTGCCCGCAAGGCCGTCGAGCGCGCCCGCGCCGGCGAAGGGCCGACGCTCGTTGAATGCATGACCTACCGGATCACCGGCCACTCACGCCGTGATCCTTGCAACTACCAACCCGAGGAAGAGCGGAAGGAGGCTCTCAAGAGGGAACCCCTGCGGCGGTTTGCTGAATATTTGCTGACGGGCGGGTTGATTGACGAGGCTGGACTTGACGGGATTCGCGCCGATGTCGACGCCGAAATCGAACGCGCCGTCGAATCGGCCATGGCAGCGCCGGACCCGGAACCGGAAGCGGCGCTCGAGGATGTCTTTATTTGAGAAAACGGGGGAAATGTGGCTCACATGACAATTGCGGAGGCCCTTCGCCAAGGACTTCGCGAAGAGATGCTCCGCGATGAGCGGGTCTTTTGCATAGGTGAGGATATTGGTGTGCGAGGGGGCTGGGGCGGGGCATTTACGGTCACTCTGGGATTGGAGAAGGACTTCCGAGCGCGCATCATCGACACGCCGATCTCGGAGGGGGGATTCTTCGGGCTGGCCCTGGGCGCGGCGATCATGGGCCTGCGGCCGGTGGCGGACGTGCAATACGGCGACTTCCTCTTCTACGCTATGGATCAGGTGGTCAACCAGATTGCAAAGATGCATTACATGTCTGGAGGGAAGGTCCGTGTGCCATTGGTGATGCGGGCTCCCGTCGGCGCCACCGGGCGTGGCGCCCAGCATGGGCAGAACCTCGAGGCTATTTTCTTCAGCGTTCCAGGGATCAAGATTGCCTGCCCGGCAACCGCCTATGACGCAAAAGGATTGCTGAAGGCTGCTATTCGCGACGATAATCCGGTGCTTCTTTTCGAGCACAAACTCCTTTACGGGTCCAAGGGCGCGCGCACGGAGTCAGGAGCCGTAGATGCCTCAAGTGACATTCCCAACGAAGATTATGTGGTTCCGTTAGGCAAAGGCATTATGCGGAGGGAAGGGGACGACGTCACAATTATAGCAACTCTGCTCATGATGCACCGCGCCCTTCAGTCGGCGGAACGGCTCGCGCAAGAAGGCATCAGTGCCGAGGTCATTGACCCGCGCAGCCTGGTGCCCTTTGATTGGGACCTGGTGAATGCTTCGGTGATGAAGACCACGCGCGCGGTCATCGTGGAAGAAGGCCCGCGCCAGGGCGGGTGGGGCGCTGAAATCGCCGCCACCCTCTCCGATACCCTGAGTGATTACTTGACCGCACCGGTGAAGCGGGTCGCATCACCCAATACCCCCGTTCCGTTCTCCCCTCCCATGGAGAATTTTTACCGGCCGGATGCGGAGCGCATCGTAGCAACTGTGCGCAAGATCGTTGGTGTCACGTAAGCTTACATAAGAGGTCTCTCACCTGGCTTAGTAGGGGCGACCCTGTGGTCGCCCACGATGAAACAATCTAAAGGAGAAAGAGAACACGGCTGACGTTGATAACGTAAAAGAGACAAAGGAATTCTACCTGGATATTCCCGCCAACAACCAAGCGTTCTTCCTGAAGGGATCGGGAGCGCTGGACTGGGGAATGCAGAACCGGCTGGCGCGCATTTTCAGCCCCAGCAGCGGGCGGACCGTGATGCTGGCCATCGACCACGGATACTTTCAGGGTCCCACCACGGGCCTCGAGCGGGTTGACGTCAACATCCTCCCCTTGCTGCCTTATACCAATG
>Ga0187849_1005229_pt1 | contig 10377 bp, 5 predicted proteins | sample June2016WEW_4_10_2_FD_132412 | JGI IMG/M metagenome (GOLD analysis project Ga0187849, IMG submission 132412) | Peatland microbial communities from SPRUCE experiment site at the Marcell Experimental Forest, Minnesota, USA - June2016WEW_4_100 | ecosystem: Environmental > Terrestrial > Soil >... | reverse complement strand
GCCGCCTCTTCCGTTCTCCCCATCGCATCGAGGATCTCGGCGCGCAGCAGGTAATAATCCCCACCGCGCTGAGCCGGAGGCATCTTGTCCAGCTCGGTAAGGGCCACCGATGGACCTGCGGTGTGAAACAGGGCAATCGTCAAATCCAGACGAGTGTTGCTGGCGGAGGGGTCGGCTGCTTCCACGGGATCAAGAAACTCCCGCGCCAGATCATACTGCTCCACCTCGAGAAGTGTCTTGCCGCAGTCGGAAAGCGTCTTGACGTCTGACGACAGAGACAGGACCTGCTGGAAGGCTTCGCGCGCTTCCGCCGTTTTCCCTTCCGCCAGCAGCAGCTTGCCCAAGCGGGCTTGGAGACTCGCATCGTGCGGGTTCAACGTAATGCGCTGACGCAGATTGGTCATGTACCGGTCGCGCTGGCCCTGCGGCGGCAGACTGAGGAATTCCAGGAGGCCGCCATACGGTCGGGCGCGGGTTTCCTCCGGCCGGAGCGCCTTGAACTTTTGCGCGATGGCGGCAGATTCCTCGCTACGGCCGTCTCTCATCAACGCCTGGCTGTAATGCAGCAGAATCTTGGGGTCACTCGGCGCAAGTGCGGCTGCCTGACTTAGCGCCGCGATGGCCTCCGGTGTCTTGTTGAGGGTCAAGTAGTCCTTACCCAAGGCGTCGAGCGCGCGGTAGTCCTTCGGGTCCCGCTGGATTATGAATTGCAGGTCAGCAATGGATTCGACGGTCCGGCTCTCTTGAAAGTTGAGAATCGCGCGAGCGTAGCGCGCCGCCAGGAGCTTGGGATCAAGGGCGATGGCCTCGGTAAAATGCGCGAGCGCCTTGTCGCGCTCGCGGACCGTTTCGCCGATGCCCAGCTCGTAGAGGCCGCGAGCATCCCTGGGGTGCTTCCGGACGTACCATCTCAGGTCTTCCAGGCCTTGGTCAAGCTTGGGGGTGTGAATCAGGGCAGCGCCACGTTCACGGCGGGCCACGTCGTCATCAGGCTTGAGCTTCAAATACTCGTTGAGAGCGGTCGCCGCATCTGCATAGTAGCCAAGGGCGCTCGCCGTTTGAGCCATGAGCAGAAGGATGTCAGGGCGTTCGGGAGCCAACCGCTGGGCTTGGACGAGGAGGACGATCGCCTGGTCGTCGCGCCCCTCTCCGGCGTAGGCGCGCGCGAGATTATAAAGCGTGTCCACGTCGGTGGGCTTCTGCTGGAGAGCTATCCCCAACACCTCCCGGGCACGTTCGAAATGCCGCGCATGCAGCGCGGCGAGTCCCAGGTTGTAGAGGATTCCCAAGTTCGCAGGATCGAGTTTGAGGGCGCAGCCGAAGGCCTCTTCCGCCTGTTCGTACCGTCCCCACTCGACAAACGTCATCCCCACCGAGAATGCCGCGCGGGGGTCGTTTCCCTCTTGAGTTTCAATTTGCGTGATCAAGGCCTCCGCCGCCGGCCGCTGTCCGGCCAGATAAAGCGCCTTGGCGCGGAGCAACTGCGTGGCCGGCTGCCTCTTAACGTTCTCGGGCAGATGGCCGAGGTAGCCAAGTGCGGCCCCCCCGTTTTTCGCCCCCAGGCTCATCTCCGCCAGGCGCAGATTGGCATTGGGATTACTCGGCTCCATGGCCACCGCGCGAAGGTACTGCTCCCGTGCCCGCGCGAGATTTCCTAGGGCAAGGTAGTGGTTGCCGAGGTTATTCAGGAGGGGAGCTGAACTCGGAGTGAGATGGAGGGCCTGGTTGTAGACGGCCTCCGCGTCAGCGTATTTCTTTTCAGCGTCCAGGACCACCCCCAACAGGCCGAGGGCGCGGGCGTCTTGCGGGTGAGCGCCCAGGCCGGTGTGCAGCAGACGTTCCGCTTCCGAGTAATCGCCCCGCTGGAAGACCTCGAGAGCCTGTTGGTAAAGCGAAATGGGAATCTGGCCGCTTGGGTCGCCTGGAACAGACTGGACGACCGGCGAAGCCACCATGCAGACGAACAGCAGGCAGGAGACCACTTCCATCGTGAACACCCTATCTCACCGCGGCACGATCTTCAACTTGATTACCCTATCGGTAGTGGGTCAGTTTGACATCGTAGCGGCGAGTTTACCTCGCCATGTGGCGGCGTAAAGCCGCCGCTACATCAGACTGACCCACTGCCGCCCTATCAGAAGGTACGCGCCTGCCGAAGAAAAATAAGGGTCAGGGCGATTGGTCCAACCGTCCTGACCCAGTGTGGGAGGCAGTACTCATTACTCATGTTTGCCGGAATCCTTCCCGACGGGGCAGAACCCCAGCGTTACCAATATAGCTTGAGCGCCATCTGGACCTCCCGGGGTGAATTGCATTGGGACGTAACTTGGCCAAAGTTATCGTAGGTGGACGGATCAGAGCCCACGAAGGTCGCGACGACAGTTCCATTGGGCCCGCAGAACTGGGGATGGTTGAAGGCATTGAAGCTTTCCAGCCGGTACTGCAGTCGCATGCCCTCACGGAATCTGCCCAGCGAGATCTCCTTGAAAAGTGAGAGTCCGGCAGTGTTGGTTCCCGGCACACGAACGTTCGGCAGTTCCCGCGGAGCGGTTCCGATGGTGTCGGGAGCGGGCGCCTGAACGTTTTCTGGATCCGCAAAGTACTGTTGCCGCCAGCTGGGGCCAGTGTTCCGGTGAAGTGTCTCTAGCAAGTTGGGCCGCTGGCCATACGTGGGCAGCGGCGTTCCTCCCGAAGAACTCAGTGCGACTGGCTGTCCGTTGTCAAATCGCCACATGCCGTTGGTCTGCCAGCCACCCAGCACCGCGTTGAGAGCCGGGTGCCAATTCGCTCCCCAGTGCTTGCCACGACCGACCGGCAACTGCCAGACGTAACTGAGGGTTAGGACTTGCGGAATGTCATACTCGGAGACCGAACGCTCCAGCTTCAGATTGTTTGGGTCAATAAAACTGTAAAAGCCGCCCAGCCAACTGGCCCCGCCCACATCCGCGTCCGAAATCGTCTTCGAGATCGTGTAATTGGCCAGGAACTGCAGCCCATGGGACAGGTTCTTTTGTATGCGCAACTGGAAGGCGTCGTATACCGAGTTCCCCCAGGGCGGCATGGATCCAGACACACCGACGAATTGAGGGAAGGGCAGTGCAAGCTGTTCCGCTCCGACGGTTGGACCCGACAAGGCGCTGCTCGGGTCGGTAATGATCCCGTAGAACGGGTTGGCAACGTATGTTCTGAGAGCCGTGAGCTCGGCGGGGGTGGCCTTCTCGATCGAAGGACCCAGGCTGTTCAAGTTGGCACTACCCGCGTATAGGTGCGTGCCTTTAGTACCGATCCAATTGGCTTCCACCAGCAAGCTTCCGGGCAATTCCCTCTCGAATCCGAGGCTCCAGGTCTGGGCGTACGATGGTTGATTCCAGGAGCGGACATTCCCCACCGGGGTTGCGCCGACGTCGGTGAGGGCCCCGAGGGTGTTCCCGCTCGGCATCAACGGGCCCGCGCCCGGCCAGGGATCGCTTAGTCTTCCCCAAGGCGTGGCGTCGTCTCCCTGATAGGTGGTGAGCCAGCCGGTTATCCGGTTGTACCCCGCAAGATTGATGGGATTGCTGGGCGCTGAAGACGACGGGTTATAGAAGATTCCATAACCAGCTCTGAGCACCGTGTGAGGTGTAAGGCGATAGGCCAGTCCGATGCGGGGCGCGATCGACTTGGTGTACGTGTTCATCCCGTAGCGGTCGGAGGGGCTGGCATAGACAAGCCCGCCTTTAAGATTGGGCAGCCCCGGGACTTGCAGTGGTGACACCAGATTGGGGTCGAACCATTCCTGCCGGTTGTGCCGTTCCGTCCGCGGCAGTTCCAATTCGTAGCGAATACCCGCGTTGAGAGTGAGCTTATCCGTTGTCTTCCAGTTGTCCTGGAAATACCCGGCGTACTGAAAGTTCTGCATGATCGTCGTCCCCGGTACTTCATACTGACCCCAGCCTTCGGTGGCCGTCCCGGTCAAGAACGAAGCCATGCCGTCTCCGCCTCCCGACCAAGGGTACTCGGAGGTGGTGTAGTCATTAAAGCTGAACGTCCCAGCCGGCGAGCCCGGCTGCGTGAAGCTGACACGGTTCATGCGGCCTTCGCCTCCGAACTTGAGTTCGTGCCGCCCCCGCATGTGGTCGATCCCTCCCAGGAGGTCGTACCTTTCCTGTGGGTATCGCAAGATCGTCCAGCCCTGGGTGCCCAGATTCTGCTGCCCAGCTACGTTCGTGTACTCACCGAGGCCGTCTATGGCGGGTGTGGCGATGAAACCGGACCTGGTAATGTACGACGGCATGCCGAGCGTCGTGACCGGGTTGAAGTTCGGGTAGCCTCCCGCGCTACCCTCCGAGTCCGTCCATAGCCGGCTGACGCCGAGGGAAAGGGTCAGGACTGTGGCGGGATTGATGGTGTGCGTTTCGTTGAGGGGAAACGCATGTGGGTTGCGCACATTCGGCCCTGAAGTACAAGGATCCAGGGCGTTATCAAAACACTGCGCCACCAGCGAGGGGTTACGCCCCTGCGAGTATCTTGCCGTCAGCAGGTCGCGACGGAACTGCCGGTCGATGCGCACATCGAACTGGTCAGTGTCGTTCATGGAGGCCCCGGCCCCTGCCCAGTTGAGGTAACGATTGTACGAGCTTGTTCCCACTCCCACGTTGGGCGAAGGGAAGTACGCCATCATTTTGAGGGCCACGGGGTCGATCAGGTTGCCGGGCACGGCAGCAAGCTGGTATCCGGTGCCGTCGAGCTTGGGGTTACCCGCACTCTGAAAAGTAGCCATGTTGTTGAACGGGATAAAGACCGACCGGACGGGGCCGGCTGCAGACGCATTGTAAACACCCGAGTAGGGGTCCCAGAGTTAAAGGCCATCCGGATTCTGGCACATTCCATTCTTGTCAAACGAGCTTACGCCGTTGACCGCTGGGCACAACTCTCCAAAGTCGCCTTGCCTTTCCGCGGCGCTTGGCACCCCGGCGGAGAAGGTGCTCATGGTGCGGGTGCGTAGGCCTTCATAGTCGACAAAGAAGAACGTCTTGCCCTTCTGGATGGGCCCGCCGATAGTGCCGCCGAAGTCGTTGTAGCGCAGGGCAGGAATCTTGATGGCGTCGGCGTTGTTGAACCAGTTGTTGGCGTCCCAAATTTGGTTGCGCACAAATTCATAGGCGCTACCGTGAAGCTGGTTGGTTCCGGACCGCATCACCACGTTCACGATCGTGCCGCCGCTGAAACCCTTGTCGGCGGCGAAGTTGTTTTGCTCGACCTTGAATTCCTGCACGGCGTCCACGGAAGGCGTGTAGAGCGGGACGATGCCGCCGGTGCCGTCCTCGGCGCCCGTGGTCGAGACGCCATCGATCAGGATGTCGGTCTGAATGTTGCGCTCGCCATTGGAGACGAAGTTGTTCGCTCTGGATGGCGTGCCGAACGTGTTGCCGGGCGCGGGGCTTACCCCGGGGCTGAGAAATGCCAGGTCAAAGACGCTGCGGCCGATCAGCGGGACGTCATTGATGTAGCCGCGGCTTACTTCCTGGCCGGTGACCGCGTCCTGGGTGGCGAGGATCGGAGCCGCCACCGTGACCTCCACTGTGGTCTTGGTCGTGCTGACTTGCAGGACCACGTCGATCTCCGCACTTTGGTTGACGTCCAGCACGATGCCCGCCCGCACGGCCGTGCGGAACCCTGCCGCTTTCACAGTCAGCTCATAGTTGGCCGGTGGAAGGAGGCGCAGCAGGTAGCGTCCCGTGGAATCCGTGGCTGCGTTGTAGTTGAACCCTTTGGTGACATCCGTGAGCGTAGTGGTGGCGCCGGGCACCACGCTTCCGGAAGGGTCCGTAACGACGCCGGTCAACGAGCCGGTGTAGAGTTGGGCCCAGGGAGTCGACGTAAAGAAGGCTGCCAGAAAAACTTGAAGGAGAAGAAAGCTGATCTTCCTGTGAAGCCTGGGTTGGTGTGTAGCAGGCGCACTCGAGCGCGCCCGAGACCGATTCTTCCCATGCTGATGCATTATTGCTCCTCCTGATTTAAGACCCGACGTCTAAGACAAGTAATCTTTCAGTATTTCTAAGCCGGAGTTGCGCTGTGTAGTTTCGTGGTGAGTGCAAGCATCGGTTCGACTTAACACTTGACACAAGGCCGGCGCGCTCTGCCCCATGTCCTCGGTGGGTTACCATCAGATCTAGCGGCGTACGCCCCCGGCGGCAGATTCCCGATTTCCGGTCAAATCAGAATGTCCGGAGAATCCCGCCGCCACGCCGGCCTGCGTCTCTCGAGACTCCATGTCGATCGTGTTTAGGGCATCCAGGAGGTTCTGGGCAGCGCTCTCTTTGGCCTCGGGGCAGCTTGCGCCGGCAAACAAGTAGGCCGTCAGCCTCTCCATTTGTTGGGCAGTGGTCCAGAGGCGAAGCACGGCGTCACTCCAGGACGAATCGCTGACAATCAAGGAGCGAGCGGCCTTGTCTTCCGCTCGCTCCGCAAGAGGGGGAGTCGCACTCCCAAGAGATGACAGGACGGGTCGGAGGAGGACGCGAGAACGATCGGTGTGCAGCTTCAGCGCGGCTAAGTGCTCCGTCAACATGATCTCCAGCAAGCGCCTGCCCCGCGGGCTAAGCTGGTCAACCTTCAGAGAGTACGCCTCCGCCAGCCGCCGCAAAGCCCAGGCTTCCATCAACGCCGCCTCCGACAGGGAGACCGCTTCATTGGAGAGCGCGGTAATCTCCTCGTCAACCGCCGCCGGTTCGCTCTCGACGCGCGCGTGTCCGAGATCGCCGGCCGAGAGGCGGGTGAAGTATTTGCGTAACTGATCCTCCATCGGACTCTTGCTGGCGGGGATTCTTTGAATTGCTTCCACCCCCGGCTGAGGCGGCTCTTCAGCTTGCTCGGCTTCCGACAGCGAACCATCGGGAGCCGCATTGGGAGGACTCACGTCTTCCGAGCTCTGGATATTGACGGCCACAAGCGGTATGGGGCGCAAGATTTCCTCGAGTTGTGCCCTCCGTTCCGGTGTTTCTGCCAGCCCCTGGACAATCACCTGACCGGCCGGCTCCCGGCGCACCTCGATGGGTTCACCCGTGCAGGCGCCCAAACGATGCAAGGCGTAATCGGCCTGTGTTTCCGCCTCGAGTAATTCGATTTCCGTGGGAGCCGCGGGCGGACTCTCCAGGACGGGTAGACCTTCCAGGAGAGGAGCGAGGAGGCGCTTGTCAGCGAGAAGGGGAAGAGTGGCAATGGCCGGCGAAGTAACATTGAACGCCAACTCCGCCAAATCGAGGCTCTCGATGCTGTTCCCTTCTCGGAATTCCAAACGCTGCTGCAAGGGGTGCCAATCCCTGGACCGGATAGTCAGCTCGGTCTTGGCTAGGGCATGGAGTTCGAAGGGAGCGGCGGCCGTGGCGATCAGCACATACGCCTGTTCACCGCTCGGGAGTTGTGTCTCCCGCACCTCCTCGGACACGTGTCCAATGGATCTTGTCCAGGACGTATAGCTCGCCAGGGCCAGCGGCCTCCGCCAGTCCATATGGTTTGCTTGAAAAACTTGCTGTAGTTCTCTCAGGATGGGTGGAACGCTTCGGTCAACACTCCCCAGCGAAGATTGCGAATGGAGCGCTCCGACCGCTCCGAGAGCCCGAGATTCGCGGGCCTGACTGGCGTGGCCGGTGGCGCTGTGCCGTTCCGGCGGGATAAATCGCAAGCCGGCCGAGTCTTCGACGCGCTGCTTCGCATTGCCACTTTCCTCGTCGTTCCAGATTTCCCACGTCACGGGCGCGGCGGGCTGGGACCCCGCCTGCACCCGCAACTTCTGATAAACGACCGGGTGGGCTACTACCGATAGGCGGAGGGTCCTCTCCTCTGACGCTTTCTCAATCAGTTGACTGGCTGAAACACGGGGAGTTCTGTAGAGAACGAACGTGACCACCATGACGAGTGCCGCTACCGACAGCCCAGCCGCCAGTCTCGCCATGGTATGTAGGCTAGGGAGGGGTGCTATCCGGGGTAGAAGCCAGCCGCGAAGAACCGATTCCCGGTCGGCCTCCGCAATCACGGACTTCAGCTTGGAATCGAAGGTCCGCCACTCGCCGGGCGCGGGGTCCAAGCCGACGACATAGCCGCTGTTGTAATACTCGACGAAGGCGGATATGGTCTTTTGAACCTTCTCTATCCTCTGCCTGCAACTCCAACAGGCTTCCAAGTGATTGCGTACTTTTGCAGCCTCTTTGACCGGCAGTTCTCCGTCAACGAACGGAAGCAAGTCATCCTCGGGAACATGCCAGGTCCCTGGAGGCCAATTTGTGCCAAAGAAGTTGCTCATGAGAGTTCCCTCATCAGCTTCTTAATGCCCCGCCGCAACGATTGGGCCACGTTGGGGAGACTGAGCCCGAGAATTTCGGCGATCTCCCGGTAGCGGAAGCCTTCTACCCTCAAGATCAAACATTCGCGTTGAAGCCGCGAGAGTTGTTGGATGGCCAGATCCATGCGCTCTTGCTGGAGAACGGTCTGCTCGGGATCCGGAAGCTTGGCCTCAAGCCGCAGGCGAAGCCCGACCAGCGTGGCTGACTCCTCGCTGCTGACGAATCTCCTTCTTGCTTTTTCATTCAGCGCCAGATTGTGCGCGACTCGGAAGACCCAAGGACGCACACTGTTAATGGCTTTCCTGTCGCGAAGGCAGCAGTAAAGACGTAAGAACGTCTCCTGGGTTATCTCTTCCGCTACCGAGGGATCCTGAATCACGGCCACCAAATAGCGATAGACGGAGTCCCGCAATCGCTTGAACAGCTCGGTAACCTCGCGCTCCAACGTTGCCGCCCCCTGCCCAAGGCAATCGACTTTGACCGCCGAGTCGAACTCCGCGTCCGTGCGGGGCTCGATCTGTAGCCTGAGGATATTGTTCGACGCTGGACCTCGCGCGGCAGCGGGCGACTCCCCGAGGATGTCCACACCCTTATAAGCCATGGCCTACGGCAACCACTGCGCCAGACTCTCAGTTCCGACTGCGCGAACTCCCCCTGGCCCCCCATCGGCACAGAGAGCGGTTTTGATTCATGCGCTGACAGTTTATCGCAAGAACTCCCAGGCTTTCCCCATCAGCATCACTAACAATGACAATTCAGGTCCGACTTTTGTTACACCCAGACCATGCGCAGATTGGGGATGGGGCGGGCCGCTGGACTGAGACAAGCAGTTAACCTGAATCCAGCGCCTTGAGCGTGCGCAGGAGCGCAGAAGTGCTTGCTCGTACCACTTGGCATGGTTGCCCTGGGATCTGCAGACAAACTGCACTTTTGGGGAGGTTTCAGTGCAAGGGCCAAAACTGCCTCCAGAAGTGCTATTCAAAACCTCTTTGACCATATGCGAAACGCCTATGACACTCGATTCAGGTCAAGACACTGTTGGAGGTTCGCTGGAAACGTATTGTCCTACGGAGGCGTTTTCCAGCAAGAGGCGAGCCAGCGAGTAAAGCCCGGGCACGCTTCAGGAGCGCGACCGGCCAACGAATAGCCAGTCGAAGACTCGTCTTTTCGATGAGAGAGGGCGCGGTCGCGGGGGATCGTGCCCTCATCCAAGGGATCGATTTCCTCCTGCCTCAGAAAACTCATAAGGGAAGTTGCCGCGCAGCGGCCTCCAGTTCAGCAAGGTCGAGTTAAGCAGCCTTGCCGAATGGACACAGTTCTCCCCAGGCGAAAGGGCGGGTGGGGAGGAACCACGGCACGCATCAGGATCGTTTGGTGAAGAAGCTACGGCGGAAGGGGATTGGTAGGCTAGAGGAGGCGAACCGCTACCTGGAGGAAAAATACGGCGAAGAGCAAGGTGAGGATGTGCGAGTGGGAAGATGGGAGGCTGGAGATTCACTACCGAGGGCAGAAGCTGGGGTGGGAAGAGATCGCGGGGCGCCCGGTGGCCGTTAGGCAAGATGAGAAGGCTAGAGTGAGAGAAGCCCCAAGAGCGACGACGGAGAGGAAGCAGAGACCGGGGCCCGACCATCCCTGGCGGGGCGGTTGCCCGCTAGGGAACTTGGGAAGCCTGCCTCCGGCCCGGCCCGCCGGCGCGCTGCCCTTGGCCTCGGCCTCCGCTCCGCCCTTCGGGCTCCGCAGGGCTGCGCTCCGGCCGAGGACAACGACCTGATTCAACCCTGACAACAACCCGAGAGAGAACAAAAGACAAGAACAACGATGTAGACTGTTTTCGTGCCCCGATCGAATTATTGGCAAGGAGAAGCAGGCCATCCCCGCGTGTCGCTGCTCCTTACGCGGTCGAGGCTAATCAGGACAATTACTTCACATTGTAGCAGTGGGGTCATGGCACGGTCGCTGAAACTTGATTCGACTTCGCACTCTGGGTGTCACCATTCGACGCCACGGCTGTGACGGTGTAGTAATAAGTCGTCCCAGCAGCGACCGTTGCGTCAGT
>Ga0187849_1005224_pt1 | contig 10393 bp, 11 predicted proteins | sample June2016WEW_4_10_2_FD_132412 | JGI IMG/M metagenome (GOLD analysis project Ga0187849, IMG submission 132412) | Peatland microbial communities from SPRUCE experiment site at the Marcell Experimental Forest, Minnesota, USA - June2016WEW_4_100 | ecosystem: Environmental > Terrestrial > Soil >... | reverse complement strand
CTGTGAAACGCCGCAGGGTTTAGTATCACGTACTCAGAACCGGAAGTACCGGCAAACGGTAGCCGAAATTCTTTACTTCCGGCCAAGATTAAGGGACTCAGCAAAGGTTATCAGGAAGGGCTATAATATCCAGGGTTTGGTTGCAAAATGAGGGATCGAGATGCAAGGGCGCAACTGGCGACCTTGGCAATCTTCAGCCCTTGCAGTGGGACAACAACAGGAAAAAGCGATACCTGTTCCTCCGACCCACGGCCAAAATCGCAGGTAGGTGGGAGCGATCTGTCGTATACTTTCAGTTAATCGGCAACCAAAAATGGGAATCCCGGGTGGTATTATTGACGGAGGAAGGAATCCCCCAGGAAACCAGGAGCGACTATGGCAGAAAGGGAATTTCGCCCCGCAGAGATTCTCATCGACAGAGGTTTCGATGGCGAGTTCAGTTGGGAGCGAATCAATCAACTGTGCCGCCTTTTTTCGGACGATGAGGTTCTGCAGGAGTTCATCTATAAAAGCCAAATAGCTGACAATGCCTTAGACCTGAAGCGAGGAGAGTTCTATCCGGAAATCCTCAGGGCCGTTCTTAGTCTCAAGAGAACGCTGAGTACAGTGTACGATATCGACTTGTTGCAGGTGCATCCCAATTTTGGAAGCAACGGTTCTATTGACACTATCCTTGCTGCTGCCAAGGTCCAGGAAACGCGTCAGCAAGCTCAGTTTCAGAAGGCAATATTTCAAGCCATTGCAGGAATAATCGAGTCGAAGCTGACAAGCGACGAAAAGATTCGTGAGATATCCCGAATCTCCGCAGAACTCGAAACCAAGAGGCCACGGGGTGGTGCGCTTTTCACATCGCCGACATACTTTCGCAATTACAACTCTGCTGCCGCGAAACAGCTTGCGATTCACTTGGTTCCGCTCAAAGAGGATTTTGAATTCAACGCGGCCAAGTTCGTCGCCGAAATGAAGCGCCTCAATCCCACCGTCGTTTTCCTGGTGACACCCAACAATCCGACCGGCCTGCCGGTTGCAGATGAGGAGATCACCCTCGTGTTGGATAACCTACCAGAGGGCTGCTGGGTCGTGATCGATAGAACCTTGGTGAACACTCGCCCGGAAGCGACCTCGCGGGAGCTGTTACACCGTTATCCACACAAGGACCTGATTATCCTGCATTCATTCTCTAAATATCGCGGCATGTCTCACCACCGCATCGGTGTCGCGCTCTATTCCAATCAAAGCCTAGCACGAACCGTGCAGCCGCACTTGCCGCTGGGCTTAGGGTTGGAGGGCTGCATCAAAGCGAACAAAATCGTGCTGGATGAAGGCGGACTGTTTCCAACCCAGCGGGTGTTGGCGAATATTCGGGCGAACAGAGCGACCTTGGCTGACTTCGTTCGCCAGCAGCCCTCATTCTCGTTCACTGATTTCGCCGGCAACTACGGACTCCTCTTGCTTCCGAGAGGTTTGGAGTCCATGGAGGTCAGCTCTGAGTTAGCTTCGCACGGGCTTTTCGCCATGGGCGGTCACGATTTCCCTGAACGCAACACAGCCGTGGTCCGTCTCCACACTGGCGGTCCTCCAGAGTACTTTGAGCGCATGTGCAAACTGCTGGCTGCCAGATTTGGCCAGCCGAGGGATGGAGGCAAAGGAGAACCTCTATGAGCGCCACAGCGCATGCTACGGAAGGGATACTGGATACGGCCCCGCGCGGTAATCGTATACTGCACTATCTCGAACTCTCACGAATCTACACGTGGCCGGACATGGCGGCCACTGGGTTGCTTGGTGTTTATTTCGTGAGACCCCACCCAGATTGGGTAGTGCTGAGTCAAGTCGGTGTGTTGTCAATTTCCCTTTGGATAGTGCTCAACTGGTTCAGTGAGTACCAACAGCGCGATTGGGGACGAATCCCGCCTCCTTTGTGCTTGACGGCAGTCCCCCTTACTATTTCGGTCGCCATCGTCGTCGGACTGAATAGCGCCGCCGCCGGCTTCTTGTTTGCTTATCTGGGCTTCGTGTGGCTGTATCCCTTGAAGAAGCGCAACCGGTGGGTAGCAGCGGGTTGCTTCTTCATTCGGGGGATGCACACAGCTTGTTTGTTTCTGCTAGCAGCGAACTTGAGCGGCCCGCTCGGGGGTCGCATTTGGGAAGCGGCGCTCGGGCTGTTCTTGCTTCAATCATCGCGCAGTTTGGTAGCAGAGGTTCGCGACGCATCGTTCGACGAGTTCGGCCTCCCAGCGGAACTTGCTCGCATTTTAAGGCCACCGAGAGCGCAAGCGATAGTCTTGTTGTTTTCGCTCGCTCTGGCCGTTGCTGCTGCGTCCATCCTCAAGCTCAGCGTCGCGATTCCCGTCGGGCTCGTCTTTGGTGTTGCTCTTATCTGGCAACTCGTAATCCCAGAGCCACTTCCCGTTGCTTCCTATCGTGTGCATAGCTGGCTCATCACCGCGTCTGCTGTCGCGAAGGTGGCACTCGGGCTTCCGGGTTTCTCAAGCATAGTAACCATCGGTTTACTCTCGCTGCTTTCCAATACTCTTGGGTACCATCGGGTCTACCGCCCGATCAACGACATGATTGCTCGAAGTGCGAGAACACGTAGCGCAACAGTGAGGTTCATATGCTAGCCCGCAAACGTAGCAAGGATTCGACCGCAAAAACCAGGAAGACCGGAGACAGTCCCGGGGCATACCCGTTTGCCGTGCTCTTTATGGACGTGGTCGGTTTTTCCAAATGCGATATGCCTAAACAGAAGCAAATCATCAACGCACTAAATGAGTCTGTAGAGGATGCCAAAAAGAAGTTTTGGAGGCCGTGTAGCCAACAGGCACAACCTCCGAACGCCCCCCTTAACTCCCCCGATGTACCGGAGGATATCCCGAAGCTTCTCTTCTTGCCCACCGGAGATGGGATGGCAATTGCTTTCTTCCTACCGGCAAAGGGGAGTGAAGTAGAGCAACCGATTCTGTGGGCTTGTCAAATAATGTACTTCCTAGACCAGTGGAAGAAGGAGCGAAAGAATCGAAAAATGTCGTTTGACCTTCGGATCGGCCTGCATGCGGAGGATGTCGACATCGTTAGAGATCCAAACGGTAGGCTAAATATTACCGGCCCCGGAATCAACATGGCACAGCGAGTAATGGATTGCGGTGACGCAGGACACATCCTGGCCTCGGAAGACTACCGGAAAAGGCTGCTTAATCACGACAGCGACCTAATTTCGTATTTCTACAATGCGTTTACCGCCTATATTAAGGGTGGCAAACGTGACACACTTTTCAACGTCACAAAACGGCTAGACGGCCTTCGAGTAGGAAGAATTGACGAGCCGGCCCCAAAACCACATCTTCTCAACGAATACCTCACTACGAACGGGAGCCCTGGCCAGGCAGCACTAGCACTTTGCGTTTCACGATCTAGCGAAAAACGACTGAACTACATAAAAGACATGCAACCCGTTACCGGCAAGACGGCAATTCTCGATACAACGGAAGGAATTCTTTTGCGGCATAGCAATTGTAATTACACCACTATGGAACTAACGAGCATGATTCATCCCCGAGGGTGGACGAGTGGGCTTTGGCCAGGGTACTCGGCGCAAATCCTGCGTATAACATCCAACCGCAACAGTAAGGGCTGTATTGCGAGGAGACTGCACGTCATCGAAAATGACGATTTCGAAAGAAAGCTAGACGAAATCGTTCCGATGATGATAGCTGACTGTATCTGTTCGATCCGCAGTCGCGTCTTGCGCATACCACAGGACGAAGTTGAATCGCTCGTTGGAGAACTTCCCGTTTATCGCTGGGCCGACTTCGTATTGTTTGATTGTGGTACATACTACAGCCCTGGGGGGGTCTACAGCGTCATCTACTCAGATTTGAAGCCGTACTTTAAGGCAACGAGAAACGGTAGGACGCGGGAGGGATCGGAGTTCACTGTCTACGCTTTCGATGTTCGCGAGGGACGGTGCATCTATGAGGAGTTGCGGGCAAACTTTTTCCGCGGCTGGCATAATCGCGCAGAAAACTCCGTGCTGACTCTGCCAGACGTGGTGAAAAAAGCAAGGAAACCATCCGACCGGTTAAAGAAATGGGTGCCGCACGTGAGGCGATATTTGCCCACGGAGGCTGAACAGGATTTGGTCCGGCAGAAGAACTGGATGACCAGCGTGATCAGTTTGGTGAAGAACTCTCTAGATCAAGAGGGCCATCATAAGGGGGAGGACCATCTGTGTAATCGAAGTATAGGACTTCCGAACCTTATCAAGGCGCCCCTAAGTCAAGATACGCGTGTTTGAGAGTACCTCTACGAATTGAGGGGAGGAAGTAATGAGACCTCGCATCTTTAGCCGTTTCCGTATTATGGTAGCGATATTAGCAACCTATATTGCAACTCAGGGATGTGGACCGCGCACTGCTCCCCCCGATGCAGCGAGAGTAGTCAAGATCGGCGTGATCCTTCCTATGACGGGGGAGGTCGCGAAGTATGGGAAGACCGCCTTGGCAGCGATTGAAATGGCCGTTGGTGAGATCAATGCGAAGGCCGGCACTGGCGGTGTACGTTTCCAGGCGGTTTTCGAGGACGACGCACTCAACCCGACCGTGGGGCTGTCAGCGGCCAAGAAACTAATTGAAACGGACAAGGTGGCAGCGATTGTCGGCCCATTAGGAAGTTCTGTCGCCTTGGCGGTTGCGCCGTTCGTTGAGCAACGACGTGTCGTGTTGCTGTCGCCAGGCGCTTCAACCCCGGAGTTGACTGGAGCTGGCGACTTTATTTTCCGCAACGCTTTGTCGGACGTTTTCGAGGGGCAGGATTTGGCGAAGTTCACGGTGCAAGAGCTGAAGGTGAAGACCATAGCTATTTTGTACGTGAACAATGCCTTCGGCGTCGGTTTAGAGCAGGTGTTTAAGGAGGAGTTTGAGCGCCTCGGAGGGAAAGTGATAGCAGTCGAAGCTTTCGCCCAAGGCAGCCGCGATATGCGGACACAACTAGTCAAGATTATGAGGGCACAACCGCAGAGTACGTACCTAATCGGATACGAAGAGATGATCGCTGTCTTCAAACAAGCTAAGGAGCTCGGATTGCGAACCCGCTGGCTTGCCACGACGTTTCTCAACGACCAGGACTTAGTGGGTAAAATGGGCGGCGCAGCCGACGGTTGTGTTTTCGCCGCGTGGGACTACAGTCCGGACAGCCAAGATCCGCGGGTCAGAGCGTTCGCCGATAAAATCCGACAGCGAACGGGCGGGTTGAACGCGGACGTGTTTGCGGCGAATTCATATGACGCCATCTACTTGCTCTACGACGCTATCCAGAGGAAAGGGACGACGTCCGAGGCAATACGCGACGGGCTGTATTCAATTGACGACTTTGAGGGCGTCACTGGCAAGACCTCGTTTGACCGGAACGGTGATGTAATGAAGCCAGTTCGGATTAGGACCATCGTCGACGGCAAGATTCGGCCGTACGGTGGTTGATTGTTATTCGAGGCGTTATACAATGCTTTCCCAGATCTTGTTAGATAGTCTTATCGCCGGAAGCATCTATGCCTTGGTTGCGCTCGGGTTTGGCTTGGTTTACTCTACTGCGGGGTTCTTCCACTTCGCCCACGGAGCGGTTTACGCGGCGGGAGCGTATCTCGTTTTCAGTGCATGGTCTGCAGGGCTGAGCCTTTATTTTGCGGTGCCGCTGGCCATAGTTGGTGGAATGCTCATCGGAATGTTAATGGAAATAGGAATCTATCGACCGCTACGCCGGAAAAGGGCCTCGAATCTAACCCTGCTGATTGCCTCACTTGGCATGTTCATTGTAGGTCAGAATCTTATCTCGCTCATCTTTGGCGACGATACCAAGACGCTTCGGACTGGCCTAGTGAGCGAGGGAATTCCGATCCTCGGCGCACGACTGACCAAGGTTCAACTAGGGATAATCACGAGCAGCGTTCTGCTGATCGGCTGCTGCTGGTTTCTCTTGAAGAAGACCAAAATCGGCAGAGCAATGCGTGCGGTAGCAGACGATCCTCAGTTGGCTGCGATTAGAGGAATCAATGTCGACCGGGTGATCCTGTTCGCTTTTGCGGTTGGCTCCGCACTCGGCGTGACTGCGGCAACCCTAGTCGCATTGGACAGCGACATGACTCCGATGATGGGCTTTTACGCCCTTCTTGTGGCCGTGGTAGCCGTAATTGCTGGAGGTATCGGCAGCATCCCCGGAGCCGCTCTTGGAGGCCTGCTGATCGGGGCGGCGGAACAACTAGGGGCGTGGAGACTTCCTACTGAGTGGCAACAAACAATTGTGTTCTCGATTCTAATTCTCTTTCTGACCTTCCGCCCTCAGGGTTTCTTGGGACGGTCTTTCGACAAGCCCGGAACTTGGTGAAAATGGAATATATTCTGCACCTCCTCATAATGATCGCGATCTACACTATCCTAGTGGTATCGCTGGATCTCATTGCAGGCTACACAGGCCTGCTGTCGATTGCCCACGCCGCTTTCTACGGCATTGGGGCCTATGTGACAGCCCTGCTGTCGATTCACTTCCGGACTCAACTGCCACTGAATGTCATGGCCTCCGCTATTGTGGCAGCATTCCTTGGCGTCATCTTTGCAGTTCCTTTGCTCCGGCTCCGCGACGACTATTTTGTGGTCGCCACGCTCGGCTTCCAGATGATCCTTTACAATATCTTCAACAACTGGGTGGGGCTAACCGGTGGGCCACTAGGCCTTCCAGGGATACCTAAGGCCATTCTGCTGGGTACCCGCATCGACACCTCGCCGAAGTTTTTGATTGTTGCTGCGGGACTCGCCCTGATGGTCTATTTCGTGGTCCGGAGGCTGGTTCGCTCCCCTTACGGCAGAGTGCTGAAGGCGATCCGTGAGGATGAGAGGTTTGCCCAAGCTCTCGGAAAGAACGTCCGGTGGTATAAGGTTCAGGTCTTTGTTGTGGGTAGCGCACTGGCTGCCATCGCAGGTTGTTTATACGCACACTACACCACCTTCATCGATCCGACAAGCTTCACCGTGCGCGAGTCCATTCTAATCACATCGATGGTGATCCTTGGGGGGGCAGGTAGCCTACGAGGTCCAATCCTGGGCGCGGTCATGCTTACAGTTTTTCCAGAACTTCTCAGGTTCATTGGTTTCCAAAGCAGTGTGGCTGCCAACTTGCGCCAGGTCCTGTACGGAAGCCTCTTGGTTCTGGCTATGCTCTATCGTCCGCACGGTTTAATGGGTGAGTTTGGCTTTGAAAAGTGATTCAGCCGCGACTAAGATTGTGATAAGCGGGAAGAACTTACGGAAAGCCTTCGACGGTGTTATTGCCATCGACGATGTTTCGTTTGGGATTGAGGAGGGAACTGTAACAGCCCTTATCGGACCGAATGGAAGTGGAAAAACGACGCTTCTTGACCTTGTCACTGGCTTTCTCTCGCCAGATCGCGGGGAGATATACCTTTGCGATCAGAAAATCACAGCACTGCCGCCGCATGAAATTGCTGGATTGGGTGTTTCTCGAACCTTCCAGGATCTCCGGCTTCTCAATCGGCTTTCGGTTTTGGACAACGTGCTGCTCGCCTATCCGAACCAGAGAAACGAGCTTTTTCTCAACGCCCTGTTTTCCAATTCCATCCAGAGAGAAGAAGCTAGAAACCGGGAGGCGGCTTTCCAGTTGCTGGAGTCTGGTGGACTTAGCTACAAGGCCGACGATCTCACTGGGAGCCTCTCCTACGGTCAACAGAAAGTGCTGAGTCTTGTCTGTTGTCTAGCAACTAGCAAGAAGATCGTGCTCCTCGACGAGCCTGTTGCTGGCGTGAGTCCCGAGATGTCTGCCAAGATCATTGAACTCTTGCTTGCTATGAAGGCTGGCGCCAAGACCATAGTTCTGGTCGAACACGATATCCAGGCAGTGAGAAAAGCGGCGGATCAAGTTCTCGTGATGGACGATGGACGTGTGATCGCGGCCGGACTGAAAGAGGAAGTCTTGGGACGCCCAGAAATCATAGAGGCCTATCTGACGTGATTGATCGAGAGATCGTGTGTGTTAACCGCCTAGAAACAGGCTACGGGCGCAAACAGGTCCTTTTTGGAGCAGACCTGTTTGTTCGCGCGTGCGAGATGGTTGCTCTGATCGGACATAACGGGGCTGGCAAGACGACTCTTCTAAAAGCGATATTTGGCATCGTTCCGGTTTGGAAGGGCGAACTTTCCTACGATGGCCAATCTATTAGTGACTGGCCACTTCGAAGACGGATCAATGCCGGCATCGCTTACGTTCCGCAAGGGAACCGTGTGTTTAACGGACTGACGGTGAGAGAAAACTTAGAAATGGGTGGGTACACTCTTGGCGACAGGGCTCAGTTGCGGGAGAAGATCGAAGAGGCTTATTCGGTCTTTCCAGTGCTGAAAGAAAGGTCCAGCACCTTGTCTGCCGTCCTGAGCGGTGGGGAAAAACAGATGTTGGCAATTGCGACTGGCCTAATGCTTTCTCCACGGCTGCTACTTTTGGACGAGCCATCTTTGGGGCTTTCTCCTTCGGCGATTAAAGACGTCTTGGCAAGGCTTACCCAAATCAACCGGTCGTCCAAAACAGCGATGCTGATCGTCGAGCAGAAAGTGAGAGAGGTTCTACAGATCTGTAGCCGTGCCTACTTGCTGAAAATGGGAACGGTGGTCGAGACTGGTGAGTGCTCAGCATTTCTACAAGGTGATCGCATACGCGAGATTTTCCTATGATTGGATTCCCGCAAGACCGTCGCCGCAGAGAGCAGTGACTTCGTCCTGACCGACCCGCCCTATTTCGTTCGCTACAAGGATCGCAGGGGGCGAACCGTCAGAAACGACCGCCACCACAGCACCGTGCTGGGAGTATTCGACGAGGTCTACCGCGTTCTCAAGCCGGACAGCCTCTGCATTTCGTTCTACGGCTGGCAGGCCGTTGCCGCCTTCATGCAGGCTTGGAAATCCGCAGGTTTTTTCGCCGGTCGGCCTACATCGTCTGGCACAAGAGCTACGCCTCCAGCGTGCGCTTTTTCCGATACCGCCACAAACAGGCCTACGTTCTGGCCAAGGGCCGTCCGTCTCTTCCCGCCGAGCCGTTGTCCGACGTGCAGCCCTGGATCTACTCCGGCAACCGCAGCCATCCGACCGAGAAGGCCGTCGGCATCCTCAAGCCACTGATCGAGGCTTTCACGAAGACCGGCCAAGTCGTCCTCGATCCTTTCGCGGGCTCCGGCAGCACGCTCGCCGCCGCTCTTGCAGGCCGCAGCTACATCGGCGTCGAGTTGGAAGCGAAGTATTGCGAACTCATCGAGCGCCGTCTGGCAGGCGTCTCCCGCTACCGGAGAGCGGCGGCATGAAGCCGCCGCTTCTCTATCACGGGCTTTACTGCCCTATCGAGGACGTGTAGGTTACGACTTAGGAACAAGGCCAAGATCGCGTTTTTGAAAAATACAACCGATTTTTTCTACACAACATCTACACAGGCAAAAATGGCCAAAAATTTAACAGTTAGATCAACCACTTCTGATAATCCAACTCTCCCTCCGGGAGAGGAAAACCATCATAAGTAATTGGCATCACACACTTTTTAATCTACGAATAGTCTATACAACCCCTGCCCAGATACGGCAGATCAAGTAGTTACAAATCACTTATATACAACCCCTGCACAGAAAGAAACCCACCTCGTGTCCTTCCTCGTCGATCTTCAAGAACTCAAAACCGGCCTCGTCATCTTCCACAGAGCAGATGTAAAGCACCGAAACTGGTATTGCCGGGCCAAGGTAACGCTGCATTCTTGAAGGATGAGTGACGTGGATCACATGAAGGAAGAACCAGCAAACCGAAATGCCGCCCGAAAAACGGAGACCCCGCGACAACGGCCCAGGCTCTCCCGCTGACTCGAAAAACCGTCGCTTCATTGCTTCTTGCTATGAACGATAAAGCGCGTTCCGGTCGCAGCTACCTCGGCGTTGAACTGGAAGCGAAGTATTCCCAACTCATCGAGCGCCGCCTGGCAGGCGTCTCCCGCTACCTGAAACTGGCGGCATGAAGCTGCCGCTTCTCCTTGCAGGGTATCTACCGTATTGCCAATCATGCTTCCTTCAGAGAATAGCTCGTACTACGGCCACCAGCGGAGTCTTTGATCAGGATGCCGTGATTGACCAAGTCGAGAATATCGCGGTGTGCTGTGTCCTGAGAGCATTTGGCCAGCTTTGCCCATTTTGACGAGGTCAGCTTTCCATCAAAGCCATCCAGCATTTTGTTCAGGATCAGGCGTTGCCGTTCGTTAAGCAGCGTCTCGATATGCGTCTCCCAGAACCGCGCTTTGCGAAACACCGCTGAGAGGGTGGTTTCGGTCCCGTCAAAAGCGCGATCAAGGCAGCCCAGGAACCATT
>Ga0187849_1005223_pt1 | contig 10397 bp, 9 predicted proteins | sample June2016WEW_4_10_2_FD_132412 | JGI IMG/M metagenome (GOLD analysis project Ga0187849, IMG submission 132412) | Peatland microbial communities from SPRUCE experiment site at the Marcell Experimental Forest, Minnesota, USA - June2016WEW_4_100 | ecosystem: Environmental > Terrestrial > Soil >... | reverse complement strand
ACCTCATCGTTCACGGTCGTCGCACCTGCGTCGCGCGGCGGCCGCGCTGCCCGGAGTGCAGCCTGGGGCGCCATTGTCCGTCGGCGGCGGAGTTCTATCCATCGCTCAGCGCGGCCGCCGCGCCCTGAGGCGATGCCTCAGGGCCGACGCCCACCAAGCGTCGCACAGCGATCATTCCTTGCCCGCGAGGACGCAGCGACGCTATACTGAGACTTCGAACTGGAATGGGCCACATTGTCCGGTTGTGGCGCTGTCGTTGGACGCGGGAGGGCTAAAGTCCTCCCCTACAACCATCGAATCGGAGGGGAGTGTTGACGACCGTAGGAATAATGGGCGCGACGGGATATGCCGGCGGGGAGCTTGCGCGGCTGCTTTACGGGCACCCGCACGTGCGACTGGAGTCGGTGGCCAGCGCTGAGTGCATCGGGCAGCGGCTCGGCGACTTCTATCCGCATCTTGCGCCGATTGATTTGACGATCTGCGACGAGCTGAGCGACGTCGATGTCGTGCTGGCGGCGCTGCCACACGCGGTCGCCGCGAAGCTGCTGCTGCCGTGGATCGACCGCGGCAAATTCGTTGTTGACCTTAGCGCGGACTTTCGCCTGAAAGACGCAGCGGAGTATGAACGCTGGTACAACGTAGAGCACCCGCGGCCGAAGCTGCTGCAGCAGGCGGTCTACGGGCTGCCGGAGCTGCACCGACGGGAGATAGCCGGCGCACGGCTGGTCGCCAGCCCGGGATGCTATCCGACGGGAGCGATACTGGCGCTGGCGCCGGCTGTGGCGAAGGGCCTCATCGAGAAGAGCGTTATCGTCGACAGCAAGTCGGGCGCTTCCGGCGCGGGGCGTTCGCCGGCGGTGGCCACGATGCTTGCGGAGGCGGGCGAAGGCATATCGGCGTATGCGCTGTCGGGGCACCGGCACATGCCGGAGATAGCGCAAGAGCTGTCGCTGCTGGCGGGCGAGTCGTGTCGCGTCACATTCGTGCCGCACCTGTTGCCCATGGTGCGTGGCATTCTGACGACCGCTTACGCCGTCCTCTCGGAGAAGGGGCGGAGCCTTGGTCAGAAGGGCGTGCGCGAGGCCTACCAGGAGTTCTACCACGACGAGCCGTTCGTGCGGGTGGTCGAGGCGGCGCCGCAGACGAAGCACGTGCGCGGGAGCAACTATTGCGCGGTCTGTCCGACGGTCGACGAGCGGACGGAGCGGCTGGTTGTGGTGAGCTGCATCGATAACCTGGTGAAGGGCGCGTCGGGGCAGGCGATTCAGAGCATGAACGTGATGCTCGGTCTGCCGGAAACGGCGGGTCTGGAAGGGCTTGGCCTCTATCCTTAGCGGCTGGCGTCGTCGCTTTCAACCAATGATGAGCGCCGAGACTGGAAGGTCTCGGCTACGACTTTTGGTCATCCCGTCGGTGAACCGAGGCACATGGCTGAACGAAGCAGCAGCGTCGAAGTTGGTGTGACGTTTCCGCGCGGTTTCGTAGCGGGAGCGGTCGCGGCCGGACTGCGAGAGAGCGGCAGCGGCGATGACCTGGCGCTCCTCTTCTCAAAGGCGCCGTGCGCGGCGGCAGGCCTTTTCACGAGCAGCGCCTTCAGGGCGGCGCCGGTGGTGCTGTCGCAGAGGAACCTTATCGACGGACGGGCGCAGGCGGTGATAGCCAACGCCGGCTGCGCGAATGCGTACACCGGCGCCGAAGGTTACCGCGATTCTGAGGAGATGGCACGTCTGGCCGCAAGCCACCTCCGCCTCGCTGGTAGCGGCGATCGGACTGCAAGCAAGCTTCCCGTCGCCGAGTCCGACGTCCTTGTCGCGAGCACCGGCGTCACCGGGCATCGACTGCCCATGGAAAAGATTCGCGCGGCGCTGCCTTCGATTGCGCTCGATTCCGACGGCGGCGAGCGCTTTGCCCGCGCCATCATGACCACCGACACCGTGCCGAAGCAGGCGGCGGCCGTCTTCGCGGTCGGCGAGCGCGAGTACCGTGTCGGCGGCTGCGCCAAGGGCTCCGGCATGATCCATCCGAACCTGGCGACCATGCTTGCCTTCGTGACCACCGACGCGCCGGTCGAGCGGGCGTTCCTTGAGGGGACCCTGCGGGAGGCGGCTGCCGTGTCGTTCGAGATGATGACCATTGACGGCGACAGCAGCCCGAACGACAGCGTGATCATCCTGGCGAACGGTCTCGGCGGCGGGTCGGCGCTGGGCGAGGGCGTCGAAGGCGCGACGCAGTTCCGCGAAGCCGTGGAGCGCGTGTGCGTCGCGCTGGCGAAGGGTATGGCCCGGGACGGAGAGGGCGCGACCAAGCTCATCGAAGTCGAAGTCGCCGGCGCGAAGACCTTGGCCGACGCGCGGATTGCCGCCCGGACAGTCGCCGGCTCGCCACTCGTGAAGTCGGCCGTCTACGGCAACGACCCCAACTGGGGGCGAGTGCTGGCTGCCGTCGCGCGAAGCGGGGCGGACGCAGAGGAAAGCCGGACCAGCCTCTTCTGGCAGGGCTTCTGCCTGTTCCAGGAAGGCCGTCTGCTGCCGTACGATGAGGAGGCCGTCGGCGCGGCGACCAACGCGCCCGAAGTGCGCATCCGCGTCGACCTGGGACTGGGCAGCGCCGTCGCGACCGCGTGGGGCTGTGACCTGACGGAAGAGTACGTGCGCATCAACAGCGAATACACGACGTAGGAAGAGACTATTGGCGGAATCAACTCTCTTGGATGAGCTCTTGTCGGAGACCATCGTCGTCAAAGTGGGTGGGAGCACCTGGGACAGCCGCGACGCGGCGCTCGACGACATCGTTGCGTTGCAGCGCGAAGAGCAGCGGGTTGTCGTCGTTCACGGCGGCGGCGACATGCTGAGCCGCTGGCTGGACGTCCACGGCGTCGAGTCGCGCTTCGTCGAGGGCCTGCGCTTCACCGGCGAAGACGCGCTGCCGGTGGCGGTGGCCGTGCTGGCCGGACTGGTCAACAAGCAGCTCGTCGCCGGCATCAACGCGATCGGCGGGAAGGCGGTCGGGCTCAGCGGCGCGGACGGCGCCTGCATCTCGGCGCGAAGGCGGGCGGAGCTTGGCTTCGTGGGCGAGGTCGAGCGCGTCGATGCGTCGCTGCTGGCGACGCTTCTGGACGGCGGCTACATACCGGTCATCGCGCCCATCGGAATCGAGCGCGACGGGCCGCAACTGCTTAACATAAACGCCGACACCGTGGCCGGTGAGGTCGCGATCGCCCTCGATGCGGACGTGCTGGCGTTCCTGAGCGACGTCCCCGGCGTGCTCGACAGCGACGGCCGGACGCTGGAGCGTCTTTCGGCGGCGGACGTCGAATCGCTGGTCGCCGCGGGGACGATAACGCGTGGCATGCTGCCGAAAGTCGAAGCGTGCGTGAAAGCGGCGGCGGCGGGATGCGCGGCGCTCATCATGGATGGCCGTCAACCCGGCGCGCTGCGGTCGGCGTTGGAAGGACAAGTCGCCGGAACGCGGGTCGGCTGACGGCCGCCAGCCAGCGCACAAGCAGGACCGCCAATGGATTCGTTCTATTAGGCCCGATCTCGCATGACTCGTGCCACCAGCTCGACGAAAGCATTGGTGTCCAAGAAATAATTGGGGTAAGCGCGTTGCAAGTCGGCGGCGTGCTCCACTGAAACCAAGACGACATCGCCTCCCTCTGGCTTGTTCTTCTCCAAGAGTAAGTATTGCTCGGTGGCTGCCTCCGATTGCGCAGCCTTGTAACCCCAGGCAGCGATCGAGTTGTTCCGCGGATCGAGAACCAACACGAGGTAATGCGCCTTTTTTAACGCGTTGGGACTATTCTCAACGATCTTAAGGGCTTGGCCCCAACTCCTAAACTTCGTCATTATCTCTAACTGCTCAGCGAACCGCTCTATCTCCGCGATCAGTTCCTTCCTGTCGGCGGGAGTCCTGGGAACAGGCTTGCAGCCCTCAATATAAGCTATGGCGCTTCCCATCAGAATGAAGAACCTTGTCCAATCCTCCGGCCCGCGACTCACCTTCAGGCCCTGCCTCAGGAACACGTCCGCCGTCTCCACCGCCGTTGCCCAAGTATGCTGCAACTGCGACCGCAGTTGAATCTCTATCTTGTGCCCGTTGAAATCTGGGTGCATACGGCTGGCGTGTCGATAGATAAGGTGAATCCCTCGGTAGCCGGATCTGGCCTTGGGTTCCTTTATGTAGTCCCTTTGGTCATCAAGCGTGTGATTCCAGTGACTTTGCCTCTCTTCGTATATTCTCGCAAGCCTATAAACCTCGTGTACGGTACTCACCACGGCCCGACACCCGCCGATATCCTGCATCTCTGAGAGCTTGAAGCTATAACGGTTGAGTTTCTCAGTGATGGCGGACATCCGCTTGATTCTCTGAGACACGATTGGTTGGGCATCAACCTGTCGTGCCCGATCACGAAGAGTCATCTGGAAGGTGTTGAGTGGGTAAGCGTGCGACGAACGCCAATTGTTCACGACGGCCAGGGCTTCGCCCAGGGCATCAGGATCCAGGGTGGATATTAGGATATCCCCGGCCCTATCCACTTCTTCACGAGAATAGCGCGGCTTTGCGTATTCCATGTCTTCAGCATGGTATTCTACCTACCACGCCAACTCCAGTATATTGTTCCCGTTTCAACTTTAGAGTTCTCGCTGCGACGGTCCGGCGTCGGGCAAGCCCTGAAAACGCGCTTGGGTTAGAATGAGGCAGAGATGACTGATTGGCAAGAGATCGCAGGCAAGTACATGATGACGACGTACACGCGGCTGCCCGTCACGCTGGTCCGCGGCGAGGGCACGCGTCTCTGGGACGACTGCGGCAAGGAGTACCTCGACTTCTTCGGCGGCCACGTCGTCGTCAGCCTTGGCCACTGCCATCCGGCCGTCGTGCAGGCGGTGCGGGAGCAGGCGGCGACGCTGATGCACTACTCGAACATCGTCTACACGACGCCGCAGCTCGAGCTGGCGCGGCTGCTCATCGATAACTCTTGCTTCGACCGCGCTTTCTTCTGCAACAGCGGCGCCGAAGCCGTCGAGGCCGCGCTCAAGCTGGCGCGCAAGTGGGGGAAAGAGCACCGTCACGGAGCTTTCGAGGTGATCTGCGCCGACAACGCCTTTCACGGTCGCACGCTGGCGACCGTCACGGCCGGCGGGACGGAACGCTACAAGGCGCCCTTCACGCCGCTGCCGGAGGGGTTCCGCCACGTGCCCTTCAACAACGCGCGGGCCATCGAGGAGGCGACGTCGGAGAAGACGTGCGCGGTGCTGCTGGAGCCGATCCAGGGCGAAGGCGGCATCATCGTGCCCGACGAGGGCTACTTCCGCCGCCTCCGCGACTGGTGCGACCGGCAGAACCTGCTGCTCATCCTCGACGAAGTGCAGACGGGCATGGGCCGCACGGGCGCGCTCTTCGCCTACGAGCACTTCGGCGTCGAGCCCGACGTCATCACGCTAGCGAAGGGGCTCGGCGGCGGCTTCCCGATAGGAGCTGTGCTGGCGAAGGAGCACTGCGCCGTCTTCGTCCCCGGCGACCACGGCACGACCTTCGGCGGCAACCCGCTGGCGACGAGCGTGGGCCACGCGGTCGTCAAGTACATGCTGGAGAACGACATTCCGGCGGAGGCGGCGCGCAAGGGCGAGCTCCTGGGCCGCAAGCTGTTCGAGTTGGAAGACCGCCTGGACCTGATCAAGGCGGTGCGCGGCATGGGCATGCTCTGGGGCGTCGAGTTCAAGCAGGATATCGCGGAAGAGGTCGTGCTCGACTGCTTGGGGGGCGGGCTCATCGTCAACAACGTGCGGCCGAACGTGCTGCGCCTGTCGCCGCCGCTGACCGTGAGCGAGGCGGAGCTAGAGCAAGGGCTGGCGATACTGGAGCGCGTGCTGACGGCGGGCAACGAGCTGGAGAAAGCGTCGGAGCCGGCGTTCCAGCGTGAGTGGGTGAGCAAAGAGGATGGCGCCTCCGAAGACGCGTAGACAGAGACTTTGATGGAGGAGAAGTGAGATGGCGAAGAAGATTGTGCTTGCATACTCCGGCGGACTGGACACCTGCGTCGCGATCCGCTGGCTGAAAGAAGAACGCGGCTACGACGTCATCGCCCTGCACATCGACATGGGCACGGAGAGGGAGTTCGACGTGCTGCAGGAGCGGGCGCTGGCCGCCGGGGCCGCAAAAGCCCTCTGGCGCGACGGCAAGGATGATTTCATCCGCTATTTCGCGTTCCCGGCACTTGCGGCAGGCGCGGTCTACCAGGGCAAGTACCCGCTGGCGACGGCGCTGGGCCGGCCTCTCATCTCCAAGATCATGGTCGACGTGGCGCGCGAAGAAGGGGCGACCGCCGTCGGGCACGGGTCCACGGGCAAGGGCAACGACCAGGTGCGCTTCGACGTGAGCGTGCAGGCGCTGGCGCCGGACCTGGAGATCGTCGCGCCGGTCCGCGAGTGGGACATGAAGACGCGCGAAGATGAGATCGTCTACGCCGCGCAGCACAACATCCCAATCCCCGTCACGAAGGAGAGCCCGTACTCGACGGACGAGAACCTGTGGGGTCGCAGTATCGAGTGCGGCGTGCTGGAGGACCCCTGGACGGAGCCGCCGGAGGACATCTACGAGCTGACACGGTCGGTGAAGGACGCGCCGGAAGAGCCGTCCTACGTCGAGATCGGATTCGCGCACGGCATTCCGGTGTCGCTGGACGGCGAGGGGCTGGACGGCGTGACGCTGGTGAAGCGGCTGAACTTTCTCGCCGGGGAGCACGGCATCGGGCGCGTGGACCTGGTGGAAGACCGCCTCGTCGGCATCAAGTCGCGGGAGATCTACGAGGCGCCGGCCGCCTCCGTCCTGCTCGCGGCGCACGAGGCGCTGGAGCATCTCACGCTCAGCAAGCCTCAGGCGCGGATGAAGGCGCGGATCGCCCAGGAGTACGCCGATCTCATCTACAACGGCCTCTGGTTCACCGCCTATCACCAGGACCTCGCCGCCTTCGTGCAGAGCTCCCAGCGCCACGTTACCGGAGACGTGCGCATGCGGCTGCACAAGGGCCAGGCGATACCGGTCGGGCGGCGCTCGCCGAAGAGCCTCTACGACTACTCGCTGGCTACCTACGATCAGGGCGACCAGTACGACCAGAGCGCGGCCGTCGGCTTCATCAAGATATGGGGGTTGCCCGTCCGCGTGCAGGCGCGGGCGCAGCTCCTGGCCGAACCGGGCGAGCCGCTGCGAATCGCCAGCCCGGAGAGTTGACCGTGTGCGCCTCGACCCGACTGTCCGCGCCGTCGCAGTCGTGTTACGATAAAGGATAGAGAGGTTGACGCGTCATGGCGTGGGAGATCTCCGGCTGGGTTATCCGTTACTACGGCTGCAGGGAAAAAGACCCCGACTGCCACATGGGCAAGTTCGAGGTGTTCCACGCCGAGGAGCCCGCACAGGAGGTCGAGGTGCTTACGACAATGCAGGTCGAGCACATCCTGGCGGGTGAAATGGGGAAGCAGGCCCTGTCCGATGACGAGCGGGGCATCATCCTCTCCGTCGCCGGGAAGCACCTCATAGAAGAGTGCATCGAGCGGGACGGGCACGTGCCGGCCGTCATCTACTTTTCCGGCCAGATATTCCGCTCCGAGGGCGCAGAGCGACGCCTCCTCGAAGAGTGCGGCTTGATGCCTGACGCCGGCTAGAAGGCGCTCGTCGAATCTAACTCGCACGACACCGGGAGCTAAATGATCCAGGCAGTCCTATTTGATCTGGGCGACACGCTGTGGCATTTTCCTCAGATGCCGCCCATCGAGGTCATCCGCGGCGAAACGGTCCACCGAATATCCGACCTGCTGCGCTCCTGGGGCGTCGAGCCGGACGGCGATCTGTTCTTCCTCGGTCGCGACATCCGCGTCGCTGTCGAAAAGGAGACGGACGCGGCCTACTGGGGCGATCTGGTCAGCCCCGATTATCCGGCGCTGGCCCAGCGCGTCGCGGCGGAGAAGGGGCTTGTCATCAGCGGCGCGCGAGCGCAAGAGTTGTGGAACACCTGGAACCTGGGCGGTGTTTTCCTGGGGCGACGGCTCTACCCGGGCGTGCTGGAGACGCTGGAATGGCTGCGGGATCGTGGCTATCGCGTCGGCTCGGTGACGAACCGCGGCCTGGGTGGTGAGCTGTTCCGCGAAGAGCTTCGGCATCACGGCGTCGACGACTTCTTCGAAGTGCTGTCCATCTCTTGCGAAGTCGGCTATCTGAAGCCGCACCCGCGTATCTTTACCCACGCCCTCGAATCGCTCGGTCTGCCGGCGGAGCACGTCGTCATGGTGGGCGACTCCCTGCGCGCCGACGTAGCGGGGGCGAAGGCGCTCGGCATGACGACGATCTGGAAGCGGGACAGCCGGACGCGCGACAGCAACATCGAGCGGGACATGACGGAGCCGGAGGACAGCGGCGAGGCGGTCGCGGCGCCTGACTTCGTCGTCGACGACCTGCGGGAGCTGATGTCGCTGCCGCTGTTTCGCGACTAGGCTTGGCAGAAGCGCCGTCATCGGCGAGAATGACGACGACATAGCCTGATCTGCCGAAGGAGCGGTGGAATGCCTGATCGTCGGGAAGGCCCCCGCCGGCCGCGTCGCGAGGGGCAGCGGAAGCCCTGGAGCGGACGTTTCGCCGGCAAGACGCACCCTCTTGTCGACGCCTACACCAGCTCTCTCGATGTCGACTCCGCGCTCTACGTCCAGGACGTCCGCGGCTCGATCGCTCACGCCCGCATGCTGGCGAAACAGCGCATCATCCCCCGAGGCGACGCTCAGGCCATCGTGCGCGGGCTCCGCGAGATCGAGCGAGAGATCGACCGCGGCGAGTTCGCGTTCGACGCCTCGCTCGAGGATGTCCACACGAACATCGAAGCGCGGCTGGCGGAGAAGATCGGCGAGGCGGCCGGCCGGCTGCACACGGCGCGCTCCCGCAACGACCAGGTGGCAACGGACCTACGTCTGTTCGCCAAAGAGGCGATTGCGCACCTGCTGCTGGCGCTGCAAGGGCTGCAGTCAGCGCTGGTGGACGCGGCTGAGCAGAATAAGGACGTTGTGATCCCCGGCTACACGCATCTCCAGCGGGCGCAGCCGGTGCTCCTGGCGCATCATCTGCTGGCTTACTTCGAGATGCTGGACCGCGATTTCGAGCGGTTCACGGATTGCTACGCCCGCACCGACGTCCTGCCGCTCGGCAGCGGCGCGCTGGCCGGCGTGCCCTACACCATCGACAGGGCGGCGGTCGCGCACGAGCTCGAATTCGCCGCCATCAGCCGCAACAGCATCGACGCCGTGTCGGACCGCGACTTCGTGGCGGAGTTCCTGGCCTGCGCGGCCATCTGCGCCATGCACCTTTCGCGGCTGGCGGAGGAGATCGTCCTCTGGTCGTCGGCGGAGTTCGCCTTCATCGAGATCGACGACGCCTTTGCGACGGGCTCCAGCATCATGCCGCAGAAGAAGAACCCGGACGTGGCGGAGCTGGCGCGGGGACGCACGGGGCGCATCTACGGGAACCTGCTGGGCCTCCTGACGACGCTGAAGGGACTGCCGCTGGCGTATAACCGCGACTTGCAGGAGGATAAGGCGCCGTTTCTGGAGACCCACGAGAGCCTTCTGCTGACGCTGGTCGTTTTCGCGGAGATGCTGCCGGCGATCCGCTTCAACGCCGAGCGAACGCGGGCGGCGGCAGCGGCGGGCTACACGCTGGCGACTGACCTGGCGGACTACCTAGTGCGCAAGGGAACGCCGTTCCGTGAGGCGCACCAGGCGGTCGGGAAGTTGGTGCGACACGCATCGGACAGGAGCAAGGAGCTATCGGAGCTGACACTGAAGGAATACCAGCGCTTCTCGCCGCTGTTCGACGAGGACATACTCAAGCTCGACGTCGAGGCGTCGCTGCGGGCGCGGGACGTTCCGGGCGGCACGGCGCCGAATCGCGTGGCGGAAGCGCTGGCGGAAGCGCGACGGCGGCTCGACCGGCGCGCGGAAGGGGAGAACGGTGGCTGAGGGCATCAAGGTCGCTCCGTCTATCCTCTCCGCCGACTACCTGCGATTGGGCGAGCAGGTGCGGGAGGCTGAGGCCGCGGGCGCCGACTACATCCACGTCGACGTGATGGACGGGCATTTCGTGCCCAATATCACCATCGGTCCGGTTGTCGTTGAGGCGATAAGGCGCGCGACGCGACTGCCGCTGGACGTGCACCTGATGATCGAGGAGCCGGAGCGGCACATCGAGGCGTTTGCGAAGGTGGGCGCTTCCTTCTTGACGGTGCACCCGGAAGCGACGCAACAGGTCCATCGTACCATCGCGTCGATACGGAAGCTGGGCGTGGGTCCGGGCGTCGCGCTAAATCCGGGGACGCCGGTCTCGCTGGTGGAGGACGTGCTGGCGGACGTCGACCTGGT
>Ga0187849_1005220_pt1 | contig 10407 bp, 6 predicted proteins | sample June2016WEW_4_10_2_FD_132412 | JGI IMG/M metagenome (GOLD analysis project Ga0187849, IMG submission 132412) | Peatland microbial communities from SPRUCE experiment site at the Marcell Experimental Forest, Minnesota, USA - June2016WEW_4_100 | ecosystem: Environmental > Terrestrial > Soil >... | reverse complement strand
CTTGTACCATGGTGGCGCCCTCCTCGGTGGCGATCAGAGATGTCAGAGCAACATCATTCTGAATCCGCTACCGCAGGAGGGCAACTGTTGACTTTCTACAAACACCTATTTTGGACAAGAGTGTCCTCTGTACGGCGGCACCATGCACAACAAGGTGGTGTATCGTGCCGCCAAGGCCGCACTCCTCTTGGGTCTCCCCACCCTGCGGTTCAATTTCCGTGGGGCGGGCAAGAGCGCGGGGACTTTCACCGGGGGCGACGGCGAACGGGAGGATGTTCGCGCGGCACTCGACTACCTCGCGGCGCATTTCCCGGGATTGCCGGTTTGTTTAATCGGCTTCTCTTTTGGGTCGTGGGTAGGCCTCGCGGTGGGAGCAACCGACTTGCGCGTCTCCACGCTGGTGGGCCTGGGACTTCCCGTGAGCTCGCTCGACTTCGATTTTCTCCGGGATGTCCGCAAACCCAAATTGATTCTCCAGGGAACCCGTGATGAATTCGGCCCCGTCGCCCAAGTTTCGGAGCTCTATCGCTCGCTGGCCGAGCCCAAACAGATTCGCTGGGTGCAGGGCGCTGACCACTTCTTCGCCGGAAAACTCGACGACGTTCAGGAGACCTTGCGCCAGTCCCTCACGCCGCTGGTTGGCCAAGCCGCGTGAAACCCCGCCTCGCGGGCGATGCCATTGTTTTTGATTGCTATCGGGGACCGGCGGCGCTGCCACCCTGGCCGAACGCCGTTCGGCCCTACAAGGGCGTTCTACCGGCTCCCTTTATTATAGAAAAGTGCCTTTAAGTATAATAAGACCCGTCTTTGTGGAGCCTTATTTCACCGCAGTATAATAAGCAAGCGCCAGGGCGTGAAACAATGCGAAGGAAAGGTGTAGGGGCGCAGGTCCCCCCACAGCGGGGCGGAGGGGCCGCTTACCACGCCCGTGTAACGCATCCTTTTCATGTGGGCGACCATCCGTGCTGAACTGTTCCAACGTGATCTCCAATGTTCAGCGGAGCCGCTTGGCCACTTGTACGGTTAGGCCGTTTTACGTCCAAGTGGAGTAAGCGCTTCCACGAAGGTAGTTCAGGCATAATCCTGATTCCTTGTGGTAAGGGCTGTTATCGACAGGTATTGGTAAACACGCCTTGGCGACTACTCGCGGGTAATCCGCTGTGCATGCGCCGGACCGCGGCCTTCCTTCCGGATGGCCGGTTTCCGCCCGCAATTTTCGGACTTCCCACCCCTAGCCTTTGGGATTGCGTTCAACTGGACATGGCAATGGCTAAACCACGTCGATGATAATCAGCGTGATGTCGTCCTGTTGGGTAACGGGAGCAGGTTGCCAGTGGCGGATCTCCGAGAGCAGTTGGTCCGACAACTCAGAAGACAGGCGGCACTGATTGTGGCGAACGACCTGTTCAAGCCTGATCTCCCCGAAGGACTCGCCGCGGGCGTTCTCGGGTTCGGTTACGCCGTCGGTGTATAGCAGAAAACGGTCGCCGTGGCTTATGGGCATGGTACAGACAGGATAGTCGTCGTAGTCGAGTATCACTCCGAAAAGCAACCCGTTGCTTTCAATGCGGTCCAGCTTGCCTTGTCGCCAGCGCAGCAGCGGCGGATGACCCGCGGCTGAATACCGCAATGTGCGATTCTCCGTGTCGAGCCACAAGTAGGCTGTGGAGATGAACTGACCGTGTAGTTGGGCCGAAAGGATACGGTTCAACCCACACAGCACTGCTCGCGGCTCAGGTGCGCAGGCAACAACCGACTGCATGGCGACCTTGATCATCGACGCGATAAGAGCGGCGGGCACACCGTATCCAGAAACGTCGGCCACGAGGATGCCAACCCGCTTCCGATCGACGGGAATGAACTCGTAGAAGTCCCCGGCGACAGCGGTCATAGGATGGTAAGCGGCGCTGATAGAAAGGTTGTCGATTTCGGGAACGCAACTGGGAAGAATTGAGGCCTGGATCTCGTGGGCGATCGCGAGTTCGTTTTCGACGGAGAGCAAACGGCGCTCGTTCGCAAAGACCACCTTCAGCGCCACGTATCCAAAAGAGAACAGAAGGATTGCGAAAGCGATGTGGTCGAGAATGCGCGGAGTCCCGAGATGGAGGGGACGCACCAGGTTGACGTACAGGGCTTCAACGGTGAAGGCGAGCAAGCCGATGGCCAGAACGCCACGCGTAGGCAGAACGAGGTACTTGTTAGATAACTTTGGCGATGCGACGGCAGTCATCAGGGCAAGAAGTAGGATGGTCGCCAGCAGATTGTTGTAAAGCATCAACTTGTCGTTTGAACCCGTAAAAACAAAAAAGCCCATTCCGGCCACAGCGATCCCCAGCCCCACGGCGGCAACCGCCTGATAGAGAAACCGCAATCTGCCGACGCTTAGTTCCATAAAGGAGAGACAAGCAACTACGACCTTCAGGTACTCCATGGCAGTGTTTGCGTAGGGAGCGCTGATCTGAAGCCAGCGTGGCGACGCCGCTATCACAAGCGGCGAGTGACTCAGTTGCACGGCGCCGTATATCGCACTCCAGATTCCCAGCCAGACAAAGATGCGCATACCGCGCCGGCGCCGAATTGCAGCAATGGAGCAGGCCGCCAAGCCGATAAACACGAAAACTGAGCCCATAATGATGTCAATGATTTGGGCGCGAAGCATCATTACGGCTTGGTCTTTCATGCCAACACCTCCCACAGACCACTAACATATCAGAGTGTTTGCTGCTACCCAAGGGGGTGGAGTCCCAGGTTGGATCGAAGATTGCCGCCGATTTCGGTCGCATGCCGGGCCACTTGGACAATGGACAGGCCGGGACCGGAGGCGGATCAGTCCTCCGTAACGCCGCAGCGTTTAGTATTACCGATTCCTGTTGATAAATCCCCTTCCCACAACCCATATTGGTTCAGGGTCATGCCACAGCGCCTAGAGGTTCAGCGAAAGCATCTGGACTGCGAGTCCCAAGCGTTTCACTTTGCCGTGTAGTCGGCAAACCGTAGATGTGGTCTCCGCTGTCATCTTGGAGGGTCTGGTCCGGGGGAGACCCATCAGGAATGAAGCTCCAGGGAAAGGCACAGCCATTGGCCAAAGCAAGCGGCGAAGCCGCAGATCGTTGGTCGGTGGCAGCATCGCAATCACCTGAGGATGGAGTTGCCTTAGAAAAAAGCTGTCGGCATAATAAGGATGGTTTCGGGTGATCGAATGGCCGAATTGCAGAACGGCGAGCGTGAATCTCTCTACTGCCCTACTTGCGAAGCGGAAGTCTCGGACCCTCTGGTGTGTGGAGACTGCGGCGCGGTGATCTGCCGGAAATGCGGAACGCCGCTGGAAAAGATTGATGAACTCGGCATCGGCTGAGGCTCGGGGTTAGGGGTTGGGGGTTGGGGGTTAGGGGTCAGGGGTCAGGGGTTGGGATTAGGGGTTAGGGGTCAGGGGTTGGGGATTAGGGGTTAGGGCCGGAGCCGAATCCCGGATTCCAAATTCCTAATCCTAAATTCCTAGACCGCAACCCCTAATCGCGAACCCCGAATCCCAAATCCCCAACCCCAAATTCCTAATCCCTGCTCAATACGCCACAAGCGCTCTGGCCACCTTTACAACATCAGCGGGTTGAGGAAGCACGGCGTCTTCCTGGGCAGGGTGGTAAGGAATGAAAACATCCTTGCCCGCCAGCCTGCGGACAGGCGCATCGAGAAACGCAAAGAGTTCGTCGGCAATCCGGGCGGCAATTTCCGCGCCATAACCCCAAGAAATATTATCTTCGTGAAGAATAAGCACACGGTTGGTCTTTTTCACCGAAGCCGCGATGAGCTCCCAGTCGTAGGGATTCAGTGAGCGCAGATCCAGAATTTCCGGCTGAATTCCCTCCTTCTCCAGAATCTTAGCTGCCTGCACGGCGCGAATGACCAGCGAACCGTAAGTCACAATGGTCAATGACGTCCCCTCGCGCACCAGCTTGGCTTTGCCGAAGGGAATCATGTAATCCCGTCCCGGGTAAGGCGCGCGGTTGTGCGTCTGGCGATACAGGTGCTTGGGCTCGAGGAACAGCACAGGGTCGTCGCAGCGGATGGCCGTGCGCAGCAGGCCGTTGGCATCGAGCCCGGTAGAGGGCATGACCACGCGCAGCCCCGGCAGGTGGGTAAAGATCGATTCGCCCGACTGGCTGTGATAGACGGCGCCCCCCGCCAGGTAGCCGCCAATCGGCACCCGGATGACCACCGGACAGGTGAAGAGGTTGTTCGACCGCCAGCGCAGCATGGTCAGTTCATCCCGGATTTGCATCATCGCCGGCCAGATGTAATCGAAAAACTGAATTTCCACCACCGGCTTCAGCCCCCGTATGGCCATACCTATCGCGCGGCCCACGATGCACGCTTCCGCCAGCGTGGAGTTATAGCAGCGCGTGCTGCCAAAGTGCCTCTGCAAGCCATGGGTGACTTTGAAGACCCCGCCCTTGCCTTTTACCTTGGTCAAATCGCTTTCATGGCTACAGTCGGCAACGTCCTCACCGAAAACCACGATGCGCGGATCGCGAGCCATCTCATCCTTCAAGCAGGCATTGATGAGATCCACCATCGTCTTGGGCTCGCCGTGAAACTTCGGCGGACGATCAAAGTGTTCGGAAGTGGGATCCACGGTGGGGGAGTAGACATACTGAAGAACCGTTTCCGGAGAGACCGCCTCGGCCGCCAGGGCCAAGTCGGCCGCCTCGCGAACTTCATGCTCGACGGCGGTCTCGATCTCCTTCAACTCCTTTTCCGTAATCCCCTTTTCCTCCGCCAGCAGCCGGGCGAGACGCGTCACGGGGTCGCGCTTCGCCTCCTGCTGACGCACTTCCTCCGGCTTATAAAGCCGCTCGTCGTCGGAAAGCGAATGCGAATACGGACGCACCACGTGGGCGTGAATCAGCGCCGGTCCTTTCCGCTGCCGCAAGTATTCAACCGCCTTGCCTGCTGCCTCGTAACTCTCGGGAAAATCCGTGCCGTCACATTCCAAGGTCAGCAGATGGGGAAAAGTGCGGACCAAGCCGGAAATTTTGCCCCCCGCAGTTTGCACGTCAACGGGTGTGGAGATGGCGTAACCGTTGTCTTGCACCACGTAAAGGACGGGAAGCTTCCGACCGCAAGCGTAATTCAGCGACTCCCAGAATTCACCTTCGCTCGAGGCGCCATCGCCCAAAGAGACGTAAGCAATCTCCTCATCGTGAAAACTGGAAGCGAGTTCCGCCGCTTCCTGAATGTGAGAGAAATACCAGCTTGCCTCGGCGGAGCCCACCGCATGCAGGATGCGCGTTCCCGTGGGGCTTGAGCCCGTAATGATGTGCAGTTTCTTCGATCCCCAATGCGAAGGCATCTGCCGGCCGCCACAAGCAGGATCGTCCTTCGCTCCCACGGAAGCGAGCAGCATCTCATGAGGGGTCATGCCGATTTGCAGACAAAATGCCCGGTCGCGGTAGTAGGGATAAAACCAGTCATACCCCGGCTTGAGGTGGAGGGCCACCGCCACACCCATGCATTCGTGCCCCACGCCGTTGATCTGGAAAAAGGCTCGATTCTGACGCTTGAGCTGGATCTCTTTGTCATCCACGCGCCGCGACGTGTACATGGTTCGGTAGGCGCCCAGAAGCAACTCCCGGGAAAGCGTTGCAGCTTTCAGGACATGATTCGTGGTCGTGGCCATAGACCCTCGCAGAAAGCTATGTGATGCCAGAATCTCTCGGTCGCCAAGCAGACTTTTACTTTCGCAGGGGGAATTATCATATTATGAAAAGGCAAAGTCAATTGACTCCTTATCCCCGCTGTTTCAGTTTTGCGCGGCAGCGTTTCCGGGCCGAGCAGGTTGATGGCGTGTTGTAGTGCTGAGCTTTAGCTCAGCACCTGCCGACCCTTAGCTCGGCACGTGCCGACCTAAAGGTCGGCGCTACAATGTATTTCATCAACCCCCGCGATCATGGCTTGGAGGCGTCGCCCGAGTGTGTTAAAGTGAGCGAATAAAAGGCGAATCTATATCGGGAGATCGGATGATCCGATGATCCGCCCCTTTAGTGATTGAGTGATTTAACGATTTTGTGATGGAGCGATTGCCGAGACTCCCTGCGGGCTTCAATCGCAAAATCACTCAATCTCTCAATGGCTCGATCCCTCGATTGAAGGAACACAGGATGGAACCGAAACCTGACGCCTTGGCAAGCTTCCGGGCACACGACCTTGCCCCGGTGGAAAGCGCGCTCAAGGAAATCGCGGAGAAATTCCGCGCCGGGCGCGCCCAGGGCGGGGTGACAGCCATCCGCCACTTTCCTGCTCGCGAACCGCGCGTGGCGCCCTTCCCCTCGTCCCTGCCGGCCCGCTTGGTAGAGGTTCTGCAAGCTCGCGGCTTTGCCTCGCTTTACACGCACCAGGCGCTGGCCTTTACTCTGGCTCGCGAAGGCAAGAACCTGGTGGTGGTCACCCCCACGGCGTCGGGCAAAACGCTGTGCTATAACCTCCCGATCCTAAGCGAGCTGATGGAGAACCCCGAAGCGCGCGCCCTTTATCTTTTCCCCACCAAGGCTCTTTCGCAGGACCAACTGGTGGAACTCAATCGCTGGACCGAACAACTCGGCGACGAAGTGCGCACCTTCACCTACGACGGCGACACGCCGCAGGACGCGCGCAAAGCCATTCGCGCCCGCGGCAATCTGGTGATCACCAATCCCGACATGCTGCACGCGGGCATCCTGCCGCACCACACCAAGTGGCAGCGCCTTTTTGAAAACCTCCGCTACGTGGTGATTGACGAGCTGCACTACTATCGCGGCGTTCTGGGCAGTCACCTGGCCAATGTTTTGCGCCGGCTCAAACGGGTCGCGCGCTTCTACGGAAGCCGCCCGCAGTTTATCTGCACCTCGGCCACGATTGCGAATCCTCAGGAGCTCGCCACGCGCATTCTGGAAGAAGAGGTGACGCTCATCGATGACAACGGCGCCCCCGCGGCGGAGAAGTACTTCGTCTGTTACAACCCCCCGGTGGTCAACCCGCAACTGGGCATTCGCCGCTCGTACTTGAATGAAACGCGGCGCCTGGCCAAGACCTTCCTTTCCCGCGGGCTTCAGACCATTGTCTTCGCCAACAGCCGGCTGGCCACGGAAATTCTGGTGACCTATCTCCAGGAGGATTTTTCCCAGGCGCCCGCCGGGCCGCCAGCGGTGCGCGGCTATCGGGGCGGCTACCTGCCGCTGGAGCGCCGGGAAATCGAGCGTGACCTGCGCAGCGGCCGCTTGCGTGGGGTCGTCGCCACCAACGCCCTCGAACTCGGCATCGATGTGGGCAGCCTGGATGTGGCGTTGCTCGCCGCTTACCCCGGGACGATCGCCTCCACTTGGCAGCGGGCGGGCCGGGCGGGGCGACGCCAGGGGACATCGGCCGCTGTGCTCGTCGCCTCCAGCGCGCCGCTCGATCAGTTCATGGTGCAGAACCCGGAATATTTCTTCGGCCGCTCGCCCGAGCACGGCTACGTGAACCCTGACAATCTTTTTATCCTGCTGAACCACCTGAAGTGCGCGGCTTTCGAGTTGCCTTTGCGCGACGACGAGAAGTTTGGCGCGCTCGACCTCCGGCGCCTCTGCCAGCACCTCGAGGAGACCGGCTTTCTGCATCACACCCAAGACGGCTGGCACTGGCTCTCGGAGAGCTATCCCGCCGACGCTCTCAGCCTGCGCTCCGTTTCCTCGGACAACTTCGTGATCGTCGACAACACGCACGAACCGTGCCCCGATAGCGCGTCTTCTCCAAATCGATCATCGGGGCCGCGCGTGATCGGCGAGACGGACTTCTCCAGCGCCCTCACCACGCTGCACGAGAAGGCCATCTATATCCAGGACGGCGTGCAGTACCACGTCGAGCGCCTCGACTACGACGACCGCAAGGCCTACGTCCACCAGGTTGATTCCGAATACTTTACCGACGCCATCTCTTACACCAAAATCAAAATCCTCGAGACTTTTGACTCGGCTCCCGTCGGGACAGGTAGGGGCACGCCATGGCGTGCCCCTACGGAACCGGCACGCAAGAATCACGGCGAAGTTCAGGTGAACACCCAGGTGGTGGGATTTAAGAAAATCAAGTTCTACACCATGGAGAATGTCGGGTCAGGGGAACTCACCCTGCCCGAACAGGAAATGCACACCACGGCGTTTTGGCTGACGCTGCCCCGCCCCATGATGGACGCGTTGCCATACAACTCCACCGAGCGGCTCGACGGGGTGAACGGCCTCGCGAACGCCCTCGGCGCTATTGCCACACTGCTGGTCATGTGCGACGCTCGTGATCTGGGAACTTCCGTGGGCGAGAATGCCGAACTGGAAGTCTCCCAGGAGCCTGAATCCGAGGGCGGGCCGCCGGGCAAACGCACCGTGGTGCGAAAGATTTTCGAGCCCAACATCTATCTCTATGACTCCTACCCCGGAGGCGTGGGGTTGAGCGAGCCGCTCTTCCGCATGAGCGATTCGTTGCTGGAGAAAACTCATAAGCTGATCTCGGAATGCCCGTGCCCCACAGGCTGCCCCTCCTGCGTGGGACCGATAGGAGAGATCGGGGAAAAGGGCAAGGAAGTTGCGCTGGAAATATTGCGGCTGATGCTTGCTGCAAATTGAGGAAACGCGACTTGATCGGAAAGAACCGGGTTCACACAGAGTTCACGGAGGGCGGACACAGAGATTACAGAGACGGCAAGAACTACTCTGTGGCCGCTGTGCCGAATCTTTTCTCCGTGTCCTCTGTGTGAACTTCTTTTCGTTCGATTGATGAACCATTGAATCTCGATCAAAAACTTCGACAGCTCAAAAAGGCCTCGCAGCCGCGCGACCCTGATCGCGAGCTCGAGCAGACGCTCGAATATCTGCGTCGCCTGGAGAAGCCGCCCGGTCTGCGGCCGCTTCCCGCGCAAAGGGCCGCTAAGGGCATCGAAGAATACGTGGAAGGGGTGCTCGAGAAAAACGATTTAGGCGAATATTTCTTAGCCCGGCAGGCTTTCCCTTTCGGCAGGCCTTACGGCAAGCTCCGCATCGGCGACATCTCCACCGCCGACCTGAGCCCGCTGAATCTGCTATTTCCCCAAGCCGCCTTGCCTGCGCCGGAACGGCTCGTCTACCTCGACACGGAAACGACCGGCCTGGCGGGCGGTACCGGCACCTGCGCGTTCCTCATTGGCATCGGCACGGTGGAAGGAACACAATTCGTAGTCAGGCAATTCTTTCTGCGGGATTATCCGGAAGAGAAAGCCGTCCTGCGTGCCCTGGCGGAAATACTCGACTCCTTCGACGGCCTGGTGACTTACAACGGCAAGACCTTCGATGTGCCGTTGCTCGAAACGCGCTACGCGCTGGCGCGGCTAAAATCTCCCTTCGGGCGGTTACTGCACCTTGATGCGCTGCACCCGTCGCGGCGGCTGTGGAAGCTGCGCCTGGAAAGCTGCAAGCTCACCGACCTGGAAAGCGCGGTGCTGGGGATCGGCCGCGAGGGTGACGTTCCCGGTTCGGAAATCCCGGGCATTTACTTCGACTATCTGCGCACCGGCGACGCGCGCGGCCTCCAGCCGGTGTTCTACCACAACGCGCTCGATGTCATGACGCTCGCCGCCGTCACCGTGGAATTGGCGCGGGCGATCGGCGACGCCGGCACGCTCGACTCTCCCGTGGACCTCTTCAGCCTTAGCCGCATGTTTGAGACCGCAGGTTCAAGGGAACAGTCAGTGGAGACCTGCCAGCGAGCGCTCTCCGGCGGATTGCCGGAGGAGATCGAGGCCAGAGCGCTGCACCAGTTGGCCTTGCAGTACAAGCGGCAGCGCCAACACGAATTGGCTGTGGAGACCTGGCTGGAACTTACGCGGCGGGCGTCGCCGTTGGCCCTGGAAGCCTTCGAGGAGCTGGCGATTCATTACGAGCACCACCAACGCGATCCCAAAGGCGCGATGGAATTCGCGCTGACCGCCCTCGAACGCCTGCGCGAGCAGCCTTCACTCCCCTACCACGCCGAGCGCTTTACCCACCGACTGGAGAGGCTGCGGCGAAAGGCCGCCCGGCTCCAAAGCGCCATCCACCTTCCGATTACTTAGCCGCGATTTCTCACCACGCTGGAACACTTTGGGAGGTACGTGGTTTTGCGTCGAGATTGACAGGGGCTTTCATTTTGAAAACGTCAAGGCCTTGATTGAGACCATTGGCCCATTGCGCGGTTTCAAAGAGCGTGGCCTTGCCCCCCCCAGGGGCCATGCCGGCATTTCGTGGAGCTTGCAAACGCCGGTGTTTGGGCACCTACTGATTTCTGCAAAATAGAGTGACAAATGCCATATCCTGTGTTACGCTGCGTGCATGAAAACGAAATCTTCGGGAAAGCGCGATTTTTCCGCCCTGGAACAGCGGAGGTTGAGGGCGG
>Ga0187849_1005214_pt1 | contig 10411 bp, 6 predicted proteins | sample June2016WEW_4_10_2_FD_132412 | JGI IMG/M metagenome (GOLD analysis project Ga0187849, IMG submission 132412) | Peatland microbial communities from SPRUCE experiment site at the Marcell Experimental Forest, Minnesota, USA - June2016WEW_4_100 | ecosystem: Environmental > Terrestrial > Soil >... | reverse complement strand
GTCGTGACCAAGTGACCATTCGAGAGTTTCTGACCGAGTCCAAAGATCGGGACAGCTGCGATCGGCTGGATGAGCACAATACCGTAAAAGATCAGATCCCAAAGGGTCAGAACCCGCCGCAGGCGAGGAACAGTTGTCGGAAGATATTGCATCTCGGTTGTCAGGCCTTCCCCCATAGACATAGCCGCCCTCGGATCGCGGAAGCATTAGAGATGAAATACGGAGCGTCACCCGCCAGTTGCCACACGACTAGGCGGCGCCTCGTCCCTGACGAGCTTTCGTCAGCCAACAGGGCAGCACCACAGGACCCCAAGATTCCCTCGCGCCTTCAGCTTGCCGCCTTACGTCCGCGAGCCCGTTAAAAGAGAAAACGACAACGCACAAGCGTCGGATCTTCGTGCGATCCACAGCGAGGTGGCCTCTTCCCGCCATACTTTATCTTCCCGACTGGCTACTGAAGGTACAGATTGCGCTCTCGCCCCTCAGGCGTTCATCCATCAGAGTGGGTAGTGGCTATACTCCTGAACTGTTTCATACATCGCCAACACGTTCTCCAACGGAGTACGGGCTTGAATGTTATGGATCGGAGTGAAGACAAACCCCCCACCTCGACCGAAGATCTTGATGCGGTCGCGAACCTCTTTGCGGACGTCGTCCGGTGTCCCAAAGGGGAGCGTCCGTTGAGTATCTACTCCACCTCCCCAGAACGTGATTCGGTCACCGAAATTCTTCTTGAGCTCATATGCGTCCATTTGTGCTGCCGAAGTCTGAACGGGGTTCAGGGCGTCGAATCCCGCGTCGTTGAAATCCGGCATCAGTGCCTGGACCGATCCGCACGAGTGGATGAGGGTCTTCCAAGGTGTCTGCTCGTGAATCCAGTCGTTTAGCTGTTTATGGAATGGTTTGTACAGGTCACAGTAGGTCCTCGGGGAAATGAGGGGTCCTGTTTGCTGGCCAAAATCACTGCCGGTCAACCAAACGACCGTTATCTGACTTCCAACGACTTCGTGAATTCTCTGCAAGTTCTGGAGGGCGATCTCGCATTGACGCTCAAAGACCTTGTACACAAAATCAGGGCGGGTGATTGTACTCATGTACCACTCCTCGATATCACGTATCCCTCTGGGATACTTGAGCCAAGGAGCGGGAACGAGACCGATGTCCCCAAATGCAGTTCCAGGGAAACCGGCTAAAATCGCTTTGTCGGTTTCGGCGTACAGTCTCCCGGCGTTCCGTTTGAAATGCTCGAGCTCCTCCTCGGAGATTAAGCCGAACTCTTCGAGGTTATCTTCTACTTTCAGCTTGCTATCGTCAACGGGGGGCTGGCGAACGATCGCGTCGAAATAAAAACCATCCTTGGGCATCCGGCCGCTAGGCGGAGCAGATCGGTCTCCCTCGGGGTACATCAGTATCTCTCCGTTCGGTTCCGGCTTTGTGTTGAAATAACGCGGTACAAGGACCGGCGTGCCGTCGAAGAACGTCCACTCCTTCCAGCCTTCGTTCTTGAATCCAAAAAGAGTTCTTAGCCCTCCCAAATCGACTACATCCACGCCCAGCCTGTCCTGTAGGTCAGGTTTGATCTCGCCCAGCATCTGGAAGGGTTCGATAACTTTGACGGGTGTCCCGGGCCTATCCAATCCCAATGTCTGCCGCAGTTGGTAAACAACGCTGACGTGCATTCCCGTCGCAAGACTCCCCCCTAGATCTACAGGGACCCGATCCGGCTCTTTGTGGTCTAACACTAGGCTCACTCGCTCGCGAGAAGTCATCGCACCCATTTCCCCCTCTGCTTTTCTGACGTTATCCCAGCCAACTGAGCACTGGGCCGAAACCTTTACGTGCCATAGCGAGCACGGATTATGTCGAAAATGTCTAAACCCCGACTTTGTAGCGACCCCGGGTAACTCACACGAGTTTATTCCCTCAGCCGTCGTTGTGATATGCCGCCAGTGCCTGTCCACCCCCAGCTGCTTTCTCCCATCAAGGCACTTACAAGTCTTGCTAAAAGCCGGTTTTCACGCGAGGAACAGTCCCATCGTGCTGGATAACCAAGTGGCGCAGTGATTTGATGATTACTCAAAACTCGACTCCGATTCCGGAGCGCCGCCGGTCCCAGAAAATCACCTTTCGCGCGAAAGTATCCGCCATAAACTGAGACGGTGGCTCACTCGCGGCACATAACGAGTACGCAACAATATCTGCACTAATGTCAAGATACCGGTCTACGGCAGGATCAAAGCTGCTCATGCTGACCCCGCTCCTACCATTTCCCCCGATCCAGTTGGGTCGGTTGCCGTAGCCGTTGAATATGGGAAGATTTGGCCCGCCATAGATGGCAATGGGGTTGCCCGATCCGTAAGTCTCGATGGAGTTGATCTGCCAGCCGCCCAGCACTTGGTTGACCACGCCGCTCGCCTTCGAGAGATACTTCTTCCCCTGACCGAAGGGCAGCGCGTAACTCCAGGAGAAAACTAACAAGTGGGTCTGGTCGAAGCTGATCAGAGCCTTTTCCCTTTTCCGATTGAACGTGTCGAGAGAATCGTAATTTCCGCCAGCGTAGGGATCGCCTAAGGTCATCCCTGCGACGGCGCCGATGTTCTTGGACAACGTGTAAGCGCCCAAGAACGAAAGACCGTTGGAGTATCTCTTCTGCAAGCGGATCTGCAAGGCGTTGTGGGTGTTGGACCCGGTGGGCTGGTTCATGTCATAGATTGAGCTGTACTGCGGATAGGGCCGCAGCGCCTGCGCTACCGAGCCGCTGAAGCCGGGATAGGGCGAGTGGACGCCCGCGGCTGCGGCGTGCGGGCAGGTTCCCGCCCTTAGGCAACTAATATCAGCATAGAGATCGTTGCCCAGGCTCAGCCATTTGGGGTTTACCTGGTCGAGGTTCTCCATGGAACTCCACAGTCCGGTCGAGTTGGACCCAACGTAGGTGGCGTCAAGCAGGATGCTGTACGGCAACTCGCGCTGGAAACCGACCGCCCAGGATTGGGTAGTAGAAGGCACGTTGGCATGCGAATTGACGGTGGCTACCCTAATATTGTTTGCAATTGTCGGATCTAGATTCGGTATAGTGACGTTCGTGGCGGGGAACCCGGTGTCGAGATTGAACGCCGGATGAATTCCGGAGTCGGATGTAGCGAGCCCGGGAACGGCGGAGAAACCATTACCCCAATAGACATTTTCGTTCACGTTCCCATAGGTTTGGTCGAACCGGAGGATACCGTACCCCAGCCGCAGCACGGTTTTGTTGTCAATTTGATAAGCCAGTCCCGTACGCGGCGAGAAGCTCTTGTTATAGTGGCCGAACATGTTAAGGGTTCCCGTGCGGCCCGCGCCATTGCCCAGGAAGACCAACGCTCCGGGTATCCCGCCTGCTGCCGCATTGGGCGCGGTGATACTAAGGTAAGACACGTTACCATTCCTTTCCGTAGCGTAGATCGGGAGTTCGTAGCGGAGACCCAGGGTGAGGGTCAACCTGGGGGTTATCTTGATGGAGTCCTCCACATACGAGGCATACAGTTGGTCCGTCCAATAACGATCCGGCGGAGCTATTAGGCGGTTTGCGCTATAGACTTCGCCCAGCAGGAAACTAGCATAGGCGTTCCCCCAGGCGCCGAAGTTGGTCGCGTCATTCGGTTGCGAGGTAGAGTTTGCACTGAAGTAGAACCGGCCAGCCTGTGCGCGTCCGTCCCGGGTTTCAAACTTTCGGATGGAGGGCTGGATACCGATCCTCACCTGATGCCTGCCCTTAACCCAGGTCAGGTCTTCAGCCCAGCTATAGTGCTGCATCAAGGTGGGATCGAAGCCGTTGTTGGCGGAGTTCCCAAAGGAGGGGTAAACGACACCACCGCCGGAAAAGTTGACTTCAGGGTAGCCAGGGGCATCCGCAGGAATACCAGGGATTTGCAGGACTTGGTTTCTATGGCGCGGGTCCGTACTCCAGTGAGACCACTGGGGGGTGGTCGTAGAGTATCCGTATCCGATGTGGTTCAGGAGCGTAGGCGAGATGGTGTAGGTGTGGTTAAGCCGGAATCCCGCGGCTACCGTGGGGGCGATGTAGTAGCCCCAATCAAATGGACCAGCCACAGGTCCGTGGAGCGTGCTGGTACCTCGAACCTCCCATAAAGCCCCCGAGAGGTGCTGCTTCTCAGTGATCGTGTGATCGATCTTGATGCTTTCGGTGTCGTCACTAGTCGGCTGGTATGATCGATCCGTATAATTGTTCATATACCCCGCTGCTGTAAAATCAACCGGCGGGATCAAAGCCGTAGCTCGCAGGGCGACGGCGCTCAGCAGGGACGGATCAATGCGGTTGAGCGTCCCCTGATAGCTAAACTGCTGGCGGGTTTCGGTGTTGCTGCACCTATGCGCCCCCGCCGTACCCCTCCCGCACAGGGGGTCAAAAATCGGGTAGGGATAGTCGGAGAAGTCACCGCCCCGTTCCTGCGCGGTGGGGAGACTAACCAGGCCTCGACTCGGCACTCCTCCCCTCAAGCGGAAGCCGGAGTAGGCGACGAAGAAGAAGGTCTTTCCTTTGCTGTTGTAAACTTTGGGAATATTCAGCGGTCCGCCGATCGTGAAGCCGAACTCGTTCTGCCGAAGGATGGCCTTTTGCGTGGCGAAGAATCCCCCGGCGTCCTCGTTGTCATTGCGGAGGAATTCAAACATGTCGCCGTGGTATTTGCTGGTGCCCGATTTCAACGTGAAGTTCTCAATTCCAAACGCCTGCCCGTACTCGGCCGGGTAAAGCGTGTTCTGCATCTTGAATTCCGAGATGGCTTCGTAGGGTGGGCTCTCATTGGCGGCAAATCCCGGGGCGCCCATTTGCGTCATGCTGAAGCCATCAACGAGAAACTCCTGGGCGAAGCCAGGCGACCCGTTGACATACTTATTCCACTGGTTTCCCTGCACCGCGGGGGTGAGGAAGGTGAAACTCTCCATTTGCCGCCGCCCGGAAGCGCCGATGGTGGCGTTACCGCCCAACGAGATCGGCAGATCGAGCATGGCCTGATTGGGCATGACCGTGCCGACTTCCGCCGAAGTGGTTTGCAGGGCCGCGGCCTGCGCGGTGACGCTCACCGTCTCGGTCACCGTGCCGACGGTCAGATTGATGTCGAGACTCATTACGGTTGCCGTGCTCATATTGACCGGCTCCTGCGAAAATACTTTGAAGCCGGTCTTGGTTACGGTGATGCGGTAACGTCCGGGGGCCACACTGGAGACCGAGTAGAGCCCGTCCCCGCTGGTGCCCACCGTGAGTGCCGTCCCGTTGTCGAGGTTCGTCAGCACCACCGCGGCTTCCGGAATGGCCGCCCCGGATGGATCGGTAACGCGCCCCGTGATGCCTCCGAAATTTCCCTGGCATCATCCGACTAAGGTGAATGATGCCACAGCAACAATTAGAAAAAGCAGACGTTGCTTGATTGTGTTCATGATCGATATCCACTTTGCCAATCAAGCGCAGACGCCAAGCCATGTCGCTGACCTTACCGGGAGTGAAAGCTCTGACCCGCATGGATTCGCGGGGGTAAAGGGCCAAATCTCCCTCGCCGGTCGTCCGTCCCTGAACATCGGAAAGAGAAATCGGTACGCGAGTTTCTAGAGGCGTGAGAGCGATCTCGCTAGCCGCATCCCCGGGGGGGCGGCGAGAGTTGCGGCGGCGATCGTCAAGAGAACGCAAGCAAGGCATGCGACTGTAAGACGCCGCTCGGCTCCAATCACGTTTCGGCCCTCCATCTAAGACACGCATGTTAGGGCCTGCAATCCTACGGTGCAACACGCTTGAGGTAGAAATCGAAGAACCTGCCGAGGTCTGTCTTGAGGGCCACGACAACATTAGGTGGCTGGCCTTTCCGGACATGGGTGTAGCCCTTTGCGTCTACTTCGATGGCCAGCGGCTTGGTCTCACAAAGGCTCGGCTCGATGAGCATGGCCACGGCCATTGGGTCGAAGAGGACAGGCGTGGGCCGACTCCAGAGGTAGTAAAGGAGCGTCAGGGCGTTCGTCAGCGGCGAAAGAGTAGTGAAGATGCGGTGGCGGCCCGCGTCATCGAGTTGCAGCATCGCCGTGACGTCGAGCGGCAGCATCAGAATCGGCACGCCTGACTTAAACACCGCCTGCGCCGCAGCCACATTGGATATGATATTCCATTCCGGCTCGGGCCGGGAGCCCGGCGCCTCGCCGCGCGCGACCGACCCGCCAATCATGACGATGCGTTTGATCCTCTTGGCCACCGAGGGATCGCGCTTCAGCAGGGCGGCCACATTCGTGAGTTCGCCGATAGTAACGAGCGTGATCTCCCCCGGCCGGCGGTTGAATTCGGCTTTCAGGAAATCGACGGCCCTCTCCGGGCGCAGGGCCGGGCTGGTGAAGCCCTCGGCCCAACGTGCCTGATCGATTGGCTGGGGTGAGCCCGGTTCGCCCGCCGCCACCGGCACTTGCCGCCACTTGCCGCCGGCTTCCCAGAGCATCTTCGCCGCCAGGCGGGCTCGCGCCTGCGTGTCGCCACTGACTGTGGTGACGCCGAGGAGTTCCAGTTCCGGACTGCTTATGATGAGCGCCAGGGCAAAGGCGTCGTCGATGTCCGTGCCGATGTCGGTATCAAGGATGATGGGAATCTTCGGCGAAGCCGCAGCATCCATAGAAGCAGCCGTCATGGCAAGTATGATAACCAGCAATACGAGTCTTCGCAAAGCCAGTCCCCCTCTCAGCCCAATCCAATTCATCATCTTGTTTCTCCTCTCTAGCTAAATAACCGTTGATTTGAAGTTACCTTCACCCGAAAATTGCGCTGACATCAATTGAACTGACGGCAAACATACCGCGCGTGCAGAGGCAGTCTTACTTCGCAGTAGAAAAAGAGCAAGAGTACCGGACTTCAATCCTCCGACCTGGGGGCGGCCCGATTCCTGTGGAAATGTAAATAGAGCCCCTTCTCCTGCGAGGCCATGGATTTCTTTTCCGCAGCTACGATGCCAACCATCTCGCGCCACGCTTCGCGCCGACGCATCTCCACCTCCCAGGTGGGAACTAGCCGAAAAACAGCAGCACCGCGGCCTTCTCCGAGGGGCGAAGCTTGCGTCTTGACGGAGCCGCCGCCGTTATAGACAGAAGTCCGCGTCAATATAGAACCTCAATTGATAGATGATCTTGCCCCAGGACGCTTCCCGCCATCGTGACGACATCCGAGCCAAACCGCGAGTAGCTCTTGCCATTGATGTTCACGCTGCGAATCGCTTTCTGGTTCGGGTGTCTGAGACGCAACATGATTTCGTCCGGCGGTTTGCTGGTCGGAGGACGAATGGTTGCTTCGATACGATCAGTGTGAACTTTGGAGACGATCGTATAAGAAACGGTACCATACCACGTTGGCGCGCGGTCTACCGTGATGGTCTTTCCGTCCTCCAACCAAGCGCGGGGGACAGCCCATGCCAGAAGGAGACGGTTTCGAAAAGAATCTTCACGGACCAGCATCATTCGAAGGAGTTCATCCACATATGCCATTGTGTGGCTGGCGGGACATTTCGGATCGAGAAGCATTTCGGACGTCGCATAAGTAGTCCGAGACATGTTGTCCGCCATCATCCCGTAAAATGTCCAAAGCACTTTTTCAATCTCGTCACGTTGCAGATAACAAATCGCTAGATGGTAACCGTAATACAGCGGCGGGTGGAGATAGGACTTTACTGTCGGGTGGGTCTTTTCCTCGTAGCCCGTATAGAGCTTAGCTAACGATGATCCGGAGTAGCGCGCTCCGTGAAACAGGGGCTCTTCACTTGATCCGTCCAGCAGGTCCGTAGAGAACGCAAATGCCGGAAAGATCAAATTGAAGTTGTACCCAAATTCAGGTCCCTCAAAGGGAATCCGAAGCGCCGGTCCCATCGGGAAATAGCCAACAATCCCTAGGCTGATTGCCTTCTCACGACTCATGACTCCAGGCTCGCCGGGGCTTTGCAGCCAATCTGGTATGCCATCCCCATCTTTGTCTTCCCGGGGATTTTCCACCTCATCCCATACCGCTGGCAGAACTGAGGAAAAATCATATTTCGCCATCTCCGAACTGGTATGGAATTCGTCCACGGGAAGGATGGCTTGATCGGTGCTGCGTAGGATGTCGAGTCGGTACTTGTTTGCCCTTTCAACCCATCGCTTCCCCTCATCGATGCCCACGTCGACCAGGGCTTCGCCGGCCGCCTTTAACCCATTCCATGTCGTGTAGTCGCTGAAATAAGTTTTGCCAAAATATCCGCCATCGATGGGGTATCCAGCGGGGAGCAAGCCATCCGCGTCCACTCCCAGCGCCGCTTCCACCCATTCACAGGCCTTCGCTGTCGCATCGGCATGTTTAAGCAACCAACCCTTATTGCGCGTAAAGCGGTAATGTTCTCCGATGGCATGCAAGATACAGCCCGTTTCGTCCATCCAACGCAACTGAGTCGTTCCGACAAAATTCGTTTGCGGCAGGTTGAGCCTCGGTGCAGACGGTACCAAAGTATACGGGCCAGTCCCCTGGAGCGCGAAAAAGACCTCCAAGTAATTTTCAACTTCCTCGGAATATCCCATTTGATCTAAATAGTTACAGATGTGATCGACTTCAGAGGGCCACAAAGCCTCGTAGGAACCGGGGCACAAATGGAGATAATCGTAAACTTTGTTGGGCATCCATCCCGTCCGATTATTTATCTTGTTTTGGCGATCGACATTCATAAAGATGTAAGCCAGATGGGCCCGGTACATGTCCTGAACCCTTTTTTCAGGAACTATGAATCTCGTCCCTCGGTCGAGAATGCCCTTCCATTCCAAGGCCACCTGTTGCTTCGCTCTTTCATAGTCAAGTAGTGCCACAGCGCTCTTATAGGATTGAAAGGCAACTCTTTGTCGTGGTATCTTGATGATGATCTGGCGCTTTTCACTTGGCAGTAGGCTAAAGACGACACGAAAGCCGTTCTGAAATGCCGACCCTGCCTTCCAATGGGCTAGGTCAAACTCTCCGAAATTCCTATGAAACCTGGAACTGACAGCGCCTTTGACCTCTATGCGCGCCAAAAACCGGTCACTCTCGTCCACAAAAGAATTATCAGTGGGCCAGTAATTGAGAACCTCCCCCAAATTGGGAGGCAACACGTTGATCGGCATTGCCTCGCCAATGGCACCTCCTCCCTGGGCAAAGATGATGGTCCAGGTCGCTGGCTTCGGTGTCGACGAAATGTTGGTAGCGGTTAACCTCACGAAATCGACCACGGCTTCAGTGCCGTCCACGACTCTCGAGCTTTCAAGTAGACTGGCAAATACTTCTTCTTCGTATCGACAACCTTGATAGCTTCCACGGTAAGTGATAATGGGCAGGAACCCTTCCTGAAGGCTGCTCTCCAGGTCCGGCATTTGTTCCAAATGAATGAAGGGGTCACCTACCACCGGGATAACTTGGAGCCCGCCCGTGCCGCCTACCGACTCCTCCACGAGGCTGAGGACCCCGTATCTGAGTTTAGTCTCCAGCGGATGCTCCTTAATTCCGATCTCCTCATAGCGAGGACGTCCCTCTGGACCCAGACTAGCGATGCTCTCGAAACTAGGGTCTTTATCAGCGGGAGCGGCCGCCATCGCGACTTGTGCACTCAGGCTCAACGTCATTGCCACTGACAACAAAAACCGGCAGGCAATCCAATTCATCATCTTGTTTCTCCTCTCTAGCTAAATAACCGTTGATTTGAAGTTACCTTCACCCGAAAATTGCGCTGACATCAATTGAGCTGACGGCAAACATACCGCGCGTGCAGAGGCAGTCTTACTTCGCAGTAGAAAAAGAGCAAGCGCAGCGGACTTCAATCCTCCGACCTGGGGTGAGCTGCCCGAGATTTTGTACCACCGCAAGTGAGAGAGTTTACAGCTCGAATAGTTCCACCTTGGCTCTCCAGTCCACCGCTTCCTTCCTTCCGGGCTCAGCCCAATACAGAGTAAGCGGCTTAGCTCCCAGAGTGGGCCAAATCAGCAACACAGCGGGCCACTGGAGGGTATCAAAATCAACTACCTCCGCATACAACCTCCCTCCCACTTTGTGCTTCCAGCGGCCGGCGCGAGGCCACTCCTACGGCTTCCAAGAGTCCCAGAGTCCGCAACTGCTGCTATTGCGACCCACGCCAGCTACAGGCGCTCCAGCCCATAGGGGGAGGTGTCACACCCTCATGACCGCCTGGAACTCAACACTCTCTTCTAATGATTCCATTGAGCAGACCATCGCTTCATTGTACGGAGTGAGAATGTTCAGCTGTCGGCTGGCAACAACGACCGAGTCATAACCAAACGAGTAGTCAGATTCCTGCCATCCCAGCTACCGCGCTCCATCGCACCCTCCCGACTTCCGCGGAGTCATGATGACCGGCGGCTCCGCACTTCAGAAAAGCACCTTGAT
>Ga0187849_1005211_pt1 | contig 10413 bp, 13 predicted proteins | sample June2016WEW_4_10_2_FD_132412 | JGI IMG/M metagenome (GOLD analysis project Ga0187849, IMG submission 132412) | Peatland microbial communities from SPRUCE experiment site at the Marcell Experimental Forest, Minnesota, USA - June2016WEW_4_100 | ecosystem: Environmental > Terrestrial > Soil >... | reverse complement strand
GCATCAACAGAATCTTGCTAGCGTTCTTGCTCATCAGCCTGACTTGCTCATAGATGACGGCGGCGAACTGTCAGTTACCGTCCACACATCCATGAAGGAGTTAGTGAAGAAGATCATTGGTGCATGTGAAGAGACCACTACCGGAGTTCACAGGTACAAGGCAATGGAGAAGGATGGCGTGCTGGGGTATCCGGTAATGGCGGTTAATGATGCTTATACCAAATTTCTTTTTGACAGCCAACACGGAACGGGGCAGTCTGCGCTTGAAGGAGTAATGCGTGCAACCAACCTGCTGATTGCGGGAAAGAATGTTGTGGTTGCTGGATACGGTTGGGTGGGCCGAGGCATATCCCTGAGAGCTAAAGGGTTGGGTGCCAAAGTGATTGTTACAGAAGTTGACCCAGTACGTGCTTTGGAAGCGGCTATGGAGGGGTACCAAGTTATGACCATGAACGAAGCCGCAGAAGTGGGAGACATTTTTCTCACCGCCACGGGCGGTAGAGGCATCATTACTTCACCGCATTTTAGCAAAATGAAGGATGGAGCAATCTTAGCCAACTCCGGACATTATGATGTGGAGATTGATGTTAAGGCACTGAGGAAGATGGCTCGAGCAACGAGGATTGCGCGACAAAATGTTGAGGAGTTCACATTAGACGACCGGAAACGCATCTACCTCATTGCGGAAGGCAGACTCGTCAACTTAGCAGCCGCCGACGGGCATCCAGCAGAGGTAATGGACATGAGTTTCGCTAATCAAGCGTTAGCTGCTGAGTATCTGGTGAGGAATAAGGGAAAACTTGAACCTAAAGTGTATCCGATTCCGCTGGAGATGGATAAGGCGGTTGCGTCTTTATGGCTTGAAACGCACGGGATGAAGATTGATTCGCTCAGTCAGGATCAGAAGCATTATCTTGAGACCTGGCGTTGACTTCCTCACTCATGCGAGCTTAGCCTGTTTAGCCTGACTTTTGCGGTATTCGGCGTCAAGCAATTGCTGGATCTTCCGAGCGCGTGCTTCGCCGATTCCTCCTTTTACTGCAAGCTCTACTTTGGACGCGTGGAAGACGTTCCTGACTGATCCGAAAGATTGGAGAAGTTTCTCGGCAAGTTTGGGTCCAATCGTGGGAAGGCTTCCTAACACTGTGAGCTGCCAGTCCTTTGTGGTGGCCATTCTAGGTTTCTTGACAAGGAGTGGCCTTTCATTCCTGCCTCGTGATGTTGCTTGTTTAGCCAGTAGATACAAGACGTCTGTTGTCTGTTCCTGGTCAGCAGTGAAGAAGAGTTTGAAGTCGTAGGAGAGGGCGAGTGCCAGTAGAGTTCCCCAGTACACTTTAGGATTCTTTAGCTCTAACAGGGCTTCCTGCGTATCTCCTTCCACGATCAACAAATATTTCGAGTACGCGTGTGAGATTCGCTCTGCCTGCTCGAATAGTCTCCCACTGTACAATGATGATATGAAGTCGCTTGTGGTCTTTCTCTCCACCGCATAGTGACCGACTATGTAGTCTCCGATGTCGAGGGATCTTTTTTGAACGTAGAGGCCTCTCTGTTCTAGGAGTTCAGGTATGCCTGAGGGCGTTTCTCTTGTGTCGGCTACTATTCTCAACACTAGACTGGCCACTTCAAAACAGTCGCGGTATCTGAATCGGTATAACCAGGGATGGCAGGGTTACGTAAAAGTAGACGTATGTGGCCACGAATAGGCCAACAAACGTGAAGATCGTGACGAGGTAGTCTGTGGGTTTCATTCTTAAGGTGACTATGACGGTGCGGTGTTTACTTGCACCAAAAGCTCTGGCTTCTAGGGCCTCCGCAAGTTCAACGCTTCTGCGGATGGCTGAAATTATGAGTGGGATAAGGATTGGGATGTAGTTTTTCACTCTTTTCAAGAAGTTTCCTTTATCCAATTCGAGGCCTCTAGATCGTTGTGCGTCGACGACTGTTTGGGCGTCAACAGCCATCGTTGGAACCAACCTTACTGCGGTGGTGAATGTGAATGAGATTACGTAAGGTATGTGTGCTTGTTCTAGGGCTAATCCAAGATCGTCAGCTGAGGTGGTCATGAAGAAGAGTGAGAATGCTGACATGATTGCGAAGAATCTAAGGGTAAAGGCGATCGCTAACACTAGTGATGTGCCGAAGATATAATTCATGGCAAAGATGAAAATGCCCATCAAAAGGCCTCCTCTCATAGATCTGATCCATCTGCTCCATGTTTTTGCCAACATTACGAGGGGGGTTTGCATTAGGAAGATAGTTAGCAAGGCAAAGATGTTTGTGAACATTAGGGTTGTTGTGAAAAATCCAAGGGTTAGAATGAATTTGGCTCTCGGATCCATTCGGTGAATTGGGCTGTCCATTCTGGTGAACTTGAACCCTTCAACGAATCTCAGTGAGATACAGATCACCGTGTGCTGGTCCGAGTGTCAGCTGCTGCATGAAGCTTGGGAGTTAGGAAATCTCTAGCGGCATATGGTTCAACGATGTCTGGTGGGGTGTCTTTCTCGTTGAGTTGTTGCATCAGTTCTGTTATCTGCGGCCTCACTAGGGAGGCTTTCGTTACTAGGTCGCTTCTGGTGAGTATTCGAGTAGCTGGTCCGTCTGCGAGAACCTTGCCTTTAGAGAGAAGAACGACGCGTGGGTTGCATTCTGCTACAAACTCCACGTCATGGGTGACTATGATTATTGTTTTCCCTTGCGAGATGAGTTGCACTATGAAATTTCTCAATCGATCTTTCTGAAGATGGTCCTGTCCAATTGTTGGTTCATCCATGATTATGTGTTTTGGATTCCATACCAGAGTGGCTGCTAATGCAACTCGCTTACGTTCTCCTCCGCTCAGGATGAAGGGGGAGGTGTTAGAGTATTTCTGAAGGTCGAGGGATTCGAGGATGTTAGTTATTCTGCGTTGGATTACGTCTTCTGGGAATCCGAAGTTGCGTAATGAGAAGCTCAACTCTTCCGAAACGGTCTCAGCAAATAACTGGTGATCAGGGTTTTGGAAGATTAGTCCAACATCGCGCGAGAGCTGGGCTACGGATTTCTTGCCTGTTTCAGAACTGTCTATGAGTACTCTTCCCTTAGTAGGCATCAACAATCCGTTAAACATCTTAACGAGTGTAGTTTTTCCCGCTCCGTTCTCACCCATTATTGCAACGAATTCCCCATCATCAATGGAGAGAGTTACGTTGCTGAGAACATCTTGTGTGGTGCTGGGATAGTGGAAGCTGACATCTTCGATTGAGATCATCGTTTAAGCATTCTCCTTAACTCATTTGATGCTTGCTCTACGGTGATTGGATTCGTCTTCACTGGGAACCCATCGCTTCTCAAGAGGTGAAAGAGTGTGGTAATTTTGGGCAGACCTATGCCAATCAGTCGAGCTTCATCATCGTAGACTTGTGCTGGTGTTCCGTCAAGGATTACTCTTCCCTTGTCCATTACGATAACTCGATTTGCGTAACGAGAGACTATGTCGAGTCGATGCTCGACAAGGAGTATGGTTAGTTGCATCTCGTGGTTTAGTTTGGCGATCACTCCAACAATTTCCTCGGCGGAGCGTGGATCCAAGAATGATGTGGGTTCGTCGAGAACCATTATTCTAGGTTTCATAGCTAGGACTCCGGCAATAGCGGCTCGTTGCTGTTGGCCTCCTGAAAGTTCGTATGGGGCCTTCTCGCGCAAGTCCGTGATTCCCGTGGCGTCCATTGCCCACCGGACTCTATCAATTGCCTCTTCTCGTTGGATGCCTAGATTTTCTAGGCCGAAGGCTACGTCGCGTTCTACGGATAGCGAGAAGAGTTGATTCTCGGGATTCTGGAAGACGAAACCCAAGTGGCTTGCTAGCTCAGCGGTAGATTTTCCGCTTGCATTAACGTCATCGATTGTGAGTTCGCCTTCAAGATTTCCTGAGTAAAAGTTAGGTATTAGGCCGTTCAGGCATCTGCAGAAGGTTGTCTTCCCGCATCCGCTGGGACCGGTGAGGATTACGAATGCCCCTTGCTCAATCGATAGGTTGACGTTCTGGATTGAGGGTTTCTCGGCGCCAACGTATGAGAATGTTAGGTTGTGCGCCAATATTGCAGGCATCGTGCTTTACCTTTGATTTGAGCAACTAACTTTGGGAGTTTTGCGCATAACCTTCTGTCTGGGTATTAGGCTTTGAGGATTTTTGGAGGAATTCGCGGACGAGCATGATGGAAAGTTTCAACGCCTCTCTAGCCTCACCGGTAACGTTTGCTCCGGCAGCAGTTGCATGTCCTCCGCCCATGCCACCCATTTTTTGGCCCAAGACGCTTGCCAAGTCTGTTCCCAAATGAATTTTTGTTTCATCCAGAAACTCGCGTGTGCATCGGAGGCTGATAGTTAAGTCATCATTTCTCTTCCCGGCTACAATTGCCAGGTGTGCGCCAATCGCGATTAGTCCTCGTGCAGCTGAGGCGTGGTAGGATCCTACTTCTGATAGGGCTATAAGCCATCTATCGATTTTTTCCAGCCTGAGTCGTTGTGCTGATTTAATTCGCGCTATCCGTTCAGAGTCATCCATGGTTGTTCGGGTTAGTGCTAGTGCAGTTTCTGGGTTTGCGCCAGCTTTGACGAGGGTATGTGCTGCTGCGAAAGTTTTTCGATTTGCTATGGACATATGACCAGTTTCGATCAGTATTCCAATAAGGAGAGCCTGGGATACCTTCCGATCAGGCATCATATGCAGTTTAGTGTACATTTCAAGAATCATTTCGCAGGTCGAGGTGGAGTTTTGATTGCATAGAACAAGTGTTGCGATCTTGGCATTTTCCGGGTGGGGAGCGTGATGATCGATCATGATCAACGGTTTTGTAGAGTTTTGCACTGGATCTCGAAATTGGCCTAGTTGCTGGAGGGTATTCGTATCAACGGTCACGATCAATCCAAACTTTGAGATATCTGGGTTCTCATCGACCACAATTGGCACGACGGTAGAGAGTATTTGCTTGGATAGTTTGCTGACTCCCTCTGGAGAGGCGATTGTCGTGTGACCCTTGCGGTTTATCCTGTGGGCGAGTACTGAAAAGGCGTAGGCGGAACACAGAGCGTCCGGGTCTGAATTTTGGTGGCCTATGATTAACACAGAGTCTGTCTTTCGCAGCGATCTTACTAGGCTGGCGAATCCACGCAAAGATTGAGCTCCCGTACTTTTAATTCTGCAGCCAAGAAAGCTGCATCGGTTACTTTGTCTACGACTGTTTGAAGATTTTCATCATTGAGCAGTAATTCTACGCCCACATCAATGTTGAGTACGAGCGGTTTATCTCCGAGTGCTTCAACTGTGACGTCAAGGTCGCTTACGCGTTTTAATGAAACTTTGCGGAATAGTTCAGTCCTTGCAGCTTCCTCGGCTGCCATGCATATCTGTTCTACTTCTTCCTGTGTAGGTTTACGAATCAACTCAATAGCCATTAGGCGTCATCGCTTCAACTAATGGAGATTGGTCCTTTGTTAAGCGGTTGGCTTAGGTCCTTTTAATTTCTCTTGAAGCTTCTCTTGAACTTCCTTAAGCCGTTCCTTAGTCCGTTCTTCCTGCTTACCGAGTACGGTAACACGGGTATTCAGTAATTCTTTTCGCTCTTTCAACTCAGTCAGGAGCGTCTGTCTGTTCGATAATACCAGTATGCTCCCAACGCTCTTGTACACGGGAGTAGCATCAGTTGATTTATCAAGCTCAGAAAGAGCCTTTTCAGTTTCATTTAATTCTAATTCCACTTGTTGTTTTTGGCCCATGACTGATTGGAGAGTTTGTTGCAATTGTTGAAGTCTCGCGATTTGTTCCTGTAACTGCGGTGGTAATTCTACTTCTTCACCCAAACTTAACGCCTACAAAACTTGAGAATCTTGGTAGCCTTAAGAGGGCGAGTAATTAAGAGTTGTCGCTCTTGGAAAGAGGCCGTCAAATATGCCTTAGTGTGCGAGTAGACTTCCCGTGAGGATTATTAGCACGAATAGTGTGATGAAGAAGTATTTCGCATTCCTTTCGGCAGCGAAGAAGCCTGCGGAGGCTACAACGCGCAGGTATGGGGTTATCATGAGCAATAGCAATCCGAATGTTAGTATGGAGATTGGTGTCCATTTACCAAGTAAGAGAGCTTGGATCGCCTGTCCTGCGTAAGCGAAGAAGTTTGATCCTTTCAGAGAAAATTCAGGTGAGAAGACAATGTCTACGTTTCCGTGTGAGTAGAATAGTCCGATGATACCAGCCGTTTCAAGCAGGACGCTTGCTATTACTCCGATGATCAGAATGTAGCTTATCACAACGTCCAGGTCTTTTTCTTTCGGGTCGTTCATTGAAGGGTAACTCCCTTGTAGAGCATCTGAATAATTAGTATGAGGACGATGAGTAAGAATAGATAGCGTATGGATCGATTATGGAATCGGTTCAGTATTCTTCCACCCAACAAGGCGCCAACTGTCGTTCCAACGGCCATCGGCGCCGCTAATCCAATAAATATCAGGCCTGAAGCAAAATAGACGCTCGCTCCAGCCAGGGCGGTTATGCCAATGATGAAGTTGCTTGTTGTGCTGGAGACTTTCGACGGCATTTTGAGGATTAACTCGTGGACTGACACTTTGAAGGCGCCCGCACCGATTCCAAGCATTCCTGCCGCTAAGCCAGCAACGAGCATCCCTAACCCTCCAAGTCCCGCATTAGTCATCTTGTACTTCACCTCACGATTTTCTGCCTGATCAAAATAACTTCCTTCTAATCCCAACCATCTTGACAATCTATCCTGCTTAGTCTTTTTCGGAAAGTCTTCTTTCAGGTGCCCTGATATTCCGAAGAACGAACTTAGAAGAAACGCGGCGAAGAAGAAATACAGGTAGCGTGGTGCAATAAATGAGGTGATTGTTGCTCCAATTATCGCTCCGGTTATTGTGAACATTTCTAGATAGAATGCTGCCCTCACGTTTGTTATACGCTCTCTAACGTAGGACGCTGCGGAGCCGCTGGAGGTGGCAATAATGGTTATCATGCTCGCAGCGATCGCATACTTTACTGGAACATCTAACGCTACCAAGACAGGGACCATAATGCTCCCTCCACCCAACCCTGTCAGGGCTCCCAAGAAGCCTGCGGCTAAAGTAATAAGCAGTACAACTATCATGTCAATCATTTGGTCACAACTTTTTTTCTCATGTTTTGTACGTTAGATGGATTGGAAAGTCTCCAATTCAACAGCATCTAGACTTACTATGGTATATATTGGCTCGCATGAAGGCCCTTCAGTGTCAGACAATCGTAGAATGCAGCCCACCGAGCTTGAGAAGGATAGGATTGTGAGATTAATGGGATTCGAGTGGGAATACGCTGCTCATTCCGGAAACACTTAGCAGCATCACTCCCGCCTCATCAGCCTTCATTGCTTAATTATTTGACAAACAACTACTCGTTGGTGAACCAACGGTGACCCAAAGAGCAATTGGCACATTAGTCCGTAGGGTGAGTAGGCAGAAAACACGTAAAGGCGTTAAGACGTACCAAAAATACTGGATATATCTCCCGAACGGACTAGCCGAAGACAAACGGTTCCCATTCAAAGCGGGAGAGAGATTGCTAATCTCCATTATTGATACCAAGATATTGACGCTGGAGAGAGCATGATATCTTCTGAAGAGCCTAACTTTGGGAAGGATAGATTGCTCAGAAGAACCAATGTTGAATAAGTAGCGTGCATTTGGTGACAACGAACGAAGTCTTGCAAGAGGATACTCAAGAAGCCTCCGCAACTCAAACAGAGGCATCTGTCGAGAAGAAGAGAAAGTACGAACTCATAGAAGATGTTCCGGGCGTTGGACCCGCGACAGCAGAGAAATTGCGAGAAATGGGTTTTCACATCGTGGAATCTCTGGCTACTGCCACGATTAGGGAATTAGCGCAAGCCGGAGTTAGCGAGAAACAGTCAGCCAGGGTACTTGCTGAAGCCAGGAGTAGCCTAGCACTCAACTTCGTCCGCGCTGACGAATTGATTAAGATGCGACAGAACGTGAGACGCCTCTCTACCGGCAGTAAACAAATAGACGAACTATTAGGTGGAGGGCTCGAGACTCAAACTATAACCGAATTCTATGGCGAATACGGGGTAGGTAAGAGCATCTTATGTCATCAACTCGCGGTTAACGTTCAGTTACCTGAAGATAAAGGCGGATTAAATGGCGCTGCCCTCTACATTGACACCGAAAATACGTTTCGTACAGAATGGGTCATAAGGATGGCTGAGGCGTTAGGACTGGATCCCACGCAGACCGCTAAGAACATAATCTATTCCGAGGCTTTCAATTCGGATCATCAGGTTCTATTACTTGAGAAGGCGGACAAGATCATTCAAGAAAATAATGTAAAGTTGATAATTCTTGATTCCTTGACTTCTCATTTCCGCAGTGAATATCTGGGGCGCGAGGTGTTGGCTGAACGGCAGCAAAAACTGAATAGTCATATGCACCGACTGGTGCGACTTGCGAGAGCATTCAACGCTTGTGCCGTCGTTACGAACCAAGTTATGTCAAAACCTGATCAATTTTTCGCAATGGCTGTTGAAGCCGTAGGGGGGCATATCGTGGCTCATACGAGTCATACACGAGTTTTTCTAAGGCGCACAGCAAGCGGACCCGTTCGGATCTGTCGACTTATATCGAGCCCTTACCTGCCAGAAGGCGAACGTATTTTCAAGATAACTGAAGAAGGAATCAAAGATATCGCGGAAGAAGACGAAATCAAACACAGGCGCTAAGCGAAGTAAGCCGCGGAAACAGAGCGTCGACGGCTTAGACAAGTTCTTTCGCGCGCTGATTGAGAGACGGATTGCTGATGCCGAGAAAGAATTGGACTTGATACATACGTCGGTTCCTGCGACGGAGACAGCGAAGGGGCAGCTTAAGGCGTGCGAGGGGTTAGTGCTAACCGCCAAGGCCAGCAACGACAAGTATCTCTACCTTTCAAAAATCGAGAAAACCCAGAAACGACTGAGGGAGCTGCGAAAAGATTTCGCTCAACAAAGCACGAACCAGCTTCATACCGACTATGACCGAGGGTACTTCCAAGTCCTCGAGAAGTTTTTGAAGAAGCTGGAGAAGTCTGATGTACAAGCGAGGACTAGTTTAGGAGAGAAGAAGACAACCTAAACATTAACCAGACTATTAACCAGACTATTTGCCAGCACCAACACCATTACCCATACTACGATGAATGTGCCTCCGCCAAGGGTAATGTCTTTGTGCTTTCCCTTTAGTTCCACCTCTCCAAACTTGAATATGTAACGCACGATCAAGATTGAGACAGCATAGAAGCACGCTCCAATACCAATCCCCACATATTGCGCTGTACCTCCCCAAACAGGCTGGGTTGACGATATCCGGAGAGCGCTGCTGCTAACTCCCGCAATAAGAGCCAACAGGAATCGTAACCAGTACACCAAGGATGTGGGTTTAATGTTCAAACCACTAAACTTCTTCTGACTCGGACTGGCTGCTTCATCTGCTTTTATGCTCACACTATGCACGTTCCAACTGCCGCAGCATAAGTCCGCTCTCTAGATAACCCTTGCCCGCGACATCAATTAATAATGCCCACAAAGAGCTTAAGAGCTGGTAAGAAACTCTCAACTGGGAGTTCAAATGTCAAAACGCACGTCTCAGGCTCCGGATGTTAAAGTCGATGATGTCATGTCAACCCCAGTGGTAACGATTAAAGACACAGATACAGTGCTGACCGCCGCCAAACTAATGAAGAAAAATAAGATTGGCTGCGTAGTCATTGTTGATAAAACTGGAAAGCCGCACGGCCTTATCACTGAACGTGACATTGTGAGACGAGTATCTGCACTCGACCTGTTGCCAAGTAAAGTTCAAGCTGCAAAGTCAATGACGAAACCTGCAGTCACCATCTCACCCTCAGCAAACGTGACAGAGGCAGCGAAGAAGATGCGCGAACTCAACGTGAGAAGGTTAATTATTGTTGAAGACGGAAAGTTGAGCGGCATCGTCACAAGCAATGATATTGTCGACATAACACCAGCGCTCATCGACGTTGTTGCCGAGAAATCACAGATCTCTACAGTTCAGAAGACCAAGGAACCCGAACCGACCTCAGGATACTGCGATAAGTGTGGCTCGTGGGCGGACGATATGAAAAATCAAGACGGACAATTCGTTTGCGACGACTGCCTGGCTGAAGAGCCAGAAGAAGTGTGACACACGACCTAGTGTTGCAGCAAGCTGGAAATCGATGCCTTCCCTCCTGATCGAATCTGCAAAAATACTAGTGAATAACGAACTAACAACCGCCAATTTGTTCATTGTAGACGGAATCATCAACAAAATTACAAAACTGAAGGCGAACATACAAACCGAAAACCGAATTGATGCTCGAGGCCTACTTGCACT
>Ga0187849_1005203_pt1 | contig 10420 bp, 10 predicted proteins | sample June2016WEW_4_10_2_FD_132412 | JGI IMG/M metagenome (GOLD analysis project Ga0187849, IMG submission 132412) | Peatland microbial communities from SPRUCE experiment site at the Marcell Experimental Forest, Minnesota, USA - June2016WEW_4_100 | ecosystem: Environmental > Terrestrial > Soil >... | reverse complement strand
CACGCCGCGGGCCAGCGCCGGGCACTTGCGAAACGCGTCCTCGATGCCCATTGCGCCGAAGCGGATCAGGTATGGCATGACCGCGTGCGCCAGAGCGATGCTGGCGCTGCGGCCGATGTCGGCAGTGAGGTTGGGAACGCAGTAATGCAGCACGCCGTGGTAAATAAACGTGGGCTCGGCGATGGTGGTGGGACGGCTGGTTTCGACGCAGCCGCCTTGATCGATGGCGACGTCGATGATGACCGAGCCGGGAGGCATGGCCTCGACCATCTTCTTGGTTACGATGTGAGGCGTGCGCGCGCCGGGAACCAGGATCGCGCCGATGACGACATCGGCCGAGGCGACCGCGGCGGCAATGGAATCGGGATCTGCCAGCGCGGTCGAGACATTGGGCACGTGATCGACCAGGTCGCGCAGCTTCTCGGCGTCGATATCGAGGATGCTGACGCGCGCTCCGGAGGCGGTGGCGGCACGCGCCGCGCGCGCTCCGACGACGCCGGCGCCGAGGATCACTACGTGCGCCGGGGGAACCCCGGGCGTGCCTCCGAGCAGGATGCCACGGCCTCCCGAACTCGATCGCAGCAGGTGCGCCGCCAGCGGCACGGCGGTGCGGCCACAGAGCTCGCTGGCGGCGGCAAGCACGGGATGGCGGCCGTCGGGCGTCTCGATGATCTCGCAGCCGATGGCGGTGATGTGGCGTTCGAGCAGCCGCTCGAAGACGGCGCGGCCGGCGACGGCCATGTGATAGAAGGCCACCACGGCGGTGCCGGGCCGGCACAGATCGAGCACCTCGGTGGTAGGGACGGAGATGCGGGCGATCAGGTCCGCGCGCGCGATGACGTCGGCCTGGGAATATCCGATGCTCGCGCCGGCGCGGAGAAATTCGTCGTCGCGGAACATTGCGCCATTCCCCGCCCCCTGCTCAACCCAGACGGCGTTGCCGCGCTCGACGAGCTGGCGGACGACGGGCGGGGTCAGGGCGACCCGGCGGTCGTGGGGATCTTTTTCGCGAAGGACTCCGATGTTCATAAGGACCTCGCGGCCGCCCGGTTGCGTTTGCGGCCCGGATGGCGCCGCCGCCAGTATAGCGCGGCACGATTCCTGGCTCCAGCGTTTCGCCAGAAATTCCGGAACGCCGATCGCGAGTAAACCGTGGTGAAAGTCCCGACAGGCTCACGGCCTGTCCCACTGGCTTCGCAAACTGTTGATTCGTGATCGCAAACTGATTTGTGTTTTGTGGTGAGCGCGGTAGGGAAAAATCCGCAATTGACCGCCAAGTCCGGCTGCCGTTCAGCGCGCTTCAGTTCCGCCGCAAGTAACTATATACGGAGTCGGTCAGGTCCGGCCGGAGCGGCACATCGGTGCGCACCGAGCCGGTCAGATGGGAGGACGCAGACGGCCGGAGCGCCGTGTTCGAGATCAGTAGGCCGCCCGGCTTGATCATTTGCGCCAAGTTCGTCTGCGCCAAGCTCTGCTGCAGTCCATCGTAATAGAGTAAAACGTTCGTGCCGATTACTAAATCGAACCGCTGGTCGGGCTGCAGTTGTTCGGTTTGCACAATGATGTTCAGGTCCACCGGAACGATTTTGGCGACCACTTCCGGCCGGATGCTCACGGCGCGGCTGGCCACTTCCGCCTGCACGCTCTGCGGTATGGCAAGAGGAGGCGCCGGCTTGGCAATTTCGGATCCCATGTGCCGCCAGTAGGCCTTGAAACCGGCGAGAAAACTACCGCTCACCGTCATGTTGCGGTTCCAGAGCAACTGCAGCGTGTAGGCGGAACCGGAACCTGCGTTCGCTTTCGCGCGCTCGATGTGCCGGTTGACTGCCGGGCTGATGTCGAACGTGTAGACCTCAGTCCGATTGGGGTCGGCCAAGCCCAGCCGCAGCAGGGAGTCGATTACGGTGAAGGGCTGGATGGTCTGCGGCGGATAGAAATCGTAGCCGAATTTTTTGTTGACGAAATCCAAACCCGGGCCGATGATGGCTACGCGGCGCACACTGCCCGGCTGCAGCAGCCCGCGTTGCGCCAGCTTACGGAGTTCCAGTTCGATCGTGTAGCCGGTATAAATATCGCTATCGGTAGAAAGCCCGCGATCTCGAAAGAGCTGCGAGTGATCGACGCTGGCTTGCTCCCGTTCGCGCGAAACCTCATCGCGCTGCCGCGCCAGACTGGCCAGCAGATAGGCCTTGACTTTATTCTTCGATTCCGCCGTATTCAGGTCAAGTCCTTGCGACTTGAGAAAGGTCCGCATTTCGCGCATGCCCTCGTTGCCCCTGGCGGCGGAAAGCGCGCGGAGCAGGTCCGCGGCGCGGCGCTCCGCAATGCCATTCACCGAGGGATCCTGCCCGTACTGATGCAGCAGGGTGTACGTGATGCGCGGCTCATGCGTGTATGCGATCCCCTGGCGCAACAGGTTGACTAACGTGAGTTCCTCGCCTTGCGCGACCCGGCTGCGAATTTCCCGGTCTTGTGCGCGTACCCATCGGTCCCACGCAGCGGCGCTCAACGGCTTGAGGGCAAGTTCGGCAGGCAGCGCGTCACGCATCTCTCTGAGCACCGGACGCGCCGCCTCCAGAGTCATAAATTCCGGACTCTGCGCAGCGAGCCGCAGCCCGCACAGACACGCCAGCACTCCAACCCGGAAAGAAAATGCCATGTTCGAATTGTCCCAGCAAGCCCTGCGCAACACAAGAAAGTCGAGGCTCGCGCGGCGCAACTGATTGCCGGGGAGATGACGTTGCAGGAGCTTAGCCGCGCCCGCAAAATCACTCAGGTCCGCCTAGCCAAGGGACTTGGCATCGGTCAGTACGGCGTTTCCAAACTCGAAAAACGCGCCGAAAGCGGACGCGGCAAAAGTGCGGCAGGATGAAGGATTTCAAACGGGGTCCCCACAATTTCCCCCACCGTGGCAGTACGGTAAGGGTTGTGGTTCTATGTAAGTATTTGATTTATTTGGTGAGCGCGGTAGGAATCGAACCTACAACCTACTGATTAAGAGTCAGTTGCTCTGCCAATTGAGCTACGCGCCCTGCTAAATGGCTGAAAATATTATGGTTCTGCCGGTTGTGCCGACAGAAAAATTTTAGCGCATCGCGGCCTGCCTCCGCAACCGGAATTGTGGGGCGTCCAAGCGCCTGCCGGCATCGCGCTGCTGCTCGAACCACTTCAGGGCGATCCGGCAGGCTGCCGAAAAGGCTCCGGACTGGCTCCGTTATGGTCGCGGTTCCGTAAAGCGCTTACGGATTCCGCAACACTTACGGCTGCCGAAAAGGCTTAGACAGTCTAGCGGCCTGTCCCACTGCTGCACAAGCCAATGTTGCACTGCCAATATTCGCTAGAATCGGAAGCGCGGGCTACGTGCGTTGACGCGCTGGCGCGGCAAGAAGCCGGAGCGGGCACTGCCCTGCCCCAGGCTGCTGAAAAAGATTTTGACAGTCTAGCGGCCTGTCCCACTGGCTGTGAAAACTGTCGACTCGATGTCGTGGCGCAGGCGGTTTCACCTGCGTTCTTGATTCCCGGCAGCTTTTGCCATGGGGCTGCTAGGATCGATTATTGAACAAGCGGAGAAAAACGAATTGCGCGTAATTCTTTCCGGAGCGGCCGGATTCATCGGCTCGCACTATGCGGACCGTCTGCTAGCCGAAGGCCACAGCGTCGCCGGAGTCGATAACCTCATCACGGGCCGCTTGGCGAACCTGGCCCATCTGGACGGCCATCCCCGGTTTGAATTTATCCGTCACGATGTGAGCGCGCCCATCGAGATCGACGGGCCGGTGGATGCGGTGGTTCACATGGCGTCGCTGGCGAGTCCGAAGGACTATCTCGAACATCCCATCGAGACGCTCGATTCCGGCTCGCTCGGCACGCGCAACATGCTGGAACTGGCGCGCCGCCATCACGCGCGTTTCCTGCTGACCTCGACCTCGGAGTGCTACGGCGACCCAGCGGTGCATCCGCAAGTCGAAACGTATTGGGGAAACGTGAACCCGGTCGGGCCGCGCTCGTGCTACGACGAGAGCAAGCGCTTTGCCGAAGCGCTCACCATGGCGTATCACCGCACGTATGGAGTGCGCACCAACATCGCCCGCATCTTCAATACCTACGGCCCGCGCATGAAGCTGAACGACGGCCGCGTGGTGCCGGCGTTTCTCGACCAGGCCTTGCGCGGCCTGCCCATTACGGTCTTCGGCGACGGATCGCAAACCCGCAGTTTCTGCTTCGTCAGCGATATGGTCGAGGGCCTTTACCGCCTGATGCATTCGGACGAACGCTATCCGGTGAATCTTGGCAATCCGTGCGAGATGACAATTCTCGAATTCGCCGAGCGCATTCAGGCGCTCACGGGAACGCATTTCCCCATCGAATTCCAGGCTCTTCCCGAGGACGACCCGAAGCAGCGGCAACCCGATATAGCGAAGGCGAGCCGGATTCTAGATTGGCAGCCGCGCGTGCCGCTCGATGAAGGCTTACGGCAAACCATTGCATACTTCAAAGCGCTGCCGGCGGTGGCGCCGAAGTGATGCAAATGTGATGAGTGGATAGTGATCAGTGAATCATCTCCCGGAATGCTAAGACCGCAGTCTGTCAGCTTCTTCATTGCGAGAAAGGCTTTCCAGGTAATTCGCGCAACTTCGTAATAGCAGGCTCGTAATCGGGCCGGATGCCAAGCGCCGTTCGATACTCTTGCTCCGCTTCAGTTACGCGCTCTTGCGCACTCAGGGCGTCCGCGAGGTGCGTGTGTGAAAAATAGGCGGAAGGGTCGATCTCAATGCAGCGCCTAAACTCAGCCTCGGCTTCCAAATATCTGCCCTGCTTGTGGAAGAGCTCGCCTAGCCGGCCGTGCGCAATGAAATAAGCAGGGTCAAGCTCAATTGCCGTCCTTAGCAATTTCTCAGCCTGGCGCTCGTTTCGCTCTTCTATTGCGAGACCGGCCAAATTAAAATAGGCCTCCTCATAGAAGTTATCCACTTCGAGAGCTTCGCGCCATGCCCTCTTCGCTGCGGCCTTCTCTCCGAGGCGATTATGGGCCGACGCCAAAAGACTCAAGGTAGGGGCGAGCCGCTCAATCTCCAAAGAGCGAAAGAGCCAGACCTTCGCCGTTTTGAGATTGCCCGCCCGGTCTCCATCCGCACGTCTTAGAAACAACTCCCCAAACATTATCATTGCGACCGAGAAGCCCGGACTGATCTCCAAGGCGCGGAGGAACGCCGTCTCCGCCTCAGGCCATTTTCCCAACTCAGTTGCCGTGCGTCCAACGTAGCAATAGGCAACGGCCTTCCCGGTTTTCGATGCAATCTCCCGCCACGCCTGAAAAGCGGTTTGGATGTCCCCCGACTCTTCGGCATCATCCGCAATCTTTCTAAGCGCTGCGATCTCGCTCGTCAAAGTGCCTCTCCCCGTTATCATCACGCTAGATCTTCTAAAGCTTTCTATCCCTGTTTCGTATTCGCCGTTTAGTTCCAACTTCCAGGTCCCAACGCACCGCCTTTCAGCTTGTAGCGTCTTTGCTCCCGCTGTGGCGCACGTTCACAACGTGCCGTGTCCGCACTTTTACGGACACATTTGCCCGGTCGCAAACCATGCGTCGCCAGGAGTGGGGACGCGACTCGCATGAGTGCGCGCGCCACGCCCTTCAAGCGGCTTTAGCCGCAAGCCAGCTTTTAGTCGCAATGCAACCCACCGTCTTTCATGCGGTGGTCGCTTAGCCGTTCGAATGGCTCTTCCACTTTCGAATGAAACCGAGGTAGAAGAAAGTCAAAAAGAGAATGGCATGGACAATGGAGCGCACGCCGCTGATCTTGGGCGTCTCGGTAAGACCCGTGTTGAAGATAGGCACCGATACCCGGTACAGGTGAAGATAGAAAAGAGTCCCCGCACTCACGAAGAAGGCGCCTGCAAGAAACTTGCACACGTCTCGCCATGGAATTTTCTTGCACATGTTTGACCTCCCGTCTTGGGCACGGCGCAGAGCGAGCGGTTGCCCATCTCTGCTCACCGTGACGTTTGTTCTACCAACCCTTCTAACAGGCTACTGAAAAAGACTTGGGCAGGCTAGCGGCCTGTCCCACTGGTTGCACAAATTATCGATATTGCGTGACGGCCAAGCGTCCCCACCTGTCAATCGGGGGTAAAATAGCCGTCAGAGTTCATTGGGACGCTACGCGAAATCCCTGGCTAGCTCCGCGATCTGCTCCGGCGTTAGCGCTTGTTCGGCACGGTAATTCGGATGATCGGCGGCGATCTTCGCTCCGCGCTTCCAGCCAGCGCGCTGCTCGGGCGTCAGCGGGATCTTCACGTACTGCACGGCGCTGATCCGGTCCGTAGCAATCTGGCGCGTGTCGAAACGGATTTTCGACGGCGGCTGGTCCGCCACCACCATCCATATGTGGTCTTCGAGGCCGGTCAATTCGCGCAGCCGCACGTCCCGCTCTTCCGCCGATTCGTACTCGATCAGCAGGGTTGCGGAAAGTTCGCCTTCGGCCGGGATCTGCTCGTTGTAAGTATCGAGTTCATGCCGGATCGCGGCGGTTTCGACGATGCGCTCGATGCGTAGCATCTCTTGAATCTGATAGCGCACGGTCTCGCGGTTCTCGAACAGAAACGTAAGATGATCGCCCACGCGAACGCGGCGCCTGTCCTTGAGCGCGACCACGAGCGGACGCCACTGCTTGCGCTCCAGTTCGTAAGCGGCAATGTCTTTGATCTCGTTCAGTGCGACGCGATTCATGCTGGTTGAACCTCCACTGGCGTTGGAAAACCGTCCGCGCGGTAGGCGCGCGCGAGCACCTGAATCGGATGCATCGGACGCCGCCCCAGGCTTTGCTGGAAGTGAATCGAGGCGAGCGGGCAATCGCTGGCCCAGACGTCGGCCCCGCTATCGGCAACGGCATCGAAGGCCTTCTTGCCGGTAAGCATCGAGAGCGGGAAAAATTCCTTCTTCATCGCCCAGGTGCCGTCGTGGCCCGAGCACTGCTCGATGAGCGTGACCTGCGCGCCCGGAATCAGCCGCATCATGTCGCGCGAGCGGTAGCCGATGTTCTGCGCGCGCAGGTGGCAGGGCAGATGATACGCAACCGCGCCCGGCGTCGAGCGGAAGTCCCGATTGAATTTGCCTTCCTGTTTCAGTTGGAACAGGAATTCGCAGATATCCATGGCGACCGCGGCCACCTCGCGGGCTTCGGCGGTGCCCACCAGCTCCGCGTATTCCTTGCGCAGCATGTAAGAGCACGTCGGATCGATGGCCACGATCTTTTTCCCCGCCCGCACGTGCGGCAGTAGCGCCGCCACGTTCTGCTCCGCCAGACGCTTGGCCATTGCCAGGTCGCCCGCCTCGACCGCAGGCATGCCGCAGCAGTTCTGCTTGGGTACGCCCAGTGAAATACCGCTTTTCGAAAAGACCTCGACCGTGTCGCGTCCGATTTGCGGGTCGTTGTAATTCACCGAACAGGTGTAGAACAGCACGGCGCGGTTCGGATCGCCAGCGGGCACGGACTGCTTGCGATACCAATCCTCGAACGTCTCGCCGTGAAACTCGGGCAGGATTTTATCCCGGTGGATGCCGAGCGCCTGTTCGAGACCGGCGCGCAGCAGCGGCTGGCGGTTGGCCCAATTCGCGAGACCGGGGGTTAGCCCCGCCATGCGGCCTACCATTTCCGGGCGCGAGAGCACGCGCGTGCGCAGGTCGAAGCCGCGCTCCTTGCGGCGGATGGCGTTGGCGCGGATCATCAGGCGCGGAAAATCGAGTTGGAATTCGTGCTTATCCTCGGCCGTATACGGGCACTTCACGTAACAGATTTTGCACTGGAAGCAGAGGTCGATGGTGCGGTCGATCTGCGCGCGCGTCAGCTTGCGAACGTCGCCTCCGGCCGTTTCGACCGCCTGGAACAGATCGGGAAACGCCGAACAAAGATTGAAGCACAGGCGGCAGCCGTTGCAGATATCGAACGTGCGATCGATCTCCGGCTGGAGTGCGGCGGCGTCCCAATACTTTTCCTCGTTCGGATTGTAGGAGAGGCCCGCCGTGGGCGCGCCCTTGATGACGGACATATAAACTTCCTTGTGCTGGCGGTCCGGATTCTGAAGGTTCCGGGCTGCGCCTAACAGGCGGCTTAGAAGAAGGACAGGCCAGGAGGCCTGTCCCGCCGGATGGATTACGCGATCGACTTCAGGCCCTGCTCGAAGCGGCCTGCGTGGGATTTCTCGGCTTTCGCCAGCGTCTCGAACCAGTCGGCGATTTCCGCGAAGCCTTCCTCGCGCGCCGTTTTCGCCATGCCCGGATACATGTCGGTGTATTCGTGCGTCTCGCCGGCGATGGCGGCTTGCAGGTTGGCGACGCTGTCGCCGATGGGAAGACCCGTCGCGGGGTCGCCGACCGGCTTCAAATAATCCAGGTGGCCGTGCGCGTGCCCGGTTTCGCCTTCGGCGGTGTCTCGGAACAGCCCGGCAACATCGGGATTGCCCTCGATGTCCGCCTGCTTGGCGAAGTACAGATAGCGGCGGTTAGCCTGCGATTCCCCAGCGAACGCAGCCTTCAGATTCTCGTGAGTTTTGGTGCCTTTAAGTTTGGACATAGATAGCGCTCCTCTTCCTTCTGAACTTCTATTATCGCTAAATTGGATGCGGAACCGGCGCCCGCGGCGGCAAGATTTTTAGGGATGGAAACCGGATGGAGTGGCGATGACAAGCTGCCGCAAAAGGCTGCACGCTCCCGAATGACCGGTGAGGACGACCGTCTCACGACGCGATATCAATAGGTTTCGGCCCAAGTGGGACCGGCCTCCTGGCCGGTCCGTGCCCTTTTCCGCAGCCCCATAGAACGCCGTTAGCGGATCCGCTCGCTCACGCTCGCGGTTCTGCTGGGCTCATGCGGCCCGGATCGACATTTCGCTCGCGTTCGAGCAGTTTCCGTTTCCGGTCGAGGCCCCAACGATAGCCGCCCAGCGCGCCATCCGACCGCAGCACCCGATGGCATGGCACGACCACCGCCACCTGGTTACGGCCGCAGGCGCTGCCCACGGCGCGCGTCGCGGCGGGACTGCCGATGGCTGCGGCCACGTCCCCGTACGTGCGCGTTTCGCCCGAGGGAATCGAGCGCAGATAATCCCAGACACGGTGTTGGAACGCGGTGCCTGTCACGTCCACCGGCATTGGAAGCGCCCGCTCTTTGCCCTCCAGATAACGCGCGATCCGTTCCGCCCAAGCCGCCGTCCTGGCTCCGCCTGGCTGCAACTTTGCCGCCGGATACTCTTCGCACAGGGTGTTGACCAATTGCTTCGATGCCGCGCCGAAGTACACCGCGCAGAGGCCCTTTTCCGTGGCCGCCACCAGCATCGCGCCGAGCACGGTCTGCACCACCACGTATTCGATCAAGACGCCTTCCCCGCCCCGGCGGTACTGGCGCGGCGTCATGCCCAATTCGCGCGGCGTGCGCTCATAGAGGCGGCTCGACGAGTTGTATCCGGCATCCACCATGGCTCGCGTTACCGAAGCGCCCTGCTTCAAACGGCCCTTGAAATCCGCCATGCGGAAGGAATCGGCATACTCGCGCGGAGTGAGGCCGGTCGCCGCCTTGAATTCCCGCTGCAAGTGAAACGGACTGAGCCCGAACGCGGCTCCCAGCCGTTCCAGCGTGACGCGCTCGCCGGCATGGTCTTCGATATAGCGGCAGACCGCGCCGATGCGAGCGGCGCGCGCATCGCCATCGGCTTCGGGATGGCAGCGTTTGCACGGGCGCAACCCGGCCCGCCCGGCTTGCTCCCTGGTTCGGAAAAATCGCACGTTCGCGCGTAGCGGCAGCCGCGCCGGGCATCCCGGCCGGCAGTAGACGCCGGTCGAAACAACGCCGTAATAGAACTGGCCAGCTTGCGCGGAATCGCGCGCGGCGACCGCCCGCCAACAAGCGCCTTCATCGAGCCCCGGCTGCTTGGACCGTTCCATCGGAACCATCATGCCTCAATGGTAACGGTGCGAGCGAACCGGAACACTCCGAAGCTTGCGGTGGAATTCGGAGTTGTTGGCGTGTTGCGCCGCCCACCGCCAATTCGATCTTGACTCTGTACGCGTCACGTACTATGTTCGATGTATATGATCCGCTCGTTCCGGTACCAGGAGACCAGGGCAATCCACGAGGGATTCGGGAGCAGGAAGTATTGTGGAATCGAACAGCAGGCGCGTAAGCGATTGCGCTGGTTGGATGCAGCCACCAGTTTGGCCGATCTTGCGGCTATTCGCGGCAACCGGCTGGAGACAATGAAAGGCGACCGGGCCGGTCAGTACAGCATCCGGATCAACGACCGCTGAGGATGCCCGTTAGTTCGTAGGAAGTAAGCGACTCTCAAACCTGGAGGCGTGAACGCCTCTGGGTGGTTTTTCTGCCAAGAAAAAAGGAGAGAGTCGCTATGAAGAAACGATACCAGAT
>Ga0187849_1005202_pt1 | contig 10420 bp, 10 predicted proteins | sample June2016WEW_4_10_2_FD_132412 | JGI IMG/M metagenome (GOLD analysis project Ga0187849, IMG submission 132412) | Peatland microbial communities from SPRUCE experiment site at the Marcell Experimental Forest, Minnesota, USA - June2016WEW_4_100 | ecosystem: Environmental > Terrestrial > Soil >... | reverse complement strand
TTGTCCCGTGTGATCACGTCCTGCGGGGGGACATCCATGGTAATGGTGCGCATATCCACCTTGACCATCCTGTCCACGACTGGTATCAGGATGATAAGACCTGGGCCTTTGGTGTCGATTACCCTCCCCAGGCGGAAGATCACGCCTCTTTCATACTCATTGAGTATCCTGATGGCTGACGCCAGAAACATGACCACCAGTACTACCAATACAATAAATGGAATAGAAAACATAATCACCCTCCCTGTTTATTTTCAATTTCTTCGACTTTGATTTTTAGACCTTCAACCTTCACGACTCTAATCCCCCTGCCCGCCTCTACACGCTTGTCACTTGTTGCATTCCAGTACTCGCCCTTTATGAGGACCGTTCCTGTTTCATAAATATCGGTGACCGCTTTTCCTTCCTCACCTGCCATGCCTTCCTTTCCCGTTCGCCGTTTTCTCATCTGGGCCTTGAGGACAAGGGCGATTACCCCCGCAAAAAACAGGCATATGACGGTCAGGACAGGGATCATGACACTCCAGGATACCCTGAGGGCAGGATCAGGCGATTCAAAGAGCAATAGCGAACCCAGGACAAGAGAGATAATACCCCCGACAGTCAGCAGGCCGTGGCTGATAACTTTTATCTCTGCGACAAAGAGAATGATGCCGAAAAGAATAAGCAGGATCCCTGCGTAATTGACAGGCAGCGTCTGCAGGGCAAAAAAGGCCATGATAAGAGAGATGCCACCGATGATTCCCGGAAGAATGACGCCAGGATGGGCCAATTCAAAATAAAGACCTGCAAGACCGACCAGCAAAAGGATGTACGCTATATTCGGATCGCTTATAGCCGCAAGAACCCGCTGACGCGTACCCATTTTTTTCTCATTGATGATGACATATCTTGTCTTAATTATCCTCTTCCCGGATGATACGGTTACCTCTTTTCCGTCCATCTGTTCCAGCAGACTGTTCATGTCGGTTGCAACAAAATCTATGACCTTGAGTTTGAGGGCCTCTTCGGCAGTAACAGATTCGCTCTTTCTTACAGATTTCTCCACCCAGTCCGCATTTCGTCCCCTCTTATCTGCGATACCTCGGACGTAGGCAACGGCATCATTTTCCACTTTCTTCATCATGGTCTTGTCCGTGCTGCCAATGCCCAGGCCCACAGGATGGGCGGCGCCGATATTCGTGCCGGGGGTCATGGCAGCGACGTGCGCTGAAATCGTGATTATCACCCCCGCGGAAGCTGCCCGTGCTCCGGAAGGATGCACGTACACCACAACGGGAATGGCTGAGTTCAAGATGGCCTTCGCAATATCCCTCATGGCGAGGTCCAATCCGCCGGGTGTATCCAGGAGAATAATCAGGCCGTCGGAACCTGCCTTTGCCGATGCATCTATGCTTTGCACGATGTATTCGGCAATCGGCGGCGTAATAGTGGCGTGAACCGTGATGGCATCAAAGACGGGCTTTTTTTCTTCTGCAAGCAATTGGCCGAAAGTAGGGACGATGAGAAGCAATGCAAAAATTAGCACTAGTATATTGATTTTATTTCTTGTCATGGATTGCCCCTCTCAATCTTTGAGCTGTATGGTAAATCGTTATGAAACCTGCTGAGGCAGCGCCTTCATTATCTTCTGGATATCTTCCCAGACCTGCTTTTTTGCCCCCGGATTCCTCAGAAGATATGCCGGATGATAAGTGGGCATCAATTGTATCCCGTGATATGAGTGGAACTTGCCCCGCAAGACCGTTATGGGTACATCCGTTTTAAGCAGGGTGCGCGCGGCAAACGTTCCCAAAGCACAGATTACCCGCGGGTTAATCGCCTCAAGCTGCTTGATAAGAAATGGCTCGCAGGCGGCTATTTCCTCAGGCTTGGGGTTGCGGTTGCCGGGAGGACGGCACTTGAGGATATTACATATATAGATATCATCCCTTTTCAATCCCATGGCCGCGATAATCTTGGTCAGAAGCTGACCGGCGCGACCGACAAAGGGTCTGCCCTGGAGATCTTCATCTCCTCCCGGCGCCTCGCCAACGAATGCGATCTCGGCCTTCGGGTTCCCCTCACCGAAGACAATGTTGGTTCTGACCCGTCCAAGGGAACACCTCTGACAATCGCCGAGTTCATTCTTCACTTCTCCAAGAGCCAACGCTTTCCGGGGTGATGGCCGGTTTTGAACCTGCGATTTCTCGGCAGCGGATGTGTCAAGGGCCGCGGGCTCTCCCGTCATACACAGGTATGTCGGCGTTTTCCCCGCATCGATCTCGGACTGGATTTGAGCTTTTAGATGCCGGACCAGCGCCAGCAGTTCATCTACCGGATTTTCTTTTGCACTTTCCATAGTGATACTATCTGTCCCGAAAAGCAGGGCGACGTCTAGGAGCGGACTGTTTGCTCGTTATGATCTTCTTAACCCTGTCAAGTATCCTGTCGGCAACCTCCATCTTGCTCATCAAGGGGATGTTTTCAATTCCACCCTCAGGACTGAGTATCTTGATTATATTTGTATCGTAACCGAACCCCGCACCTTCCTTAGTTACATCGTTGGCCACAATAATATCCATATTTTTTTTCTTCATTTTGTTTCTTGCATTTTCGACAAGGTTCTCCGTCTCTACGGCAAAACCCACTAGGATACGATTGCCCTTCTTCCTGCCTACTTCCAATATGATGTCCGGGTTCCGCACCAGTTGTAAATCAAGCCCGTCGCCGCCTTTTTTCATCTTGGAACCGGAACGCAAGGACGGGCGATAATCGGCCACAGCCGCGGCTTTAATGACAACGGTCGCACTATCTAAATGTTCCATAACGGCATCTCTCATATCGACAGCGCTTGCGACAGGTATGAACTTCACATCCCGCGGCATGGACAACGCCGTGGGACCGCTGATCAGGGTAACATGGGCGCCCCTACGCTTTGCAGCGATTGCCAATGCGTATCCCATTTTTCCTGAGGAATAATTGGTGATGTACCTGACCGGGTCGAAAGGCTCACGAGTGGGACCGGCAGTTACGAGAATTTTCTCTCCCTTAAGATCCTTGTGGGTCAGAATGGATTCGATCTCTTCGACAATATCCGGTATTTCAGGAAGCCTCCCATAGCCCTCTGCCATGCAGGCCAGCTCGCCATACCCGGGCACCATGAACAGGTGACCCCGTGCTATGAGCCTGCTGATATTCTCTTTCACGATGGTATTATTATACATGTTCACATTCATGGCAGGACAGATGAGCACCGGCGCTTTCGTTGCCATAACCGTGGTGGTAAGAATGTCGTCCGCCAGACCCGAAGCTATCTTCCCGATGACATTTGCTGTAGCCGGCGCAATCACGATGATTTCCGCGTACTCCGCAAGGGAGATATGGGCCATATCGAAGCCTGTCAAGGGAGCGAACATATCCGTAAAGACGGGATGCCCTGAAAGGGTCTGGAGGGTCAGGGGGGTTATGAACTCGGCTGCATTTTTTGTCATGATCACCCTGACGAAAGCCCCCTTCTTTATAAACTCCCTCGTCAGCTCAGCGGATTTATAGGCAGCGATCCCTCCTGTTATGCCAAGAACGATTTTTTTATCTTTTAGCATCTTTCTGATTCCTCAAAAATCATTGTGCATGCCATAAAAACAATCGACAGCCCTTATGTATTAACATATAGCAAGTCTCATACACAACTTCAAGAAGTAATGCAGGCATTTGTTGGAATAATGTGCTTTAAACCTTGCAAAGCGATCAAAAAATCATTATAAATCAACCCGGCATAACCAATAACCACATGAGGTATTTTATGAAAACCTATAGACCACACATAATTGCCGTCTTAATTATATTGATAGCCGGGTTTTGCTTCTGGTTTTTCAATTCCTGGGGCGAATTGGAAAAACCAACCGTCCTGCTGGATGAGGACATAACGGCAATCGGAAGGTCTAAGACGCTCAATATAGCATTTGCCGACCGGAAGAGCGGTCTTCGCAATTCAACCGTCACCATAGTTCAGGATAATCAGACACAAGTCCTTTCCTCAATCAACTACACGGACTCAGTAACAAGAGAGAGTAATGTGAGCGTAACTATAGACCCCCTGGCGATGAAGCTTCATGAAGGGCCGGCCACACTTAATATTTCAGCGATGGATAACTCGCTTTGGAAAAACGAGACAACCCTCGCCATACAGGTCAATATCGATTTTGTGTCGCCTCAAATATTCTTGCTCACTTCCACCAACAATATTAACCCCGGCGGCACATGCGTAATCCTGTACAGAACATCAAAGCCGGTTATCTCAAGCGGCGTCAAGGTGGAAAATAATTTTTCCCCGGGATACGCGACGACGATTTCAGACAAGCCATGTATTATCAGTTATTTTTCTCTCCCCATGGCAGCCAGGCACGGTGCAATAGCGATAAAAGTCATCGCCCGTGATCAGGCGGGGAATGAAGCTTCCGTTGCCCTGCCAACTCTTATCAGAAACAAAAAATTCCGCAGCGATAAAATGACTCTGAGCGAGAACTTTTTGCAGCAGAAGATGCCCGAATTTCAGAGTCATAATCCCGTTCTTCAGGGCAAGACGCCCATCGAAACTTTCATCTATGTCAATACAAAGATGAGAGAGGACAATGACAGTACAATCCGGGAGATATGTAAGGCATCGAATTCCAGGCAATTATGGGAAGGCACATTCCTCCGGATGAAGAATGCCGCCCCCATGGCCCTGTTCGGCGACAAGAGAAAATATCAATATCAGGGCAAGGCGGTGGGTGAGAGCATACACATGGGCGTTGACCTTGCTTCTACGACAAATGCTCCGGTGGAAGCCGCCAATCATGGCATTGTTGTATACGCGGACTACCTCGGCATCTACGGAAACTTCGTGATCATCGATCACGGCTTCGGATTCTTTACTCTTTACGGCCATCTGAATTCTATAGGTGTCAAGAAAGCCCAAGAAGTCAAGAAAGGCGACGTTATCGGCCATACGGGATCTTCAGGCCTAGCAGGCGGGGATCATCTGCATTTTGGAATGCTTGTCGGGGGGCAGTTCGTAAATCCGCAGGAGTGGTGGGACACCCATTGGATTGAGGATAACGTGACCAAGAAGACGGTTGTTTCTTTTTAGATTCTTATATGCGAAATTGTTGAGGTTGGCTGAAATTCCAAACTCGAATTTCTAACTGCCGAACATTTGCAACCCATTCGCCTAACTCTTATTGATGTCCCTGTGGTTTATGGTCACTATGTAATTCTTATCTGAAAAATAAGAGCCCAGTTGATTTGCCATGACGACCGACCTGTGTCTCCCTCCCGTGCATCCCAGGGCTATATTAAGCCTTGCCTTTCCCTCCTTTTCATAAAGCGGGATGAGAAATGCCATCAGTTCAAAAAGCTTTTGAATAAATATCCTGCTTTCGTGAGATTCAAGTACGTAATTCTGAACATCTGGATGGTGACCATCGTAAAATTTCAGTTCCTCGACGAAATATGGGTTGGGGAGAAAACGCACATCAAGCACGATGTCTGCATCGGCAGGAATGCCGTACCGGTACCCGAATGATGTTACATGAATGATCATCCTTTGGTTTACGGATGAAGAAATAAAACGCCTTTGGACGACGTCCTTCAATTGATGCACATTGTATGAGGTGGTATCAATGACTTTATCGGCCATCTGTTTCAACTGGGCCAGTTTCTCCCTCTCCAGATTGATGCCCTCCATGACGGAACCCTTTACTGACGTGGGATGCACCCTTCTTGTTTCACTGAATCGATGCAGGAGGGCGTCATCACTCGAATCGAGGAATAGTATTTCTATCTTGTATCCTTCATTCTTCAGTTGGTCAAAAATCTTTGTATATTTTTCCAGAAAACTCTTCTCCCTCAGATCCATAACCATGGCGACTCTTGTTATGTCATTTGAGGCATCGGACTGAATCTTAAGGAATCTGGGAAGAAGAACAACAGGCAGGTTATCGACGCAAAAAAAGCCGATATCCTCCAGCGCCCGGAGGGCGGTACTCTTGCCCGATCCTGAAAGTCCCGTGATGATTACTACACGCAGGTTGTTCATGAGTCTCCTCTTTCCGTGTCCCTCATTAATCTTTGAACCCCAAACTCAACGTGCCTGTATATTCTGCGGGTCTGCGGAAAACCCGGCATCTCCATACAGGGCAGTTTAACTCCCATGATATCCAGTAATTTATCTGCTTTATAGACGCCTTCCTGCCTTCCGTTATATTGAATTGCCTTCAATTCAACCATGAAATTTATGGCTGAATCGTCAAGAATAGATTGGGTACCGAGAAGTTCTTTTGCCTCAACAATGCCTCTATGTTTAATATTGATAAGACCTTTGGTGAGCTCGTGACTCCGGCCATGCAATGAATCCTCTCTTTTTTCGATCTCTACGGCATCGTCAGCTATCCACCGATGCCCTCTTTCCATCAGTTTCAGAGAACATTCCGTTTTCCCCGTGCCGCTGTCTCCTATCAACATCACGCCGACGCCTGAAACACTTACAAGCGTCCCGTGCATGAAGATGGAATTCTCAAGCTTTTCTCTCAAGAGGCCGGAAAGACGACTTTCCAAGAGAAAGTCATCGTAGACCGACGTAAAGACGGGAATACCGTTCAATTCTGAGAAAGACGCCATAAAACCCGGTACTGCGTCAGTATCCGAGACCGCTATTAAGGGAATACGGTTTGAAATGATAGCTTGAATGATCTTTTTGCGGGATTGTGATGGTATTCTTATGAGTTCGGAAACATATTGAGGTGTGATTACAAGGATGACATCGGGAATGATCCTATCCCCGAAGCCTTCGGTTTTCTCATATCGCTGAACACGGATACTGCTTATTGATCTCGCCAGACCGGCTTCACCGGTCATTTGTGCGAGTCCTAATTCATCCTCTGAACCCTGAAGAATGTCTTTTAACCGGAGTGAGGCCATGGAAGTTAAATACCCTGACAATCAACTTGCGTCATCCTTGTCCGCAATTATCACGCATAGCTCTTCTTTTGTCTTGGCTTCTATGAGCTTTTTTCTGAACGTGCTGTCCTTCAGCATCTTCGATATTTTTGCAAGCGCCTTCAGGTGCAGGCCCGTCGTATTCTCCGGCGCCAACAACAGGAAAAAAAGATTGGCCGGTTTGCCGTCCATGGAATCAAACTCTACGCCTGCCCTGCTTCTGCCGAATGAGACTATCAACTCATCCAGGTCTGCCAGCTTGCCGTGGGGGATAGCGATACCATCTCCTATGCCGGTGCTGCCTAACTTCTCCCTGTCCAATAGTGTGTTTACAATTAATTCGTGATTAATCGTACCATCCCCATGACGAATCACACCGGACAATTCAGCAAGAACATCCCTCTTGGTCTTTGCCTTTAGTTCTTCAATGATATATTCTTTCCTGAAGATATCCATGATTTTCATGATGTTTCCTCAAACTTCAGCTGCTTGTCTCGATGAGTGCATACTTCCCGTCATCGCGGACATAGATGATGCTGACGTTTTCTGTAGAAGAATCTCTGTAAACAACAAAGCGGTTCCTTGAAATATCAATCTCCATAATCGCATCTTCGAGAGACATGGGCTTCAACACAACCTTTCTCATCTCCACTATTCTTGCTTCCTGCGTTTCATCTGCATCATCGGGATACACTTCCCTGGGTGCGGATCCATCCAACCGCCCAGCATTTGTTTTATGACCTCGCGTCCTTTCCTTGCGCTTCTTAAGTTGACGTTCTATCTTTTCAATCGCATTATCGATAGCAAGGCTCATTTCCTTGGCTTCTTCTTTGGCATTCAGGATCTGCCTATTAGTCATTAAATTCACTTCCGCCACATTTCTGAACTTTTCAACGGAAAGGACAATGCGGGCTTCCACCGGGGTGTCCAGATATTTTTCGAGTTTTTTTAGTTTTTGATCGATATATTCCTTGTGCCAGTCATCCCCTTCCGTATTTCTGAAGGTTACAGAAATCTTCATAATTACAACCTCCTATGTTTCAATACATTTTGCCGCGCCCTCTCTGTATCTATTGCGAGGGCGGGCATCCTAATCCCTAAATCATCTGAGGTCAACATGTTTTTTAGGGTTCTCGCGGACTGCTCCACAGAAGTCAAAAATAGTTTGAAGAATGGACGGCGAAACAAGAAGTCCAGACGCGACGCGACGACGCCCACAGGCTGGGGATAAACAGATCTGTGGCATGAGGCATTTATAGACGCAAGCCATAGCTTGACCTGAACCTGCGCAGCGAAGGATGAAGCACAATTTATGCCGGCCTGCCCGCGCAATAGCGGGAAGGCTTTCTGCAATACCGTCAAAAATACTTTTTCCTCTTGGAAGAAGGCAGAACGCCCATCATTTCTCTATACTTTGCAACAGTTCTTCTCGCTATTTCAATGCCTGATTTCTTCAGGAGATCAACGATGTCACTGTCACTGTAAGGCTTCTTCGGATTTTCCGCGCTTACAATCTTCTTTATATCCTCTTTGACGCTCTTCGATGCAACGGCATCACCGCTTGTTTTTTGTATTCTGCTGCTGAAAAAATATTTGAGTTCGAATATGCCTCTCGGCGTATGCATATACTTATTCGTCACGACCCTGCTTATGGTTGACTCATGCATTTCCACATCATCGGCAATATCCCTCAGTACCAACGGTTTTAAATAATCGATGCCGTAATTGAAAAAGTCCCCCTGCAATTTCAAGATGCTTTCCGTCACTTTGTATATTGTTCTTTGCCTCTGCTGTATGCTCTTGATTAGCCATGTAGCCGATTGCATCCTCTCTCTTATATATTTTTTGCTGTTTTCCGCATCCGGATATGTGTTGCCGCCTCCCATAATCTCCTTGTAAAAATTGCTGATCCGGAGCTTCGGTAGACCGTCGTCGTTAAGAATGATCTTATATTCCTCCCCCGCCTTGAATACGTAGACATCGGGCGTAATGGTATCTATCCTCTCTTCGGTGTAAACGCTCCCAGGTTTCGGATCCATGCTGCTTATTATACAGACGGCCTGCAGAACTTCAGATATGGGAATCTTCAACTTTCTTGATATGTTAGTATAATTTTTTGTTTCCAGTTCTTTGAGATGTTCATTTATGATCGACTCAACGAGGGGTGTCAGCACACCCAGGATCTTGGCCTGAATCAGAAGACATTCCTTGATCTCCCTTGCTGCAATCCCAGGAGGATCGAATTCCTGAATCTTCTTCAAAACGCCCTCAACGAAACTTTCCTCAACCCCTTCCTGTTTGGCAATCTCCTCTATGGACGCCGCCAAATAGCCGTTATTGTCAAGGTTGCCAATTATCTGTTCCCCAATCTTCATTTCCGCTTCGGTAATGCGGGAGAGCTTGAGTTGCCACATCAGGTGATCCGTCAGAGAGGGCTTCACCATCTGCATATTATCCCATGACGGCGCCTCATCGTCCCTGCGGTCATATCTTACGCCCGTCGGACCGTAGTCCTCAAGATAGCTATTCCAGTCAAATTCTTCCTTGCCATCCCCCTCCCCGGTAATCTCCTCAGTACGCTCAACAGCTTTAATCTCTTCCCTGTCGGCTATTTCAACTGTATCGGATTCCGGAACGGTCGTATCTTCCGGGTATTCTTCTGATGCTGCTTCTTCAAGCAGCGGATTTTCCTCCATTTCCTGGGTGATCAAATCAGTCAGCTCCAGCCTCGAAAGTTGCAACAGTTTTATGGCCTGCTGCAGCTGAGGTGTCATGACCAGCTGTTGGCTTAATTTCAGGTTTTGTTTGAGTTCAAATGCCATTTTTCCGTATGCCTGATCAATGCTATCTCATGGCCGCCGTTCAGAGGTAAAAATCTTCTCCCAGGTAAATCTTTCTCGCAATTTCACAATTGGCGATGGTGTTAGGATCCCCTTCAACCATAATTGTTCCTTCATTGACGATATAGGCTCTGTCACAGACAGAAAGAGTTTCTCTGACATTATGATCGGACACGACAACGCCGATTCCCTTAGATTTCAGTTTGGATATAATTCTCTGTATATCCTGAACAGCAATTGGATCAATCCCCGCGAAAGGCTCATCGAGTAGGATGTACTTAGGAGACGTGACCAAGGCTCTTGTAATTTCGACACGTCGTCTCTCTCCGCCCGACAAGGAATATGCGCGTGCTTCTGACAGGTGTGAAATATCAAGTTCTCCGAGCAGTTCCTTCAGTCGCTTTTCTTTCTCACCTTTATCTATATCCAGTGTCTCGAGAATTGCCATTATGTTCTCTGCCACGGAAAGCTTTCTGAATATAGAAGGCTCCTGAGGCAGGTAATTCAATCCTTTTCGTGCCCGGATATACATGGGGCATTTACTGATATCTTCTCCATTTAAAAAGATACTCCCCTCGTCGGGCCATATCAAACCCACTATCATATAAAAGGTTGTGGTC
>Ga0187849_1005197_pt1 | contig 10424 bp, 10 predicted proteins | sample June2016WEW_4_10_2_FD_132412 | JGI IMG/M metagenome (GOLD analysis project Ga0187849, IMG submission 132412) | Peatland microbial communities from SPRUCE experiment site at the Marcell Experimental Forest, Minnesota, USA - June2016WEW_4_100 | ecosystem: Environmental > Terrestrial > Soil >... | reverse complement strand
TTCAATTGCAAACATTTCCATACGGAGGGGGACAAATGTGACGCCTACCCGACTGAAAGGTTGTACAACTGCGACGCTTTCCCTGATCCAAAGCGCGAGATACCTGGAGACCTTCTTTCGAATATGGTCCTCCACACGACACCATATGCAGGAGATCACGGCATCCTTTATGACCCAATAGACCCGACAGTATCTTATTAAGCTATTACTCGCAAGTCTTCATCGTCGGAAAACCCAGTTGTCCTCAACCTTGGTACGTCGTAACACAAGGGCTATTAAGGGGACGCCAAATCCGCCCCCGACAACCCAATTGCGCTCTTCATAGGCGCGCTCAATCGGTAGGTGAAGTGCTAAAAAAGCTCCCGGCCTCCGGACCTGCGATTTTGTTGGCCCGGAACCCGATTTCGTAGATTTGTGCGGCTAGCTTTTTTGCCTGTTAAGTACCTTATTCGATTTTTTTTAGCTTCTCTCAGGGAGTTCTGTAGAAAAAAGTTGGCGCTGTTCCCTATATCCCCTTCAAGAAAGGGACGACAGGAAGAGCGAAGAACGCTCCGACGTGGAAGAAGATATATCACTACTTCGAGTTCAGGAATGAAGAATTCTTAGAGCGCTACCATAAGCGGAGCAACGCGAGACGACGTTTCATATGATAAAGAGCAAGTTTGGCGACGCTGTGAGAAGCAAAACGGAGGTTGCTCAGGTTAACGAGGTGCTGCTAAAAGTGCTGTGCCACAACATCTGTGTTGTGATACAAGAGATGTTTGAGCTGGAGATTGAATTCAGCTCTTAACTCCTTACTCAATCTAGCCTTCGTTCTTAGTTATGTGTTCCTTTAGGATTTCATAAAGGAAGTCACAGTTCTTTCCTGCAGCCTTAAATCTTAAAGTCTGCTCGTTTGTCAGTATTACCGACAGAGAGAGTGTTGATGATGCAGATGCGGCAGTCTTGTTGTAGTAGTCACCCTCAAAATCTTTAAAATCGTAGTCCTTTTTTTGCACGGTCCAAGATTGTACTCGGTTTTTCAGGTTGACCAGAGTCATATGGTCTTCGGTAAGGAAGTCCTGCATTTCCCACCAGCGCTTTTCTGAAAAGAACCACAAGTTCTCAAAATGGATTTTATCATCTTTAATGTAGTTTGTAATGAAGATATCACCAATTTCGTCGCCGTAAAGCTTCTCGTACTGCCTGATCAAATCCGAAACGCGACTTGAACATTGGATAGCTGCTCCAATCTTGAGCATATACTCGTTCAATGCAAATACCGTAGCCTTGTCCATGATACCTTGAACAATCTCTTGCAAAGCGCTTAAACTTACCTGTAAGTTTTTTTACCTCAATCATGTATCGCTCCTACACGTTCTGTTAAAAAGTCAACACCGTGTTAAAAAATCGCTACCAACCCTTTCTTAACAACCCATTCTTAACAACGCTCATTTTAACAGCACCAGATCGAACCAGATCCAGATCGAGGCTTTGTAGATTAAGTGCCTTTTGTAGAAAAAGTCAGACGTGTGTAGATTAAGTGCAAAGGTTAGCATGGTTGTCAAAAGGGTATTATTAAAAATGGGTTGGTGAGTTCGGTTTACCCTAGTCAACAAGAGAGAGCACAATGTTACTTCAAAATCTTTATAAACACTCTAAGCATTTTCTAAGTAATTCTTACAATAATTCGTTACAAAGGATTTTATCTAAGCTTTGTCCGTGCGGAGACAAGGAGTTTACTATGGCATCTCAAGAGGTAATTAGCGAAGTGATACCTCTAATCGAAGAAGCGTATTTTGTTAAGACAGACAAATTTAAAAACTATGGTTTTACGGTAACAAATCTGCACAAGAGCCTGTTCAAACTCAAAAAAGAACTTCCAAACAACGAACAGATACAAGAAATCCTCCCATATTACTGGTATCTTTACGGCCCCTATTCCGAAGTTGTTGCTAAAGCAGCTGAACGAATGGAGTCTGAAGGACTGTTAATGAGAGAGCAAAATGTGCTTTATCTAAATCGCGACAAAGTAACGCAAGAAGTGCCCGTAGATAGAGATGTGAGAAGGGGATTTAACTCAGCACTCAAACATTTTAACCCCACCAATGCTACTCCGTTCATAGAACGGATTTACAAAGAGTATTCACCGTATTCTTTCATGCCAGCATTCAAAATTGATTTTGTGAATACAATTAAAGAGTATATATCAAATCTAACGTTAGGCCAAATCACATTAGATGATTATTCAGATACTTCAGTACTGAGGGACAGTATATTTGAGTGTGAGACTGAACTACCTCCCCATCCTCTTTTTGACCAATTTAATACGCTGTTTTCTTCGTTCACAACAGATGCTCTTCGCGTATTCAACTATTTAAGAGAAGTTGACAAAGATGCTATTTTATTAAATAAAGTCCTCAGAATGGCTGAGGATACTGTGTGGACAACTTTTGCGTGTGGCATCCGGATTGTCGAGCATGACCCCCCTTATGCCACGAGATTAAAAAGATGGAATCCGATGTACAGTGACTCCTTAAGCGAACTTTCTTCGCAGGTTCGAGCATTTCGCTCAGACGTTCTGTCAACCATTAGAGGGACGTTGCGTTGTGAACAGGATGAAAAATCGCAGAAGTTTTTGTCAACAGTCATGCAAAAAACACTTAGCAGATGAATGAACTTCGACTATTTTTTTGACTCTAATATTTTGATTGGTTCTAGACTGTCGTGGGATGCCCAATACGAAGTCGCGTGCGATTGTGTCGATAAGCAACAAATAAAGAAACGTACGAGTGATAACGTTTACTGGGAGAGTTCATTCAAACTTGAGAAAGTTAGACAGGTAATTTGGACGTTCTTAAAAGAGATTCTAAATAACTCATTTAAATTCAATCCTTGGAATTTTGATAGTAAGATTCACAGCCGCAAACTTAGCTTTTTGAAAAGGCAGTATCCAACGAAAGAAATACGGGAAGACGCGGAAGACATACTGAATCCCTTCTTAGACAAATATGGGCACAATATGAGAGATTCGATACTCAACAATGATGAGATAAAGTGCTGCAAAATGGCCGAAGACTCTGTAAATAACGCCATTAGTTCCTTAGATGTTGATTGTTTTGCACACCCAAGCGCTAAGATTGAAATGCACGTTGTCACTCCGCAAGACATTAAGCATTACGCTTCAAAAGAAAGAGCATTGCAGAAAAAAATCAGCGATAATTCTGACATTTTGATACTTTTAGATTCGTATCATATCAAACAAACTGTTACTGGAAACAACTCAATTTGTTTTGTAACAACTGATAAAGAACACATATCGGATAATAGCGGGGATATAGAAAAAATTCTGGTTGGGGTGCGCATCAGAAACCCAAACGAAAAACCACTTTGAACTATCGGACCCTTAAAAGGGAGGATAACGGCTCTCACCTCCGCATGTTCTCCATCGCCTTCTTCAGCAACCCCAACGCTTAATATGCTAAAAGTGATACATTTACCTGTACTGGTCCAAAAAAGAGGACACCTTTTGTGAGGAAAGGTGTCCTACCATAGGTGCTATGGTCAAAAGACCATACTCAAAAGGCGCAATAGCAAAAACCAAATTACTGCCTCGATTGCTGTGTGCAGAATTAGTAATGTTATTGCGTCTTTGCTTATCCACTGATTAAACACTTCTTTTTCTTGAGCTTCTAGAGAACAGGGATGGATTGACGCCCGATTCCTGTTCCGCTTTTTTGCTTCGAATCACCTCCCTAATATTAATGTGCGTACATGTTTCACCTTTCTTTAAATGTTTTTCTCTTCCAAATAGAAAAAAGGTAAAGCCGCTTTCTTGCTTCAAGACAATGAGTAAAAAGAAATAAGACATGATAAAGTATTTATATCTAAGTCGCATTCTGTTTCGTGAAGATGATAATAGGATGATAACAATCGGCGATTGCACCATACCAAAATACCGTCTGGGCTTATTGTTAGAACAGACGGAAAAGCTCCACCGTAAGTTTGGGACTAAAGAAACTAACAGCAAGGCCATCGCGGAGACTTTGGGATATCCTCGAAGAAGTAATCCATTTTATGCAAAACTGAAGGATTTTGAATCTTTTGGATTGCTTGAAGGAGAAGGAAGGGGTATAAGAGTTACAGAATTGGGGAAAAAATCAATACAGCAGAATAATGCCCATAAACGCGAAGCTCTTGAAGAGATAATACGGAATATCCCTCTATGGGACAGGCTTCTAAATGAGTATGGGACGAAAATTGATAAAAAGGGTTTTTCAGAGCGATTGGCAGGAATAACCAACGTAGAATTATCTGAGGTTCAAAAACAAGCCGAGAAAATTCGACGAGCGTATTTAGATGATGTCGAATACATTAGATTTGCAGACACGTCTACAAGGCTTCAAGAATCTCAAAAACAGGACGCACAAACAATACCAGAACAAGGAAATCTTGGCACCGGAGCACAACCAATTATTTCAAAAGAAGCAACTGGGTACATAGCGTTTCCCGAATATCACACGTCGATTGAAATTAAAGATGAAATCTCGTATGACCTTGCGAAGCAATTACTTGATGCAATTGGAAAGAAACTAGGGTTAGTAGAAAGCAAGAAACCATATTATAAAGATGAGTGACTAAAGTAGAATAAGTATATAATGCATGAAAAACAATGAGGAAAAGAGGGCGTGGCGGAGCGGCCTAACGCGGCTGCCTTAAGAGTAGTTAATCCATAGCCGGATTTCACGGGTTCGACTCCCGTCGCCCTCGCCTACAAATCAAAGAACATGCAACGAATATATAGCTTATTCGTTTTCTGTTCAAGTTGCTAATTTGTTTTGCTACATGAAAAAGTTTTCGGTACAAAAGTTCCATAAAAGCGGCAATTTTTTGTTATCCGGTTGGACGTTCATTGATGCGAACGTCGCTCTATTTTCTCAATAGTGATTTTAATAAAGTCACCTTCATTTATGCCTTCAACTTCCCTTATTTCTTGCGGTATAGTCACACGACCATCTTTTATGACTTTTACCGTAGCTGAATGAGTTTTCGCCATCATTAAACGTAGGTAATATACGCTGAACGTATATTTAAACCTTTTGACTACGTTGAGATGCAAACCTTTAATACGTATAATAACGTAGATAAACGTAGAAAATATACGTCAAGAAGGTGGGAAGGTAGTAAAAATGCAAGCTCAAGAATTGTTGGATGTTCGCAAGGCAAGAGGCTTCGAGATTGCACAAACTGGTCAAGTAAAAAAGAACGGCAACGGTTGGGTAGTTCCTTCTCAGTCAAACGGCACTTCATATAACGTGGAATTCTCAGAGTTTGAACACAAGCATTCGTGCGACTGCCCTGATTATCAATATAGAAAGATTAAGTGCAAACACATTTTCGCGGTTGAGTTAATCGTCACCGAAGAGATTAACGAAGAAGGAATAGTGACGCAGACGGTCACGAAGAAGGTAAGCTACACACAGAACTGGCAAGCCTACGACCAAGCGCAGACGCACCAGAAAGAGCTGTTCATACAGTTACTTTGTGACGTGAGCAGCACGATACCCCAACCTGAATACACGTTCGGCAGACCGAAACTACCACTAGCGGATATGGTTTTTGCGTCTGCCTTCAAGGTGTTTTCCACTTTTTCACTGAGGCGGTTTACCACTGACATGGAAATAGCAAAGGAGCGGGGTTTGATTGAGAAAGTGCCGCATTTCACGTCAGTAGGCAACTACATGGAGAATCCCGAGTTAACGCCCATCATTAAAGACCTTATCACCACAACAAGCCTCGCCCTAGCCTCAGTTGAGAACGATTTTACAATAGACAGCTCAGGGTTCGGCACGTCTCGATTCGTTAAGTGGTTCGACCACAAGTACGGCAAGGAAGTAGACACTAGAGCGTGGGTCAAAGCTCATCTTGTCTGCGGGGTCAAGACCAACATCGTCACTGCCGTAGAGCTGACAATGACGAATGAACACGATACAAAGTTTCTTCCTGAACTAGTAACGCAGACGGCGCAGAATTTCAACGTCAAAGAGGTTTCAGGGGATAAGGCGTATTCTTCGAGAGCTAACCTAGAGCTGATTAATGAGATAGGTGCTGTTCCTTACATCCCATTTAAGAAAGGAACAACTGGAAGAGCGAAGAACGCGCCGACGTGGAAGAAGATGTACCATTACTTCGAATTCAAGAATGAAGAATTCCTAGAGCACTACCACAAGCGGAGCAACGCCGAAACGACGTTTCATATGATAAAGAGTAAGTTTGGAGATTCTGTGCGAAGCAAGACGGAAGTGGCTCAGGTTAATGAGGTGCTTCTAAAAGTGTTGTGTCACAACATCTGTGTAGTTATTCAAGAGATGTTTGAGCTGGGGATTGAGCCGAGCTTTTTCGGCTCTTAAACTTCTTCCTTTATTTCTTCAGCATTCGTTCTCGATTATGTAGTCTTTTAGGATTGCATATAAGAAGTCACAGTTCTTTCTGGCAGCCTTGAAGTCGAGAGTCTTTCCACTTTTCAATATCACAGATAGGGAGAGCTTAGATGAATCGGATGCGGCGCTCTTTGTGTAATAATCTCCCTCAAAATCTTTAAAGCCGTAAGCTGCTTTTTCGACAACCCAAGATTCGACTTGGTTTTTCAGCTTAAGCGACTTTATCTTGTCTGCATGAAAAAAGTCGCTTATCTCAAAGCAGCGCTTGTCTGAAAACATCCAGAAATTATCAAAATAGGTTTTATCCCCTATTACGTAGTTGGTGATGAAGATTCGGTCAATCTTCTTGATAGAGAGCATTTTGTATTGCTTTATCAAATTCAATACGCGGGCTTGGCATTCCTCATCGGTGCATTCTATTTTTTCTAGATAGACAAGGAACTCATCTAATTTGGGGTCATCCATAATATCTTGAACAATCTCTTGCAAAGCGCTTAAGCTTACCTCTAACATTTTTTCTGCTTCAAGGATTTTTTCTGTTCGAATCATATGAATTACTCAGCTGCACAGGTTCTTATAGGGATTCTTAGACTTGTAGCAAATTGCTTTCTTCTTGTAGAAAAAGTCTGAAGTCCGTAGAAAAAGTCGCAGGAAAACCTGACTAAATCTACAAAGCCCCAGATCGAGAAACATATTTATATTGTTAACGCCGTTAATTTATTTGGTGAATACCATGAACGGTGTGATTGCTGAAGCAATTTCGAACAACGAGCCCTTTACAGAGAGGCTCAGAGAGTATCCTCCAAGTGTAAAATTGGTCTTTAAGACGCTTGAGAACAAGGGAACAATGACTTTGAGCGATATCGAAAAGGAGACATATTTGCCATATAGAACTGTGAGATACGCAGTTAAGCGACTCAAAGAGGGGGGGTTTGTAGCGCGCATCTTTCACATAGAAGACGCACGGCAAAGCCTCTATCGCCTCACGAAGTAGTTTGGTGAACACGATAATGTACCGGTACGTAAGCAGTTTGTCTTCCAGTTCGTTCATGTGTAGTTCGCCTGATTTTGCCTTATTTTTTTGGTGAATTTAGTTTCACCCCCAGTGTCTACTATTCCTTTTTGGCGATCAGCCTTTTGCAAAAAGCAACCGTCCCTGTGATTACGACTCGCTTCGTAATAGTGCTTTGATTTCCGGACCCTTGACTACGTCTGGGATCCACCGTGCACGTATTGGATATCTACAACTCTTATTCGGGCTCCCACGTCTGGTGTTCTACGACCGCGCGGGCGAGGAGGAGTCTGAAGAGGGTTGCGAGTCTAGCCTTGCCGTCTATGGTGCCATCCGCAGCACTTCAGTTTGCCATTCCAGCTCTTCGACCATTGCTCTAAGAATGTCCAATAGCACAAACCGATGGCAAGGCCAATCCATCTCGCGGCTATAAAGTAGGATAGTGAATCCTCGCCGGGCCCTAGCTAAGATGCGGTGAAGCTCTGCTTGTGCCTCAGGTCTGCCAGCTATCTCTTGCCGGTAGCGTTCATCGTAGTTTGTAAGGCCCTACCCATACAAGCGAGCGTTCTTTTTTACCTCTTCGGAAGGGTTTGGTCCTGCAACCTGCAAATAGTCACTAGCAAAATGCATGAATTCAGCCAAGAGCGTTTTACTGGGCCCCAAGGGGCTTGGATACGCTACGCTAATCTTCTCATGAGCTCGAATGCTGCCTTTAACACCAAGGTGACCTTGCTTGATGCGGTCCAAGTCGCTGAGCGGCTTAGTAGTCATAATTGTCTGCTCGTGTCCCAATGCGTTGTACTCGTAATAGAACAATAGAAGCAGGCCAAATTTGCCCTCCGGCTTGAACGTTAGGCTAACCTCTTTGTTTCTAGCGGCCGCGCTTCGCCCAAGTCAAGGGCTGTGCTTGCGTTCACCTCCGCTCCGCGAATGCTGGTAGTACGGAGTTAAGACCTCTTGGCCTTCGCTTAAGACTGCCTCCCGGGCGCATTTTTGACTCGGTCATAAGAGTTATGAGGCTCAGAGCCTCAGAGAAAAGCACGATGAAAGACAGACACGTGATGGAAGCGTTAGGAAGATCGTACATCGTGGTCGAAGATGGACACGTCGTTGAAGTTGGAGAATCGCTGATTCAATACTGTCCCATTTTCGCCAAGGCGCGCGGGATCGAACGAATTGACCCGGACGTCGTAAAAGCAAATATCGAGTTCAGGATCCGGGATTTTGGGATGTGCACTGGCGAGCGTGACATAGAGATGGAAATCTTCGTCGGATTTGGGGCCTCGGAGGTTATGATGACAGGCTTGCGGCGGGAGTTGATTGACGCCAGCATAACGGTATGTGAGGGCGTCGGCACGGTCATCACGTCTAATCCGACTCTCACTCAAGGTATCGGGGCACGGATTTCAGGAGTCATCGAAACGACGCTCATACCGAAGTTGAAGCGCCGGGTGGAGGAAAAAGGCGGAATTGTGCTCGACGGGAAGAGTGCCATTATTAATCAGCCCTTGGGCGTCGCACGCGCGATCGAACTGGGCTTTAAGGACGTGGCTGTTACCGTTGCGACATTACGCGACGCTCGGAAATGCCGTGAAATAGAACAAGAAACTGGCGCCAACGTGATTGTCATTGGCGTGCACGTGACCGGAATCAGAGATGATGATGCGAAGAACTTTGTCGATACGGTCGACATAACGACCGGGTGCGCATCACGAGCCATCAGAGGAGTGGTGGCGGATAAAGCCCTCGCTCAGGTTGGAACGAGCGTGCCGCTTTTCGGGTTGTCTCAAAAAGGAAAGGAGCTGTTGCTCGAGCGAGCGAAGGAGGTCACAACGCCGATACTCATTAACACTATGAAACTGCCCGTGTTGCCGGAAGATAAGCAACCACGGCCACTAGTATGATAGAGTCCGCGATATTTGATGGTAGCCTCAGAGATTACTAGCGCGTGATGCAGCGGATGTCTTAAGCTCTAGCGCGTGCGCCTAAACGGCATGAGCTGAGCCATTTCTTTCAAGAGTGGCTGGTGAGGCACATAGCCCGTCAAACGCTCTTCCTTCCTTTTTCCGTGCTATAGCGGCCAAACCTTCAGAACATGACAGCATGAAAGGCTAATGATTAAATTAGGATCCCGAAATGACGGGGGACAAGCAGTACAATCTGTCGAATCAGACAAGGGAGTTAGACGCTTTCAAGCCTCGATGGCCAAAGTGCGGCGCGTATGAGCGCGACTGTGCCTCAAAGCTTCCATTCTTTTCAAAACCATTTCTTGCTTGCCCAACCTCAAGCCCGGGGTCCCGGCTACGCCTTATGTGCTTTATCGCTTTGGCACGAGTGAAGGTTACCGGAGCGATGGCGAAGTCGCGCTCCGTAGATTACGGTTGCACCGACATATTTGGTACGCTAGTTTTTGCCTCGAAAGAAACTATCATATTGTTGTACGCGCTACTCCCTCCGAGCAAAGACCTGAGGGTTTGCATGTTTCACGTCGCATTTTTGAGTCAATCATGAAAGGAGATCAATGCAGGAACCTGCAGGAGCTGACTAGAGTTGTTGCAGGTCACGCCATTTACCCGGATGGCAAGATGCTGGACAAGCGCAAGGCATTCGCCGAACACGTCGCCGCGTTTCATAACGATGCTGAGATCCCGCTTCGGGTGGATCACGAAGGAATTGTACTGATGTCTGCCCACCAACCAAATCTCTTTCCGTACAGTGGCGTCGTGCGAAAGGCTGTGCTCGTTCACGCGGTGGCCGAACAATTGCGAAACGAGCTCGACTGTCCCGTCGCCGAGCTCTTTTGTTTTGCGGACCAAGACTTCGCTGAAGAACGGTGGTTCCGAGAGGCACAGCTCCCGAGTGTCAGAAGTCGAAACGGTACGCTCAGCCTACGTTTTTCGGTCGCTCAAACGTACAGCAACAAGCTCATGCGCGTCGTTCCCAAGCCTGCAAATGACGAAGTCAGCAAGCTGAAAAGCGACGTTCAGCGCTGG
>Ga0187849_1005192_pt1 | contig 10432 bp, 7 predicted proteins | sample June2016WEW_4_10_2_FD_132412 | JGI IMG/M metagenome (GOLD analysis project Ga0187849, IMG submission 132412) | Peatland microbial communities from SPRUCE experiment site at the Marcell Experimental Forest, Minnesota, USA - June2016WEW_4_100 | ecosystem: Environmental > Terrestrial > Soil >... | reverse complement strand
GGCGCTCATCGGAAATCAGCGCCAAGTCCGGCAGAGCCAGAACCCGGAAGCGGCTCAGGTCACCGGGATGACGGTCAGGCACGATGGTAAAAGGAACTTTGCCCTGATAGAGCGCCTGGGTGAAAGCGGCCCAACGGTCGCGCGTAATTTGGGGGCCGTAGGCGGTGTTGGCATAGGTGTTGAGGACACCGACTTCGGCAATGCCTTCTGTATCCCGGAAGTGCTGCTGCTGGCGATGGAAGAAGCGGATCGAGGCCAGCACCGCAGGATGGAAATCCTTCGCCGCGGGGTTGGACATCACGGTAGCAGGAGCAATTTGATCGCCCGTGACCCAGGAAGGACAACCCAGGCACTGGAGGTTGTACGCCATGCACTCGGCCATAGCCACCGGCTCCGCCGTGTAGTTGAACACCATGTTGTGGTAGTAGCGCCCCAGGAGATACGTGCGGAAATGGGAGTGCAGCACGCCGTCCTGCCAGCGGCTGGGCTTGCCTTCGTCCCAGAAGGCCCCGCCCCAAGGGAGCATGCGCGTGTGGTCCACGGTCCCGATTCCCAGGGACGAGATCAATCCGCCGTCATATCCGCCCGCGTTGAATTCCATGACGATTTCGGGATTCAGCGAGCGCCCATAATCGGCGAGTTCGCGAAAGGTGTCGGCCATGGTTTCGCAGCGGAAATCGATGAAGTCCTGATAGAGCGGGTCACCATTGTATCGGTCCGGGGTAGGAGCCGCGGGGGGCGGCAGCATGTGGTCCATTTCTGTAGACCCAAACCGCCGCGCACGCTCCTCGGGCGAATACTTCTTCTTCAGGTATTCGCGGAACTCGTTCACCGAATAAGGTTCGTAGCTGGGCCCCATAACGTAATTGTCAAGGTGGACCAGATCCACCTTGGCCTCCACCACCGCGAAGTGAACGACCTCGCGCAACAGAGAGCGAAAGCCGGGATGGCTACGGTTCGCCCAGTAGCGATAGTAGAGCGCCCCATAGGTGACGGGCTTGCCGCTCCGGTCAAACGTGAGCCAATCCTTCGCCTCAGGATGTTCTGCCAGCAGGGTTTCGTAAAGGATCGTCCCGCTCGATGTGTAGCAGCCAACGCGCAGCCCCAGCCGGTGGCAAATTTGGGTGAAAGTCTTGGCATCCTCCATGGAGGTGCGCTCCGCTTTGAGCCCGCCGCCCTTATAAAGGGGGATCATCACGAAGTTGAAGCCCATCTCTTTCAGGCGCCGCGCGAGGTCTTCGGAGTGCTCCTGATTCCAAATGGCCATCTTCTCGTCGTAGCTCATGAATGCTTGCGAGAAGTCGTAACTGCCTGCGCGGAGGCGAGTGAGGAGGGATTCCCAGTCCAGGCCGGCCATCACCACCCCTTCCTCACGCCACCACGCGGGCCGATTCTGCTGCCAAGGCTGAGCCAGCGCGGCAGCGGAGTGCGGGTTGTGGACGCCGGCCTGCGCTCCCGGTGTATCCGACGCCAAAGCGGGGAAGGTGGTGAGGACCCCTCCCGTGACACCCAGAAATTCCCTGCGGCTGACGCCGTGCGACGTTGGCTTCTGTTCCATGTCCTTGCCTCCTTGTGGGGATTTTGGCTTGCCTGCTTATTTCGTCAGCGTGATGCCATGCACAGCCACCATGATCTCATTGAAGAGCACGGTGATTCCAGCGCGCTGAATCTGGCGACCTGCAAGGGCCAGGTTGCGGGCGCGGACGCGACCGTTGCGCGGCCGCACCCTCATAAGCGGGCTCTCTGGAACCCGTGCGGTCGCTTTAGGATAACCACCGGATCGTCCAGAAAACTGCTAGAATCAGCGGCGTTGCACCAGCGGAACCAAAAGGCTGCCTCGCCAGATCCCACAAGGCAGGGCGTCGTCGAACACTCATTCACATGACACTCGCACCCCTGGATTGGCTCATCGTCGTTACCTACCTGGGGTCCCTGATCGGCATGGGAATCGTCGCTAGCCGCCGGGTTAAGGACACCAAAAACTATTTCCTGGGCAAACGTCACTTCGGCAAGCTGATTATGATCGCTCAGACTTTCGGCGTGGGAACTCATGCCGAAATGCCGGTAAGTCTGTCGGGGGCCGTCTACAGCTTCGGCATGTCGGCGATCTGGTATCAGTGGAAGAATCTTTTTGCCACACCCTTTTACTGGATTATGGCGCCGGTATTCCGCCGCGTACGGCGCACCACAACCGCGGAGATGATCGAGGACCGCTATGGCGCGGGCATGTCGGGCCTTTACGCTCTGTTTGCCTTGGCGTTTTTCATTATCAACATGGCCAGCATCCTCAAAGGAGCAGCGAAGGTTTTGCACCAGATGCTGGGAGCGAATCTGGGCACCAACTCTATTGTCTTGGGGTTGGCGTTCATCTTCGTCCTTTACAGCTTTATTGGGGGCCTGGTGGCCTCGGCCTGGAGCAATTTTGTTCAAGGCTTTCTGCTCATCCTGCTGTCCTTCATGCTGATTCCGCTGGGCTGGGGGTTGGTGGGTGGCATGGGCGGGATGAAGCAAACCCTGCCGCTGCATGATTTCTCCCTGGCGACGCCCAAGGAAGTTGGCCCGTGGTTCATCGTCATGCTGACCCTTAACGGTATCATTGGCATCATGGCTCAGCCACACATTTTGGCGGCGGTGGGCACGGGCAAGGATGAATACACCTGCCGCATAGGATTCTTTCACGGGACGTGGGCCAAACGCCTGTGTACGATCGGCTGGGCGCTGGTGGGCCTGATGGTGGCGGCGATGATCAAGCGCGGCCTCTTTGGCTCGCACGCGCTCAAAGACCCCGAGGATGCCTTCGGTTTCGCCTGCCAGCACCTGCTTTCGCCGGGCTTTCGCGGCCTGCTGATCGCCAGCGTGATGGGAGCCTGCCTGGCCGCTTGTTCCGCCCTCATGGTGGATAGCGGCGCGCTTTTTACGCAAGGATTTTACCGCCCACGGTTGGCTCCCAAGCAGTCTGACCAGCACTACCTCTGGGTAGGGCGCATCAGCGGATTCGTGGCGGTCGTCATGGCCGTCGTCTATTCACTGTTCCTGATCCAAAGGGTGCTCTACTCGTTTCTCCTGACGGAGACGCTGGCGGCTTATGTGGGCATCAGTATTGTGGCCGAACTCATTTGGAAAAGGGCGAACCGTTGGGGCGCCGCTAGCAGTATATTGGTGTCCATCTGCACAAACTTTTCTTTGTACCATTGGGAACACCAACGGTTGGATTACTGGGACCCGGCCATTTTCTTCTTTTCACTCGCCACCGGAACCGTGGCCCTGGTGGTGGTGAGCCTCCTGACTCCCGCCGAGGACGAGGCCCGCGTCGCTCCTTTCTTCACCAGACTTCAAACTCCTTCGGATCGCATCCCGGCGGGGGCTGCCGACCAAGTCAACCTGCCCGAGGATCACGAAGAAGGCAAGGATTGGAAAGACGGCTTGGCGCCCGAAACCAGCCGATGGGCGGCGGAGCACGGCCGTCAATTACTCCTCGTCAATCTTCTCCATCCGTTGCGCGGGGCGTGTGGCGTCGGCTTCTTCAAAGCTTATCGCGATGACTTGAAGGGCCTGCTGGTTGGATCACTCCTGAGTGCCGGGTTGGTCATCGGCTTGTGGGCGCTGCTGCAACTCTGAAGCGAGCAAGTAACCCCTCACCCGCCCTCGTCCCTCGGGCACCCTCTCCCCAAGGGAGAGGGCTGGTATTTCAGTTTCTTCTCCTCACCTGGGAGAGAGAAGTGGTGAGATAATTCCGCGAGGAGCGGTTCTGCTGAGCGCAAGTTCTTGATGCATCGTCAGCAAGATATGACCCTCCTTGAGTATTTCACGGCTTGGCGAGGGCTGGGATTCGCGATTTCTAGCCCTCTCCGAGGGGAGAGGGTGCCCGAGGGACGAGGGCGGGTGAGGGGGCACGTCCCTCGCATGGAAGGGTCAATGGCGCCGCGAGTCTCGCCTTCCCCGCCCTGGTCGCCTTTCGCTCAGCCATTTCCATCTGCTGCCCCATCGTCATCCGCGACACGCACGCTTCGGAATTTCCCAAATGCGGTTATAATGCCTCGGCTGTAACGATCCTTCCGGGTGGACCGTGGGCTGATGATGCGAGCCCGCCCAAGGTCCGCGCTACTGCCCTTCCCCACGAGGGCGATGGATCTCCAAATCTAAGGGAAAGGTCAATCCTCGATGACCTCACAGAACCAGACTTCCACTCCTTATCTGATGGGGACGGCATGTGCGGGCCTGTTTACTTTCGGAGTGATGACTTCGTTTCTGGGCGCGACCCTGCCGGAACTGAGTGCGCACCTGCATTTTGACATGGCACCCCGCGGGGCGCTCTTCAGCTTTCTCTACCTGCCGCAAGTGCCCATGGTCTTCCTGGCCGGGCCATTGATCGACCGCTTCGGCAAGAAGTTGGTATTGGCCGCCGGGTTCCTGTGCAGCGCCGCGGCACTGGTGGGGATGGCCTACGCGCCCAGCTACGCTCTGCTCGGAGCGTTGCTGGTCATGCTCGGCCTGGGGGGCAGTTCCGCGATGGCCGCCGCGAACACGCTCATCCCTGACCTTTACCCGGCCAACCCCTCTTCCGCGCTCAATTTGGGAGGCATCTTCTTCGGGGTGGGAGCGGTCTTCTTCCCCGGATTGGTGGCGCTGATGACGCACCGGCTGGGACTTGTCGCCACCCTGTGGTTCATTGCGCTGCTGGTGGGACTGGTGGCCGTGGTGGCGCTGGTGCAGAAGTTTCCCCCCGCGAGCATGGCGGGAGGATTCGACTGGGATCGAGCGATGTCGCTGGCGATTAATCCCGCTGTCATCATTCTCGCCGGCGTGCTGTTCTTCTATTCCGCCTTGGAGATTTCCACCTCTGGCTTTATTCGCACCTTCCTGGAGAAAGATCTGGCCGCTTCCTCCGAGAGTTCTAAAATCATCTATACGGCTTTCTGGATCATGATGATGTTGGGCCGGCTGATCGCCAGCCAAGTGGTCAAGCGAGTTCGCGGGCCGCAATTGTTGCTGGGATGTTCCGTGGGGGCCATCGCCGGGCTTCTGCTCATGGCGCTCGCGCCCAACGTGTGGATTGCCACCGCCGGCATCATTCTCTGCGGGCTCTCGTACGCGCCGGTATTTCCCACCACCGCGGGAACCGCCAGCACCTACTTTGCGCGCATCTTTGGAACCGTCTTCGGCATGCTCATGACGCTCGCCCTGCTGAGCGGGGCGGTGATTCCTCCCGCCATCGGCTACGTCGGGCAACACCAATCGGTGCGAGCCGGCATCTGGATTCTGGCGGGCATCGCGGTTCTGTTCTTTGTTACGCAGGGAATCTTCAACCGCTACGAGCGGCGGAAATTGCTCCCACCGGCGCCGGGACCGGCATGACCGGGTGGTAAGCCGATAGCTGACACCTGAGACCTAGAGACTCATCCGGAAAGTCCCTCCGGCGACTGCCCGCTTCAGCTTCGGCAGGCCGAACTTCGGAATTAAAAGGTACCGAAGAAAACAGAAAAAACGGTAGTGGTACAGTTTGATGTAGAGGCGGCTTTATGCCGCCAACTGGTCCGTCAGTTGACGGATAAACTCGCCGCTACAACATCAAACTGTACCACTACCGAAAAAACCTTGACATTTATAGAATCTATGATATGGGATAGATATGGCCAGTCGCCAAGATCACTACCCCACCCGCCTGCAAGGCATCCGCCGCCAGGGCGGCACCGTGCAGGTCTATGCCAACATCCCCCTCCCCTTGGCTTCTGCCCTCGACGTGGAAGCCGGCGAGACCGTCACCTGGAAGGTGGTCGACCGCACCCACCTGCTGTTGGTGCGTTTGCCGGAACGGAAGCAACTGCAAGGCGTGGCCCGGCCGTCGGGGCAGAAGAAGGCGCGGCGGGCCCGGCAGTCACGGTCCTGAGGGGCACACGCTCTCCGCAAGACCAGCTCTTTGCCGCCGACCAGATCTATCGCGATCTTGTCGGGCGCGACACCCTGTACGGGTACTTGGCGCAGAACCGGCAACAACTGTTCCGGGATGAAGACTTCGCCGCCCTCTACTGTGCCGAACAGGGGTAGGGAGAGCGGATTGTATTCTGTTCCCCCTCCGAACCGGACAGGCGGATCTCCCGCATCCGGCTCTCCAGTGGGTGGTTTTACCTCGGAGAGAATTGACCGATCGAAGCCGGGGCGCGACGGAGAAGGCGCCCTCAGCCCGTTACTCTCCACCCCGTCTCGCGACGACGCAGTTACGTTCGATTACGGGTTATCGTTTACCCGGAGAGGACTTTCACCTCTCCGATCAAGCACACTTACAAACCTATTAGCCGGGGGCAACGCCCCCGGAAAGCGTGACGTTTGGCCCTCCCTTCGCTACTTCGTGGCCTTGTAATCTCCGACTTCCGGGGCATCGGGATTGGTGTCAGGGCCGAAATATCGCAGCGACACGAGCGGATCCCGATTCGAATGGTTCTCGAAGGTTACTCCTGCCCTCGCTGCCTCATGGGAAACAAACACCTCGTCCTCCGTCAACTGCCCAAACCGGATCAAGGCTGGGCAATCCACTCGGAGCTTGCCAATTCGCCCGTGGCCTTGTGTAACAATCAGCCCATAGGCGCCATTATCTCTAATCGTACACCGGGCTCCGGGTTGAACGGTTAATTCCTTGGCGCTGAAAAGCTGGCGACCCTCCACTTTGCCGTACACCACCCACCGGTCCACAAAACCTTCCGAAGCGGTATCGGCAACGGGGATGGGTCGCAGGAAGTGGTGGTCCCGGAAATGCGTATCCGTATTCACGGGCCAGTCAATCAGATCCACAAGAAAATCCAGGTCGTGATGTTTATCCTGGGGCACGTCCTTCACCAACAGATCCCATGGTACATAGCGGCCTTCGACCAGGGATTGGTACATCGCGAAAACGTCACTTCCCCACTGGGGTTCGTAGGTAACCAGCGAGCCCGGGGCGTGGAGGATACAAGGAGGCACCAACCAGCCCGTGCCGGGCCGCAGACGGTAGGCCTTCGAGAGGTCCAACATGCCGTTGTCCCCTTGGTTCCAGCGTTCCAGGCACCGGCGAACTTCCGCTCGGGTCGTGCCCGGCTCAAGGCCAAAGTAGGTGTGGGGAAAGTTGTTGTCAAAGGGGTTCAGTTGGGGGGGGAAGTAATAGGACTCGGGCTTCCCTTCCTGGCCTACCTGCTTGGCCTGGGCGGCGTTTTGGTGAAGGTGATGGGGAATGGGACCCAGGTTGTCAAAGAACTTGCTGTAGACCGGCCAGCGCTCGAACTCCTCCCACATTTTCCGCCCGATAAGCTGCGGCCCCTCGGCAGCCATGGCGTCCTTGAGAGTGAATCGCTGCCCATCCAGAAGCACATAACTCAATCCCTCGTCGGGGGTGCGGTTTTCGTTCATGGCCTCCGTGGTTGAAGCAAACCATCGCTCGTCGATTCCACCTCGCTGTGCACCGTAGGCATAGAGATCTTCGGTCCCCAACTTCAGCCGCTGGCCGGGCATAAGAAACGACCGAGGAACCCAGGTGGGCGTCAAACGCAAAATACCTTCCCCCGCTTCCATGGCGCCTCGGGTCATCTGGTTGATGGATGCTCCATTCATTCCTTCCTCCTTTTTATCCGTATTATGAGTATGAGTAGCGCTGACATTTAGGTCAGCACCTGCCAACCTCAAGGTCGGCGCTAGAAAACACGACTTGAAGGAGTCGAAGAAGTCGAAGGAGTTGAAGATCTTCCTTTTTCGACTTTTTCATCTTCTTCAACTTTTTAACCTTTGTTCTTTAGCTCAGCACATGCCGACCCTTCGCCCCGCTCAGGGCAGGCTCTAAAGGCCGGCGCTACGTTAGGTCAGCGCTATTCACCTTTTCCCAGCCGCCGTTCTTGGCTGCGGCCAAGACCGCATCGGTCACATAATCCGTTGCCAACCCCTCGCGAAAACTCGGGGAAGGGATGTTTCCGCTGGCCAATCCGCACAAGAAATCCGCTGTCTGATGAACAAAGGTGTGTTCGTATCCGATTTGCAGACCGGGCACCCACCAGTGCTTCATATAGGGATGATCACGGTCGGTGACGTGGATCGAACGCCAACCCCGCAGTCTTCCTTCGTCGCCATGGTCGAAATATTGCAATCGGTGAAGATCGTGAAGGTCCCAAATGATCGACGCATTTTCTCCGTTGATTTCGAGGGTGTATAGAGCCTTGTGTCCGCGTGCATAGCGGGTGGCTTCGAAATTGCCCAACGAACCGTTCGCGAAGCGCGCCAAGAACGCACTCGCGTCGTCGATTCCGACCTTCTGGACTTTGCCCGTGAGATTATGCTTGCGCTCTTTGATGAATGTTTCGGTGACGGCAGTAACCGAATCAATAGGACCGTTCAGCCAGAGGGCCGTATCGATGCAGTGAGCGAGCAGGTCTCCCGTGACGCCGCTCCCCGCAACCTGGGCATCGAGACGCCACAGCCCTTCACCGCCTTGGGGCAGATCTTTGGAAATAGTCCAATCCTGAAGGAATTTGGCGCGATAGTGAAAGATACGGCCAAGCCGGCCCTCGCTAATTAGTTCTTTGGCGAGGGTAACCGCAGGCACCCGGCGATAGTTGTACCAGACCATGTTCGGCACGCTCGCCTTCTCGGCGGCCTCCACGATGGCCTTGGACTCGATGGCGTTTCGACCCAGCGGCTTTTCGCAGAGGATCGCTTTGCCCGCCTGAGCCGCAGCGATGGCCACCTCGGCATGGGTGTCGTTGGGACTGGCGATGTCCACGACGTCGATGTCCTTGCGCTCGATGAGTCTTCGCCAGTCCGTCTCGACCGATTCATAGCCCCAGGTTTGCTGGAAGGCCTCGGCTCGCGCCCGATTGCGCCCGCATACTGCCTTCAGAACGGGTTCGTACGGAACATCGAAAAAGTTCGGTACTCGGCGGAAAGCATTGGAATGGGTTCTCCCCATGAAGCCATACCCGACGATGCCGATGTTTAATCGCGGTTTACTCATCTCCCTCCTGTTGCGCTCGTGTGGTGCGTCGCAAATCACGGTGCAGTTGATTGTCAGGGTCGGTCGCTGAGCTTTAGCTTAGCACATGCCGACCTGAAGGTCGGCGCTACAACTACTCAATCCCAGCCGTGGGCTTCGCGGACAGCGATCATGGTGGCAAGGATGTCGCGCCATGTCTTTGGATCAGACATCACACGGTTGGAGAACATACAGCCGTCCCAGCAGATGTGCTGGAAGGCGCGCGTTGGCTCGCCTTTGTCGTTTCGCATCCAGTAGCCCGCGTCGCGGACAATGTGGAGTTTGCCGTTGCGGTCGTTGGGAAGGCAATGGCGTCCGGTTTTATCATGCGATCCCGACCCTTTGACCGTGGCATCGTTCTGGGCGATGTGGAAATCGATCGTCCAGAGTCGAAGGGCGCTGGTCAACAATCGCCAAGACTGCTCGAATTGGTCAGACCGGCTCCAATCAAACGGTTCCGGCAGAAGCCGGTCCTCGGGAGCGTTGTAGCCGAGAGTGAAAAGAAGCGTGTGCGCCATGTCCGCCTGAAAGCCCAGCGTCTTGGGGCGATCGACGAGCTCCAAGAGTTGGACCACGCGCTTCCAACTGTGCATACCGCCCCAACAGATTTCACCTTCCGCCGCCAACCTCTCTCCGTACTCATCGGCGATGTCGCATGCCTGGCGAAAAGTATCAGCAATGCGCTTCGTGTTCGTCTCCGCATCCTTCGCCCATTCCGTAGGGGTGGTGGCGGAATCGATGCGAACGATGCCGTAACGTCTGATGCCCAAATCACGCAATCTCCGGCCGATGCAGCAAGCCTTGCGAACTTGCGCAAGAAACCGCTTCCGCTCGTCGTCGGTTCCCATGGCCGAGCCGCCGCCCGTGGCTCCCCACACCGGAGCAACCAGAGAGCCCATAACCAAGCCGAAAGAAGCGATCTTGCCGGCGAGCCTTTTCAGATCTTCATCGCTCGAATCGATGTCGATGTGCGGATTCGACAAGAACAAATCGACCCCGTCAAATTTGACGCCGTCCACATCCGCTGCGGCCGTGAGCTTCAGCATGGTGTCAAGGTCGATGTACGGTTCAGAACCGCTTCCCTTTCCGACCACGCCGGGCCACATGGCGTTGTGCAAAGCGGGTTGTTGGTGATGTGACTGAGTATTCATATCCTGAAGACCTGTTTATTTCACTTGGGAATGGTTAAATCTAGTGTCTTCTGCACAAACGTTTTGGTTTCTCGGCCAACGGGTAACATACACCTGGGCGCCTAGGCACGCAAGCTTCCGGCCCAAGAATCGCGATTTGAGCGATGTAGCGGGTTCCTGGGGTGGTGGAAACGTCTGCTGCCGCGAGCCGGGGTTAATGAGCGGCAAGGCACGACTCCGTTCGGTGCAGGATTCAGGGTCCCAGGGGTCCTCCCCATAGTCTTTTCCCGCCCTCGGCCGACACTGCCGCGCCGTC
>Ga0187849_1005179_pt1 | contig 10454 bp, 9 predicted proteins | sample June2016WEW_4_10_2_FD_132412 | JGI IMG/M metagenome (GOLD analysis project Ga0187849, IMG submission 132412) | Peatland microbial communities from SPRUCE experiment site at the Marcell Experimental Forest, Minnesota, USA - June2016WEW_4_100 | ecosystem: Environmental > Terrestrial > Soil >... | reverse complement strand
CTGAAGTGAAGAAAATCAAGGTGGAAGTCATCAACCGGGAATTCGTGAATCGGGCATAGTTGCTGGAAGGCAGGGAATTTGGTTTTTCGAGCCCGTGCGGAACTAACCCCGGCGGGCCGGAATTCTTAGGTTTGCTCCCCCATGGGAACCATTGCTCCTGGGAGGCATCTTGTCTGTAGCTGCGGAAAGGATCGTTCATGAAAGTACTGGATAAGTTTAAACTGGATGGAAAAGTGGCGTTGGTCACCGGGGCAAGCCGGGGATTGGGCCAGGGAATGGCCCTCGGCTTGGGAGAGGCGGGGGCGAACGTTGCCCTCGTCGCCCGGACGAAATCCTCCCTGGAAGAGACCGCCCGGATGGTTGCCGACGCCGGGAGCAAGGCCCACATCATCCCGGCCGACCTGTCCCAAATCAACGAAGTTCAACGAGTGGTCCGGGAGACCGTCGCCGAGTTCGGAAAATTGGATATACTCGTCAACAGCGTGGGCACCCAGGTCCGGAAGCCGGCGCTTGAAGTCCTCGAAGAAGAGTGGGAGCACCTGATCGGGGTGAACCTGAAATCGGTCTATTTCCTTACCCAGGCGGCGGCCAAGGAGATGATCAAAGCCAAAAAGGGAAAGATCATCAACATCACCTCCTTGACCAGCTTTATCGGGCTCCCCAATGTCAGCATTTACGGAGCCAGCAAGGGGGGTATCCTCACCCTGACCCGGCAGTGGGCCATCGAATGGGCCAAGTACAACATCAATGTCAACGCGATCGGCCCCGGTTATTTCAAAACCGCGCTCACCGCCGATCTGTTCAAGGATCCCGAAAGGGCGAAATGGGTCCTGGGCAAGATACCCTTGGGAAGGACCGGCTTGCCGGAAGATCTGGCGGGGGCCGCGGTATTCCTTGCTTCTGAGGGTTCGGATTACATCACCGGGCAGATTATAAACGTAGACGGCGGTTGGCTTGCCGGTTGAAGAAACAGGGAGGTCACAATGGAAAAGTCTGAAGCCCCATTTTTGTTGGGGATCGATGTAGGCACGACAGGCTGCAAAACGGAGTTGATGGATGTTCAGGGAAATTCTACGGCGCGGGCCTACCGGGAATATCCGCTGATTTTTCCCAAGGTGTCCTGGGTGGAGCACGACGGCGAAGCGGGGTGGTGGAAAGCGACGGTGGATACCACTCAGGAGGTGCTGCAAAAAAGCGGGATTGATCCGAAGGAAATCAAGGGGGTGTCCATCAGCTGCACGAACTCGTTGGTCGCGGTCGACAAGGAAGGAAACCAGCTCCGGCCGGCCATCATGCAATTCGATAAGCGGACCATCGATCAGGTCCAGGCCATCAAGGCCAAGCTGGGAGATAAGGTGATCAAAATCACCGGGAACCAGCCCTCCGCCAGCGGAACCAGCGCCCCCATCATCCTCTGGATGAAGGAGAACGAGCCGGAGATCTTCAAGAAGACCCATTTTTTCCTCTGGCCCGGGGGTTTCGTAAATTACAAGCTCACCGGTGAGTTCACGATGGAGTGGTCCCGGGCAAGCTGGACCTGCCTTTTTGAGACCGGAGGGAAACAGGTTTGGTCCGAGGAAATCTGCAAGGCCCTCGAGATTCCCATGGAGAAGCTCCCTCCGCTCGTTCCCTCCTGGGAGATCATCGGGGAAATCACGGATAAAGCCGCCAAGATTACCGGCCTGGCCAAAGGGACTCCGGTGGTCGGCGGGATGGCCGATACTCCGGCCGCGGGTATCGGAACCGGGTGCGTAGCGCCGGGAAGGACCTGCCAGATTATAGGAACGACGGCTAGGCCTTCGGTGACCCTGGATAAACCCATCTTTGACCCCCGCTTCATCAACTGCTGTCATGCGGTCCCCGGATGCTGGTTTTCTCTGGGGGCGGTCGACAATGCGGGCCTTTCGATCAAGTGGTTCCGGGACCAGTTCGGCCAGCAGGAAGTCAGTATGGCAAATTTGATGAAACGGAACGCCTTCGACCTCCTGGATGAGGAAGCCAGCCTTTCTCCCGCCGGGTCCAACGGGATCATTTTCCTCCCCTACCTCGCGGGAGAGCGCTCGCCCATCTGGGATCCCTATGCCCGGGGGGTGTTGTTCGGGTTATCCGTGACTCATAGCCGGGCGGATATCATCCGGGCCGTCCTGGAAGGGGTGGCTTACACCTTTGCTCACAACCTGGAGATCTTCGAGGGCGACATGGGGATGAAGATGGAGGAGGTGTTCTTGAGCGGCGGGGGATCGAAGAGCCTCATGTGGCAGCAGATGCACGCCGACGTCTCCGGGAAGGTCGTCAAGGTGGTGAAAGTGAAGGAAAGCGAAGCCATCGGCAACAGCATCCTGGCCGGTTTCGGCGTCGGGATTTACAAGGACATGGTCAAAGCTGCCGACCGGGTGATCAAAATTGAAAAAGTGGTGGAGCCGATTCGCGAAAATGTAGAACGCTATAAGAAATTCTTCCAGCTCTATAAGAAGCTGTATGCTCACCTCAAGGACGATTTCGTGGAGCTGGCCCGCTTGAGGTAAGGACCGTGGGGCAGGTCAGCGGCCTGCCCCGATATTCGAATTCATTCTTAAGAGAACAAATTGGGATCAATGAAAGGCTTTCTCTTCGATTGGGACGGAACCCTGGTCAATTCCGAATCTTTGCTGTTTCAAATCTGGGAGAAGACCGCCGAATCGCTGGGCAGGAAAATCGATGAACAGAAATTCCGCGGCTTGATCGGCCGCGTCGCCAGAGATATCGCGGTTACCCTTTTCCCGGAAGATCCTCCCCCAGCCACCGACTTACTGTTGCAAAGACGCCTCCAGTTTTATGACGAATTTTACAACCAGGCAAGGCCCTACCCGGACGCGACGGAATGCCTCGAGGGGCTCTTTCGCCGCGGATATCAAATGGCCATCATGACCTCCAACTCCGCCCCCCGTATCCACGACCGGTTGCAGAAATTCGGATGGGAAAAATATTTTCAAAGCGTGGTGGGCGAAGGAATGATTACGGAAGCGAAGCCCAGCCCGCATATCGTTCTGGCGGCGGCCAGAAGTTTGCGCCTTGCACCCGAAGAATGTTACGTGGTCGGTGATGCCCAATGGGATATCGTCGCCGGCAATCGCGCAGGAGCCGCCACCATCCTGGTCTGCCGGGATGAGGAGAGAGCGGAAGAGCTTCTGGCATTTCACCCCCGCTACCATGTCCGCGACCTGAGGGACGTGTTGAAAGTCGTACAGGGTGAATCGTGAAGGCAGTCAACCTGTCCTTTCGGAGGAATCATGAAAAAATGGGCGGAGCTGTCCCGAACATGTAAGGAAATACTTTGCCTCGAAGGGTCTCCCGTAGCCGTGAGCCTCCGGCCGGAGCGAATGCCGGCAGTGGAGACTCCCGGGAAGGGATTCACCTTTTGCCAGTTTACCCAACAGGCCCGGGTAAAAAAGAAGGTGCTCCAGGCGACCGCGGAGAATTTGATCTGCTGCAAAGGAGCCAGCGCCCTCGGCCTGTATGAGACCCCCGCCAATGTGATGAGCGGGAAGCGGGATGCGGGCCGGAAGGTGAAGGACCTCAAGGCCGCCGCGACCCTTCAGAAGGAAATTCCGAAGATCCCGGCGGGAAAATTCCATTCCGTGATCATTGCGCCCCTGGAGAAGACTCCGGTAGATCCCGACGTGATCCTGATTGTCGGGTACCCGGCCCAGATCTGGAGAATCTGCCAGTCCGCCGCCTGGAAGGACGGAAAACGGCTGACCTTCACGACCAGCACCAGCCAGGGGATCTGCGCCGATGGAGTGGTCGTGCCCTTTCTCACCAACCACATAAATGTCACCCTGGGCTGTACCGGCATGAGGGTCTTTGCAGGGTACAGCGAACACCACCTGGTCGCCGGCCTGGCCCGGGAGAAATTCCTGGAAATGATGGAAGGGCTGGAAGCCACGAGTTCACGGGATTATACTTATCCCATTCCGTATGAGACTTTTGAAGCCTCTCCCATGCTCCCCCGGGCCTGGACGATCATGCGAGAAATCCCCGAAGAAGTGCTGAAGAAGCTGCCCAAAGAGGTTCAGGAAATCTTAAAGTAATTCACGAGAGCCTTCTATGGCGGATGAAAGCTGTCGGATATGCGGCCAGCCGGCTCTTCCATCGGGGATGAAAGAGCGGGTGATTCGAATAGCCGAGGAGAAAGGAATCGTCGATGCTTCCTCTTTGCTCCTTTGCCGGAACTGCAAGCTGAAATCCTTCAGCCATAAATTGGTAGGGGGTGACCTTCGGAAAGTCCCCCGGGCAAAACTCGTCCCGCACCGGCGGACCGAGAGGCTTGAGCCGGTGAAACAGGATTCAAGGCTGGGGACCACGGTTTACAAATCCGAGTGCTTCAGCTGCAACCAGGGATGCGATGCCGTCGTCCATGTGAAGGACGGGCGGGTGGTGCGGGTGGAAGGAGACGCAAGCTCCCACGTCACCAAAGGGATCCTCTGTTCCAAGGGCTTGGCCTCGCCAGAGCACAGCAACCACCGGCAAAGGATCCTTTACCCCCTGAAGCGGTCGGGGAAAAGGGGGGAAGGACGGTGGGAGCGCATTTCCTGGGATGAAGGCCTCGACACGATTGTCCGCCGGCTGAACGAGACCGAAGAAAAGTACGGGAAGGACGGGATCCTGCTCGCCACGGGAACCTCCCGCGGGTGGCTCTTGCCCTTCTACCGCTTCGCCAATGCCTACGGTGTTCAATATACGGCCCCGGGGACGGCCCAATGCGCCCTGCCCCGTTTTACGGGAAGTACCCTGGTGGGCGGCACGAGGTTCCTGGAGAACCCCGACTACGCCCATACCCGCTGCATGCTGGTATGGGGCGCCAACCCCACCTCCACCTTCCCCGCCAAAGGCCGGGGAATGATGGAGGCCTGGATCCGGGGAGCGAAGCTGATCGTCGTCGACCCCATGTTAACGGAGACCTCCTCCAAGGCGGACCTCTGGCTTCAGCTGCGCCCGGGGACGGACGCGGCGTTGGCTTTGGGCATGCTTAACGTCATCATCGAAGAAGGCCTGTATGACCAGACCTTTGTAGAACAGTGGTGCCACGGCTTCGAAGGCCTGAAAAAGCGGGCCGCGGAATTCCCTCTGGAGAAGGTTTCCGAGATCACCTGGGTCGCCAAAGAGCAGATCCTTGAAGCCGCCCGCCTTTATGCCAGGGTCAAGCCTTCCTGCATCACTATCGTGGTGGCGATTGAACAGAATGCCGATAGCCTTTCCACCTGCCGGGCCATCGCCATGCTGGCGGCCATAACGGGGAACATCGATGTTCCCGGGGGGAACTTAATCCAAATGCCTGTCCCGGTGGGGCTTTGGTTGAAAGCAGATTTGGCCCTCAACAACATCCTGACGGAAGAACAACACGAACGGCGCCTGGGCAGCCGGAAGTATCCGTTGCTTTCGGGAAAACACAGCGTTTCCTTCCCCCCCTCAGCCTTTAATTATGATGCCTGGAAGGCTATGCTGACCGGAAAACCCTATCCGATCCGCGCCATGTACTCCCAGGGGAGCAACATGGTCCTGGCCTATGCCAACTCCAAGATGGTGCTGGAGGCCATACAAGGCCTGGATTTTTTTGCTTGCGTCGATTTCTACCACAATGAAACCAATCGATGGGCTGATGTCATTCTTCCGGCGGCGACTTGGATGGAGAGGGATTTTGTGACTTGCAGCGACCAGGTCTCCCCGGACAGCGCCCATTTACAACAGAAGACGGTCCAGGTGGGGGAATCTTGCTCGGACGTAACGATCCTGAACGAGCTGGCGAAGCGTTTCGGTTTTGCCGACCGGATGTTTACGACTGACGAATCCTTCATGGACTTCCTCCTGCAGCCGGCGGAGATGAACTTCAAGGATTTTAAAAGAAAAGGGGTGATCCGCCTCCCCTGGGAGTATAAAAAATACGAAAAGAACGGGTTTGCCACCCCGACCGGAAAGGTCCAATTATTCGACCCCAAGCTCGAGAGCCTGGGCTTTGATCCTTTCCCGGGATACGTGGAACCGGCGGAAAGCCCCATCAGCACCCCGGAGCTCTCCGGGGAATACCCGCTGATCATCACGACCGGCGGAAGGGTTCCCGTCTTCCGCCATGCGGAGTTCCGCAATATCGCCATTCTGCGGGAGATCGTCCCTGAATTGACCATTTTCCTACACCCGGAAACGGCCGGCCGGTATGGAATCGAGGACAAGGACTGGATCGTGGTGGAATCTCCCCGGGGCTCCGTCGAAGGGATAGCCGACTTGACCCCGGGCATCGACCCCCGGGTGGTCCAGGTGGCCAGCCACTGGCCCGGGAAGAGCAATGTGAATTTGATCATGGACAACGAAAAATGCGCGCCCATCGTGGGGAGCGCGCAGCTGCGGTGCCAGCTCTGCCGCATCCGGAAAAGGGAATGAAGATGGATCAAAAATTTTTGGTCGTGGACCTGGACGCCTGCGTGCGGTGCTATTCCTGTGAGATCGCCTGCCGTCAGGAAAACGCCCTTTCCCTCGTAACTCAATCCAGATGGTGCCGGGTGCAAACCATCTCCCCGCGCAAGGTGGGAGGGGAACTCCACCTGGACTTCGTCCCCGTTATGTGCCTCCAATGCGAGGATCCCATGTGTGCCAAGTTCTGCTCCGTGGAGGCGATCTCTAAAAAGGAAGACGGCCGGGTTCTGGTAGATGAGGAGACGTGCATCGGGTGCCAGCAGTGCATCGCCGGATGCCCTTACGGGGCCATGTATTTCAACGAGGTGACCCGGAAAGCTGGCAAGTGCGACCTCTGCTCATCCCGAGTGGACTCCGGAATCGAGCCCAGTTGTGTACAACACTGCATCGGCGGAGCTCTGCGGTATGTTTGGGGCACCGAAGTCGAGGAATTGGCCCAGGGGCGCCATTCCGTCCAGGTCGGACGGACGTATTATCTTTCCAGTAAATGGAAATTGAGCATCTCCGGCCAGCTAAACCAGTCACCGCCGAGAGAGCGGCACGCGTAATTTGAAAGGGGTATCGCATGGATACGGGAGATAAACTGTACGGCTATGCTGGTAAGATCCTGCCCGTCAACCTGAACGATGGACGGGTTTCCAACGAGCCAACGGCAAAGTACGCCAGGGACTGGATCGGTGCCTCGGGAATTGCCATTAAAATTTTGTACGATGAATTGAAGCCCTGGGTTACCCCCTTTGACCCGGCAAACAAGCTGATCTTCGGTTCGGGGCCGCTCGTGGACACGACCGCTCCGGGGTCCAACAAAATGAACGTGAGCACCCTCGGCCCGATGATCAACGGCTGGGCCAGTTCCTGCAGCGACAGCTACGTCGGCGGGCAGCTCAAGTATTCGGGCTATGATTCCATCGTAATAGAGGGAAAAGCGCACACCCCGGTGTATCTGTGGATCCATGACGATCAGGTAGAAATCCGGGACGCCCGTTCCCTCCGGGGGAAGACAACCATTCGAAAGGATGAAAGATGGCCAAGTATAAAGTGAAACCAGTCGTGTTGGTCACCTCGGATGCGGATAAGTCTGGCTTTACTTACATGGTTTTCCCGGGGGTGAAAATCAAGCTGGACGTAACCTATTTCATAATCGAAGGGACCCCCAACAAGAGTGACCGGGTACTCGTCGACACAGCCACTCATGCGCAATTGATGGCCAAATACTGGCCGGGGGAGTCTAAGAATATCCAGAGTTTTGCGGAAAGTTTAAAAAAGGAAGGAATAGGACCTGAGGATGTGGATATCATCATCAAGACCTACTTGCACCACGATCATTGCGGGAATACTTCAAAATGCCCCAACGCGCAAATTTATATCCAGGAAGAGGAATGGGCGTTCGCTCAAGTCCCTCACCCGTCGCAGGCCCAATATTATCCCAAAGAACTCTATCAGGGGTGGAAGGTCCGTCTGATTCGGGGAGATTACGAACTATTCCCCGGCCTCACGATCCTCTATACGCCCGGCCATACGCCGGGCACCCAATCCGTGGCCGTCGATACGGAAGAACGGACGGCGGTCATTGCCGGGATGTGCTCCGTCTACCAAACATTTCAGAAACCCAAAAAAGTTCTTCCGGCAGGGCATCCTTTCTCTTCTTGGGAGATCTGTCCACCGGCAATTGCCACCGATATGAATGCCAATTACTACAGTGCGCTCCGCGTCAAGAGCCTGGCCGACATTTTCTTCCCGTGTCACGGCCCAGGTTATATCGAGGAAACCAGAGAATTTCGCGAACGTTGAGATAGCGGGTCGTGGAAAGAAGGGAGTAGTAGTATGAGCAAAACAATCGCCATCATGGCCACCTTAGATACCAAAGGGGAAGAAGTCAAGTACCTGAAGGAGCAGATCGAACGCCGGGGCAAAAAAGTATTCATCATCGACATGGGATTGCGGGGGGTCCCCGCGGCGATCCCGACGGATGTTTCCCGGGATATGTTGGCCGAGGCTTCCGGATCGACCATGGCCGTTGTGGAGAAGAAAATCAGGGGGGAAGCCATCGAAATCATGGTGAAGGGCATTGCCAAGGTAATCAGGGAATTATACGACCGGGGCAAATTCCAGGGAATCATGGCCATTGGCGGCCTGGATGGGGCCTTGCTCGCCTCGGCGGGCCTGCGGGCGCTGCCTTTGGGGGTCCCGAAATTCCTTCTGACACCCATCGCCGAGGGGAACGAAAAATTCGGTACCTACATCGGGACCAGTGACATGATCATGATGCACTCGGTGGTCGACATCCTCGGCCTAAACCAAATCAGCCGGAAGGTGTTCGACAACGCCGTCGGAGCCATGGTGGGCATGGTGGATATGAATGTCGTACCCAGGCTGGAAGGAAGAAATGTCATTGCCGCCACCATGTACGGCAACACCACCCCGGCCGTGATGCGGGCCAAGAAGGTCCTCGAAGAGAAAGGGTTTGAAGTGGTCGTATTCCATCCCAACGGGACGGGTGGAAGAGCCATGGAAGAGCTTATCGAAGAGGGGCTGGTGAATGCGGTTCTGGATATGACTCCCCATGAGATCGTAGATGAGCTGTTCCATGGTGTGCATGCCGGCGGGCCGAACCGGCTGGAAGCTGCAGGGAAAATGGGAATTCCCCAGGTGGTCGTCACCGGATGCCTGGATTTCATTCTCCTGGGCCCCATAGCCAATTTGGAGGAGAAATACAAAAATCGCCAAATGTATTTTTTCAATCCTGCGGTGACCATGGTCCGGATGACCCACGAGGAGATGGCGACCGTAGGCCGGGTGATGGCTGAAAAATTGAACAAAGCCACGGGGCCGACCCGTGTGCTAATTCCGCTGAAGGGGTTCTGTATGTACTGCCATCCGGGAGAGCCGCTCCATGATCCGGAAGGGGACCGCATGCTGATCGAATCCCTGAAGAAGCACCTGAAGCCCCAGATTTCCGTACAGGAACTGGATGCCCACATCAACGACCCGGAATTCGCGGATGCGGCAGCTTCCTCTTTGATGCAGCTGATCCGGAATTCTCCGGCAAAGACCTGAGGAATTTTTTTTCGCCAGATTCAATAAATAGGCTCCTTAGCAGTTGGTTAGAAAATGAAACCTCCGAAACTCAAACATGGAGATCGCATCGGGATTGTCGCCCCCTCCAGCCCTGCCGCGGACCCTGGGGAGATAGGGAGGGGAACGAAAGCCCTTATGAATATAGGGTTTGAGGTTGTTCAGGGAAAAGGCGTGAACCGAAGGAACCGCTATCTGGCCGGGACAGACGAAGAGAGAGCGGAGGAACTGAACCAGATGTTCGCCGATCCAACCATCAAAGGGATCGTCTGTCTGCGGGGCGGGTATGGGGCGAGCCGGATCCTCCGGCTCATCGACTATGCATCGATCAAAAGAAATCCAAAGGTCTTCATAGGCTACTCGGATATTACGGCCTTGCATCTGGCGATCCATAAGGAAACCGAAATGTTTACCTTTTATGGACCCATGGTAGTAACGGAGATGGCCGGCCGTTTTTCGGACTACACGCGCACGTGTCTGTTGAATGTCCTGACTTCAAATGAACCCGCCGAAAAGATTAACCCTCGGGGGCGAGAGGTACAGGTCATCGGTGAAGGGGTAGCCTCGGGGGTTTTGATCGGGGGTTATTTACCCGCCATTGCCGCATCCATGGGAACTCCGTACGAGATCGATACCCGGGGGAGAATCCTGTTCTTTGAGGATTTCAAAAAGGAGCCATTTGAGCTGGATCGTCTTCTCACCCAGCTTCTCCTAAGCGGCAAGCTGAAGGAGGCGGCCGGCATCGCCATAGGAGAATGCGTGGAATGCGAACCGAAAGGAAGATTCCCATCTTCTTTTTCATGGGAAGAAGTGCTCCGGGACCGGCTAGAAAATCTAGGGATTCCCGTATTGTCGGGCCTCTGCTTCGGGCACGGGGACCATAAAGCCACGCTCCCCATCGGAGCGAAAGCCGTTCTGAACACGGCGGGAAT
>Ga0187849_1005178_pt1 | contig 10464 bp, 7 predicted proteins | sample June2016WEW_4_10_2_FD_132412 | JGI IMG/M metagenome (GOLD analysis project Ga0187849, IMG submission 132412) | Peatland microbial communities from SPRUCE experiment site at the Marcell Experimental Forest, Minnesota, USA - June2016WEW_4_100 | ecosystem: Environmental > Terrestrial > Soil >... | reverse complement strand
GTGAGTTGGGGAGACTTTTGTGGGGACCGTACTGCGCCTGGCCTTCATCGCACCTATAGCCTATACTACTTGACTCATTTTGTCAAGAGACAAAGTGTCGCAGGGGCAAATAAATCGCCATGAGTGCTCTAACCCCTCCAGGGCGGGCTGGCGCAGAGCGCAGCTCGGCGGCCCACAGACAAGACTGAAATCGGGCGGAGCCGATCACTCCTATACAGAGCGACATAAATTGTAGCGGCGCTCTCCGAGCGCCGACCGGCGGTCGGAGACCACGGCTGTCCCAATTAGCGGGAAACCGTCGTATTCAATGCGGCTCTGCCGCGCCGCTGTGCGGAAAGGCTCCGCCTTTCCGGCCCAGCTTGCCCATTTTCTCCCCCTCCGCACCGCCTGGAAGGCTGAGCCTTCCAGGCGGCGCGGAGGGGGTTGGTTGGTGTTCTCCCGCCACGGAAAGGCGGAGCCTTTCCGCACAGCAAGCGGCGAAGCCGCAGGTCATCGGTCAGGGGCCAGACCGTAATTTGGACAAACTTGGCCGGAGACCGCCGCTACAGCCGAATGCGCAAACATTTATGTCGCTCTGTATAGAAAGCTTGGCGCGGCGATAGGTTCTGCTGAAAGACCTGAAATCAGCCCGCGTCTTTCCCGCGACAAGGCTGCTCTGAAATTGCCCACACGCGGGGACCCACGTTTCTACGTTCTGTTCCCAACAACCTGATTCACGGTGAGTGGTTCCTTGTGGCCGAAGAGTCCTTGCATCCATTTCTGGAACGAGTCGAGGTAGGTGTAATAGACCGGAGTGATGTAAAGGGTGATGAGCTGGGAAAAGACCAACCCGCCCACGACGCACAGTCCCAGGGGGCGGCGCGACTCCGCGCCGGCGCCAAAGCCCAGCGCGATGGGCAGGGTTCCCATCAGTGCCGCCATCGTGGTCATCATGATGGGCCGGAAGCGCACCAGGGCTCCATAGTAGATGGCTTCCTGCGTCGTCTTGCCGGCGTTTCGTTCCGCATCGAGGGCAAAGTCGATCATCATGATGGCATTCTTCTTAACAATACCCACCAGCATGATGATTCCGACGAATCCGTAGAGATCGAGTTCATACCCGAAGTACATCAGCGTGAGCAGGGCTCCCAGCGCCGCGGAAGGCAAACCGGAAAGAATCGTCAGCGGATGAATGAAGCTCTCATAGAGAATCCCCAGCACGATGTAGATCACCAGGATGGTAATGACCAGCAGAACGCTCAAGCCGACCAGGGAGGATTGGAACTGCTGCGCGGTGCCTTCGAAGTTGGCGCTAAGGTCGGAGGGCAGGGTTTGACGGGCGACCTGCTCGACGCGATTGACGGCATCGCCGAGGGAGGTGCCGGGCTGCAAGTTGAACGACACGGTGACAGAGGGCAATTGCCCGGCGTGATTGACCACCAGGGGGCCAAGCGACTGAGTGAGCTTGGAGACCGCGCTGAGCGGCACCAGTTGGCCGCGGCTGGAGTGGAGGTAGAGCAGGGAGAGCGCCTGCGGGTCCATCTGGTACTTGGGTAAGAGCTCGGCCAACACCCGATACTCATTGTTGGGGGTATAAATGGTGGAAATTTGACGCGAGCTGTAAGCCGTTTCCAGAGCGTCTTCCACCTGGAAGGCGCTCACTCCCAGGGCGTTGGCCTTGTCGCGGTCGATCTCCACATTCACTTGCGGGTTGCTGACCTGGAGGTCGGTGGTCACATCCTGAAGTCCCGGGACCGAGCCCAACTCGCCTTCCAGCTTCAGGGCTTCGCGGTAGAGTTCCTTGGTTTCTGGCCCCTGAAGTGTGAACTGGTACTGGCTCTTGGTCAGGCGGCCGCCGATTTGAATAGGGGGCGGATTCTGCATGAAGGCCATGATGCCGGGAACCGCGAAAAGCCGGGGGCGGAGCGTTTCCAAAACCTGGTCGGTATCGAGGTAGCGATATTTCGGATCGTGCGGGTAGGGAATGTGCAGCCGGTCCTTGAACCAGTTGACCATCTGCGCACGGCCGCTGGGGCGTGCCTTCAGGTCGAGGAAAAAGAAGCCGGAGTTCCCGCCGCCGCCCGGCCCGCCCGCGCCCGCGAAGGACATGACGTTTTCCACGTTGGGGTCTGCCACCATCAGACGGGTGAAGGCCTTCTGGTGGTCTTTCATAGAATCAAAGGAAATGCCCTGCTGCGCCATGGTGATGCCGAAGATGAAGCCGCTGTCTTCGCTGGGAAGGAATCCCTTGGGGATGCGAATGAAGAGCCAAGCGGTGACGGCCATGATGGCCAGGGAGAACAGGAGGGTGACGAACCGGTGCCGCAAGACCTTCTGTAGGCTCCAATCGTAGGAAGTCAGCATGCCCCGGAAGCCGCGCTCGAAAAGGTTGAACAGAAAGCCGTGCTCTGCCGGCTTGGCGTGGCGCAGGAAGCGGCTGCACAGCATGGGCGTCAGCGTGAGCGACACCACGCCTGACACCAGGACCGCCGACATGATGGTTACAGAGAATTCGTGCAGCAGCCGCCCCAGAATACCCCCCATGAAAAGCACGGGGATGAAGACCGCGGCGAGCGAGAGCGTCATGGAGAGAATCGTGAAGCTGATTTCCCGCGAACCTTGCAGCGCTGCTTCCAGAACGTCCTCGCCCATTTCCAGGTGACGGACGATATTTTCAAGCATGACAATGGCGTCGTCCACGACAAAGCCCACCGCCAGCACCAGCGCCATCAGCGAGAGGTTATCCACCGTGTAACCCAGCAGGTACATTACCGAGAACGTGCCCACAATCGACATGGGCAGCGCCAGGCTGGGAATGATGGTGGCGGAAATGTTGCGCAGGAACAGGAAGATGACCAGCACCACCAGGCAGAGCGTCAGGTAGAGCGTGAATTTGACGTCGTCCACGGAGTCACGAATGGAAATCGAGGCGTCGTAAAGGGTTTCCAGGTGGATGGACTGCGGGATCTCTTTGCGAAAGGTCGGCAGCAGGCGCTGGATGTTGTCCACCACCTCGATGGTGTTGGTGCCGGGTTGGCGTTGGATGGCCAACACCATGGAGTTGACCCCGTTGTACCAGGTGACCACCTTATTGTTCTGCACGCTGTCGAGCACCTGGCCCAGTGCTTCCAAACGCACCGGCGCGCCGTTGCGGAAAGCGACGACGAGCGGGCGGTAAGCGGCGGCGTTCTGAAGCTGGCCGCTGGCCTGCACCACGAAAGACTGGTGCGTGCCGAAAAGGGTTCCGGTGGGCAGGTTGACGTTGGCATTCTTGATGGCGTCCGTCACCTCATCAATACCGATGCCGCGCGTGGCCAGCGCCCGGGGATCAAACTGCACGCGCACGGCGTACTTCTGCGCTCCATACAACTGCACCTGCGCCACCCCGGCGATCATGGAAATGCGCTGCGCCATGAGCGTGTCAGCGTAGTCATCGACGGTGGAGGATGGAAGGGTGTCGGAGTAGACCGCCATGTAAAGGACCGGCTGGTCCGCCGGGTTCACTTTCTGGTAGGAGGGTGGCGCGGGCATGTCGGCCGGAAGCCGGCTCTGCGAGCGTGCGATGGCGGCCTCCACGTCCTGTGACGCGGCGTCAATGTTGCGGCTCAGGCTGAACTGCAAGGTGATCTGCGTGCCGCCTTGCGTGCTCATGGAACTCATGGACTCCAGGCCGGCGATGGTGGAGAACTCACGCTCCAGCACGGTGGCTACCGCGGAGGCCATGGTCTCGGGGCTCGCGCCCGGCAGGAGGCCGCTCACCTGAATGGTGGGATAATCGACATTGGGCAGATTGCTGACCGGCAGTTCCCGGTAGGCAATGATGCCAAAAACCAGAATGGCCAGCATCGTGAGCGTCGTCATGATGGGCCGGCGGATAAAGAGTTCTGCTAAGTTCATAAAACTGTCGACTTGTGGACAGTGAACAGTGGACAGTGAACAGTGGCCGTTTATTAAGCAATCGTTCAGGCCATTCCGTAGTTCCTAATCCCAAGCCCGGCTCTTCACTGTTCGCTGTTCACTGTTCACTCTTCACTGTCCACTGCCTTTCTTGATCTCCACCTTGGATCCCGGCGCCAGCAGCAACTGGCCGTCGGTCACCACGGTTTCGCCGGGCGCGACGCCTTTCTCGATCACCGTTTCGCCCTGCACGGTTTCGCCCACTACCACCGGCCGGAGGTCGGCGGTAAAATCGGGCTTCACGACAAACAGGTATTTGCCCGCTTGGCCGGTCTGCACTGACTGCGACGGCACCACGGTGGCGTTGGGCTGCAACGTCAGCCGCACGACGACATTAACGAACTGTCCCGGCCAGAGTCGATTGTCGGGGTTCGGAAACGTGGCGCGCATTTTGATGGTGCCCGTGGCGGTGTCCACGGCGTTGTCAATAAACGTAAGCTGGCCCACGGCCGGCGGGCGCGGATCGTTGGGGATTTGGGCCTCCACCGCGAGCGGGCCCCGCGCCTGGTATTCTTTCACCTCGGCAAGGTATTGCTCCGGCACCGCGAAAGTCACATAGATGGGGTGAATCTGATTGATGACCACCAGAACCGTATCATTCACTTTGGCGATATTACCGGGATAAACTTGATAACTCCCCGTGCGGCCGTCGATGGGAGAGTAGATGGAGCAGTAGCTCAAGTTTATCTTGGCGTTTTCGATAGCGGCTTGGTCAGCGCGCACGGTGGCTTCCTGAGCTTGAGCGGTGGTGCGGAATGTGTCGTACTGGTCTTTCGAGATGATGCCCACTTGAAAGAGCTTTTCATTTCGCTCGGCCTGGGCCTGGGCGTTGGCCAGTTGCGCCTGGTCGTGCGCCAGATTGGCCTCAAGCTGGTCGAGCGTAGCCTGGAATGGGCGGCGATCCAGGGTGAAGAGCAGTTGGTCCTTCTTGACGTCCTGGCCCTGAGTAAAATAGGCGCGCTCGATTTCACCTGCCATCTGGGTGCGCACCGAAACATTGGAGTAAGCTTCCACGTTGCCGATGGCTTCCACTTGCAGCGGCACGCTTTTCACCGTGGCCTTCGCGACCGTAACCGGAACGCGGAACTCCATCTTCATGCCTTCCGATTTCACCGGCTTGGATCCGCACCCCCCCAACATCAGCAGGCTCGCGAGCAGCGCGCCGACGCACCACGCCTGGGCAGCGGGGCGGAGTGCGTTGTGGCTTCTCACGGTAATGACGGCATGAGATTCCATGTCCTGGCTTCTCCTGGTTATGAACTTCTCCGGGTTGCCGGCGATGTCCCAATGTTACTTGCTTGCGATTACCTCACATTGAATGAAAAGGATAACTGTACTTCCAAGTCATTCCCGCGTCAATGTGATCGTCAAAGGGGTGGGAGGTAGATGGACAAAACTCCCGTGAGACGAGCATGGGGCGCAAACGCCAGGTTTGGATCTTCAAGGTTTGAAAACGGACGCCCTCGGAACTGATTGCGGCCAGCGCCGTGGCCCGATATCCTGAAACCCGAAGGGCGGGTGTATAGTTGCTCGGACCGAGAATTGACATCTCGGGAAAATTCCGGCCGGATCGGACGGTTGCCAAAGGGGGAAGATCATGAGACGAAGGAGATTCTTGCATCAAGTCGCCGCATCGCTGGCGTCTGCGCCCCTAGTTTCTCGCGCGGGAATAAAGGGCAGCGACCAAACCTCTCCACGAAGTGCAGACCCTATTAGGGTGAATTCCACGCGACAACTTTTTGTTGATGACTTGCTGATTGCCGAGGGACGCGGCATACGTCTGGCGTTGAACCGTCCCGACCCTACCGGCGAGCGTTGTGTTGTTGCCGACAAGCCTTGGGAGAGTCTGGGCGTCTGGGGATATAACTCGGTTATGGAAGACGAGGGTGTACTGAAGTTGTGGTACGACGCCATCGCCAGCGATGAAAGCCGGTGGTGCTGTCTGGCAACTTCCCAGGATGGGATCCATTGGGAGAAACCCAACCTCGGAATCGTCCCTTTTCAGGGTCAGAGAGACACGAACATTGTATTTCCACCGGATCGTATGTCCCACGAACCGAGTTGTGTCTTCAAGGATACGAACCCCGCTTGCCCCCCTGCTGAACAATACAAGATGGTGGCCAGCCTGCATCCTCCAGGAAGCAAAAATGGAACTTACGTGGCCGCCTCGGCTGACGGCCTGCATTGGAAACTCATGAAAGATGCGCCGGCCTTCCGCTCGAGCGACACCAACAACATCTGCTTTTTTGACAATCGCATCGGCCGCTACGTGGGCTACGTGCGGGTGTGGGACACCATGCGGAAAGTGGGCCGCTGCGAGTTTGACGACATAACCGATTGGGGTAAAGAGCAAGTGGTTTTTTCCTACGATGCGGAAGACCTGCGTGGATTGGACAGCCAGATCTTTTCCACTACCGCTTTTGCTCCAGGTGGGTCACACATCAAGACGAAGCCCGCTATGGATTTCTACACCTCCGCCGCCTGGAAGTATCCGCGCGCCGAGAATGTTTATCTGATGTTTCCCTCCGCCTACTACCACTATCAGGAGGATTGGGCACGGCGCATGGGGACAACCGATCCTCGGAATGACGGAACTCTCGACATCCGGTTTGCCACGAGCAGGGATGGCAAAAGCTGGAACCGCCTTGACCGGCATCCTTTTATTCGCTTAGGCGTGGCGGGGGGCTTCGCCAGCGCTTACGCGTATATGGCATCCGGGTGCATCTGCCGTCCTGAGGAGATCTGCTTCTATTATGGCGTGTCGGACCACACCCACGGGAACTACGATCCGGCGCGCGACAAATTCCTTGGAACCATCACCCGAGCGCGCATGCGCCTGGATGGGTTTGTGTCCGTAGACACGGAGTATACCGGCGGCGAGTTCACCACTCCGGTCTTGCTGTTCTCGGGCAACCAACTCACCCTCAACACGGACACGAGCGCAGGGGGACATGTTCGCGTGGAGCTTCAGAATGAGTCCGCCCAACCCCTCGCGGGATTTTCGGCAGATGAATGTGACCCCATCAACGGAAACTTCATCCAAAAGGTTGTTTCCTGGCATGGCAACCCTCCCTTGCAGGCCTGGGCAGGAAAGCCTGTTCGTCTGCGATTTGTGATGCGCGATGCGAAACTCTACTCGTTCAAGTTCGAATGAGGGAGGGCGGGGCTCGTTCACCCTCTCTGTCCGTTTGCCCCTTGACAGAGTCTTCTGGCCTGCTATGCTTGAGGTGGAAAGTTGGACTTTTCAACTGATCAACTGCTATGGCACTCGTTTCTGTAAAAAACAAATACCAAGTCGTCATTCCTCGGAACGTCCGCAAGAAGATTGGCCTCAAGGTGGGCGACCTCTTGGAGGCCGCGGTGGAGCGCGGAAAGATCACGTTCACCCCGAAATCGGTGGTGGATCGCGGCATCGCAGAGAGCTTGGCAGACTTCAAAGCAGGCCGCGCCTACGGGCCCTTTGAAACCCGTGCGGAACTCGTGGCGTCGCTTCACGAGGAAGCGGCAAAGCTGCGTTCAATGAAACCTGGGCGCAAAGCCTCGCGAACATGAGGGTCCGATACTCGCAGCGATTCCTTCGACAATATGCGTCCGCACCGGCGGAAGTACAGAAGGCCTTCGACAAGCAATGCGGCTTCCTTCTCAAAAACCTCAGTCATCCGTCATTACGAGCCAAGAAATACGACGAGGCGCTTGGCCTCTGGCAGGCGCGCGTGAATCGCAACTGGCGGTTCTACTTCACCATTGAAGGCGAGGAGTATCTTCTCCACGATATAAGGCCGCATCCGAAGTAGCTCGCGTATTAATCGACCCCGTGCCACCTCACACCGTTGCGTTGGGCGAGCTCAATGGCATAGTGAATTGCCACGGCAACGGAATACTCGGGGCGCAGGGGATCCCTCTTGTCAACCACGGCGATCACGCCGCCACCCGGGCGATACACGGGACTGCCACTGTTTCCCGGGCGCAAGTGGATGTCAATCCCCACAGCGTCGCTGGGCGGCGGTGAAGGAGCATCTGTTTCTCTGAGCCCCGTTCTGTCGATCCACACGACACTACCGGATTGCGTAACCGGCTGCCACGAAAATGCCGGATAGCCGCTAACCCTTGCCGCCATTCCCACCGCCACGGCGTGCGTATCGAGCGTCGCAAAAGGCGGCATTTCGCCGGGGTTTGGAACAAGCGGCCGTTCAGCCTTCAACAATGCCAGGTCGTTGGGTTCGTCAAGTGCCACCACATCACATGCAACCGCTCGGGCAGTGCGAGGGCTGGTGACCGCCAATTTTGCTAGGATCTTCGCTCCCGGAGCTTTCTCTAGGCACCCCTTCGCGGCTTCCACCACATGCCAATTGGTAATTAGGTAGCCGTCTTCATTGATGAGGAAACCCGTCGCCGAACACTCTTGGTTTTGGTCTTGATTCGCTGGGCCGACGGCCAGTAATTGCACTACGGCGCGCAACACGCGGTCGTATTGCGGGGGCGGCTTTTGTGCTGGAGCTTGTGAGGAGGCCGCGATAGGAAAGGAAAGGCAAGTCAAAACGCAAAGCGCAAAGGGCAAAAGGCAAAAAGAACGGTAGTACACGATGTTCGATGTTCTCAAGGGGCCATCCTATGGATTCTCATTCGGGGCCTTCGCCTTTCCTTTGGCCGTCGCAACCGCTTTGGATAGCATTGCGCGCAACTGGTTCGATTCATCAATGAGCGCGTCCATCTTTTTTATAGGGATTTTGCCGGAACGCACCAATAACTGCAGCCAATAGCCCGACTCGCGAAGCTCCTTGAGCGCGATTTGCAGTTTATGGGTGAAATCTTCTTTCGATTCTGCACCCTGCGCTTCTTCGTAATTGGCTCCTGCGGACATGGCACTGCGAAGCAGTTGGTCAGCGATGCGTCTTCCTACCAGCGTGCTGGGCAGAGCATCTACCAGCTTAATCACTCGCACGCTGTAATCGAGCAGCCTCTCTCCAATCTTCCGTTGTTCTGCCATTCAATCTCCGTATCTTTGCTTCATAATCTTGCTTTGCCACGAATCCTCAGACGTTTGCCCTTTGCCTTTTGACATTTGCTATTTGCCTTTTGGTTTGTTCTTGCCTTCCAACACTACCTCGCAAGAGCCGTGCCCCCCCCACCAATCCTGCACGCTTCCGTCCGTCGTTTTGACCTTTGCGTTTTGCGTTTTGACTTGTTCTTCATTTCGCGAAAGCCTCCCGCTATCAACAAAACCTCTACCAGTCCTGCACGCTTCCATCTCTTCGCCGCGCGGTGGGCAGATAGGCGCGCTGGTAAGGATATTTCCTGGCCAATTCCTCATTCAGGTCGGTCCCCAGGCCGGGCGCGTCGCGAACCGTCATGTAGCCGTCTTTGAACTCCGGCGCGCCGGGCAGGACTTCTCGAGTGACCTCGGGGAAGAAGACCATTTCCTGGATTCCGAAATTGGGGATGGAAATATCCACGTGCACATTGGCAGCGTGCGTCGGGGGAGCGATATCGGCCGGGCCGTGCCAGGCCGTCTTGACCTGAAAAGCCTCGGCCAGCGCGGCCACTTTGCGGGCGTTGGTGATACCTCCGATATGCCCCAAGTCGCAGCGAATGAAATCGATCAACTGTTCTTTGATGAGCGGGACGCAATCCCAGAGCGTATTGAACAGCTCGCCCATGGCGAGGGGCGTGGTGGAATGCTGGCGAACCAGGCGGAAGCTTTCCTTGTATTCCGGCCGCAGCGGGTCTTCCAGAAAGAAGAGGTGGTAAGGCTCGAGTTCCTTCGCCAAGCGCGCGGCCTCCACCGGTCCGAGCTTCTCGTGAACGTCGTGGAGCAGTTCCACTTCCTCGCCGAGCGTCGCACGCAAGTGTGCGAAGAGCTTGGGCACAATGCGCAGGTACGGCCCCGGCTCGAAGAGTTCGGTGTGCGGCAGGTCGGCTTGCTGCGGGACGCGGCCCGCGATCTCTTCCGATTTTTTCTTGTCGGACGTGCCGTACGTTCCCTCCAGCCCAGGAATAGCCACCTGGGCGCGAACACACTGGAAGCCGCGCTCCATGGCGCGCCGCACGGCGTCTTCAACCTCGGTAAGGTTGTTGCCGGCAGCGTGGGTGTAAGCGAGCGCTCCCTCGCGCGTGCGTCCGCCCAGCAATTGATAGACAGGCATGCCCGCGCGCTTGCCCTTGATGTCCCACAGCGCCAGGTCGACGCCGGCGAGCGCCGTCATCTGCACCGGACCGCCCCGCCAGTAAGGGCCGCGATAGAGGTATTGCCAGGTGTCCTCGATGGCTTCCGGGTCGCGCCCGATCAGCAACGGCGCGAGGTGCTTTTCCAGCGTCGTCGCCACGGCAAGTTCACGCCCGTTGAGCGTGGCGTCGCCCACTCCGTAAAGCCCCGGCTCGCTGGTCAGGATCTTCACCAGCACGTAGTTGCGGTCCGGGCAGGTGACGATGACGCGCACGTCGGTAATCTTGAGGGGCGGCAAGCCCGGCGTGGAAGTGGGCGGCGATGGCTCACCCAAATCCGCGCCTCGCGCCAAAGCGGGCGGGGAC
>Ga0187849_1005170_pt1 | contig 10484 bp, 9 predicted proteins | sample June2016WEW_4_10_2_FD_132412 | JGI IMG/M metagenome (GOLD analysis project Ga0187849, IMG submission 132412) | Peatland microbial communities from SPRUCE experiment site at the Marcell Experimental Forest, Minnesota, USA - June2016WEW_4_100 | ecosystem: Environmental > Terrestrial > Soil >... | reverse complement strand
TCGAACTGGGGTGCGCATTCAACCTTCCCGTGTTTCCCAGTTTCTCTGCCCTCGGTAGAGGGGAGGCCGGCAGCTACCGACTACCGGCCCTGAAGCTGGGAAAGCTGAACTTCTGTCTTGCACCCCCGGTTAGTATAGGAAGTTTCGAGAAGTCAGCTTCCATGCTTTCGCCTATTGTTCGCTTTGGGCTTGTATCCTATTGGAAACACACCAAATATAGTTGTGGTGGATTACGAGAAGAATACAGGGTCTCCCGCGGTAGAGGTTTTAGGGTGGTTGGTACGGCAGTCAACGGGGGGCGCTCGGATGCGGGCACCGGGGAAGAAATCCGTCAGAAGGGCAGGTCCGCGTCCGTCGTCTCGCTCCCCAATTCGTTGAATGGGTTGTCGCCCTCATCATTCGGCTCCGCAGCCTTCGAGGATTCAGCCGGCTTTGCGCCGTTCCCGTTCTTTGACGGCCCCAGGAACCGGAGCGTGATGACGACCACTTCCGTCACATTGCGCTTCTGCCCTTCTCGATCCTCGTAACTGCGCAATTGGAGCTTTCCTTCCGCGAACAGGAATTTCCCGCGGGTCACATGCTCGCCCACAATCTCGGCCCAGCGGCGCCAGGCGACACAGCGAATCCAGAGTGTGTTGGTCTTTTTCTCCCCGTCGCCGTTCTTATAAGTCTCCTTCACGGCCAGAGAGAAGTTTGCCACCGGTATGCCGCCAGGGGTGAACTTCATCTCGCTGTCAGCGCCAGCGTATCCAATCAGCATGACCTTATTCAGCATATGGGTATAACTGCCTCCTTTGTATGGGTGAGTAGAACGCGATAGGCAAGGCTCTGATTACGCCTATGCCTCATCAAAACGAAACTTACGGCTAACCCGGTCGCTGACCAGCACGTCCATTTGAGCGGCGACATCGGCCATGCCTTCTCGCACAAAGGCGCGAACCAGCGGCATGTTTCGCAGCGCATCCGTGCTGACGCCTTCAAGCAGAGATCGCGCCTTCTCGACCTGCTCCTTCAACTCCTGATCGTCGACGACATTGCGCAAATCAAAGGTGGCCAGGAAATCACGAAGCTTCTGCACGGTCGATTCCCGCAGACGCTGCGGCTTGCCATCCGCCTGATCGGATAATCGCTCGCGCAAGTGATTGACCAGCTCCAGCAGCGAGGCGCGCATCACCTGCTGGATCTCGGTACAAGCTTCGGACATAGCCACGACTGCCTTCTCCCGTTCCTCTTCGAAGAATCGGACTGAGATCTCCCGAAGCTGTTCGGGCACGCCATAGCTGACGTATTGCCAAGTGAAGGTGAAGCGAGATCGCACGTTATCCACCGGGGGATAATCAGTCGGGTTGTACAGTGTGCGCAGTCGTCCAGCGGCTTCCTGGCAGAGACGCGGATAGGCAGCGAGGAATACCTCCACTAACACGCTGCGCTTCTCGCTGAACTCACGCAGCTTTTCATCCACCGTCTCCACCAAGCCCAGCGGCAAGAGGTGAATGCCGACCTCAAAGGGCAGGCACATGTCGTACAGGAAATGACGGATGTCGCCATCGAGGGTGCGGATGGCTTGCAACTCCAGCGAGTCGAGCAGAGTCTTCGAGACACGAATTAGGGCCTTGTCGGCGTCCACTTCAACTTGGGACGAGTTGACCTTTCGAGTATTTCCCAGCAAACCCAGATGAACTTTAATGAAGACTGTTTGCTTGGCAAGCTCATTGTCCGAGCTTTGAACGTTCAAGATTGGCGCTGCTGTTGCCATTTCATCCTCCTTTGTGTAGTTGGAATTCTTCAGACGGGACTTCGGCCTGCCAGGAGTTCTGTAATAGGGGAGCAGGTCGAGGGAATTCCCTGCAATGCCTGCACAGTCTGGAAAGGTCAGTGGTGCAGTGTAAAGTCAGTGGTAGAGGGTCAGTTTTCGATAATCCCGACTTGAGCCAGGAGTTAGCCCACCTCGGCCAGGGTCGATTATTGGTAGTAAGGGGATATCCCGCCAGTTATCGGCGGCAGGTACGATTTGCCGCGGTAGCCGGGCGCAATCTCGATAGAGAACGGGTAGTCGATCCCCCACGCTTAACGTGCGGGAGCTCTTGCTGATTCTGGCGTGAGAAGGACAACCTCCGCCGGCACTCCTCGAATAATGTCGATGATCTGTACGGCCTCCCCCCAAGCCAGGTCCGGATCCCCCTCGAAATATACGACCCAATCGGGGCGGAGCTTCAGTTCCTTCTTCAATTCATTCTCCAGGCTGCCCAACGAAACCGGTCGGGAGTTCAAATACAGTTTGGGCCCTCCTCTCGAACCATCGTACTTCAATTGAACAAGTACGGGAGGGAGCGACGGCTCCGCCGTCATCGACAACGCTTTGGGTGTTACGAGATGAACCTTCAGTCCCTGCGGGGGAACGGTCCAGTTAGACAGAAGTACGACGGGTACCCAAACAGTAAAAAGAGTGAACACTGTAACGAGCCCGAATGCAGGCAGCCCGTAAAACACTTTCTTTAACTGGAACTTTTGGGCCCATTGAAAATATACGCCAATGGTTCCTGAGTGTCCTAAGCTTACGGTCCACGCGGCCGAGTCAGCGAATTGCGAGATATGTGAAAGGACCAGCATGCTTATGCCGACTCCGAAGAAAAGCGCAGAAAGCGAAAGCAACGGGTTCGCGTAATCCGTGTAATCGCTTCTGCTCGTGCTTACCCGGAGTTTGGGATGCTGGGAAGTGAGACAACTCGCGTCGGACAGGACTTCGACTTCGAGCGCATAAATTCCTTTCTCGGCATCGAAATAGGCCAGACTGGGACCTCGACCAAGCGATCGAGCTATGGCCTTCCCATTGTGATACAGCACCCAACGTGTTTGGGGCAGGGCATTGGTGTCACACTTGGCGTTGAATTCCTGAATCTCGCCGTAGCGCATCCAGGTTTCATACGAATCTGGAAGATCGACCAAGTCGCTGCCAATCCGGATTGAGTATCTTGCCTTTAGGTTAATGCGAAAAGCGCCCGTCTTGATCTGGCCGGGCACGAGAGAAACCGGCATGTCCACGGCGACAAAGCTCCGTGTAGTCATCCAAGTTTCAATGCTCATCCATGAAACGACTCCAACGAGGATGAGGCATATGCCGAGCCACGCTGTGAATGACAACCGCCATCCCTTCTTGGCCGTCGGCGACTCGTGGCGAGCGGCGTGGCCGGATTCCGAAGCCACACGCAATTCTCGCCGCGCCGGCCCCGGCTCGGTCAGGGAAACCCTCTTGTCCTCGTGGCTTTTTCGCTTCAACCGAATGATCAATACTGCGCCTAGGCCGACGAAGAGCAGCGCGACGACCAGCACTATGGTCCCGCGGCGGTCGTACTCCTGACGTAGCCCTCCAAATTCCGAGAGACCCAGGCGAGGGTAACCCGCATTGAGCGGGCCTCCGTCTTCCAAGATGTCGACGTCCAGAACGTAATGCCGTCCCTCCCTGGCGTTGAAGGCGCCGATCCCGCGGTCCAAGACGTTCGCATCCTCGGACATCATCCAGTCGGCAACGTCGCTTGTACCTTGCGCTACAACTTTCCCCCCACTGGACACAGACCAGGAGGCCTTGAATATAGGGGCTGTGCCAGTGCATTTGTATTCCCTGTACAAATCGCTATAGCCCAACAAGCAAGGGGCACCATTGAAGTCGAAGCCCCGTTGCACCTCGACCCCAATCCAGTAATCGCCCTCCATATTGATCTTGAATTCGCCACTTCTGATGTGGCCACGTGAAAGGGAAACAGGAATATCCAACGGGGCCCATGTACGTGAAGCTGCCCAGAGCCTCCATCCGACGTACAAGGAAAGACCGGCCAAGATAAGCGCAACGCTGATCCGTGCTGCCAACGGGGTTCGCATTGTTGGCCCTTACTTTAACACCGAAGAGAATGAATGGCGAACAAACTCAGAATAACAAACTTGGGATCGGGAAAAGACCCGCGCAAATTCCGCTCACAAGATTACCTGACGTCGGGACACCGCCGGAGGAAATGTAGGTCAACCAGGACAAGGTCTATTGGGATGGGAAGGGCCCGATGTTCCAGGTTGTCGGATGCACGAACCGGAGGCGACAAACGCTAGAGCAATACGCACGGTTGTGATGACCCATTTGCCAGAGCGACCACGCGCAAAACATGCCAGATATTCACCCCGCCCACAATAGCTGTTGGCAACAGCCCTTCTAACCACCTGATGGGTTCGATGCCTGAAAAGAACGCGCAAACTTGAACTTGGTCAAGCTGACCCACTACCCTCGCAATAGGTATTCAGGCCTCGGATTTCGAGGGTGGCATGACGGTGAGCGGCCCATCCAGCTCTCGCATGACGCGTCGGCGGGATGCGGGCGTGGTCTCCTGATACTGATAAACGCCCGGCGTAGACGCGCTGATAAACTTCCCGGACGCCATCTGGCGCAGTGCCTTGATCTGCTCAGCCGCGGAACGTGAAACCGGCACGATGTAGCGCGCGGCCTGCAGGAGAGTTATTCCCAACCGATGCGCTTTCCGGCAACACTCTTTGATTTCCGCACCTGTCCAGCCTTCGTCATTCGGTAGCTCGCCTGACACGTTGTACTTCTTGAGATAGATTCCCCAGATTGTCTCCCGCTCGTCCGCCGTTGGTAGATCGAAGAAGAACGTGCCCAGCGTGAAGCGCCTACGCAGCTCGGGCGGCAAGCTCGCGATCGAATTGCAAGTCGCGATGAACAGCATCCGCCCTTGCGAGACCGCGTCGATGATCTGGAGCGCTGTGCGCAGCCGTTCGGTCGAAGCACCTACCAGAGAACTCTCGATGGCTGCCAGGTCAAAAGCAATCGTGGGGATTCCCGCTGTACCCCCCGTGGCCTTTGCTGCTGCACTTTTGGCGGCGCCGGGTGGACCTATAAACACGGCTCCATCCGCCTCGCGGTCCTGCATGTACGTCAAGATGGTCCCCGTCATCTCCGTCTTTACACCAGAGAGGTCGGTGCCCATTCCTGCAAACGCCTTCTCAATTTCATCAATGGACACAACGACGCGGGGAGGATCGACGCCTCGAAGCACTGCCCGCAGGAAGCTCTTGACGTTCTCGACCCCGCCAATACCCTCAAAGGTCTCGCCGCCTCGCCATACCGCGAGGCCCGGTGTCTGCTCAATGATCTGGCGCTTGCGCTCCCACGCGCGCAGCCCACTATCCGTGATGTCAGAAACGGAGCGCATCGCAAAGTAGGTCTGCCCTCTCCCAAGGGGAGAGCGTGGCCCGCGACGGCGCTTTCACCAGCCGTCGCGGGCCGGGTGAGGGGTTAGTTGCGGGGCGAGGACGGATCAGACAGGCTCGGCCCAAGCTGCTCAATGGAAACAAGTAATGCGTCGAGTTTCTGGGGAGCCAAGCGAAGAATCTGCTTTTCGTTGCGGCCAAGGGCGGCGCTGTGCGGAGCTTGGTGTTGATGTGCTCGAGGATCCGGAATTCTGGCCCACACACGTGTCTCCTCATCTCCGATTCAGCCTTCGGCTCTGGTGGAGCGAGCTGAGGTGGGATGACCTTCCCGGCAATCAATCGGGCAAGCTGGTCACCTGTCATTTTGGGAAGCGAATTCAGGTAGCACATCTGCTTCTCAAGATCTTCATCGGCACCCCCAAACCAGAAGCGTTGAGCTGCGCCCCGGTGAATACCCAACGGTCCACGGATGGCATTGCCGTACCTGCCAGGCTTCAACACATCGTGCTTGGGGAAGACCTCGATTCCTTCCCGCCCCCTGCCTCCCTTGACCGGGATACCCAAGCGCAGGGCAAGGCCGCAAACGTAGATTCGGCAGTCCCCGCTGGGAGCGGCTCCGCCAGGAATATCCAGAGATGCCCGCCCCGATGACTCTTTTCAAGAGCCGACTCCACCCCATCCTGCCTGAGGTAGAAGCTGAGCTTGAGGAGGTCCGCGACCGCATCCTCATAGTCCGCGTCGATGGCCACCCACTTCGAGCACCGGTTAGCGGGGTTGATGGCGTAGAGGCCGATGGTGATTTCGCCTTCGAGGTGGCGGCGGATTGTGTCAAGTGTCAGGCCGAGCCCCTGACCGGTTTTCTTGTTGGTGGGACGGTAGTAGTAATGCCGGGTACTTTCCAAGTGCGGCCGGTTGGACTGGAGGGTGTAAGCCCGCCGGTTCACAAAGAGGTGGAAGTAGTGCGCCACCACGCTGGCAGGCGCATTTAGACGAAGCCGCTGCATCTTCTCCTCCCTGAAGTCAGGTGGACTGCACCGCTACTTCATGTTGGTGGTGAAACGACAAGGGTTCTCTGTCACATGGCCCGGCTAGGCCGTGGTCACGAACTACATGCCCACTACCTTACACGGCCGGGATGAACAAGTGGATGGCTGGCCCTATCAAAACACGCAGGAATGGGATGAACGACGAGTTACGCCCCGAATATGATCTCGGCCAACTAGTCAAGGCAGGGGTACGCGAAGCGCTCCCACGCAGGTACTAATCTCGTTCTCCTGGCCCCCGATGTCCGCAAGGCGTTTCGCAGTGAAAGAGCCGTTAACGACGCCTTACCCTTGGTGATCGAGCTGCGCAAGGAGGGAAGCTACAGGCACAGAGATTACCGTTCGAACGGCGCCTGAGGTCCTGTGACACGGAGTTAGTCACGGTCAATTCGTCTTGGGAATCAGCCGTGGGTCCGTCATCGAAGGGAAAGCCCACGAGAGAATTGACCGTGGCTACTCGCTTTATAGAATCAAAAGTTCTGAGCGAGCCGGACCCCGAGTCCTATTGTTTCTGCTGCTGCAAAAGGTGCTCGTAAGCCTGCCGGTATTCCAGCTCTTTGGGGTTGAGTTCGCAGGCCTTGCGGTATTCCTGCAAGGCGTCTTGGAGGTTGCCCTTCACCTCGGCCACCGCTCCGAGGCAGAAATGGCCGTCGTCGCTTTGGGGGTTGAGCCGCAGCGCTTCATGGCACTCTGCCAGGGCGACGTCGACATCGCCCTTGTGCGCAAGCGCGTGGCCGAGGTCGCCGTGCAGATTATCCTGGTTCGGGTTCAAGCGTATCGCCGCGCGCTGTTCAGCGATGTCTCCATCCCAATCGCCCTTCTTCCCCAACGCCCAACCAAGATTGGTGTGCGCATCGCCATGGTTGGGATTCAAGCGCAGCGCCTCACGTTGTTCAGCAATGTCTCCATCCCAATCGCCCTTTCTCCCCAGCGCCCAACCAAGATCGGTGTGCGCATCAGCATTATTGGGATTCAGGCGCAGCGCCTCGCGCTGCTCAGCGATATCCCCCTCCAAATCGTCTATCGCGTTAAGTCCAAAGCCGAGGTTGACGTGGGCGCTTTCAAGATTGGGATTCAGGAGTATTGCCTCGCGCAACTCGAGGATGGCTCCCGCCCAATCCTTCTTGTGGAGATATGCCGTGCCGAGGCCGGCGTGCGCGTATGCATTCTTCGGGTTCAGGCGCAGCGCCTCGCGCATCTCGGGGATGGTGCCGTCCCAATCACCTTTCTCACTGAGCGCCGCACCGAGGTTAAAGTGTGCCTCGCCCTGGTTCGGGTCCAGGCGCAACGCCTCCCGCAACTCCGGGATGGCCCCGTCCCAATCGCCCTTGCCTTCCAGGACCCTCCCAAGGTAAGCGTGCCACGTGGCGTTTCCAGGGTCCAGGCGGAGCGCCTCACGCAGTTCGGGTAGCGATCCGTCCAGATCCCCCTTATTGGCAAGGACCGCGCCCAGGTTGGCATGTGCGACCTTGTCATGGGGATTCAGGCGCAGCGCCTCGCCGTCTTCTCGAATCGCCTCGTCCCAATTTCGCCGGGCAGCAAGCGCCGCACCGAGGTTGGCGTGTGCGCCGGCGTCGTTCGGGTTCAGGCGTAGCGCCTCTCGGAATACCGCGATCGCTCCATCCAAATCACCCTTGGTTCCCAGCGAAATCCCCAGGTTATGGCGCGCCATGGCATTGTCCGGGTTCAGGCTCAGGGCCAGGCGGTCTTCTCGAATCGCCGCGTCCCAATCCTGCTTGTTCGCAAATATCGCCGAGAGATTGACGTGCGCTTGGTCATTATTCGGGTTCAGGCGCAGCGCCTCGCGCTCTTCGGTTTCCCCCTCGACCCGATCGCCCTTGCTCCCGAGCGCGAAGCCGAGGCCGACATGGGCATCGTCATCCTGCGGGTTCAGGCGGAGCGCTTCGCGTTCTTCGGCAATCTCGCCGTCCCAATCGCCCTTGTCCCCCAACGTGAAGCCCAGTTGGGTGTGTGCAGCTTCAAGCGCCGGGTCTAAGCGCAGCGCCTCGCGGTACTCTGCGATCGCACCGTCCAAGTCTCCTTTGTCGCGCAGCGCGCGCCCGAGGCCGTAGTGCGCCATGTCATTATTGGGGTTCAAGCGTAGCGCCGCACCGTGCTCTGCGAGCGCGCCATCCACGTCTCCTCTGCGCCGGAGTAAGCAGCCGAGGATGTCATGGGCCTCGTCGTTGTTGGGGTCCAAGCGCACCGCCTCGCGGGTGGCCGTGACAGCATCCCCCCACCGGCGCTGCCTATCCAGCACAAAGGCCAGGCTCACGTAAATGTCGGAGTTTTGAGGGTCAAGCAGCAACGCCGCCCGGTATTCCTGCTCAGCTTTCTCCCACTTCTCTTTCTGGCAGAATACGGCTCCGCGCGCCACGTGTTCCTGCACCTTGGCCTGTCGTGACCGCGCCGCCCGATCAACGGTCGCGGGCTTCATCACCTTGGCTCTCTTGAGCGCCGCGATCAGTTCATCGTCACCGCCGCCCAGGCGCACTTCCCGGAGATAACCTCGGTGCGGCTTGAAGTCAATGCCCCGTTCGTTCACGAGGATCGCCAAGCGGTGGCTCGGCTGCACGCCCGCTAGCAAGGCCAGAACCTGAACTTGATGGATCGGCTTCCTCGCCGTCGTTGGCTCGGGTTGCTGCGTTGCGCGTAGAGCCTTAAGAAATGCCTCGCTCGCGCCCCCGGCCTTGAGATTTTGGCGAAAATCATCCGTGGCCGCAAGATCGATGCTCCCCAGCTCGATCAGCTTCGCGCCCGATGCATCCGCCAAACCCGCGCGCACCGAGCCACGCAGCTGGTCCCGCATAATGGTTTTCAGTTGCGCCCATCTAGACAGGGCAAAGACCAACCCCGCCGCCAGCATGAGGAAAGTCAGCGTTTTGCGGAATCCCATTGCCACCTCGCGCGGCTGTTGTGGACTGAGAGAAATCCTCTGGGGAGATTCTACCGCACTTTTCCGGCTCTCAGTTATCAAGATGTGCCAGCAAGGGTTGATGCCATGAGCTCTGTGGCCGCTCGCAGCTTCGGAATATCAGCCTCCGTCATGCGGCCGACATCACCGTACTTGAATGCGCCACCACTGGCCCATTCCACCACTTCACCGATAGCTTGGTTCTTGGTCGTGGCTACTCGCCGTGCCACTGTCAGGAACTCGTTGCGAAGCTGGTTGAATCCCGAACTTGCAGCCGACCCGTTGCCGTTGTTGGGCGCAGGCGTAGAGGGGGTCCCACAGGCGCTTGGCTTGGCAACCGCCTTCCCGCCATTCGGGACAGAGCTACTCTCAGGGAGCGAAGGTTTCGTCACCGGCTGGGGCGCGGTAGCAGCAGGGAGCGTATCAGAAGGAGAACCTGGTATGACGCCTTCGGTAGCCGAGGAACCGTTCACCATCGGCGGGTAGAATTCCGCTGCAATCTCCGGTGCCTGCTCTTGCTCGTCCTCTACCACCTCCAAGACCTTGCCACCCGACCCGAGCAGCTTTCAAGTCTCAGCAAACAGCCGGGCGTTCTCCGTCAGGTTAGCGATAAGTTTCCGCATGTCGTCGCCTTCAACCTCCAGACTCAGCGCCCAGATGGGTGAGGTCTTCTTCCTCTTCTCCTTGCGGTCGAAGTACGTGGCCTCCTCCGGGCGAACAGTCAGCTTGGCGGTGATGCCAGCCAGGCGACCACCTGTGAAAGTCTGGATCTCCTGCAAGGCGGAGTGGATCTGGCGGATGGAGCGGTACGAGCAGGTGTGGATGCGGCAGACACTCCCCAGCCTTGGAAAGTCCGCTGGTAGCGCGGACCTGTTCTCTAGGTCCGGGGTAATTTGCTGTTATTTGGGGACGAACCGCGGACCTACAAAACAGGTCCGCGCTACCCACTCGAAAGCTCCGGACAACCGGTGCCGCAGGTGTTCCAAGGCTGGCCGCCCGGCTTCTCAGCCGTGCGCCGGGTAGCAGTGACACCGTCCCCCCAGCACTTCCTCTCGATGGCAGTCCACCAGGCATAGGAACTGGGGAAGACGTTCTCGATGTCATCGTCGATCAACATAATGTGGAGTTCTCGGCACTGCTCGCCATAATGCCGGGTCAGCTCGGGATCGGCTTCCCACTCAACCCGGTTGGCCGACTTCTTCTTGCGCAGGAAGACGAAGTGGTCGAGCTTGGTGGGATGGTTGCGATCTCCATTGGGCGGTAGCCCGATGGAGACCTTGGTGGATACGGACAGCCGCTGGACGACACGGCCGTCT